>Ga0187892_10005872_pt1 | contig 18805 bp, 16 predicted proteins | sample MA1701073metaG_FD_139345 | JGI IMG/M metagenome (GOLD analysis project Ga0187892, IMG submission 139345) | Bio-ooze microbial communities from a basaltic lava cave in the Kipuka Kanohina Cave System on the Island of Hawaii, USA - MA170107-3 metaG ...
ACGATCACACGCCGGCACCCGGCGTCCAAGGCTACGTGACGGGGAACGCCCCGCCGGGAGCCAGCGCCGGCACGAACGACGTCGACGGCGGGCCGACGACGCTCCTCACCCCCGTCTTCGACGTGACGGATGCCGTCGAGCCGCGGATCGCCTACGCGCGCTGGTTCGCCGACTTCACCCAGGTCGACGACGCCCTCGTCGTCTCGATCTCGGGCGACGGCGGGGCGAACTGGACCCTCCTCGAGACGGTCTCGGGATCGGGTCTCAACGCCTGGAACGAGGTCTCCTTCCGCGTCGCGGACTTCGTCGCGCGGACGGCCGCGATGCGCCTGCGGTTCGTCATCTCCGACAACCCGAACAACTCGCTCTGCGAAGGGGCCGTCGACGACCTGCGCGTCCTCGCCTTCAACCCCGGGCCGACCCTCTCCTTCTTCGGGGAGGCCTCCCCCGCGGAGACCGTCTCCCTCGGCATCGGGGCCGGCGCGGGGCAGGGGTACGGGCTCTTCCTGGGCCTCCCGGGCCCCCCCTTCGCCCTCCCCGGGGTCGCGGGGCAGGCCGAGCTGCTTCCCTCCTCCCTCGTTTTCGTTTCTGGGGGTACGATTCCTTCGGACGGGTACCGCGGGGTGCTGGTCGGCGTGCCGAACGATTCGGGCATCGTCGGCGCGACCGTGGCCTTCCAGGCGGTCGTCGTCGGGGCGGCCGCTTCCCTCACGAACGCCACGGTGGTCACGATCAACTAGGGAACTCGGACATGCGATCCTCCACACTCGCGATCCTGGCTCTCGCCGCCGCCGCCCCCGCCGCGAGCGCCGCCCCCTACGACCTCCACGGCACCTCGCTCGCGCAGACGACCCACGTCTACTTCATCGACGTGACGGCCCCGCTCTGCTCCCTGTCGGGGGTCTGCGCCGGGTGCGCTTCGGGGACGGTCCAGGACTGGGTCGAGGCGACGATCCTCGCCGCCCAGGCCTGGTCCGACCCGTTCGTGACGGGGGCCGACTTCCGGTACGTCTTCGGGGGGTTCATCGCCGGCTCTCCGGTCCCCCCGACCTATCCCGCGAACGTGAGCGTCGTCTCCCTGGGAACCTCCTGCGTCGGCTATCCCGGGGGAGGGGTCTTCCAGACCTGCATGTTCGGGGACATCCCCTTCGACGTGAGCGGGAATCCCGCCTCCGGCTGCTTCGACCTCCAGGGATCCTCCGTCCACCAGATGGGCCACGCCCTGGGCCTCAATCACACGACGGTCCCGGGCGCCTCGATGTACACGCAGAGCCCCACCGCGCTCGAGTGGCGGACGATCGAGGCGGACGACATCGCGGGCGTGCAGGCGATCTACGGCGCCCTCCCTCCGAACAAGGCGGTCCTCGACTACACGGGAACCCCCTTCACGGGCCGGACGATCCTCCTCCGGCTTTTCAACGTCGCCGGGGTCGCCTGGATCGGCTTCGACACGGACCCGGGCCCCTCGAGCGTGCTCGGCCTGCCGATCGAGCTCGGCTTCTCCACCTACTTCTTCGCCTACCCGCGATTCGCCCCCGCCCTGATCCCGATCAGCCTCCCCCCCACGCCGGTCCTCGCCGGACTGACCGTCTTCTCCCAGGCGCTCGTCTTCACGTCGCCGGGGGGCGTGCCCGCCGTCCAGATCTCGAACCCGGTGCGGATCTCGATCCCGTACTGAGCCGCGCAAGCCCCCTGCCCGCAGAGGTTTCGAGCGATCGCCCGCCGTCTCCCTGCGGCATGTTGTAGGCTTCCCCACTGGCTGCATCTCGGGGAGAGCCTACGTGAGACGAATCCTCTGGATGGCCGCGCTCGCCGTCCCTTCGATCGCGGGAACGGGAGCCGCCTACGACCTCTGGCCCTTCTCCCTCACCGGAGACACGCACCCGTTCTACATCGACGTCACGGGCGCGCTCTGCTCCACGCCCTCGGATCTCTGCGCGAACTGCTCCGGCGGCACCGTCCAGGACTGGGTCGAGGCGACGATCCTCGCCGCCCAGGCCTGGTCGAACCCGAACGTCACCGACGCGCGCTTCCGGTTCGTCTTCGCGGGCTTCATCGCCCCGTCGTCCGGCACGTCGACCTACCCGCCGGACGTGAACGTCGTCACCTTCGGCGCCTCCTGCATCGGCTACCCGACGGGCGCCGGGACGTTCCACACCTGCATGTTCGCGGACATCCCCTTCGACGTGAGCGGGGCTCCGGGGCTCGGGTGCTTCGACCTCGAGGGATCGATGGTCCACCAGCTCGGCCACGCGCTCGGCCTGAAGCACTCGAACGTCCTCGGGGCGTCGATGTCCACGACGAGCCCCACGGCCGTCGAGTGGCGCAGCCTCCACGCGGACGACATCGCGGGCCTGCGGGCGATCTACGACCGCCTCCCGGCGAACGACCCGGTCGTCGCCTACGCCGGGGTTCCCTTCACCGGCCGCACGATCCGCGTCCAGCTCTCGAACGTGACGGGCCCCGCCGTCGTCGGATTCGACCTCGACGCGGGGCCGAAGGTGCTCTCGCCGACGGAGACGCTCCACCTCGGCTTCTCCCCCACCTTCTTCTACCGGGCCCTCCTCGCCCCCAACTGGTTCGCCCTCGAGATCCCCGCCGACCCGAATCTCGCCGGGACGACTTTCTTCATGCAGGCCTCGGCCTTCGTCGGCTGGAACGGCATCAACCCCTCCCCCTTCCGCTTCTCGAACCCGTCTCGGATCACGATCCCTTATTGACGAGGGAGGCGCGGCAGCGCGGGCAGCGCTGGACGAGGCCCGCGAGCTCCGGCGGGATGCGGAGCGTCGCCCCGCAAGCGCACGGGATCCGCTCGTAGCCGTCGGCCGAGAGAATCGCGTCCGACGCGAGCCGCGCGCGCTCGGTGGGCCCGCTCGGATCGGCCGCCTCGGGCCGCTTCGCCGCCACCTCTCCGGCGGAGGCGAGCGAGCGGGCGCCGACGACCCCGCCCCCCCGGACCTTGCGGAAGGCCGCCTCGTACGCCCGAAGCCCCGCTCCGCCTCCCATGCTCCGGAGGATCCGGATGCGCTCCTCGATCGGCGGGTGGGTGGAGAAGAAGGCGGCGGAGGCCGCCTCGAGGATCCGCGTCCCGCGCCGGGGCGCGACGATGTACATCGGCGCCGTGACGCGGCTCTGGTCGGAGAGCGGGACTCGCGAGGCTCCGAGCTTCTCGAGCGCGGACGCGAGCCCCTCCGGGTAGCGGGTGAAGAGCGCTCCCGAGGCGTCCGCGAGGTACTCCCTCCGCCGGGAGAGGGCGAAGTAGAGGATCTGCGCGAGGAGCGGGGCGAGGATCATGAAGAGGATCGAGACGACGAGGAGGATCACCTGTCCCTGACCGCCGCCGCTGCGAGACGAGCCGCGGCTGCGCCGTCCCGACAGGCTGCCGTACCAGAGCGCCCGCCGTCCGATCTCGGCGAGGATCACGATCGCGCCGAGCATCACGCCGGCGACGGTGAGGAGGCGGATGTCCTGGTTGCGGACGTGCCCGACCTCGTGGGCGACGACCCCCTGGAGCTCGTCGCGGTTGAGGCTCTTCAGGAGCCCCGTCGTCACGGTGACGGCGGCACGATCGGGGCGCCGGCCCGTCGCGAACGCGTTCGGCGAGGGATCGTCGACGATGAATACGCGGGGGGGCTTCGGCAGCCCCGCGGCGATCGTCATCTCCTCGACGACGTTGACGAGCTGCGGATGGTCTTTCTTCTCGATCTCCCGCGCGCCCGCGACCTGGAGGAGGATCCTGTCTCCCTGCGCGATCGAGACGAGCCAGAGCACCGTCCAGACCGCGAGGGCGACGAACGCTCCCCCCCCGGCCGCCTCCGGCGCTCCTCCCCCGAGCGCGAGGCCGAGCGCCGCGCCCGCGGCGACGAGGAGGACACCCATGAAGCCGACGACGAGCCGGCTGCGGGCCCGATTCGAGGCGATCTGCTCCCACATCGTTCAGGAAGGGGGAGGGGCGGCGAAGCCGCCGAGGAACTTCTTCACCCTCTCGAGCGCCGGAGCGCTCTCGGGGATCTTCGCGGCGAGGACGCGCGGGAGCTCCGCGCGATCGAACCAGATCCCGTCCGCGCGCGGACACAGGTCCAGCACCACCGGCGGAATCGCCGTCGCCATCCGCACCGTCTTCATCCGCGCCGAGCACCGCGGGCAGCGCCGGCGCGGGGCGTCCGGTTCGGGAGGGAGGGCGGCGAGGTCGCGCTCGAGGGAGCGGATCTCCTCGGACTGGCCCGTCTTCTCGAAGAGGAGCGCGAGCTCCTGCGCGTCGAACCACTTCCCCTCGCACGCGGCGCAGACGTCGAGCTCGACCTGATCGACCTCGACGACGACGAGGGGCTTCTCGCAGGCGGGGCATCGCATCGGCGAGCGCGAATCCTACAAGACGGGACGCACGTCCGGAACGCGAGGTGAACCCCACCCTCGTCCGTTGGGCGCATGTGACGGCCGCCGCGGTCCTCCTGGGCGGCGCTCTCCTCGCGCTCGCGGCGTGCCGGGGGAGACGTGCGGGGCCGGCGGACCGGGGCGGCTCGCTCCCCATGGAAACGGGAGCCCGCTTCGAGTGGATCTCCTGGGGGGCGATCGGGCTCGCCGTCATGACGGGCGTCGGGAATCTCGGCGCCTTCGGAGTCCATCTCCAACCGGCGACGAGCCGTTGGGGAGGGTTCCTCCTCGTGAAGCTCACCCTCCTCCTCTTCCTCCTGCCCCTCTCCCTGGTCCGTACGCTCGTCGTCGCGAAGCTCCGCGCGGCGCCCGAGACGTCCCGCCCGTCCTCGACGCGATCCCTCCTCGCCGCCCTCTACGCTATCACTCTCGCCCTGATCCTCTCCATCACGCTCCTCGCCGCCTTCCTCGCCCATGGATGAGCGCGTCCGCGCCGACCGTCTCGGGGTGTGGGCGCTCGCGACGCTCCACGCGACGCTCTTCGTCACCCTCCTCTCGTTCGCGATCTACCGTTCGGGAGATCTCGGGGAGCGCCTCGCCAGACTCGGCACTCTCCCGGGATTCGCGCTCTTCCTCTCCCTCTGGGCACTCGCCGCCGCCACGCACGCCGAGTGGCTGCGCCGGCTCCGACCCGTCCGCCGCAGTCCCCGCCGTTCGGGGCTGGGCGTCGCATGGCTGCGCGTCTCCTCCGCCGAAAGCGAGGCGAGCGGGATCGAGACCGGCGCCTTCCTCGGCGGGGCGATCGCGTGGGGGGCGGCGACGGGTGTGGGATTCCTGGCCGCACTCGTCGTTGTCGAAGTCGCCGCGGGGAGGTTTCGGCCGGACTTGTTCTTCCCCTTGCCGTTCGCCGCGATGTTTGCGGCGGCGATCGGCGCCGTCGTCGGGCTTCTCTGCGGGCTCCTCGACTTCTTTCTCTTCGCGCTCGCGTCCCTTCTGACGCGGCGGTGACCGCCTACCAGAGGCCCTCGAGGTCGTCCTTCCAGGACTCGAGCATCGAGGCGTCTCTCGCGACGCAGCCCTCCCGCGTGACGCTCTCCGGAGGGGAGGAGAGGACGGCGAGCCGGTCGAACGCGGCCGCGCGGACGGGCTCGGACTCGTGCGCGAGGAGGTGCCAGAGGGTGAGGGAATCCTTGGGGCGGTCCGTGCCGAGGACGAGGCGGAGCGCGGCGTCCTCGGCGGCGGCGTCGACGCGCTCGACGGCCTCGCGGAACTCCGGAGGGGCGTCCTTCCAGACCGGCGTCCCGGGGCCGCGCTCGGGCCACGCGCGGCAGGCCGCGCCCGCGGGCACGAACACGCGGTGTCCCTCCGCCTCGAAGGAGACGCGACCCGTGAGAACCTCGAGGCTCGTGTGGCCGTCCGGGCGGACGCTCGCCTGGTAGACGCAGCCGAGGTCGACGAGGATCCCCGAGGGGGTCCCGACCTGGAAGACGCGCGGCGCGGCGAAGATGCTCGCGGTGAGGGTCCCGCGCTCGAGGTAGAGGTGGAACTCCTCCTCGGCCTCGCGCTCGACGCGGAGCCGGCTCTCCGCCTCGAGCTCGACGGAGCCGATCGGGCCCACGCGCAGGCGCGCGCGCGTCCCCGGCCCGCACACGACGGCCTCCCCGGCGCGGACGGGCCCGCTCCCCTCGCGCGCCGCCTTCTCCGATCCCGCGACCCGCACGGTCCCGGCGAGGCTCTCGACGAAGTAGGCCCCTCCGCCCGGCGCGGCGGGATCGCTCCCGCGCGGCCACGCGATCCACCCGAGCGCGACCGCGAGGAGGACTCCCGCCGCGATCGGGAGGACGCGCGGCACGGATCTCCCCGCCGCGCCGCGCGCGGAGGGAGCCTTCCAGCGGTGAGGGGCGAGCGCTCTCTCGAGCCGCTCGATCTCGGGGTCGGGCTCGCCCGACCGGTCCCAGAGGTAGTTCTCGCTCATGTCCAGCCCTTCTCGCGCAGCGTCTCGCGCAGCATCTTCATTCCCCGGTGCAGGTTCACGCGGACGGAGCCGTGGGTCAGCCCCGTCGCCGCCGCGATCTCCGGTCCCGTCATCCCCTCGACGAGGCGCATCGCGAGCGTCTCCCGGTAGGCCTCGGGGAGCGCGCGCATCAGCGCCAGGATCTCCTCTCCTTCGCCGCGCGGCCGGTCCGGGACGGCCTCCGGGAGCGGCGCGTGCGGCGGCTCCCTCCGGCGCGCCGCGAGACCGCGGTTGCGGGCGATCGTCCCGAGCCACGCGCCGACGTGCTCGGCCTCGCGGAGCCGGTCGATCGCGCGCCAGGCCGCCAGGAAGACGTCCTGGACGAGGTCGTCCGTCTCGCGCACGGACACGGTCGAGAGGAGAATCGCGTGGACCATCGGCGCGTACCTTCGGTAGAGGGAGTCGAACGCCTCGCGGTCCCCTCCCCGGGCGAGCCGCGCGAGATCCGCGCTCGCGCCCGGGGAGGACTCTCCCGTCACCGGAGCCGGCCGGAGGGGCGCCACCCTCGCATCGTATCGGAGCCCCGCGACCCCGCTCACAGCCTCGCGAGGCGCGTGCGGGTCTCTCCGAGGAGCGCCTCGTAGGACTCGCAGCCCAGGAACGCCCCGACCGTCGAGACGAGGTTCTTCCGCAGCAGTCCCTCCGGGTCCTCGGCGCCCGCGAGGGCCTTCTGGAGATTCTCGAGGAAGATCCGGCTCTTGCCGCCCCGGTGATCGCCGAAGGTCGCGAGCGCGACCCCGAACCGCAGCGCCGGATCGTTCGGCCTACGGGCGATCGCCGCCTCGAGGCCCTTTTCGACGTTCCCCTCCGCCTTCGTCCCCATCTGCCGGAACGCCTCGACGGCATAGGCGCGGTCGAAGATGCGGAGGGCCGCGCTTCCGGCGCCGGTCGATCCGGGCTCGACGCGCGCCGCCTCGTCCGCGCGGAGGTCGAGGTCGGCGAGGAAGGCGCGGGTGAGGTCGACGCGCCCGACCTTCTTCGAGCGCGACTCCCCCTCCGCGAGGTAGATCACGGCGCGCCGGATCGTCTCCATGTGGACGAGGACGTCGTCGCTCCCGTCGAGGAAGCGCATCGCCTCCGGGTGGACGCGCTCGAGGGGGAAGTCGTGCCGGACGGCGAACTTCGCGTCGCCGAACGGGAGGGACTCCGCCTTCCCGATGTCGATCGGGTGACAGATGAGGGGGGGGCCGACGCTCGCCGCCTGCGCGGCGGAGCCGGTCACGAGGGAGGCGAGGAGCAAGCGGAGGTAGGTCTTCGCGAACATGGGCTCGTTCTCCTGCGCGGAGGCCGCGCGCCGGTCTCGGTGCCCCAAGAGAGGGGGATCGGGCGGGCGCCGTTAGCGCCCAGGGCGAGCAAGGGGCTCCAGGGGAACCCCCTCGAACTCCGATTCATTCAAACGTATGATTTGAACGATCGATTGAAAACCGCCGTGCCGATCCCCGCCGGAGGAACGAAGGAGCGGATCCTCGACGCTTCCGAGCGACTCCTCGCTGAGCGCGGCCTCGCCGGCACCTCGCTGCGCTCCATCACGGCCGCCGCCGGGGTGAATCTCGCCGCCGTCCACTACCACTTCGGCTCGAAGGAGGAGCTTCTCCGCGCGCTCTTCGCGCGCCGTCTCGAGCCGCTCAACCGCGAGCGCCTGAGGCTCCTCGATCGCTGCGAGGCCGGATCCCGCGAGCCTTCCATCGAGGCGCTCCTCGACGCGTTCGTCGGCCCGCCGCTGCGACTCGGGCTCGATCCGCTTCAGGGGTGGGGCGCCTTCATGCGTCTCCTCGGCCGGATCTCCACGGAGCCGGGCGAGGCGTGGCGCAGTCTCTTCTACGAGCAATTCCAGGAAGTCCGCCGCCGCTTCGCGCGCGCGCTCGCGCGCGCTCTCCCCGGCCTGCCTCCCGCGGATCTCGCCTGGCGATTCCACTTCGTCGTCGGCGTCCTCTCCGGGACGCTCGCGGATCCGCGGCGCATCGAGTTCCTCTCGGAGGGGATCTGCGACGCCTCCGACTCGGGGGCGGTCCTCCGGGCCATGGTCCCGTTCCTCGCCGCGGGGCTCCGCGCCCCGGCGTCGACTCGGCGGAGCCGGGCGCGATGACGATCCGCGCGAGCGCCCTCGTCTTCCCCTTACTCCTCCTCGCGTCGTGCGGAGGCGCCCCGCCCGCGAGGATTCCCGACCTCGAGGTCGACGTGCCGGAGCGCTGGACCGGATCGGAGGTCTCCGGGGGGCCGGTCGAGGGGATGGGGTGGGTGCGGTTCCAGGATCCCGCCCTCGATGCCCTCGTCGCGGAGGCGATCGAGCGGAACCATGATCTCCGGGCCGCGAGCGCTCGCGTCGCCGCCGCGGAGGCGCAGGCGCGCATCGCGGGCGCCGATCTCTTCCCCGCCGCGGACCTCGCGCTCGACGCATCGCGCCAGCGACAGGTCATCGTGGGGCTCCCGATCCCGGGCTCGGACGAGGTGCTCGGGTTCCGATCGACCCGGCTCGGAGTCTCGCTCAACGTCGCCTGGGAGATCGACCTCTGGGGGCGGCTTCGCGCGCAGCGGTCGGCCGCCCTCGCCGACGTCGAGGCGGCCCGCGCCGTCCGGCGGGCGACGCGCCTGTCGCTCGCCGCGCAGGTCTCGAAGACTTGGTTCGCGCTCGTCGAGGCGCGGATGCAGGTCGATCTCGCCGAGGCGACCGCCGCGAGCTTCCGGACGTCGACGGAGTCCGTGCGCGCGCGCTACGAGTCGGGGACGCGCCCCTCCCTCGACCTCCGCCTCTCCCTCTCGAACCTCGGCTCCGCGGAATCGGAGGTCGCGCGCCGGCGCGAGATCCAGGAGGCCACCGTCCGCCAGGTCGAGATCCTCCTCGGCCGGTACCCCTCGGGGGAGATCGAGGCGACGGAGGACCTTCCCCCCGTGCCTCCCGGGATCCCGGCGGGGCTTCCCTCGGAACTCCTCGCGCGCAGGCCCGATCTCCTCGCCGCGGAGCGCCGGCTCGCCGCCTCCACCGAGCGCGTCGCGGAGGCGCGCGCCTCGCTCTACCCGCGGCTCGCGCTGACGGCGAGCGGGGGAACGGCGAGCGACGCGCTGCGCGACCTCGTCGACGAGGACTTCGGTGTCTGGACGCTCGCGGGGAACCTCCTCCAGCCCCTCTTCCAGGGAGGACGGCTCCGCGGCGGGGTCGCGCTCGCCGAGGCCCTCGAATCGGAGGGGCTCGAGATCTATCGCTCGGACGTGCTCCGCGCGTTCGCCGAGGTCGAGTCCCTCCTCGCGGCGCAGGACCCTCTCGCGCGGCGCGAAGAGGAGCTCGGCTCGTCCGCCGCGCACGCCCGCGCCGCGCTCCGCCTCGCCGAGGATCGATACGCCCGCGGGCTCGGCGGGATCCTCGAGGTGCTCGAGGCGCAGCGCCGCACCTTCGTCTCGGAGACCGCGCTCCTCGCCGCGCGGCGGGACCGTCTCGACGCCCGCGTCGATCTCCACCTCGCCCTCGGCGGAGACCTCGAGATCCCGTGAAACGCGCGCTCCGCATCCTCGCCCCGATCCTCGTCCTCGCCGCGGCCGTCGCGGGGTCCGTCGCCATCCTGCGGTCGCGCCGGCCGGTCGAGACCCGCCCTCCCGAAGCGCCTCCGCCGCTCGTCCGGGTCCTCGAGGTCCGACGCGAGGCCGTGCGACTCACCGTCCGCTCGCAGGGAACGGTCGCGCCGCGGACGGAGAGCGATCTCGTCCCCGAGGTGTCCGGCCGCGTGATCGCCGTCTCTCCCTCCCTCACCGCGGGGGGATTCTTCGAGGAGGGAGAGGCGCTCCTCGCGATCGATCCGCGCGACTCCGAGCTCGCCCTCGTCCGCGCCCGCGCGGACGTCGCCCGCGCCGAGCTCGCGCTCGCCCGGGAGGAGGCGGAGGCGGAGGTGGCCCGCAGGGAGTGGACGGACCTCGGGAGCGGCGAGCCCTCCCCCCTCGTGCTGCGCGCTCCCCAGCTCGCCGAGGCGCGAGCGATCCTCGAGGCGGCGAAGGCCGTCGTCGAGCAAGCGGACCGCGATCTCGAGCGGACGTCGCTCCGCGCGCCCTATCGGGGCCGCGTGCGCCGAGAGAGCGTCGACGTCGGTCAGTTCGTCCTGCGGGGGATTCCGGTCGCCAGCCTCTACGCGGTCGACGTCGCCGAGATCCGCCTCCCCCTCGAGGATCGCGATCTCGCGTTCCTCGACCTCCCCCTGCGCGGCGGCGCCCCGGAGGAGGGCCCCGAGGTGATCCTCCGCGCGCGCTTCGCGGGAGAGGATCACTCCTGGACGGGGCGCATCGCGCGCTCCGAGGGAGAGATCGATCCCAAGAGCCGGCTCGTCTACGTCGTCGCCGAGGTCCCCGACCCCTACGGCCGCGACGAGAAAGCCGGTCGCCCTCCTCTCACGACCGGGCTCTTCGTCGAGGCGGAGATCCTCGGGCGGCGCCGGGAGGGGGTCGTCGTCCTCCCGCGGTCGGCGCTCCGCGGCCGGGAGGACGTCCTCCTCGTCGACGCCGAGGATCGGCTGCGCCGGCGGGGCGTCGAGGTGATCCGCGCGGACCGCGACGTGGCGCTCGTCGCCGCGGGGCTCGCCGAAGGCGAGCGCGTCTGCCTCTCCCCCCTCGACACCCCGGTCGAGGGGATGCGGGTCCGGGTGGCGGCGAGCGAGGCGCCGGCGCCGGATCCCGTGGAGCGGGACGGGTGAAGCGCGCCGTCGAGTGGTTCGCGCGGAACGGCGTCGCCGCGAACGTCCTCTTCCTCCTCGTCGCCGGCGGGGGGATCTTCACGCTCCCCCGCATCCGCCGGGAGATCTTCCCGGAGATCTCCCTCGACCGGATCCGGATCACCGTCCCCTATCCCGGCGCGGCGCCCGCGGAGGTCGAGGAGGCGATCTGCGTGCGCGTCGAGGAGGCGGTCCACGGCCTCGACGGGATCAAGCGCCTCCGCTCGACGGCGGCGGAGGGGTTCGGGGACGTCCAGATCGAGCTCGAGCCCGACGCGGACGCCCGCAAGCTCCTCGACGAGGTGAAGGCGCGCGTCGACGCGATCGACACGTTCCCGGAGGAGACGGAGGAGCCGGTCGTCGAGGAGCTCGTCAATCGATTCCAGGTGATCACCGTCGCCGTCCACGGCCGGGCCGACGAGCGGACGCTGAAGCGGCTCGCCGAGCGGGCGCGGGACGAGATCTCGACCCTCCCCGGGATCAGCCAGGCCGAGCTCGCGAACTCTCGCCCGTACGAGATCTCCGTGGAGGTGTCCGAGGAGGTGCTGCGACGCCACGGACTGACGTTCGACGAGGTCGCCCGAGCCGTGCGCCGCTCCTCGATCGACCTCCCCGGCGGATCCGTGAAGACGGAGGGGGGGGAGATCCTGCTCCGGTCGAAGGGCCAGGCCTACCGCGGCGCCGAGTTCGAGGACCTCGTCCTCCTCACGCGGGAGGATGGCACGCGCCTGCGCCTCGGCGACGTCGCCGAAGTCGTCGACGGCTTCGCGGACACGGGCCAGTCGGCGCGGTTCGACGGCGAGCCTGCGGTCACGCTCCTCGTCTTCCGGGTCGGGGACCAGAGCGCCCTCGAGGTCGCGGACCGGGTGAAGGCCTACGTCACGGAGGCGAACGCCCGGATGCCGGAGGGGGTCCGGCTCACGACCTGGCAGGACAACGCAGCGGTGCTCCGCAGCCGCCTCGACACGCTGCTCCGCAACGCCCGCAGCGGCTTCCTCCTCATCCTCCTCACCCTCGCGCTCTTCCTCCGGCTGCGCCTCGCGCTCTGGGTGACCGCCGGGATGTTCGTCGCCTTCCTCGGGACGATCTGGGCCATGCCGGCGCTCGACGTCTCGATCAACCTGATCTCGCTCTTCGCGTTCATCGTGGTGCTCGGGATCGTCGTCGACGACGCGATCGTCGTCGGGGAGAACGTCCACACGCACCAGCGCCGCCGGGGCGGCGGCCCGGCCGTCGCGGCGGAGGCGACGAACGAGGTCTCCCTCCCCGTCGTCTTCGCCGTCTTCACGACGATCGCGGCCTTCCTGCCGATGCTCTTCGTCGTCGGGAGGACCGGGAAGGTGATGCGGATGATCCCGCTCATCGTCATCCCGACGCTCCTCTTCTCCCTGCTCGAGTCGCTCTTCGTCCTCCCCTCCCATCTCTCCCACGGGGGCGAGACGGGGGAAGACGTCCCGCGGCGCGGGATCTCCGGCCTCTGGAGCCGGTTCCAGGGTGTCTTCCAGCGGGGGATCGACCTCCTCGCGAGCGCCGTCTACCGCCCGGCCCTCGCCTTCGCGGTCCGCCGGCGCTACCTGACCGTCTCCGTCGGGCTCGCCACCCTCCTCCTCACCGCGTCGATGGTCGGCGCGAGATGGATCCGGTTCGTCTTCTTCCCGAACGTCGAGGCCGACTTCGTCGCGGCGCTCCTCACGATGCCGCAGGGGACGCCCGCCGAGGTGACGGCCCGCGCGGTCTCGCGCCTCGAGGAGACCGCGCGGTCGCTGCGCGAGGAGATCGACGCGGAGGGAGGCCCGGGCGCCTTCCGCCACGTCCTCGCCTCGATCGGGGAGCAGCCCTTCCGCGAGATCCAGGCGATGAACTCGGGGCTCGTCGGCGTCTCCTTCACCGGGGCCCACCTCGGGGAGGTGACGATCGAGCTCGCTCCCTCCGAGAAGCGCGGCGTGCGCAGCGCCGAGGTCGTGCGGCGATGGCGAGAGCGCGCGGGACCGATCGCCGACGCCGTCGAGCTCGTGTTCACCTCCTCCCTCTTCACGGCGGGCGAGGCGATCCACGTGCAGTTGCGGGGAGCGGACACCGGATCGCTGCGCGACGCGGCCCGCGAGCTGCAAGCGGATCTCGCGGCCTATCCCGGCGTCATCGACGTCGCCGACTCCTACCGCGCGGGGAAGCAGGAGATCGTCCTCGACATCCTCCCGTCCGCGGAGGTGCTCGGGCTCACCCTCTCCGATCTCGCGCGCCAGGTGCGCCAGGGCTTCCACGGGGAGGAGGCCCAGCGGATCCAGCGCGGGCGCGACGACGTCAAGGTGATGGTCCGGTACCCGGAGGCGGCGCGCCGCTCGCTGGGAGACGTCGAGGGGATGCGCGTGCGCGCGCCGGACGGGACCGAGATCCCGTTCTCCGCGGTCGCGCGCTCGCGGCTCGCGCGGGGCTACGCGACGATCGAGCGCGTCGACCGCGCGCGCGCGGTGAGCGTGACCGCCGACGTCGACGAGAACGTCGCGAACGCGAACGAGATCCTCGACGACCTGCGCCGGTCGACCCTCCCCCGCCTGCGGGGGGCGCACCCGGGCGTCGCCCACTCGTTCGAGGGGCAGCGGCGCGAGCAGGCGGAGACGATCGGGGCCCTCTCCCGCGGATTCCTCTTCGCGGTCCTCGCGATCTACGCGCTCCTCGCGATTCCGCTGCGCTCGTACGTCCAGCCGCTCCTCATCGTGTCGGCGATCCCGTTCGGGCTCGTCGGCGCCGTGTGGGGCCATCTCCTCATGGGGCTCGACCTCACGATCCTCTCCATGTTCGGGGTCGTGGCGCTCGCGGGCGTCGTCGTGAACGACAGCCTCGTCCTGGTGGACTTCGTGAACCGCCGGCGCGCCGAGGGGGCGCCGCTCGAGGAGGCGGTCGGTCTCGCGGGGAGCGCGCGCTTCCGGCCGATCCTTCTCACCTCCCTCACGACTTTCGCCGGGCTCACGCCGCTGCTCCTCGAGAGGAGCGTCCAGGCGAGGTTCCTGATCCCGATGGCGGTCTCCCTCGCCTTCGGAGTCCTGTTCTCGACCTTCATCACGCTGCTCCTCGTCCCCGCAGGGGCGACGATCCTCGAGGACGCCCGAAGCCTCCTCGCCCGGGGGTCCGGAAAGGAACACCCGGCGGCCGCACGGGTCGGAGGGTATTCTAGGGGTGGGTTTTGAGACTGGAGGTCTGCCGTGTTCCTGCGCTTCCCCCTCCGACGATTCTCCCTCTATCTCTTGCTCGCCGCGGGTCTCTCCTCGGGGGCCGCGCGGGCGCAGTTCGCCGTCGCGTCCGTGAGCCCCTCGCGGAATGTCATCGACGCCCCCACGGCGACGCCGATCCAGATCACCTTCACCGCGCCCGTCGACGCCGCGACGGTGAACGCGGGGACGATCCGGGTGTTCGGCCGCTGGAGCGGCGTCGTGCCGGGGACGGTCTCCGTCGGGTCCGGAGGGCTGACGGCGAGGTTCGCGCCCGCGCGACCTTTCTTCCCCGGCGAGCTGGTCACCGTGATGGCCTCCGCTGCGGTCGCCGGCGCGACCGGAGGGAACCTCGCCGGCGGACACACCTGGACGTTCTGGACGCGGTCGGCTCCGGGGAGCGGGAACTTCGCGCTCGCGGCGACGATCGACGTCCGGCTCCCGGGCGATCCGCCGATCCGCTCCTACGGCGCCTACGCGGGAGACCTCGACCGGGACGGGGCGCCGGACTTCAGCATCCCGAACGAGGACGTGAGCGACGTGCGCGTGCTGCTCGGCGACGGCTGCGGCAACTTCGCGACGCCCGTGGCCTACCCTCTCCCGCTCGGGTCGCAGCCGAGCTCGAACGAGGGCGGGGACTTCGACGGGGACGGCTGGATCGACCTCGCCATCGGGAACATCGCGACGAGCTCGATCAGCGTCCTCCTCGGGAACGGCGCCGGGGGATATCTTCCCGTCGCCACCTACCCGGACGGCGCCACGCCCCGGGGGGTCGCCGTCCTCGACGCGAACGGGGACGGGCACGTCGACATCGTCACGGCGAACCGAAACTCCGGAAACCTCGCCCTCTTCGTGAACGCGGGGAACGGCACCTTCCTGCCGACGAGCTACTTCTCGGCCGGGGGAGGCGGGGAGACCGCCGTCGCGGCGGCGGACGCGAACGAGGACGGGATCGCGGACCTCTTCGTGGGGATCTACTTCACCCAGACGATCGCGATCCTGACCGGGAACGGCGCCGGGGGGTTCGCCGTCACGGGCACGATCCCCATCGGCGGGCGCCCCTGGATGATCGCGGTGGGGGACGTGGACGGCGACGGCCACGTCGACGTCGCCTCCTGCAACTCCGACACCGCCTCGGGCTCCGTCGCGCGCGGGAACGGCCTCGGCGGGTTCCTGCCTCCGGCGGTGACCCTGCCGACGGGCATCATCCCGATCGCGGTGGACCTCGGCGACCTCGACGGCGACGGCGATCTCGACCTCGTCCTCTCGGACTTCGGGAGCGCGACCTTCACCGTCTACAAGAACAACGGGAGCGGGACCTTCGTGTCCCCGTCGACCTTGCCCGCCCCTCAGGCGGGATCCTGCGCGACCCTCGTGGATTGGGACCGGGACGGCGACCTCGACATCGCGGGCGTCGACGAGCTGGCCGACAAGCTCCTCCTCTTCCGCCAGACGGGACCGAGCCCCGCCGGGGTCCAGCCTCCCTCCTGCGCGGCGACGCTTCGGATCGACAACCTCGCGAATCGCGCCGGCTACGCGGGAGCCCCTCCCCACGAGGCGCCGATCGGGGGCGTCTTCTTCTGCGGCGTGACGGGCGCCCCGAGCGTCCCCTACGCCCTCGCCGCGGGCGTCCCTCTCGAGCCGGGGCTGCCGACCCTGTTCGGCCTGGCGAACCTCGACTTCTGGTTCCTGCTCTTCAATGGCTTCGCGACCGGAGCCCCCGCCGTCACGGACGGCTTCGGGGAGAGCAGGATCGCGCTCCTCGTCCCTCCCTCCTTCCCGCCCGGGTTCTCCGTCGCCTTCCAGGCCCTCCTCCCGGATCCCTCGAGCCCCGCGGGAGGGTTCCTCACGAACCCCGAGCGGATCGTGCTCGTGCCCTGAGGACCGGAGTCAGGCTCTCACTCCCGCTCGCGGAAGGAGAAGCGCTTCGTCACCCCGTCGCCCCTGGCGCCCCCGTCGCCCCCGTCGCCCCCGTCGAAGGGCCGGCCGTCCACCTCGCAGTACGGGTAGACGAAGAAGTTGACGGGGTCCCCGCTCTGCGGGGGCTCGAGACGTAGGTCGCGCCCCCGCGAAAAGACGACCCGGTCGGGGGTGAGGCGGCCGAAGTAGTACTCGCGGAGCGTCTCGTCCTTCCACGCCTCGGAGATGTCGGTCGGGGTCCATCCGCGCTCGGGGTCCTCGAAGAGCGCCCAGCAGTGATAGCCGCCGATCTCCCCCTCCTTCCGATCCGCAGGGATCGGGAATCCGATCTCGAAGAGGGCCGGGATCTTCGCGGCGCGCGCCACCCCGATGAAGAGGGAGTGGAAGTCGGTGCAGTTGCCCGCCTTCGCGTCGCAGGCGTACTCGAAGTCGCCGCGGCCCCAGCCCGCGCCCGACTTGTCGTAGCGCATGTTCCCGAGGACGTAGTCGTAGATCGCGCGCGCCTTCCCCCTCGCGTCGGGCGGGTCGGAGGCGACGGAGAACGCGATCTCCCGGGCACGCCGGGAGACCGGGACGAGCCGATCCGAGTCGAGGAGCCGCTCGCGCAGGGAGGGGTCGACGAGGGCGCGCGAGGCGGTCTGCTCGCGGCGCAGGACGTCGAACCGGACGACGACGTCGAAGGGGCGGACGTCCTCGCGCAATCCGAAGTGGATCATCCGGTTCCCGTACGGCGCGGCCGTGGTCACGCGGTGGGGGGTGCGCGCTTCCACCTCGAGGTCCGTGATGTCCTGGAAGGGATCGGTCGAGGGGAGGGGGATCCAGAGATCGAGCCGCTTCGCCCCTTCCGGCAGGTCCTTGAGGGAGACTTCGTACACGAAGGAGAACCGCCGCGGGGCGGGAGCCTCGTCGGCGACGCCGGATGCGGCGCCGCTCCCCAGGGACGCGAGGAGGGCGGCCGGAGCTGCAAGAGTCGAGGAGAGGGAGATCATTCCGGGGGGGAGATCGAAGGGTGGCGCAAGTCTATCGGGACGCTGTTCCGCCTGCTTGCCCCGTGCTACCCTTTTGGAGGAGACCCGCCGCCCGGGGAACCCTTCGGGCCCTCGAGGCGTCCAGAGTTCCGGTGGGCTCTCCATTCCGGCCTTGCCCCTAGAGAAAAAAGAGGTTCACATGAGACGGATCGTTCTGGGACTTTCCCTCCTCTCCTTACTTTCCGGCTCCCTCGCCGCGCAGGGGATCTGGAGTCCGTCCGTCCAGGAGCCGGGCCTCGTCTCGACGCCGACGGACGACTACCAGCCGACGATCACGCAGGACCTGAAGACGATCTACTTCTCGAGCGCGCGCGCGGGCGGGCTCGGCAGCAACGACATCTGGATGTGCACCCGCACGGACGTCCTCTCGCCCTGGAGCGCCCCGACGAACCTGGGGGCGCCGGTCAACACCGTCTCGGGCGAGTTCTACCTCTCCGTGCGCGGGGACAACCTCGAGCTGATCTTCTCCTCCAACCGCGCCGGCGGAGCGGGCGACGACGACCTGTGGGTGAGCACGCGGGCGAGCACCGCCGCGCCCTGGGGCGCGCCGACGAACATCCTGGCGCTCAACACGTCCTCCTTCGAGGACGATCCCGCCCTCTCCGACGACGGTCTCGTCCTCTACTTCACCGTCGGCCCGGGCTACGGGGCAGCCGGAGCGGGGATCGCGCGCGCGAGCCGGGCGAGCACGGCGGCCGCCTTCGGGCCCGCCACCCTCCTCACGGAGCTCGACACGGCCTCCTTCGAGCACTCTCCGGCGACGGCGAAGTCGCTCAACTCGGGCCCCTGGTTCAAGGATCAGGCGCTCATCTTCTCCTCGACGGACGTCGGGACCCTCATCGGGAACCTCGGGTCGAGCGATTTCTACCTCGTCGTGCGCTCCGCTCCCGGGGTGGCCTTCGCGAACATCAACATCATGCCGGCCTCCGCGACCAACCTCGCCGACATCAACACGAACCTCTGGGACTTCAACCCGGACGAGACGGCGGACGGCTACAACTTCTACTGGTCGAAGTACGAGAACTCCTCCACCGCGGGCGGGACGGACGCGAACGTCTACCGTTCCGACCGGAACCTCCCCGTGGCCTTCCAGGCGTCGGGGACGCTCACCGCGCCGAGCACGATCACGATCTACTCGCGCTACAAGCCGACGGCGGCCGTCCCGGGGATCCTCCACTTCCTCTGGATCACCGCGACGACGATCCCGCCGATCCCGCTCCCCGGGGTCGCGGGGACGCTCGAGACGCCGCTCGGGAGCGCCACCTTCCTCATCCCGGGCGTGCCGGGGGACGCGGACGGAAAGGCCTCCCTCTCCGTGCCGAACCCCTTCTCGTTCCCGCCGGGGACGACGATCCCGATGCAGGGGGCGATCTTCGACCTCACGGTGCTGCCGACGATCGACATCCGTCTCTCGAGGAGCGTGCTGATCAACTGACGGAGATCGGTTAGAGCCCGGATTATTCATGAAGCTCGTAGCGAGGCGACGTAGATGCCGGTAGATCCGCGGCTTGGGGCCCCGAGGCCGACGCAGGCGTACTTGCGGTACGTCGAGGAGGCCGCAGGGGGGAAGTC
>Ga0187892_10005874_pt1 | contig 18798 bp, 15 predicted proteins | sample MA1701073metaG_FD_139345 | JGI IMG/M metagenome (GOLD analysis project Ga0187892, IMG submission 139345) | Bio-ooze microbial communities from a basaltic lava cave in the Kipuka Kanohina Cave System on the Island of Hawaii, USA - MA170107-3 metaG ...
AATCGTTCACGGGGATGCGGCCCCGCTGTATCGCGCACGGCAGACTGGACAACAGCGGTGGCGGTGTAATGCCGGCAGTCCAGATGAGCATGCGGGTGGCGATCTTCGTGCCATCATCTAGGGCCACTTCCTTACCGTCGTAACCGGTGACTTTGGTCTTGAGGCGAACCTCCACCCCACGCTGGCCGAGCTGCTCTTGGGCGTAGCGACCGAGGCTTTCATTCAACTCCGGCAGGATGACTTCGCCGGGATGCACCACGACGATACGGAGCATGTCCTTCTTCACGTGGGGATAGAACTTCATCGCTTCCCGCAAGAGATCGTTCACGGCACCAGCGGTTTCAACCCCGGCGAAACCACCGCCCGCTACCACCACCGTTAGCGTCGTCTTGCGCTCGGTTTCATCCGATTGGTTGTCTGCCAGTCCCAGCGCATCAATGACGCGGTTGCGCACGAGAATGGCATCGCCCAATGTCTTCATCGTCAAGGCGTGTTCTTCGAGACCGGGCGTCCGATAGAAGTTCGTCACCGTACCGAGAGCCAGTACGAGCTGGTCATAGGTTATATCGTGCGCGTGGGGCAAACCGCTGTGCATGATGCGCACTTGCTTCTTGCCGAGATCGATTGCTTTGATCTCGGCGATCGCCACGCGGGTGTGCCGCAATATCTTCCGCAGCGGCTGGACGATGTCCGTGACCTCCACATCTCCTCCAGCAACTTCGTGGAGCATCGGCGTGAAGAGCACGAAGTTCTCTTTGGCGATCAACATGACTTCAACGTCTGATGCGCCGGCCAGTCGCTTCTCGAGGTGCAACGCGGTGTAGGCACCGGCAAAACCGCCGCCGAGAATCACAATGCGTCGCTTCGCTACTAAAGTCTCCATATCATCGCCTCCTAAGGGATGGGTGAGACAGTGGGCTCGCCGCTGAAGCGTCGGAGAGGCGAAGCAGAGGCCGAGCCCATATTGCAACACGGGTCGCGGCAGTCCACGCAGCAGCGGCAAGATTGGCGTACCGAACCAGAGGAGCGGCGGTATCACCATCATCGGCGCCAGATATGGGATCATATTGCAATCCAGGGCTCCCTGAGGTTTTTCCCTCGCGAAGTTCGGATGGACGAATCAAACCCTCACCCGCCAGAAGCTGCAGGTACCGCCGAGTCATGGGCAGCAGGTACGTATGTCGGACGCAATGTCTGCAGGAAAGCAACAAGAGCGCTGACTTCCTGCGGTGCCAGATTCTTACCGTACGCTGGCATATTGCCTCCGCCTTGAATCACTTGTCGGATCAACTGGTCGCGCGTCAGACGTGTAGCTATATCGTCCAGGGCCGGGCCGCGCAGACCTCCGTGGCCCCCCAGACTGTGACAATTCCGGCATTGCTTGTTCTGCAACACCAACGCTCCCTGCAACTCCAACGGCGAACGGCCTTGCACAAACTGCACCGGCGTAGGGTCACCGCTCCAAGCTTCCATGTGAGGGGACCATGGCGCATACGTCCCCAGGTGAGTCAACGTGCTCAGTCCCAGAAACACCAGAATCACCCCTAATACCGCGATCGGTCGGCGGCGGGCACTCTTCTCGCCCGTGTTAGACAGAAACGGGAGCGCTAACAGGAGGCCAATGCCCACAACCGGCGCGGTAAGCAACAGAAACGTCTCCGTGTACGGGGGCAACAACGCCAGCGCGGCATAAATCCACAGGAAAAAGAAATCTGGTGCCGGCACGGTATCAATGTAAGTCGGGTTCGGCATCCCTTCGGGTCCCTTGGGACCGAAATAAGCAGCACAGACGAGAATGCTCAGCATCACCAAGCCGCTAAAGATGAGATCCTTGTCGATGGCTTTGGGGTAAAACGGCACCCCTTCTTTTTTCAGTAAGGCTTCATAGTCTTCTGCGTATGTCTCCTTCCGTACCCCTTGTCCAGGCACCGGATATTCATTAATCCCTTTGGTCAACACCAAGCGGAGATGCAGGCTGACGAGTGCAATCAAGAGTCCGGGAATGACAAACACATGAAAGGTAAAAAACCGCGAAAGCGTTTCGCCCGCAATGATCGGGCCGCCAAGAATCCAGTGCACGAGGTTAGGTCCAATGAGCGGGGTTCGGCCCATGATCGCCGCACCGATACCCAGCCCCCAATACGCATCCTGGTCGAAACGCATGATCTGTCCGGTAAATGCCATACCGAGCGTGAGCAGCAAAAGAATACAGCCAGAGATCCAGGTCAATTCGCGCGGATACTTAAAAGCCCCAAACAGAAACACTTGGGCCATGTGGACGGCCATGATACTGACCATAAAATTGGAACCCCAATAATGGAGCGCACGGAGATACCAGCCGAGGGGTTGCTGATAATTCAGATACTCCAGACTCGTGTATGCCTCATCAGCAGAGGGGACATACACAAAAGCCAAACACGTGCCGGTCACGATCTGGAGCACGAAACACAGCAACGTACCGCTCCCGAAGACATAAAACCAACTGCCGGCGCTGGCGGGTACCGTGTGACCGGCGGTCGAAGCGAAGAGCTTGCTCACGCGCAGCCGCTCATCGATCCAAAGGGCGGTTTTTCTCAGCATGTGAGATTCCTCTTTTGCACCTAGCCTCAAAGCGGCTCCGACAAAGTCGGAAGCTGCCCGCCTCGCACCCACAGTTGGCCCTGTTCAATCTTGTATTCGTACTCGTAGAGCCCGCGCGGTGGTGGTCCGGAAGCGTGAGAGCCATCCTCATAATACGCGCCGCCGTGGCAGGGACACATGAACAGGTGCGACTCCTGGAACCATCGCACCGGACAGCCGAGATGGGTGCAGTTGATCGCGAAGACCTGAAACTGCTCTCCCGCGATCCGCCGCACCCAACAGGGGATGTCCGCCGTCTTCCCATCCCAAGGTCGAGTGTAGGGATTGCGATACGTCGCCAAGCGGGTTTGGTGCTCGGGGAAATTTTCTAGCGCACCGAGCCTGATCCACGACTGAGACGCTACGTTGCGGCGAAAGCTCGAGAAGACGTAACCGATTATTGGGATGGCCAGCAGGGTCGCAGCGACGACATTGAGTGCGACACCAAGCGAAAATAGAAGACCACGGCGGGATATCCCCGCGGGCGTCGTCTGAGTTGATCCAGGTTCATTCGCAGCCATAGGGTCTGTTACCTCCTCCATAGGTAGGGGCGAAGCATTCGCGGTCGCCCATTCCAGTGTTAGCAGTATCGCTGGGTGAATGCTTCGCCCCTACTTCCGTTGTGACGTGAGCCACGCCACCACATCAGAGATCTCTTGTGGACTCATGGGCTGGCCAGCGATATTCGTGCGCCAATCCGGCATCCCTAGATCTCCCCGCCCAACGATAACCGCCGTCCGCAAAGCTTGATCACTGACCAGAGCTAAATAAGCTGGGTCAATCACTGATCCACCTTTTGGCCCCCCACTACCATCTTTCCCGTGACACTGCGCGCAGTACGTCTGGTACGCCACTGCGCCGCGCTGTGGATCGCCGGGACCCGAGCCCATAGCGCTCGCCTCATGCAGGTCATAGGGGGGAAGGGCGACGTTCTTGAAGGTCTCGATCTTTCCCCACCGTGACTTCATCCCCTCAACCAGTACGTCAATCTGCTTGTCGGTAAGATTCCCTCCGGCCTGTTGGGCGAAGGCTGGCGCGCTCGTGCCCGGCACTCCTTGAGCTATCGCTGTACGCAAGGTATCCGTACTGACCAAGACCAGATACAGGGGATCGTTCAGTGGCCGCGCCGCTCCCAAGTGCCCATCGGCCCCGTGACAACCGGAGCAGTTCTGAGCATAGAGTTGGGAAAAATCCGTGACTTCCGTCGCCGGCTGCCAACGCTCATCTGGGGTAGGCTTTCCAGGCAATTGGTCACAGCCTGCTGTCAAGCCAAGAAGAATGATGGCCACGAGCATTATCCTGGCACGGTGAGCCGTCATCGCCGTCCCTCTTCCCTTTCAGGCATCACTCCGGGGGCCTCGATACCAGCCCGTGCCGCCAGCGGCCATGTCTGCATAGTCTCGACCATCTCTGAATGGTGGACCACGTAACCGGTTGTGAGTCCGAAAGCGACCTGTGACGCGATGAACCAGAGCCAATCAATCCGGGCATTCAGAGCTGGATTAATGAACTTCAGCGTGGCCCAAACCAGCGCCGACCAAAAGAGCGGGGCCGTGAAACTGCCCCAGAAAGCGGCGCGGCGCGACGGCAGCATCGGCAGCAACACAGCAAAGAGGAGACCAACGAGAATTGAGAACACGCCGTGACTGATCAAGGCCACCACAAAACCGGCACTATTGAAGGCGGTCAACTGTACGAGGTCGGCATTAGCCAAGGAGGGAAGAGCGGCTGCGGCCAGCAGATTAATCGGATACCACAGACTGCGATACGCAATAACACCATACAGACAAGCCACAATCGCCATCGCGATCCCACCAACAAGACCGCCTTTGATACCCGACGAATAGGGATAAATCTCTGCTGGGATACGAACACGATGGCCTGCAACACCGGCTTTCAGATGCTCGACCGCACGAGGGGCTGGGGTGATTGGGCGGGCGCGTTGCTCTAGCGGGCGCAGGCGCACCAACTCGTGCTGTTCCACCGGCAGCACCTCGCGAAACCACCCCACTGCGCCACGCACGGCGAACACCAGCCCGACCACACTGATCACCGCTTGTGTGACCAGCCCTGCGGCGAGCAGGGCAAAGCCGAAGGCGGTGACAAAGGGCCAAGCGGTTGGAGCCGGCAAGGTGACGTTGCCGGGAACCTGCTCGTGTTTCTGCTCGGATGCCATTGCGTTCCTCCACTATCGCTGACTAACGACCGATGACGTACACCACAGTAAAAACGATGACCCATATACCATCCACAAAATGCCAGTACCACGAGAGCATCTCGATGTGCTCGGCGTGCGCCTGAGTCACATGTCCGCGCAGGCTCAAGATCAAGACCAACACGAGCAGGATCAAACCCACGATCACGTGACTCGCATGCAAACCGACGAGAGAGTAGTAGGTCGTGCCAAAAAGATTCGTGGCAATTGTGAGGTGCTCTTTTAGGATCAACCGCTGCCATTCGAAAGCGGTAGAGCTCAAGAACGCTATCGCCAGGAGAATTGTGATCAGCCACCAGAGTTGGAATCCTCCGATATGTCCCCGTCGAAAGGCCCGTTCCGCCAGTACGACGGTTAGGCTGCTGGAGAGCAAACAGATTGTCGCTAAGATGGGCAGCTCGAGTACCTGATTGGGATAAGGACCAGTCGTGCTTTTGCCTATATAAAAAAGGTAGGCGGTGACGAAGATCGTAAACAGAGCGCTCTCCGTCGTGATAAGCCCGATCACCCCGACCTTGCGACGCGACGGCAATGACCACTCGGCGGATTCAGCGGGCAGCGTTAAAGCCTGTACGTTTGTCATATAGGTCGCCTAATTCATTTGTTGATACTGCCGTTCATGCTTCGACTTCATCCTGCGGAGCGAAGTCGAAGGACGAATAGGAAGTATGTACTACCCATATTGGATCCCATAGCTGTGTCCCCTGCTTATTCGTATTTCCAGTCCGGGTCTTCCGGATGTTTCAGGTCCCACAGCGGACGACGGCTGCGCACCTCGGGTGACGTCTCGAAGTTGTATTCCGGCGGCGGCGATGTCGTGGACCACTCCAGTGTCCATGCATCCCAAGGGTCATCGCCGGCAGGCGCCCCGCGGCGCACCGACCACAATAGGTTGGCCACCAAGCAGAGCACACCGGCAGCTTGAAAGATGACCCCGATGGAGGAGATCATATTGTAGATTTCCCAACCCCGACCCGGATCGTAGGTATAAATACGCCGGGGCATGCCGAGAATGCCGGAGATGTGTTGCGGGCCGAAGGTTAGATGGAATCCAATGAGGAAAAGCCAGAAATGCCACAGGCCCAGTTTCTTGTTGAGCATCCGGCCGATCGCTTTGGGATACCAGTAATAAATAGCGGCAAAAATCGTGAACAGTAGCCCGCCGATCAACACGTAGTGAAAGTGCGCCACCACGAAGTAGGAGTCGGACAATTGCCAGTCGAACGGGGCGACCGACAGCATTATGCCGGTGAGTCCGGCGATCAGAAATTGGAAGAGGAAAGCGATGCAAAAGAGCATCGGTAGCTCAAAGCGAATCTTCCCGCCGTACATAGTGCCCAGCCAGTTGAAGATCTTGATCCCGGTCGGCACTCCCACGAGCATCGTCGAGAGTGCGAAGAAAGTGTTGGTCGTTGCACTCATCCCGACCGCGAACATGTGGTGCGCCCACACTCCGAAGCTGATGAAGGCGATCGCCACTGTCGCCCCGACCATTATTGGGTACCCAAAGATCGGTTTGCGCGAAAAGACCGGGATGATCTCCGACGCGCAGGCGAAGCCTGGGATAATCAGCACGTACACTTCCGGATGGCCGAAGATCCAGAAGAAGTGTTGCCATAGAACTGCTGAGCCACCCGCCTGGGTGTCAAAGAACCGCGCGCCGAGAAAGCGATCGAGCAGCAGCATGATCTGTGCCGCCGACAACGGAGGGAGCGCCAGAATAATCATCGCCGCCACCACGACCATCAACCACACAAAGAGCGGCATGCGTATGAGGGTCATCCCTTTGCAGCGCAGGCACACGACGGTGGCGATGACATTGATGGCGGAAACAATGCTGCCGACGCCGCTTATCAGCAGGGCCAGAATCCAGTAATCCGTGCTGTTCCCGCGTGAGAAGGCGCGGCCCGTCAGCGGCGCATAGGCGAACCAGCCCACGTCCGGCGCCGAGCCGGCCCCGGTCAGTCCCGGCGCAGCCAGGTAGCTGACGTAGAGCAGCACCCCGCCGAAGAAAAACATCCAAAAACCGAACGCGTTGAGCCGGGGGAAAGCCATATCGCGCGCACCGATCATCAACGGCACCAGATAGTTCATCAGCCCGGCGATAATCGGCATGCCGACGAGAAAAACCATCGCCGTGCCGTGCATAGTGAAAAGACGGTTGAACGTGCCCGGACCGATAAGATCGTTATTCGGCAAAGCCAGTTGCATGCGCATAACCGACGCCATTGAACCGGCCACCACGAAAAAGAACAGTGCGGAACTGATGTACATCAAGCCAAGTTTCTTGTGGTCAACCGTGACAACCAATTCATGAAGTCGAGTCATGAGTGGAAGAGACGTTTCCGCCGCAGACGATAGCGCAATGTCTTGACTGGCCATGCTCTCTCCTCCCGACCTACTTCAGCGTCCTTAGATACGCCACGATTCGATCCAGTTCATTGTCTGTCAACTGCATGTTGGGCATGTTACAACCCTCTTTGATCGTTTGCGGATCCCGCACCCAGGCCCGCAGTTTTTCGGCTGTATTGGGCACGGTGCCCGCACCCAAGGTCTCACGACTCATCAGATGGGTCAGGTCGGGACCAAACGTGCCCATCGCCTTCGTTCCCTTGATAGAGTGACAGTTGATACAGGCTGTGGCAAAGAAAACGTCGCGGTCGGTCCGCACCTGCGGATCGTCCACCGGTGGCTCCCGCTGGGCCGCCGCCCACTTTTCGAAATCTCCTGGTGGGTGCACGATCACGCGGAGTCGCATGTGTGCGTGCTGCATACCGCAATACTCGGCGCAGTTACCAACATAGGTGCCTGGCTCTGTGGGCTCGATCCACATACGGTTCTCCCGATTGGGAATTACATCGGTTTTGCCGGCGAGCCGTGGCACCCAGAAACTGTGTGCGACATCTGCCGACTCTAATCTGAGGAAGGTTGGCCGCGCTTTGCTCGATTCACTGACCGGCACGTGAAGCTCGTTCGCTGTGACGATACCAAGCTCCGGGTAGCGAATTTCCCACCACCACTGGTGGCCGACCACCGTGACGTTGAGCGCGTCGGCGGGCTGGGCAGCGCCTTGCACGTCGTAGATCGTACGGGCGGTAGCCAGGAAGAGCACAAAGACGATCAGAATCGGGATCACTGTCCAGGCGAATTCGAGCTGATTGCTGCCGTAGATTTGTGGCGGCTCATGAGTTTCATCCCCAGGCCGCCAGCGAAACCGAATGACGGTGTAGACAAGTAGCCCGCCAACCACCAGAAAAATTGCCGCACAGATCGCTAGGGCCAACAGGGAGATTTCATGGATCGCCTGGGCAGGCGTGGAGAGAGGCTTGAAGATGTTGGTCACGCCGGTGGGCGTGTCGGCGGCGAACGCTGGAGCCATAAGAAAGGTCGTGGCAATAAAAAGAAGAAAGGAAGCGGCTCCGCGTGCCCAGCGTCTAGTAAAAATCCGAAATCCGAATATCGAAATCCGAAACCTGATTCTGCCGAAAAACCCCATGAATGCTCCGACTGAGTTCAGCATGAACGGAAAATCTCCTCACTACTCATCGCTCACCCCCCCCATCACTTGCCTCTCTTCGTGGACTGACTTCTAGCAAAGAGCGGTAAGGCTGTATATTGGACTTCGGTCCGATATTAGGGGGCGGCTCGATTTCTATCCAATACTCCAGTACTCCGGCACTCCATCCTCGATTAGCAACTCGGGGACATCCGAGACGACCTGCTGACTCTTCACGCTTCCAGTGCTCACTGTGCTTTGTCGTCAGCCGTACCGCGTTGGCTCCAGTGTCGCGCGAGGCGCGCGATCGGGCCGCGAATCACCAAATAAGGAAGCACCGCAACCACGAACGCGGTGACGAGCGCTTCTCCCGGGTAAAACCTGCCTAAAACCATGAACTGATAGATTGCATCCATCACCAGTGCGAAGACGATGACCCTGGTTACTCTTTTCAGTCCTTCACGAAGGTAGCCTCCCCGATGGGCTAGATCGGTCAAGATGGTCCACGTGTAAAGTGGCCGGCCCGCCCGCGCGTCTTTTATTCCGTCGAGGATGGCTAAGATGGTCACCATGATGGGCTGGAGGATCAAGCGGAACGCCAAAGGCCCGCTCGGTTGCGCAATCAACTGGTCCCAGAATCGGGTCAAGATTTCCTGAATCTCCGACACCTCAGGTCTCCTCTTTTCGTGCACGGCACCGCGACGCGTCGAACACGACCTGATCGTACCACCAGAGCTTTTCAAAGAAGGTACGTGCCAGGTCGAGTTGCGATTTTGTTTGTGAGGATGGCAACGTTTTTTCCACTATGCCGCCGATACTACGGCTCCCGTCAATGGCATCGAACAAACGCTTTTCTGTTGAATCTATTGGTATGAACAGATCCCTGTAGGCATGTGTCTGGTTGATCAGCACACCCGCCGCACAGGGGGGCAGCCGCTCTTGCACACAGATGGTGTCTGGCATTCGCAGGGGCACATAGCCAAGCCAGGCGTCGCCGGCGAAACTGACCGGTTGCGGGTCACCAGGGCGACCGTCTCGGTAAGCAACCATGCTATGTCGAACCATTGTGCCGCGAAAAAGTTCGACGGCGGCATACTGCTCTACTATGGAAAGCTCTTTCAACCGGGAGGCCTGCGGGATCTCTGCTACGACTCCACAATACGGGGTGTAGGGTGCTTGTTTTACCCACCGGCCAAATGTCAGTCCTGCCTTTTCGATGAAATCGAATACTTGCGGCACTGAATAACTGCGGTCCTGCGGGTTCAGCAGTGCGTCGGCGAGCGCTGCCTCCTGGCGAAAATCCGGAGACTCGCGCAGCAGATTGTCCAGCGGATGCCCCGGTGGCAACATCTTGAGCGCAGCGATGAGATCGTGGATCTCCTCATCGCTGGCATGGATACCTATGCGTCTACAGAACTCTTGCAGCATATAGATGCCGGTCCGTCCGTAAGGCGCATACACCATGAGGTGCATCGCGCCGTCCGGTTTGAGTACGCCGCGCAGAGCACTGAGCCCGGCATCAGGATCTGCGAGATGATGGAGAACGCCGGTGCAGATAATCTGATCGAAGCTCGTTTCCAACTCGTTTACCCGCTCGACCGGGAGCTGGTAGACCTGGAGATTGTTCAAGTTGTACTTTCGCTTGAGCTCCTCGGTACAGCGCGCGCTGGTTGCGCTGAAATCGATGCCGGTAACCTGCGCCATAGGCCAACGCATAGCATGCTTTGCCGCCTGAGATGTCCCGCAGCCGGCAATCAGGATGGATAGGTTCTCGCGATAGGGCCTTAGAGGCCAGAAGAGATGATAGTCCACCCGGCGGCTCTGCCGATCCTGCCCGAACCGTCGATATTTCTCCAGGCTGTCGATCGGCCGGGGATACGGATACCGTTCGTAGAAGTCCTGGACTGCCGCTGCTACCCCAGGGGAGCGTGAATGCTGTTCTTCTTGTTGGCTCATCGAAGACCACTCAACCGCTGCGCTGTACCGCCAACGACAGCGTCTGGCTTAACGTTCGGCATGACATTGACAGGCCGCTTGCCGGCTTACGCACGAAGCCAAGAGGGCGCAATGAATTGCACCCCTACAAGTCTTCGGCATCTCCCGGGGCGGCCTGTCGACGTTTTCTCTGATCCCTCAGAAGCTGTCGAAAACCCTCCGTTCGCCCTTCGACAGGCTCAGGGTGAACGGGGGGGAAATCAGAAACGTGAAGGATGATCCGTTCGTGCTGAGCTTGTCGAAGCACGAGTATGCCTGGGAAGCGGCCTCCGAGGAATTTATCAACAGCTTCTCAGTGCCTACCTCCGCCGCCGGCCTCGCTCATCTTTGCCAATGCCTGATCAATGGTGAAGCTCGCCGCCTTCTGGCGCGGCGGGAACTCCTTGAACGTCTGCAGAAACGGGGTCACGATTGCCTGCGCGGCTAACACCTGGGGGACATGATTTACAAACCAGTCGTAGTAGGTGTTCGAGGTGGTGTCGGCGCGCTCGAACGGGTCGGTCCGCAGGTTAAAGAGCTTCGGGAGCCGCAGCGGCACGAACGGCTCCGCCCAGAGGGCCATCGTGCCCCGAGCGCGCTGCTCCATGAAAACGATTTTCCAGTTATCGAAGCGCAGCGCCACCAGATCGCCGTCGTCACTGAAGTAAATGAAACCCTGGCGCGGGCTCTTCTTCACCTCTCCGGTCAGGTACGGCAACAAATTGTAGCCGTCGATATGCACCTTGAACGTCTTGCCGGCCGCCTGGTGTCCTTTCTTGAGCTTTTCTACGATATCGGGCTCACCAGCCATCGCCAGGAACGTCGGCAGCCAGTCGTGGTGCTGGACGATCTCGTTGGAAACCACGCCCGCCGGAATTTTGCCCGGCCAGCGCACCACCATCGGAATGCGGAAGGCACCCTCCCAGTTGGTATTCTTCTCACTTCTGAACGGCGTCATGGCGCCGTCCGGCCAGCTGTTCATGTGCGGCCCGTTGTCGGTGCTGTACATGACAAAGGTATCATTTACGATGCCCAGCTCATCGAGCAGGTCCAGCAGCTCTCCCACGTTTTTGTCGTGGTCGATCATGGTGTCGTGGTAGGGCGACTGCCACCGTCCAGCCTGGCCAATGCTCGAGGGCTTGGTATGGGTCCTAAAGTGCATATGGGTGGTGTTGACCCAGCAGAACCAGGGCTTGCCCGCCGCGTGCTGGCGCTTGATCCAGTCCTTGGCGGCGCCGACAAACTCATCATCGCAGGTCTCCATGCGTTTCTTGGTCAGCGGGCCGGTGTCCTCGATCTTCTGCTTGCCCACCCGGCCCCAGCGCGGCTCTTCGGTGGGGTCGTCGGTATCGGTCGCCGAGCAGCGGAGAACGCCGCGAGGGCCAAAGCGCTCGCGGAAGTGAGGAAAGTCTTTGGGATCCGGGTAGTCGGGCAGCTCCGGCTCTTCTTCGGCGTTCAAGTGATACAGGTTGCCGAAGAACTCGTCGAAGCCGTGGGCTGTCGGCAGGAACTTGTTCAAGTCGCCCAGGTGGTTCTTGCCGAACTGGCTGGTGGCGTACCCGAGCGGCTTGAGTAGCTCAGCGATGGTTGGATCTTCGGCCTGTAACCCTATCGGCGAAGCCGGGACACCGACCTTGGAGAGGCCGGTGCGATAGACGCTCTGCCCGGTGATAAACGAGGAGCGGCCCGCCGTGCAGCTCTGTTCGCCATAACAGTCGGTGAATTTCATCCCCTCCTTCGCGATCCGATCGATATTGGGAGTGCGGTAGCCCATCAACCCATCACTATAACAACTGAGGTTGGCGATGCCGATGTCATCCCCCCAGATGACGAGAATGTTCGGCTTCTTCTTCGGTTGCTCTGCCATATCGTTCTCCTTTCACTTTTTATTTTTTTCTCATTACCTTATGACGAGAATGTTCGGCTTCTTCGGTGTTTGCTCTGCCATGTCGTTCTCCTTTCGTTACGTAACTGTTTCTCATCAGTTTCGCCGTAAGAAAAGTATTTCCCTTCTTGTGCCTACTCAACCTATTCACGTGGCCATCATTGCGCCGTCAGATCCGCGCTTCTCACAACTTCTATTGCCGCGCTAGATGTCTGCGCAGTTCGGCCTCCTGATCTCTGATCAGCTCTCCGCTCACGTCGACCGTTACTGTGTAAATCTTACCGGTGAATGAGAACGGCGGCTTGTACTTCGGTGTCACCGGTGCCCCCACGTCCGCGCCGCAATTGATGGTGCTAAGCAATCCGATGGAGAGCGAATTGGTCAGCGGGATGTCGCCCTGTCCGACCAGCTTGCCGTCAATGTAGAGCTGGCCCTTGCCCGGCGCGCCTTTGCCGTGAGCGATGTCGGGTTTGTCGGTTACCGCGAATTCAAACCGCAACTGATGACGGCCTGCCGGCACCGCTTCGGTGGATTCGACGTAGTACAGGTTCCGACCCACATAGTTATATGCATAGCTGAGTTTCCCGTTCTGAACATATAGAGCGTAGCCGCCATCGTTGCCGCCCTGGGAAAGCAGCACGCCCTCTGCGCCGCCCTGGGGAATCTCCACGTCTGCGGTAATGCTATACGGGCGGTTGAGTATATTGGCCGTGGCGTTGACCGGCACCCCTTGGGTGCGCGGGTAGAATACGTACGATGTGCGGTCCACCGCGATCTTCGGGCGTTCATCGGCAAAGCGTGCCGTGCCGCGCGAGTCAACGGGCAGGACATCGTACTTGCCCGCCTCGACGTACCAGGTCGCGATCATCTCGATCAGCCGCGGGCGATTCTGGGCCGCGACATTGTGATTCTCCGCGAAGTCGTTGGCCACGTTGTAGAGCTCCCATTTGGTCGCGTCGAGCTCCGTCAGTTTGTCTTTATCGATGGGCGCGCCGAAAAACATGCCAGCTTCCTTGAACGAAGTTCCCGGCCACGGACACACTGCGCGCCAACCGTCGTGATAAATCGCCCGATGCCCCATCATTTCGAAGTACTGCGTGAGGTGCTTCGTGGTCGCTTTCGCGTCGTCGAAGGTGTGCGCGAAGCTCAGGCCCTGGATGGGCGACTGCGTGACGCCCTTGATGCTCACCGGGGCTTCGATACCCAATGCGTCAAGAACGGTCGGCACCAAATCAATGGCATGCGCGTACTGTGTGCGCACTTCACCCTTCGCTTTAATACCTTTCGGCCAGTGAACGATGAACGGATCGCTGACACCGCCGCGATAGGTCTCGCGCTTCCAGCGCCGGAACGGCGTGTTGCCGGCCCATGTCCAACCCCAGGCATAGTGGTTGCAAAATTCCGGGCCGCCAAGCTTGTCCAAAGCAGCCAGGTTTTCTTGCAACGAACCTTGTACGTTGTTGAAGAAGAGCGCTTCATTGACCATGCCGGTTGGGCCGCCTTCCGAGCTGGCGCCGTTATCGGAGATCGCCATAATAATGGTGTTATCGAGCTCACCGAGGTTCTGCAAAAATTCGATTAACCGTCCGATGTGATAGTCCGTGTGGGTGAGAAACCCGGCGAATACTTCCATCATGCGGGCATAAAGCTTCTTCTCCTCGGCAGACAACGGCTCCCACTCCGGCACGTCGGGATCGTGGCGTGAGAGTTGAGCGTCGGACGGAACAACACCCAGTTCTTTCTGCCGCGCTAATGTCCTTTCGCGCAGCTTGTCCCAACCGTCGTCAAATTTGCCTTTGTATTTGTCGGCCCATTCCTTCGGCACATGATGCGGCGCGTGAGCTGCGCCCGGGCAGAAGTACATAAAGAAGGGTTTGTTAGGAGCGACCTGCTTGGCGTCGGCGATGAAGCTGATCGCTTTGTCTACCAAATCTTCGGTCAGGTGGTAACCCTCTTCGGGGGTCTTCTCCGCCTCCACCGTGTGGTTGTCCGAAACCAGTTCGGGATAATACTGGTGGGTCTCGCCGCCCATGAAACCGTAGAAGCGCTCGAAGCCGCGTCCTAGCGGCCAGCGATCATACGGACCTGCAGCCGAGATCTGGTCAGACGGTGTGAGATGCCATTTGCCGATGGCATAGGTGTTGTAGCCGTGCTGCAAGAGAATCTCCGAGAGGAAGCCATTTTCGAACGGGATGTTGCCGTTGCCGCCGGGATAGCCGGTAGAGCCTTCGGTAATGCAGGACATGGCATTTGAGTGGTGGTTACGGCCGGTAATAAGACAGGCGCGCGTCGGCGAGCACAGCGCGGTGGTGTGCATGTTATTGTAACGTAGGCCGTTCTTTGCGAGGGCATCCAGGTTGGGTGTCTCGCAGGGTCCGCCGAAGCAACCGATCTGCCCGAAGCCCACGTCGTCGAGCACGATGAACAGGACATTGGGTGCGCCTTCCTTAGCGCGCAGCGGCTGCGGCCACGCCGGACTCGAGACATCGAATGTGCGTCCAATGACGCCGGTGAATGCAGTTCCTGGTTTATATTCTTTTAGTGCCACTTTCATCTCCTCTAATTAATTTGTTCGTTGGTTTCTCCTCCGTTTGATAACATCGCAGGATCAGTACGGATAGAGCGGGATGACACCCTCCTTCTTGGCGTCGAGCCGCAGTTCGGCCGGGGCTCCTTTGGGAACTATTGGCTTGTGCGGCATGACCGGCTTCAGCCGGTTATAACCGGAGCCGAGCGATGGCCGCGGGTCGGCATCACCTTTGTTTGGCCAGAACGACATCGCCCGCTCCGCCAGCCCAGTGATCATCAGCGACGGATTCACGCCCGGGTTGGCGGGCATGACACTGCCGTCCATGACGTGCAGCCCCGGGTAACCGAACACGCGCTGGTACGGGTCGACAACGCCCTTCGCGGCGCTCTCAGCGATCGCCATCCCGCCGATGAAGTGGGCTGAGGCCGTGCGATTGAGCACCTCGAAAACCCAGGTCCCCTCCTGGCCGTGCATCCTCTTCGCCATCCGGTCGGCAAAATCCTCACACACGGGAATGTGGGGGGACGGCGCCGGGCCGCTGCCGTGGCGGCTGCGCAGCATGCCATCCTTCCAGTACAGGTCGATGGAGTTGTCGAGGGTCTGCATGCAGCCCATGAAAACCATCCGCTCCGCCCAATGGCGGGGGTCCATCGGGCCGAGCACTTGCGACGGGTGCTCGACCAGCTCCTTCAGCCATCCCATAACCGGGTGCTTCTGGGCGCCATGCTGATGGTAGGTCAGCGCAAGCGCCATCACGTCGCTGCCGACGCCGTAGTGGACCGTCTCGACGCTCGTGTAGTCGTCGGGCCACACGCCCGATGTGATGACGACCGAGCCGGGGGTGACGTGGAACCGCTCGGGGTCACGCTTCCACTCGCCGTACTTGCGGGAGAGGGAGACAAACATCTCGGAGTTGGTCCTGGCCCGTTTGCCGAGCTCGTCAGACAATCCCGGCAGCGTGCCCTCGTGCTTGAGTCGGTGCAGCAGCTTGGCTGATCCATAGGCGTGCGCGCAGACGATGACCTGCTGGGCGGTGTAGCGGTGATGGTGGAGGTGCGCGGCCCGTTGGGCCCAGCCGGGGTGCCTAGCATGCACCTCGAATCCGCCACCATCGAGCGGCTTGACCTCGTGCACCTCGTGCAGCTCATGGATTTTGGCGCCAAACTTCTCCGCCAGGTAGAGGTAGTTCACGGTCAGCTTGTTCTTGGCGTTCTTGCCGCAGCCGATCATGCAGTCGCCGCAATTGATGCAGCCCCGGCGCTTGGGGCCTTCGCCGCCGAAATAGGGGTCGTCTGCCTCCACGTCGGGCGTGCCGAAATAGACGCCGACCGGGGCCTTGTTGTACGTATGCCCCCGGCCCATCTCGCCAGCGACGTCGCGTAGCAGTCGATCCGCGTCGGTGTCGAGGTACGGGATCCGCACCACGCCCAGCATCCGGCTCGCCTGATCGACGTAGGGGGCCAGCTCGTCGGCCCATTCGGTGATGTCGGCCCATTCGGGTGCGTCGAAGAATCTCTTCGGCGGGACGTAGAGCGTATTGGCATAAACGTGCGACCCGCCGCCGACGCCGGCGCCGCACAGCACCAGCACGTCGTCCAGGAACTCCATGCGCTGGATACCGTACATCTCCAGCTCGGGCTGCCACGAGAACCGCCGCACATCCCAGCTCGTGTGTGGGAGGTCATCGTCATTCCAGCGCTTGCCCGACTCCATCACCCCGACCCGGTAGCCCTTCTCGGTCGCCCGCATTGCCGCCACACTTCCGCCGAAGCCGGAGCCGATCACAATGACGTCATAGTCGAAACCGTTGGCCGCCATTTCTTTCTCCTTTTCAAAGTGAGTGGTTCTTTCCTGTTATCATCACACCCGAACCTGGATCTTGCCGTTCTGCTCGCGGACTTCGTAGGTGGTGAGCGGTTCGGTTGCGGGACCCCGCAGAACGGCGCCTGAGGTGATGTCGTACTTGGAACCGTGGCACTGGCACATGAGCGTCGTGCCCGTGAGCAGTCCTGCTGAGAGCGGGCAGCCCTCATGCTTGCACAGATCGTCAAAAGCGTACAGTTTGCCTCCGGCACGCGCGACGGAGACGCGGCGCTTGAGGTCCTCCAGGTAATAGGGATTGACATAGTTATCGGGCAGCTTGCCCGCGTCGTCGAGGGTGCGGAACGCTACAGTAGTCGCCATCGTGTTTCACTCCTTTCTGGCTTCGGTGCTAAAGACTCTTCCAAAACCATTTCCCTTAGGCCATCGTTCCTAGGTCACTCGCAAGAGCACAGCAGCAAAAGCAAAAATGCCGATCAATAGCAATACCACTGATATCGCAACGACCGGTGTATGGTGGGCAAATTCGTCAACCCCGGCAATCGGTTTGAAATCCTTCTCCCAGAGATAGCGAACCAGCGACCGGTATTCCCATACCGCAATAGACAGCGCAACGATACCGCTGCCGATGAGCCCCAAGCTGAGAATCCAGGGCGCCCACGGATGTTCGGCCGGCTTAACGCCCGGTGTCTGGCTGAACCTGTGCAGAAATTGAAAAATCGTAAAGCCGAAGCCGATCAATGCCGTTGCTGTTCTTATCCAGGACATCAACGTGCGCTCAATGCTCATACGCGTGCGCAACCAGGAGAAATGCGTCTCGGCGGTTGCTCTCACTTGGAATCTGCCCGTCTCTTCGTTAGGTTTCTCGTCTGGCATGAGCTCAATTCCTCCTAATTTTTCCCGGATCGTATTTCAGGTATGTTAAAAATGGGTTACAAGTTCTTGACGTTTTCACTCGCAAATCGTGGTCGGGGTAGCGTGCGCTGTGCGCACGTGTCCTGCTCATAACGGTCTGCCTACCGCCGGAACCCTCCGCGGAAGCCACCAATCTTCTCTGTCCGGTATTTTCCATTTCTTGCTCTGTTCACGGTGCGAAGGAAAAGATCCGCTTCCAATCGTTCTTCATGCTGATGACAGTCCAGCCGCGTTTCTTCGCCTCGGCCATCAACGCGTCGCTGAAGGTCCCCACCTTCGACTTCGACCCATAGGCATACTCGCGCTCGGCGTCGTCGTGATGCACCAGCATCATCAACCGCGCACCGTCGCCTGCCCCAGTGTACTCCAGCATCTGCTGATCGCCGGTAGAGTTACCGAACGCCGCATAAGGCCGGCGTCCGATCATCAGGTGAATGCCTTCGGGCTTCCCGGCCATGTTGTCATTTAGTAGTAGTTTGGGCTCCTTGGTCAGGAAGGGCTTGCCCCTCTTGTCATAGCCGTACTTGGTCCCGCCCGCGGTGCCGACTACCTGCTCGGGCGGGATACTGTAGGTCTGCTCAGAATACACGCGCACGAAGTCCTGGCCGCCACCGGTGACGATGTAGGTCTTGTAGCCGTTGGCGCGTAGGTAACTCAGCACTTCCCCCATCGGCTGGTAGACGAGCTCGGTGTAGGGCCGCTTCCAGCGCGGATCTTTGGCCTCGTCAAGCCACCGCTTCGCTTCCGCGCCGAACTCGTCCACCGTCATGCCGGTGAGAGTAGCAATCAGGATCTTTTCAAGGTCCTTCATTGTGAACTTTGCCATCGCCGCGCGGTCGCCGGACAGCACAGTCTTGAAGGGCTCGACGTTCTTCAACGCTGGTTTTGCCTTCACCACCGTCGGCACCCGCTCGAGACAGTAGACTATTTGTGTGTACATCGGCTGCTCGACCCACAGCGTCCCATCCTGATCGAAGGTGGCGATGCGTTCCTCCGGCGGCACAAACTTAGAGTTGGCCTTGTCGGTGGTCGAGGTCACGAACTCCACAATTGCCTGCTTTGCCGGTCCGTCGTTCCACGACGGCAGGGGATCGGTTTGCGCGTACGCATGGGCGCCAACGACCAGCAGCGCGCACAGCGCCACAGCCACTAGGCGAATCGATCGAAAAAGAGGACTGTTAGATTCCATAAAGGTCCTTTTCTGTTTAGTTGCTTGTCTAAGAGCGTGTCTAAGAAGTTTGCTTTCGTGCTAATCGGCGGACCATGAGGTTGATCATCGCGACAAGAATCATGGCTTCGCTGGTTTGCGTGAGATACTCGTAATCCTTACTCAAGCGCCGGAA
>Ga0187892_10005875_pt1 | contig 18797 bp, 9 predicted proteins | sample MA1701073metaG_FD_139345 | JGI IMG/M metagenome (GOLD analysis project Ga0187892, IMG submission 139345) | Bio-ooze microbial communities from a basaltic lava cave in the Kipuka Kanohina Cave System on the Island of Hawaii, USA - MA170107-3 metaG ...
CGGCCTCGAAACTCGAAGGGTCCTTCATGCGAAGGTCGAACTCGTCAACATCGGCCACGTTCTTGCCGTTAACCGAAAGAATCAAATCGTCCTTGCGAAGCCCCGCTCGCGACGCAGGCGAATCACGCTGGACGCGCTCCACGAACGGCAACGCCTTCTGATAACCCGCACGGCTCATGCGGATGCCGTAGTCGACCACCGGCGCCGCCGAGGCGGAATGCACCTTCGGTTCCGTCGGCGCGCCCCCCCTTACGGTCGCCGAAGATGCGGACGCTGCTTCCTGCAAGAATTCGCACAGCACATCGCGCGGAATCGCATGGTTGAAATGCGTATGCGTCAGGTTCGACACAACCTCCCGGCCGACCATACCCAAAAAGCAACCTTCAATATCGACCACCGCGCTGCCCGGTGCACCAGGATTGCTCGTGATGGCGTCCACCACCAGCACATCGCCGTGATAGGGAAAATCCCGCACGCCTCGCCGTGCGTCCAAGCGTGTGCGAGTCGAGAAAACGCCGCGAGTAATCGAGACATCCTCGGCTCCGTCGGCGACCTTGAACGGATTGCCTGCGGCAATCAGCCAGTCGCCTGGCCGCACTGCGATCGGCTCATCGCTCGCAGCGGCGTCGCAGCTCAGTTCAAAGAATGGGAACGGCCCCGTTTCCGCGGGCGCCGCGGCTTCCCGCGGGTCCTCCCCCGATGCGTAGCCTCGCCGCAGCCGCAGAAGGGCCAATTGCCTTGGCAGATCACGCTGCAAGACCTCGGCCTCGTACCGAGACCCGTCGGCGGTAACCGCGCGAACCGTCCGGGCATCCAGCAGCAACGAGTACACCGTCAGGACCAGTCCGTCCCGCGAAACCAATACTCCGCTGCCGTAACCCGCGTGCGACCCCGCGCCCAGTCCGTAAAGCTTGACGACTCGTGGTTTGACCGCCGCAATCGCCCGACCCAGCCCTGCCCCTTCCGACGCCAAGACCACACGGGATGAGACAAGGCTTCGGGCCGCGTTGCGAACCGCGTCCCGAACGTGTCTCCAGATGCCTATTGCGGCGGCGCGCACGTCGGCGGTCTCCTCAAATGGCTTCGTCAGCTTTGGATTGATCGCCTCCAGTCGCGCAACCATCGTCAGTCGTTGTCCCTCTCGTTCCACTACCAGCGTTACGGGCCAGTTCGCCGGATACGTACCCATCAGACTGGCAAACTGATTCCGCGACCGGATCGGCGTCTCATCGAGCGACAATACGCGATCACCCACTCGCACACCCGCCGCATACGCCGGCGCACCATGCATCACCTCGTTGAACACCACGCCGACGCCTTCCAGATCTTCGACCGTGGCCTGCAGGTTGCCGTGCCGCGCTAGCCACCCGCCGCGCAGCGTGGGCAGGAACCGCCGAATCTGGTTGATCGAGATCGCGTACCCAAACCCGACATTGAACCGCCCACGAGTGTTGACCGAGATTCGGCCATTGATGCCGATGACTTCGCCCGCGGCATTGAATAGCGGGCCTCCCGAATTCCCCGGATTAATCGCCGTGTCGACCTGAATGCAATCCGAATAAACGAGATTATTCCCCACTCCCCACTGATATCTGTGAACGCCGGTCACAACGCCCAGCGTGACCGTCGGCGTGTAGTCCTCGCTCAGCATGAATGGATTGCCCATGGCGATGGCCGCGTCACCGACCGCCACGGAATCGGAATCACCCAGCGGCGCAAATGGAAAGGGGTCCGCGGACCAGAGCCGAAACATCGCCACGTCCCCCGTCGGGTCGATGCCCAGCACCTCCAGCGGATACAGTTTTCCATCAGACAGCCCGCCCCATCCCCGCCGCGTTTCCAACATCCCCGCCACAACGTGGTAGTTCGTCAATCCATAGCCGTCCTCATCGATCAGCACCCCGGACCCGCCGCCTCGTCGCTTCGAATCATAAATACATACCACCGCCGGCGCAATCCGATCAATCATCTCGATGCGCTGCCGCTCCGCCGCCGATGCCGCGTCGGTTGACGCACCCGCCACTGCGCAGGCCAATATGTGAGACGTCGCCGCCAGCCACAAGATAACTCTTCGTGTCGGCCTCATCCCGGCGGCCTCGGCTTGGTCTCGGCGGCCTTGGTCGTGGCCCGAAGGAGTCTGGCGCCGCCCCAGGCGGCATGATCCGACAAGTCGCTGCCGTCGCCGTAATCCACGACGAGCGTCAGGCGCCGCACTCCCGCAACGCCGACGACAATGTCCCTCGGTGGATCGACGCCGGTCATCAGTCCACTCTCAAACAACACGCGTCGATCCTCCAGGGCGGCCGAAGCGTCCTTCGCGCCGCTGATCTCGACGCCAACGTCGCCCAGCACGCGAAACACGACGCTACCCCGCGGCCGCACGGAATCGTCGATCCCGACGGTCGCCACGAATCGCTCGTAACCGCCGCCGATGTCGTACTGCAGCTCAGTGCGACTGTGGACGCCCAGCCCTTTTTCAAAAACTCGCCCACGCATCGTCAATGGGGCGGCTGAACTGTTCTGATCTTTGCGCACCGGCCACGGCCGATGGAGCAACCCCTCGGTCCGCTCGGACGCAGGCTCAAGGTCGCTGACAAAGGTGACGCGCGGACTCCGGAAGCTGACGGAAGCTATGGCATTGACCGGAATGTGGACGCTTACCCCCAACGAGGTTGCCACCCGCAGGCCGACGGCGTCCGCGGCCTCGATATTCCCGGAAAAAGTCGAGCCGTCGGTGAGTTCAAGCGTCGCGGAATACGAAGGTCGCCGGCCGGCTCCGGCAGCGAAAACGATGCCGAAAATCTTTTCGGTCGGAAAGGTCCGCGTGCGGTCGCCAAATACAAAAGAGCCGCGAGCGACATCCAGCTCCTCCAACCGCCCTCGCAACGACTTGGTTTCCTCAATGTCGCGAGTGATCAATACATCCTGCCCAGGCAATCGCGAGCGCATCGCGGCCTGGAACATTTCTTCCGCTCGACTCGACGCCTCTTTAGGAGCGAGTTGCACGCCGGCCAGGGCGTCAAACGGAAAAACCAGTTCACCAACGATCACGCGCCCGACCACCGCCGCCGACGCGCTCCGCAGGAGCTCTCCGCGCAACATGCCGCCGTCCGCCAAATGAAACGTCACCGCCCCGTTCGCGGCGACCTTCGCCGACTCGAACAGCACACGGGTCAAATCGTCGAATGCAACAGTTCGCAGACCCTCCGGCGATCGCAGGTCAAGACCCGTTCCGTCCGTGCTGCCCAGCCATTCACCGGATGTGGCCGAGCCGTCGGTTCGCATGACCTGTACGTCCGTACCTCCGGCCTCACGAAAAGCCGCAAATGAGATGAGAAAAATCGCGAAGACAAACGAGCCGCGGGCTTCAGCCCGCACGGGCATTCGAATGGGAGAACATCGCCCCGTCAGAGTCGGGGCGCATATCGCTTTAGGGCTTCTTGGCGAGCTCTTCATAATATTGCTCAACGAGCTGCCGGTACCGGCCGGGGAAGCTTTCCCGAAGTGCTTGGAGGATCTGTTCCCGTTCCGCCGGAGGCATCGCCCCCCAGGCGTCGGCCGGGTTGGCCCGGCGCGCGGCCCGAAGCGATCCGGCCGACGGACCGCCCCCCGGCAACTGAGACTCCGGCATCGGCGACTGAGGCGACTGCGGGGCCTGCCCACCCGAACGACCCGACCCTCCGCTGCTGCCCCCGCTGCTTTTTTCCTGCTCTTCCGCCTCCTTAATCAGCCGGTCGAGCAAATCAACCGCTTTCTGCTGCCGGCCTCGGACCATCTGCCCGCTATCGCCGCGAGTCAGCCGCCGTTGCGAATACATCATCAAGTCGAAAATCTCGCCGATTCGCCCCGGCTGACGGTTAGCCAGTTCCGCAAACATCTGTTTGGCCGCAATCGTCAGCCGCTGCGGCGCGTCGGCGTGCTGCGAAAGGAAGGCCGCTAGCGAGTCCTGTGCCACGTCGTATTGCAGGTCGCTCAGCAGGCAGTACCCGCGCAGGAATGCCATCTCCGCGGAGAAATACGAATACCGAGCCACCGCCTCGCCTCCGTCGAGAAGCAATGCGTCGATCCGGGCCTGCGCTTCGGGAAGCTCTTCCGTCGCCGTCAACGATTTGATCTCGTAAGCCGCGGCATGGGTCGCAACGAACGGGTTGGAGTCGGACCGAAGTTCGCCCGCCAGTACCGCGCACCGTGCATAGTCGTCCGCATCGTAGGCATCAAGGACCGCGCGGAACTTCGGCGATAGCACCGCCAGCCCCGTAGCCAGAAACTCCTCGCCGTCGCAGTCCGTGCACTTCCGCCACGTGGAAGCGATAAGCTCCCGGTCCGACGCCGGAATCGTCATGTCCGACTGGATCGAAACGAGAAACCGGTCCACGGGCGACTCCGCGCCGCTCGCGGCCGACCTCCAGACCAATGATCCGAGTAATAAACCGCAGGCAATCCGCCAGAAAAGCTCGCCGCGGGCATAGGCGTTCGATATTGGCATGGTGTCTCCGTTCTACGGCTGATGCTTGCGGTCACGAATCTCCTTGGCAATATGCGCGCACTGCGACTGCCGGACCGCCGTCGCCTGCAAACTTCGCTCAATCACCTCCGACGATTCCGTCGCCGCCTCTCTTTCCGCTTCGATGGCTGCCGTCCGCGTGTTCACCCGCACCTGGCTGGAACGAAGAAGCTTCAACTCCGCAGAGGTGGGCAGCAGCGGCTGCGGACCGTTCTGCCCCTGTTGCGAGGGGTCCTGCTGTTCGTTTTCCTGCTGCATCTTCTTCACCGCCTCCAGCAACTGTTCGAGCGCGTCGACGATGTCGCGCTGAAGGCCCTGCGTCAACGGACCCACGGACAGCGCGGTAAGCCGATCGGCCGAGGCGCTCATGTCCTCCTCGATCTGTTCCACGATCCGTGGGAATGCAATCGTCGTACCCTCCTCACTCAAGATGTGCACGCACACCGCCGCCTGTTGCGACAGCGCTCGCTCTTCGGCGGTGAGATCTGCAAGCTCCAGTTTCTCGGAGCGACCAAAGTTCGCTTCGCCTCGCTGATGCAGGGCCAGTGTGGCGTCATTGATCGGCCGCTGTTTGCTGAGCATGTCGCGGAACCGATCCTCCAAATCCCGTAGTATCTCTTCTCGCTCCTCCTTGCGAAGCTGCTGCAACGAGTCCTCCAGCTCGCGCAAGGCCTGATCGAGTTGATCGATCGCCCGGTCTTGCTGTTCCCCGGCCTCGTCGGGCTTGCTTTGCTCCAATGACTCGGCGGCGTCGTCCATGTGCTCGCCGGCCTGGTCGAGGTTTTCCGCGCCGGGCGCAGGATTGCTTTGCCCGGGCGCGTTCTTGCCCTTGCCGCCCTGGCCCTGTTGGGACTTGGCGTCCTGTCGCATTTTGTCGGCCAGGCCTCGCGTCTTTTCCCCCGTTGATCGTTGCTCCTTGGCCGCGTCACTGCCAAGCCGGCACTGCTTCTCCAGTTCCTGTTTCGCCTTTTCTAGCCGATCACGAGCCCGTCGAAGCGATTCTTCAGCCTCCTTCTGTTGGGTCTGAGCAGCACCTTGATTACCTTTTTCCATTTCCCGGCCCGCTGCAGACATTGCGTCCGCGGCATCCTGGGCAGCCTTCGCAGCCGCCGCGGCATGCTCCCCAGCGGCCGCCGGCATCTTCGCTTCCTTGGCCTCACCGGATTTGCCGTCCGCGAGCCTGTCAATATCCTCCCCCAGCTTGCCGGTTTCAGCGCCGAGGTCGGTCTGTTTCTTTGCCAACTCTTTTGCCTGCGATTCACCGGCACCCCGTTGTGCCGCGCGCGACAACTCGGCCTGTGACTGAGATGCGGCCTCGATTCGCTGAATCGCGCCCTCCAGATCGCGCTTCATTTGCTCGGCGGCACTCGCTTTGCCGGACGCCTCCCGCAGACCTCGCTCCTCTCCCAAAAGCCGGTCCAGCTCCTCCTTGTAGCCTTGAAGCCGGTCAATTTCTTGCTCGCGCTCGTCATTGTCACTGTCCCGCTCCAACAAAATGCTCAGCAAACGATCGGCATCCGCGATCCACTTGGCCTGTGCATCGGAAGCTTCGGAAACTGCGGAAGATTTCCGCAGAAGTTGCACAATCCGCTCCAACTCACTGGCCAATCCCAATTCGCCCGCCCTCTCCAACGTTCGACCCAACCTGGCCGCGTTATCCGGCTCCGCCTCACGAAGCTGCTCCTGGAGCCCGAACAGGCGGTCTTGGAACCGCTGAAAGCGGTCCCTTATCATCTCCTCCTTGGATGCTAGCGGATGGGCTGGCGCGGCCCCGGTCGTCTCGCTTTGACCCAGCGCTGTAAAGGCAGCCATGTGGCACGCTGCCGCCACTACAAGGTGACATCTGACCAACCTAGTCGTTCGATTCGGACAAATCTGCGCGTAGCCATGGCCCACCGAGGGAACCCGCTGGATCGCTGGCCTAGTCATCGAACACCCCGCTTCCCTGATCTTCCACGCTCTGGCTAGTTTCTTTATTAAGTTCTTGCTGCAATCTAATGATGTCGCGCAACATGTTGACCGCCTCCTGATAACCTTCCCATTGTATCATACGCGCTAGGACATTTCGTAGTCGCTGAATGAGTGTAACTTGTTGCGCGTCGATCAATGCCGCGGTCTGCGGCGAAGCGTCTCGCGACCACTGCCGAATGGCCTCCGCCGCCGCCGGAAGGTCCCGTTTGGCGAGCTCGGTCAAGGGTTCAATGATTCCTTGATCCAGGCGCTCGACCGTATCCGCACTGTCCAGTTGATTGATCCTCAGTTCGGTGAGGATACGTTCAAACTGCTGCCTTATGACGTTCAATGATCCGGCCAGCGTCCGCTGTCGACGTTCGATCGGCGTCAGTGTTTCGGCAAGGGCGACGGGCTCCTGCCGATCGGTAAAGCGACCGATGGCGGTCAACAGCGAACCGCGCACTTGCTCCTGGGCATCCACGAGCCGCTCAAAGTCCAGTCGGATCTCATGCTCCCTGCGAGACAACTCCGCCAATAGTTCATCTCGCGAAACGACCCGGAGGGTTATTTCGGGGGAGTCCGCGTGGTTCGGCCCGGAGACGTCGTCGAAGTCCGTCGCCCTCGCCCACAACATTACCCGCTGCCCGGCGACGACGACTTCATTGGCAACCGACCAGGACAATCGCGCAGAGAACGTCGTGCTGCGCGGCGGAAGCGATGGAAGCGGCAGCGTCCCCTCCGGCCCGTCCGGCAGTATTCGGTAGACCAATTCCGCGGTCGCTAGTCCATAGACGTCCGCATATTCCACCTCGATCGGGAGTACGGCCTCCGGAGTGATCATATCGCCCGCGCCCGGCACTTTCAGGCGCGCGGACGGCGCCTGGTCCTTAATCACTTGAATCGAGAACGGCGGCGGCCGGCGATCCTCCAGCCCTGCGGAATCCACCAGCGCAACGTGGTACGTGCGCGTGGTCGTTGGAGCAAATGTGACTTCATATCGACCGACATCTTGCTCCTCGACTTCCGCAATCACCTCGCGATCCACCATCAACGTCGCCCGCGTCACGGGATGGTTGGTACGAATCCAAACGGAAACGCGGCTGCCTCGAAGAACCTCCGCGGCCCGCTGATCGGCCGGCAACGCAAACTCCGCCAGCCCGGTATAATCCGGCGGATGGACGCGGATTTGCGACTCCTCAACCGCCGGCCGCTCCAGCAACCTGGCTTGATACTCATCGGTTCGATCGTCGCCCCCTTCTAGGTGAAAGACGAAGTCCTCTTGCGCGTTCTTGAACGTATACCGATATCGATAGTCTCCCTGTCCTCCGACAGTCACCATTGACTCTCGCCCGCGCCGGCCCGAGGTGGTGTTATAGTGAATCTCTACCTCGCGCGGCTGCACTCCTACCGCGTACGCCTGTACGACCAGATCATCCCCCCGGGCGCTAATCAGAATGCCATCGCTGCACTCCACGACCAGCCTGGTTCGCTTCGGCCATGGTACGTCCTGGAGGAGGACGTTGCGTGCATACCACAGGCCCGCCTCCTGCGGCCACGCGACTCCGGTCGCCGCCGACACGACCAAGATCACAGCCAGCGTCGCGCCCGCCCGCCGTGCTCCCCGCGGATCCAGCACGACGCCGAAATCCAGCGGCCCGGCCTGGTGCGCGGCCCGAACGATCGTCGAGGCCATGAGCCCCCGTGAGTTGGCGTCGGCTGAGCCGACCTGCCCGGCCGAAAAGCGAACTGCCGAAATCAGCACCGAACCAAGCTGCGGGTACTTGCGTTCGACCAGCCGCGCAGCGTCGGCCGCCCCAGCCCGCAAGCGGTACGGCCCGACCAGATAGCGCCACAACACAATTCCGGCTGCAACGACGATGGCCGCCAACAGCGCGGCCCGCATACTCCAGCGCAATCCGCCCGTGCCGTAATCGACGGCAAACTGGACCATCGCCGCAATCGCGAGAAAGCCCACAAACCACGCCGCGCCCTCCATCATGGCGTAGCGCCTGCCGGCGGTGACGACGGCGCGGAGGCGGGCCATCAATGCTGCGTCCATCGACTGAGCGTGGCGCGTCGACGAAGGCGATGATCCGCTCATAGTAGATGTCTCCACTTGCGGCCCGCCCACTCCAGGGCCAGCAGCGAGATCAACAGCACGAGTACGCTTGCGCGGTCCCACAGCGCGGTCGGTCGAGATCGAACGGGGACTTCCTCATGGAGGTCGGGGATGATTCCCGGCAAGTCGCCCGCCCGGTCCACCTCGAAGTACCGCCCACCCGCTGATTGTTCCGCCAGCACGGCGAGGGCGGCACGATCCATCTGTGGCCGCAGAATCTCGATGTTCGGCCGAATAATGCGGATGTCTCGGGCAATCTCATTGGCTTCCCCAGCACCAGGCACGGTCAGACTGATCCGGTAGGCTCCGATCCGATCGGGCACAAACCGCCCTTCGAACCAACCGGGTCGATCGCCGACGGCTGCCAGAGGCAACTCGCCCACCTGATCGGCCACCTGATACTTGGCGATCGCTTCCGCGCGATCCAGCGGCTCATAGCGTGCGTCAAACAACCGCGCCCGGACGGTGACCGCCTCGCCCAGGGAGAATTCGTCGCTGTCGGTCAGCAGCGTGCCGCGCTTCGCGCCGCCCAACTGCTTGCTCTCGGCCAGATACCGGACGAGTTGAATCCAGAACCGGTTGAAGACCGTTTCCGCCGATCGCCGCCAGCGGTACGTGCCGTCAAAGGCGACAAACCCGGTCCGCCCCGCCCCCGCGAACTGCACCGCCGCCAGGATGTGCCCGCCGAAACTATTGCGCATCCGCGGCCCGCCGTGGCGCAGCAGCACCGTCGCCGCCGGCTTTTCGCGCAGGACCGGATAGTGCCAATGAATGTCACCTATTCCCTGCCACGCCAGCTTGGTCGACGCCGGATCGTCCGCCAACCGCAGCACCGGATGCCCCAGCGAGGAATCGGGAATTTCGCACGGAAACCCTGCCTGCTGATAATGGCCGATCGTGTTCAAGACCAGATCGGCCTCCGGATCCAACGTCACCGGCAGTAGTTCGTGCAACGGGCGCAGGGCCGCCTCGCGCAGAAATTCCGGCGTTCTGGGTCTCCCCGCGGTCAGCAGTAGCCCGCCGCCGTGCTCAGTCACGAACGTCTCGATAAGCCGCGCCCACGGTTCGTCGATCTCCGTTTGGTCCGGGTCCATCAACACCACGACATCGTAGACGAAGAGCTCTTCCGGACGCTCCGGCAGGTGGTCGATGATCGTATCGCCGTCACGCACGGCCGCTCCATCGGCCGTCTGGAGCCAACAGCTCACGTCGAAGGTCTCGTCCGCCTCCAACAACCGTGTGACGAATTGGTAGTCCCAACTTGGACCCCCGCCGATGAGCAACACGCGCGTGCGGGCGTCGATCACCTGAACGGCCAGTTGCCGGCTGTTGTCATCGGCTATCGATTCAGAGGGAAGGGCCACAGCGTTGATCGTGTAGAGGTAACGCCCCGCTCGCTCCTGGTGCCGCTGAAACGTCACCGGGCCGAGGACGCCGCCTTCTCCAACCGCCAGGTCACGCGATTCCACGGAGCGCGCCTCACCACCTTCGGCGCTTTGCTCCAAAAGCTGCACGCGCACGCTTTCCCCCGCCACTCCCTGCGTTGCAAACCAGGCCGAAACCGGAAACGGATCATGCCGGAATGCATATTGCGGCGCCAAAACCTCGCTGACCCGTACGTTTCGCGGACTGGCGGGATCGCCGATGCCGATCACGTGGATCGGCACGTGTCGCTCCCGCGCATACCGGGCGACTTCTTCCGCTGAAGCGCCCTGATTGAAGCCGCCGTCGGTCAACACGACCACGGCGGCCACCGGCGCGCCGTTCAGCGATTCGACGGTCCGCCGGACCGCCCGTTCGATGTTGGTCGCCGGGCCGGTCGATGGGAACGTCGTCGGTGCGTCAGCCACCCGCCATGAACGCTCATCATCCGCGACCGCCTGGGTCTGCGGTCCTGGCGCGTCAGTCGCCGCGACGATGTTCCCCTGCAACTTCGGCTCGTCGCTGAAAGTGTACAATTGGACGCGGTTGCTCTCCGCCAGGCCGGTAAGAAACGTGCGACTCTCGCGGTCGAGGATTTCCGTCGCCAAGGCCCCGCGACGGACCGGCGCCGGGGCCGTTGTTCCCAACAGGTTCGCCACTCGGTCCGCGGCTTCCGCATCACGATAGGTATCTGCCAGGTCCATGCTCGACGAATTATCCACGAGAAGCAGCGTGTACGAATCCACCCAACGGCGCAGAACGCGCACGCGAACCGGTTCCAGCAAAATGAAGGCCAGGGCCGCCAGCACTAGACATCGCAGCGCTGCCAGGACCATCCGCGCCCTTAGCGAGGCGCCCCGCCGCCCCTCGTGGCGATACATCCGCACAACGGCCCATCCGACCGCCAGGAGAATCGCGATGCCGGCCACAGCCGCCCACCCCTCCGGCACGCGGCGCAGCTCGGTCACGAACTCCTCAACGTCGCCCGTCGGCGCTGACGCCGCCATGAATCCAACTGAATGCAACATTTCCGGCACGCAGGGACCCCACTCCGCTACCGTTTCTTTCCCCACCGGTACGCCAGTCCTTGCTCCAAAAGGAGTACGCCGGCCGCTGCGAAAAGAAAAAGCCGCCACAGCTCCCGCCGCGACTCACCCGGCGCACCGGCCAACTTGTCCAACTCATCGACGTACTCGAAGAGAACACCGGGCATGGCCTGCCGAAGTTCACGCTCCTCCGCGCGGGCCAGGTTGCTCTCCGCCGGGTCCACGTTCACCGCGACCAGCCGCGCCTCCTGCCCGCCGTCCCGTCTGCGGAGGATGAACTGATACACGCCGCTGAGGTCGGTGTGCTCCCAGTTCAACGCCAGCCGCGCATCCTCTCCGTCCGGTGCGGCCGTCGCACCGGCCTCCGGCGCTGCCGGATACGACGGCGTTCGGATCGCAACGTCGGGTTCATAAACGGCCGGGTCCAGCCAATGCTCAAGCGGAACGCCGACCAAATGCCGCGACTCATGGCTGCCGCGACGAACCGTAGCCGCCGCCAGTTCCATCAGCACCGGAAGGTACGTCGGGTGGTCAGGCCAATCGTGCCATTCCTTGTCAGCCGTCGTCGTAATCAGTGCCACGCGCCCCAATCCGAACGAACGCTCGACGATAGCCGGACTCGCCTCCGCATCGTCGAATCGAGCGATGACCCGCGCCGGACCGATCGCTCCGCCGGACCCCGATCCCGCGGACTCGCCGCCCTCCTCATCCCGGGGGACCGACTCCTCGATTGGTATGCAGCCGACGAATTGGACGAAGGGAATCCGGCCGAGTCCCAGCGGATCGCCCTCCTTGCTTAAACCCGTCATAGCCGGGTGCATGCGATCGGTGACCACCAGGTGCACCGCCTCGCCGACCCGGACGATTTGCGTCAACTCCCCCGGCAACGGCCCTTCGCCGCCGCGATACCATGCGGCGTTGTACCAAGCTGGGTCGATCTGATCGCCCAGAAATACAATCAACCCGCCCCCCTCCCGCACGTACCGTTCTAACGCCGTCGCCGCGGCCTCACTCAGTCGATAGACGTTGGCCAACACCACAAGGTGAAAATCTGACAGTCGAGTCGCTTCGAGTTCGGCCTCGTCCACCACCATCGGTTCGTAACCAGACGACACGGGGCCCTCCGGCCGCAATGCGGTGGCGAGAAATGTGACTTCGTCATCGTGGCTGTCAGCCGACGGCTCCCCATTGATCAGCAAAGTGCGAATCCCCCCGACCACATCGGCCGTGAGGTGACGCACGTTGTCCAGAGGCAAACCATCCGTCGGAACGCTGACCCGCACCCATTCGTACCCCGGTCGCGCGAATGTCGCTTCCAGGTCGACGACTGCCCGCTCCCGCGCTCCAAGCTCGCGAACTATCTTGGGGGGTCGGATGACATTGCCGACGGCCGACTGGATTTCCAAATTCATGGCGGGTCGTCCCGCGTAATGAGCGATCGTGGCCTGCAAAGCTCCGGCCGTTCCGACCACCGCCTGGCGATCCTCGAGCGATAAGTCCACAACCGCCGTGTTGGCGGCGTCGCGATCGCCGACGTTGACGAGGGTCAGTTGCAGCCCGCGATCCCTGCCGGCCCACTCCTGCAACGGTGCGAAGATGCTCCCTCCGGCCGCCGCCTCGTCATCCAGCCAATTCGATCGCTGAAAGTCGCTGATCCAATAGATCGATGCACCCGCTAGGTCCGGGCTGCGCTCCAATACTTCGACTACCCCCTCAACGACGGTCGCCGGATCCATCGTACGCTGCGACGGCGTCAGCGCCTCGAGACGGGCGAGCAGCTCCTCGCTCTGCGCATCGTCAAGGTACGTCGCCGTGGCCGTCGGCTGCCTGTCGGAGGACGTCCGCACGAGCGTGACCGTATCCTCCGGCGCGGTCTTGCGGAACCCTTCGATCAGCCGGCGGACAGCCTGCTTCCCTCGATCGAACGAAGTGACGCCCTGCGAGCCGTAGCCCATGCTCAGGGAATCGTCGAGCACGAACATTCGCTCCGCCCGACGCGAACCTCCCCATGACCAGGCGGCGCCTGCGGGCCGAAGAAACGGCCGCGCCGCCATCAGCCCTAGCAACAAAACGGCCGAACATCGCAGCGCCAGAAGTATCCATTCCTCCATCCGTACCCGCCGGCGATTCTGACGTTGGGCTATGACGAGGAATTCCATCGCCGCCCACCGAACCCGCCGGAATCGCCGCCGCGCCAACAAATGAATCAAAATGGGCGCCGCGACTAACCCCGCGCCGAGGTAGAGCAGGGCGGGTGTGACGAGAGCGGCCAACGGTGCGGCTTGGATTGCCATCTACACTTCCCAAGCGTCGTCGCGCCGCCAGCGCTGCCAAGAAGCCCAATCCCCAGCGCCGAATTGTAGACGTTAAACACTGCCCGACAAGCGGGCGCAAGACCGTGGCTCAAGCGAGACAATGACGGTACACTTCCCACCACGGTCCGCGCCTGCGCACGATGACCGCACCGGCGCCGCGGGTCACGCAACAAACGGCCATACTTCATGGAACTCGCTCATGCGTGAACCATTCCTGGAAGCTGTCGCACACCGGGTTTTTCTCGGCGACGGCGCGATGGGCACTCAACTCATCGAGGCCGGCCTGCCCGCCGGTGGTTGCGGCGACGAATGGAACATCAGCAAGCCCGATCTCGTTCGCAATATTCAATCCGCCTACGTAGCGGCCGGTTGCGACGTGCTGTTGACCAATACGTTCGGCGCAAGCCCTCTGGCCCTCGCCCGCCATGGCCTGACGGACAAGGCCTACGAGATCAACCTCGCCGCCGCCCGAATCGCTCGCGACTGTATCGGCCCGGCCGGCTACGTCCTGGGAGATATCGGCCCTTTCGGTGGATTCCTCGCTCCGCTCGGCAATACATCCCGCCGCGAACTCGAGGAGGCCTGCGCGGTGCAGGCAACTGCCCTCTTGGACGGCGGAGTCGACGGCGTCATCATCGAAACCATCACCGCCTTGGAAGAGCTCGCCGCCGTGGTGCACGCGGTCCGCCGCTGCCGGCCGCACACGCCGCTGATCGGCTCCCTGACGTTCGATCGACCTGCCGATGGCGGATTTCGAACCATGACCGGCGTCGATGTAACCGACGCCGTCGACTTTCTGCTTCAACTCAACGTCGATGTTCTCGGATGCAATTGTGGAACCGGCCTGCACGTCGGCGACTACGTCCAACTCGTCGAACAGTACCGCCGGCTCACCGATCGACCGATCATGGTTCAGCCCAACGCCGGACAGCCTCGGTTGGACCGCGGCCGCATTGTCTACGATGAAACGCCGCAGATGATGGTCGAAGCCGTACCCGCACTCATCGCCGCCGGCGCTTCTATCATCGGCGGATGCTGCGGTACGACACCGCAACATATTCAATTGTTTCGCCGGACGATTGACCAAGCCGCCAAGGTCGGTGAACGAGCCGCGGGCTTCAGCCCGCGCGGATTTTCGGACGCGAAAAGCTTGTTTTGAAACGGATGGGTGGCCCACCTCCTTTGGGAGATGATTGCTATCCGAACCGCGACCGCGAGGGGGCGAACATGGTTCGGCTGCTTCCTTACGGGCGCGGTTCAGAATATCCTGAAAGAGCTACGATAACTCGGCGAACCACACTAAAGGAGAACCGCTAGTGACCTCGCAAAGTCGGATCGAAAGGGACAGCATGGGAGAAATGACCGTTCCGGCCGGCGCCTATTGGGGCGCTCAGACGCAAAGGGCTGTCGAGAATTTCCCCGTCAGCGGCTACCGCTTCAGCCGCCGGTTCATCCGCGCCATCGGTCTCATCAAGCAGGCCGCCGCCGCCGTGAATCGTGATCTTGGCAAGCTCGACCCAAAGCGCGCCGAATGGATCCACCGCGCCGCGCAGGAAGTCGTCGATGGAAAACTTGATGATCAGTTCGTCCTCGACATCTTCCAGACCGGCTCCGGCACCAGCACGAACATGAACGCCAATGAAGTCATCAGCAACCGGGCGATCGAGCTGGCCGGCGGCCGCATCGGTTCGCGCGACCCCGTCCACCCCAACGACCATGTGAACGACGGCCAATCCTCCAACGACGTGATTCCCACGGCCATTCATGTTGCCGTCGCCGAAGCCATGCGCTCCGACCTCATCCCCGCGCTGGACCATTTATCCTCGTCGCTCAGCGCCAAAGCCAAACAGTTCGACGCCATCGTGAAAATAGGTCGCACGCACCTGCAGGACGCCACGCCCGTCCGCCTCGGCCAGGAGTTCGCCGGCTACGCCCGGCAAGCCCGACTTTCCAGCCTCCGTGCCAACAAGGCCATCCGCGCCCTGCGCGAATTGCCCATCGGCGGCACCGCGGTCGGCACCGGAATCAACACTCACCTCGAATTCGGTCGCCGCATGTGCGCCGCTCTGACACAGGCGACCGGCATCGAATTCGTCGAAGCCGAGGATCACTTCGAAGCTCAGGCCTCCAAGGACGCCGTATGCGAAGTCAGCGGTCAGATGAGAACGATCGCTGCCGCCTTCACCAAAATCGCAAACGACATCCGCCTGCTGGCCAGCGGGCCGCGCTGCGGCATCGGGGAAATCCAACTCCCGGCGACTCAGCCCGGCAGCAGCATCATGCCCGGCAAGGTCAACCCCGTGATGTCCGAAATGCTCATTCAGGTCTGCGCCCAGGTCATGGGCAACGATCTGGCCGTTGCAATCGGTTGTCGCGACGGCCATTTGGAGCTCAACGTGATGATGCCGCTCATCGCTCACAATCTGCTCGAATCGATCCGTCTGCTGGCCGCCGCAACGCGATTGTTTGCCGATCGCTGCGTCGCCGGTATCGAGGCTGATGAGCAGCGCTGCCGGGCGCTCATCGAAGGCTCGCTGGCCATGTGTACCAGCCTAGCCCCCCTGATCGGCTACGACCAGGCCGCCGCCATTGCCAAGGAGGCCTACGCCACGGGTAGGACCGTGCGCGAAGTCGCCCGGGCCCGCAAGGTCCTCACTGACCAACAGCTCGACCAGGCTCTCGATCCCATCACGATGACGCGCCCCGGCGGTTCCTAGTGTAGTTATAGTTAGTCGCGCATCCCGCGCGAGGGCAACCGAAATGGCAAGCTATGCAAGGGATCTGCCGCGCTGCTGGGGCTTCGGGTCGTCCGAGCTTGGTTAACAGGGGCTGGCGCCCGTGGCAGCTACTCGCCGGTGTAGCCGTCGAGTTTGCCGGCCTTGCGACCTTGAGATCGGCGGGCGTAATCTGTCGCGGCGGCCTGAAGCCGCCGAAAGACCACCTTCGCTTGACGGCGGAGCGAGTCGTTGGATGAAGGGCCACGAATAGGGCCGTCGCACGAACTAAGATACGTTCGAGCGAAACGGAGGTAGTCCGTTCGCGTGATGGCGGAATAGCCCAGAAGGCTCGCGGCCAGGCGTGTCAGCGGCTGCCATCGGGCACGGCGATTCCAAAGGCGGCGACGGCGCAGGCCGTCCAGGTCGATCAGCAGCGCCCGCGCGGGAAGATCATCCCGTTTCCAGTTCGCAAGTAGGATGTTGGAGGCCTTCAGGTCGCGGTGACGAAAGCCGGATCGATCCAAGTGAACCAGCAAATCCGCGATGGCGCGAGTGATGCGGAGTTTGACGGCGCGGGCCGTGCGGCCGTCCAGTTGCAAGAGCTCCACAAGTACGATTCGATCGAGATCGACGACGGCCGGTACGAACTCGGTCACAAGCCAGGCTTGCCGGGTGGGCCCCCGTCGTTCCAACAGGGCCAGGGGTTGCGCCGTGGGAACGCCCGCCTGTCGCAGAGCAAGGCCGAAGTGGAAGTTCCTACGCTCGCGTGAACCCGTCAATGCAGCGACCCAGCGGCGGCGCACTCCGATCACCTGACTTTGCTTGAACACGGCCTCGATGAATCCGCCGGGCCATCCGAGCCTTGCCCGGCGCACCTGGCCTGTCGGGGAGTGCTTCAGCAGGACATGTTCGGACTGGCCGGCCTCATCCGACAGCCATCGGTTAAGAACCGTTTCCCAATCCCCTGGACCCGGCAAAGACCCGGCCTCTCTCCCCGATCCGGTAGGCGCCCCATCATTGCGAAGCACCCAGCCCGACCAGCCGTTCTCCAGCACGATCGAAGACATCTCGTACGGTACCTTGGATTTGAGCATTTCGGTCGCCGGCCTAGGATGCGGGACTTCAGTTCGCCTCGGCTCGATCGTGCCAAGCCGCGTTCAGGACTGCTAACTCAAGACCCAACTGCTCGGCTTGCTTTCGCAAGTCCGTAAGCGCGCCCCCATCTTTATAGACCGCTGGGTCGCCGAAACGTTCGTTGATCACCGCCAGTTCTCCCTCACGCTGCATGATCAACGCTTCGAGAGCCTCCAGGCCGAGATGATCATAGGCCGAACGCGGCCCCGGTGATGTCGATTTCGTCCCGCGCTTGCGGTCCGGCTTTCGGTCGATCTTCCCATCGACCGCGGCCTTGGCGGCGGCGCGTTGTTGTTCGACTTGTGAGACATAGAAGGAATAATTCCCCGCGTAGATCGCGTGCCCGGCCGGCCGAATCACCAGGAGTCGATCCACGATCCGGTCCAAAAAGTACCGATCGTGGCTTACGACGACGATCGTACCAGGGAAGTCGAGCAGCGCATCTTCCAGCACCTCCCGCGAAGGAATGTCCAGATGGTTGGTCGGCTCATCCAGAATCAACACGTCAGGACCGGACAAGATCAGCGTGGCCAGCCGAACGCGTGATTGCTCCCCGCCCGACAACATGCCCAGCGTCTTGAACACGTTATTGCCGGTGAACAGGTACGCCCCAAGTATGGATCGGGCGGTCTGTTCACTGAGGTCGGGGCGGTGGCTCCGCACCTCATCCAGCATCGTCCGGTTGGGATCGAGGTCCGTCGACTCCTGGGCATAGTAGCCCGCCGCACAGCGCCGATCGAGGCTCACCGACCCAGCCGTGGGTGACACCTGACCGAGGATGATCCTCAGCAACGTCGACTTACCGGTACCATTAGGGCCGGTGATGCCGAATCGCTCGCCGGCCTGAACCTGAAACGTGAGGTCGGTGAACAGCACATGATCGTCAAACCGCATGGCCAGTTCGTCGCACCGCAACGTCGTCCCCTGGCGCGGCTCGGCTTCGTCGAATTCGATCCTGGCAGATCGCTTTCGCGCCGGCCCCTCCGTGACAAACTCACCGGCCGCCAAGCGCCGTTCCAGCCGCGTGCGCCGGCCCTGGGCCTCCTTGCTCCTCTGACCGGCCAGGTGCTTGGCGATGAACTCCCGCTCCTTTCGAATGAATTCCGCGTCCTTCTGCAACTGCCGCTGGACCGTGAGCGCGCGGAGATCCCGCGTCTTGACATAGTTGCTGTAGTTTCCCGGGAAGCCGCTCACGCTTCGCTGGGCCACTTCCACGATCCGGTCGCAGAGCCGGTCCAACAAATAGCGATCGTGGGAAATGATCACCGCCCCGCCGTGATGCCCGGCCAGAAACTTCTCCAGCCAGCCGACGGCGTCGATGTCCAGGTGATTGGTAGGCTCATCCAGAAGGAGAAACTCGGGATCGCGAAGCAAGAGCTTCGCCAAGGCCGCTCGACACTTCTGCCCGCCGGAAAGAACGGCCATCGGAAGGTCGTAATCCGCCGGAACAAAACCCAGCCCGCCGAGAATCTCGCGAAGCCTCGTCTCAAAGGTGTGTCCGCCCGCGGTGATAAACTGGGCATTGATCCGATCGTATTGCTCCATCAGCCGGGCCGTCTCGGCGCCGTCGATCGACCCGGCCATCGC
>Ga0187892_10005876_pt1 | contig 18795 bp, 10 predicted proteins | sample MA1701073metaG_FD_139345 | JGI IMG/M metagenome (GOLD analysis project Ga0187892, IMG submission 139345) | Bio-ooze microbial communities from a basaltic lava cave in the Kipuka Kanohina Cave System on the Island of Hawaii, USA - MA170107-3 metaG ...
ACACCGTCCCTTCCGCCGTATTCGAGCTGGTAAGGCCGACGGTGACGTCGGCCGTGGGCTGGGAGTTCAGGACGATCGTGAAGGTTGCCGACCCGCCCGCCTCGCTCGTCACCAGGCCCCCCGACGGGCTGACGTTGATCCCGACGGTGTCGTTGTCGGCGTTCGTCACCGTGACGTCGATGGGGTTGAGGCCCGCGTAGTTGCCGTCTGGGCTGGAGGCGGGGGCCGTAAAGATCGTGTACCCGACGCTCCCGTCCACGACGGCGTCGTTGACGCCCGTGACGGTCACGGGCTGGGCGGTGCTCCAATTGGCCGTCGTGAAGGTCACCGAACCGGGCGACACCGTCCCCTCGGCGGTGTTCGAGCTGGTAAGACCCACCGTCACGTCCGCCGAGGGCTGGGACGTGAGGCGGATCGTGAAGGTGGAGGAGCCGCCGAATTCGGTCGTGTTGAGTCCGCCCGTGGGCGACACGACGAACCCGGCCGAGTCGTTGTCCACGTTGCTCGCCGACACGTCGACCGGATTGAGGGAGAGGTAGCCGGTCGTGTCAGTGCCCGTCACGGGCCCGGTGACGATCGTGTAGGCCCGCGTGCCGTCGACTTCCGCGTCCTCGACGCCCGTGGCCGTCACCGTCCGGGCGACGCTCCAGTTCGTATTGTCGAAGGTGACGGACGCGGGCAGGACGGACGCCTCCCCCGGCAGGGAGGATGAGAAGGCGATCGTGACCGTCCCGATGGGCTCCGACGTCAGGCGGATCGTGAACGAGGCGGTCCCGCCGCCTTCGGTAGTCACCAGGCCCAGGGTGGGCGTGACGACGAACCCGGCGGCGTCGTTATCCGTATTGCTCACGGAAACGTCGGGCGGGTTGAGGGCCGGGACGACGATGTAACCGGTCGTGTCCGTCCCGGTGGCCGGGGCGGTGTTGATCGTGTAGGGTTTGTCCCCGTCGTCGACCGCGTCGTCCACGCCGGCGACGGTGACCGGCTGGGCGGTGTTCCAGTTCGCCGCGTTGAAGCTCACCGACGTGGGCGAGACCGTGCCCTCGGCGGTGTTCGAGCTCGTGAGGCCCACGACGACCGTGCCGTTGGGCTGCGACGTGAGGCGGATCGTGAAGGTGGCCGTACCGCCTGCCTCCGTGGTGACGAGCCCCGCGAGCGGCGTGATCGTGTACCCGGCCGTGTCATTGTCGGTGTTCGTGAGGGCGACGTCCCCGGCGTTGAACAGGTGGTAGTTCGAGTCGCCGGGGCTCGACGCCGCGGCGGTGAGGATCGAGTAGGGCTGAGTCCCGTCGACGCCGAAGTCGTCCACGCCGGTGACCGTGACGGTCTGCGCGGTATTCCAGTTGGAGGGGGTGAACGCGAGGCCCGTGGGGGACACCGTGCCTTCCGTCGTGTCGTTGCTCGAAAGCCCGATCGTGACGTCGACCAGGGGCTGGGTGGCGAGCACGACCGTGAAGGTGACGGTCGTCCCGTTCTCGGACGTCGAGGGGCCGGACGGCGCGCTGACGTTGATGCCGGCCGTGTCGTTGTCGGTGTTCGTGACGGCGACGTCGGCCGGGTCGAGGTTGTTGTAGGTCGGGTCCGCGCTGCCGGCCGGGGCCGTGATGATCGTGTAGGTCCGGTCGCCGTCGTCGACGGCGTCGTTCACGCCGGTGATCGTGACAGTCTGAAGCGTGTTCCAGTTCGCGGTCGTAAACGTGAGCGGCGAGGGCGTCGTCACGGTGCCTTCGGCCGTGTTGGAACTGGAAAGCCCGATCGTGACCGTCGCGGTGGGCTGGGACGAAAGCCTGATCGTAAAGGTCGCCTGGCCCCCGCCCTCCGTCGTGGGCCCCGAGATGGGGTTGACCACGAACCCGGCGGCGTCGTTGTCGTTGTTGGTCATCGAGACGTCGGGCGGATTCTGGCCGGCGTAGTCTCCGCCGGCGGCCGGCGCCGTCACGACCGTGTAGGCCCGCGGCCCGTCCGCCACGTCGTCGTTCACGCCGGTCACGACGACGGTCTGGTCCGTATTCCAGTTCGCCGTCGTGAACGTGAGCGAGGCCGACACGGGCGTCGTCACAACGCCTTCGTTCGTGTTGGAGCTGGAAAGCCCGATCGTGACCGTGGCCGTCGGCTGCGACGTCAGCCTCACGGTGAAACTGGCCGTCGTGAGATTTTCGCTGGTGACGAGGCCCGACGTCGGCGTCACGATGAACCCCACCGCGTCGTTGTCGTTATTCGTAAGGCTGACGTCGTCGACGGTCAAACCGCCGTAGAGCGGGTCCCCGGTGCTCGATGTGGCCGAGGTGACGACCGTATACGCCCGGGGACCGTCGGCGACATCGTCGTTGGCCCCCGTCACGATTACGGTCTGCGGGTTCAGGGCGGTCGCCTGAGTGAACGTGACCGAAGTCGTTGAAAGGATTCCCTCGTCCGCGTCCGGCGGGCCCAGCGACAAGGTGATCGTCACGTCCCCGGGGGCAGACGGGACGGTGTTGAGGACGATCGTAAACGAGGCCGTGCCGCCGCTTTCGGTGGTGACGAGACCCGCGGTTGGCGTGACCGTGACGCCGCGTTGGTCGTTGTCCTGGTTCGTCGCCGACACGTCCGAGATGGGGAGATTCCTGTAGTTGGGGTCGGTTGTCGCTCCCGAATCCTCAATGAGGTCGATGGTATAGGCCACAGGCCCGTCGGAGTTTGGCGGGGAGTCGTTCACGCCCGTGACGGTCACGGTCTGCGCCGTGTTCCAGTTCGCGGCGTTGAACGCGAGCGACGGGGTCGAAACGGTGCCTTCGTTGGTGTTGAGACTCACCACGCCGATCGTGACGGAGGTGGAGGGCCTGGACGTCAGCCGTACGGTGAACGTCGCCGTCCCGCCGCTCTCCGTCGTCACCAGGCCGGAAGTGGGCGATACGACGAACCCGGCCGTATCGTTGTCCTGGTTGGTCAGGTTGACGTCGCTCGCGTTCGCCGACTGGTAGTTCGTGTCGGCGGTCGACACCGTCGTCTCGACGGTGTAGGGAATGTTTCCGTCCACGGCCGGGTCGTCCACGCCGGTGACGGTCGCAGTCTGAGCCGTGCTCCAGTTCGATGCGTTGAAGTTGAGGAACGCCGGCGAGACGGTGCCCTCCGCGGTATTGAGGCTGGCCAAGTTGACGGTCACCGTCTGGCTGGGTTGGCTGGTGAGCACGACCGTGAACGTGGCCGTGCCGCCCGACTCCGTCGTGATCGCCGGGGACGTGAGCGTCACCGTGATCTGGGCCACGTCGTTGTCGTTGTTCGTCAGGTTGACGTCGGTCGGGTTGAACCCGTCGTAGTTCGCGTCGGTGCTGGTCGCCGCCGCGGTCACGATCGTGTAGGGCCGGTTGCCGTCCACCACCGAATCGTCCACGCCCGTGACGGTCACGATCTGCGCCGTGTTCCAGTTCGACGTCGTAAAGGTGACCGACGCGGTCGACAGGCTTCCCTCGCCGGGAAGCGAGCTCGAGAGGTTCATCGATACGCTCGCCGAAGGCTGGCTCGTGAGGACGACCGTGAAGGTGGCCGTCCCGCCCGACTCCGTCGTCACGGCGGGGGAGGTCAGGGTCACCGTGATCGAGGCCGTGTCGTTGTCGGTATTGCTGCAGGAGACGTCCGGTGGGTTCAGCGCCGGGACGACGACGTAACCCGTGCTGTCCGTCCCGGTCACGTCGCCGGTAACAATCGTGTAGGCGGCAGTGCCGTCGACGACGGAATCGTTCTGACCGACCACCGTCACGGTCTGCGCCGTATTCCAGTTGGTGCTGTTGAAGGTGACGGAGGTCACGGTCGGGGCGCCCTCGCCGGGCGCCGAGCTCGAAAGGGGGATCGTGACGGTGCCGTTGGGCTGCGAATTGAGAACGATCGTGAACGAGGCCGTCCCGCCCGATTCGGACGTGACGAGGCCCGTCGTCGGCGTGATCGTGAACCCCACGCCGTCGTTGTCGTTGTTGGTGCACGCGACGTCGACCGGGTCCTGCCCGACGTAGCCCGTCGTGTCGGCCCCGGTCGCCGAGGCGGTCACGATCGTGTAGGTCCGGTTCCCGTCCACGGTGGGGTCGTCCACTCCGGTCACGGTGACGGTCTGGGCGGTGTTCCAGTTCGTCGAGTTGAACGTCACGGACGGGACGGAAACGCTCCCCTCGCCCGGGAGCGAGCTCGTCAGGCCGATCGTGACGTCCCCGTTCGGCTGCGAGTTCAGCTTGACCGTGAAGTTCGCCTGCAGGCCGCTCTCGTTCGTCACGAGGCCCGTCGTGGGATTGATGATGAATCCGATCGTATCGTTGTCGTCGTTCCGGCAACTCACATCGCCCGCGTTGAAGCCCACATATCCCGTCGTGTCCGTGCCGGTCGCCGCCGCCGTCACGATCACGTAGGTCCGGTTCCCGTCCACGGCGGGGTCGTCCACGCCCGTTACCGTCACCGTCTGGGCCGTGTTCCAGTTCGTGGTGTCGAACGAGACCGCGGTCATCGACGGCGTGCCTTCGCCGGGCAGCGTGCTCGAAAGCGGGATAGAGACGGTTCCGGTGGGTTGCGACGTGAGGACGACCGTGAACGTGCCGCTTCCTCCGCCTTCGGTCGTGACGAGAGGCGTGGCCGACGGGGTCACGGTGACCCCCCGGGTATCGTTGTCGATGTTCGTCACGGACACGTCGGCCGCGTTCATGCCCGCGTAGCCGCTCGTGTCCCCGCCCGTCGCCGGCCCGGTCTGGGCGAGGTACCCGATGTCCCCGTCGTCGATGAAATCGTTCACGCCCGTCACGGTCACCGTCTGGGCCGTGTTGCAGTTCGCCGTCGTAAAGGTCACCGACAGGGGCGAGACCGTTCCTTCGGTCGTAACGCTGCTCGAAAGGGGGATCGTGACGCTGGCGGTCGGCTGGGTGGCCAGGACGATGGTGAAGGTGGCGCTGCCGCCGGCCTCCGTCGTCGTAAGCGGGGTCGTCGTCACGTTGATGGCCGCGACGTCGTTGTCGTTGTTCGTCACGGAGACGTCCGCCGCGTCGCGGCTGCTGTAGGCGGGGTCGGAGCTCGTCGCCGGCGCGGTGACGATCGTGTACGCCTTGTTGCCGTCCGCCACGAGGTCGTTGACGCCCGTCACGGTCACGGTCCGGGCCGTGTTCCAGTTGGAGGTGGTGAACACGACCGACGGGGTCGATACCGTGCCTTCGCCGGTGTTCGAGCTCGTCAGCCCGATCGTCACGTCCCCGGTGGGCTGCGTGTTGAGGACGATCGTGAAGGTGGCGCCGGCGCCGGCCTCCGAGGTGATCAGGCCGCCCGTCGGGTTCACCGTGATGCCGGCGACGTCGTCGTCGTTGTTGGTCACGGCGACGTCCGCAACGGCGACGTTGTCCCAGGGGGTGTCCGTGCTGTTCGTTTTGCTCGTGATAATGGTGTAGGCGACGTTGCCGTCGGTGAGCAGGTCGTTCACCCCGGTCACGGTTACCACGTGGACCACGTTCCAGTCGCCCATGCCGGTGGCGGCGTTGTAGGTCGGGTTCCCGGACGGGGTGAAGGTCAGGGTCGCGGGCGAGACGGTGCCTTCGGCCGTGTTCGAGCTGGACAGATCGATCGTCACGTTCTGCAGAGGCTGCGCGGCCAGAATGACGTTGAAAGTCGCCGTCCCGCCCGCCTCGGTCGTAATCAGGCCGCCGGTGGGCGTGACCGTGACCGAAACCACGTCGTCGTCCTGGTTGGTGCAGGAGACGACCGGGGTCGACAGGCCGTCGTAGTTGAAGTCGCCGGGGTCGCCCGGAGGGGGAATCGGCTGCAACGATTCTCCCCCCGCGCCCTTGCCCGCGTCCAGGACGCCCCCGTCCCCCGGACTTTGGGCATACCCGGTGATCTGGTAGTTCTTGTTGCCGTCGACGACCGGATCGTTCACCCCGGTGATCGTCACCGTCTGCGGGACGTTCCAGTTGGTGGCGTCGAAAACTTTGGGGATCGGGCCGTTCACCGTCCCCTCGGTCGTGAGGCTGCTGTCGAAGTACACGTAGACGGTGCCGTACGGCGTCGTGGTCAGCCGGACGGTGAAGTTCGCGGTCCCCCCGCCCTCGGTCGTGTTCAGCCCGGAGGTCGGCGTGATGACGAATCCCGAGACGTCGTTGTCCTGGTTCGTGGCCACCACGTCCGGCCCGTTGAGGCCGACGTACTCCGCCGCGCTGCCGGAGGGGACCGGATCGGTCCGGATGACGAAGGACACATCGCCGTCGTCGAACGTGTCGTCCACGCCCGTGACCGTCACGGTCTGGGCGGTGTTCCAGTTGCTGGTCGTGAACAAAAGCGAGGTGGGGGACGGGGTTCCCTCCAGCGTGTTGGAGCTCGAGAGGGGAACCGTAACGTTCGCGGTAGGCTGCTTGGTCAGGACCACCGTAAAGGTCGCCTGGCCCCCGGACTCGGTCGTCATCAGCCCCGAGGTCGGCGTGCAGGTAATCCCCGGAAGCGGCGAAAGGGACACGCGCTGGCCGTACGGGTCAAGGTCGGTCCCAGTAAAGGTGCGGTTCCAAACCACGAGCGCGGTCATGCTCGCCGCGTTGATCGCCACCTGAGAGTTGTCTTCGTCCTTGGTCTGGCTCGCGATGACCAGGCTTTCGACGAACGACGGCGGATCGGAGGCCCAGTTGAATACTTTGGCGTGAATGTCCCATCCGTCGGCCACGGGGGGGTCCTGAGGATTCTGGCTCCAGGTCACGATCAGCCGCTGGTCGCCGGCGCCGGAAGCCATGTCGCAGGCCGGCCGCAAGGCATGGGCCGTCCCGTTTTCGACGTCGAACGTCGTCCCCACCGAGAGGGCGAGCGGATTGAGCGTCGTGGTGATCTTTCGCGCGTGGATGTTCCCGCCGATTCCTGTAGGCTCGCGCGACCAGCCGATAAAGGCGCTCGACCCCACGCTCGAACTGATCGACGGGGAATCGTCGTCGTCATTCACGGTGCTGACGGCGAAGCGGCCCGATGCCAGCGACAGGCTGGCGTCGAACGTGGCCACGTAGATGTCCCCCTGGGCGCCCGCGATCGTCCGCTTCCGCCAGCCGATGACTACCGGGTTGCTGGCGATCGGGGAGACCGTCGGGACGTCCTCGAGGGTGCCGCCCGCGTTGTCGATCGCCACCACGGAACCCCCGACCGGGGGGACCGCCGTCGTGACCGTCCGCGCGAGGACGTCCGTATCCGCAGTGGTCTCCGCGTGCTGCCAGGTCACGACGTACTTGTCGACCGTGGGACAATACCCGACGTCGGGATTGACCTGATCTTTGGTCGCTGCGTAGACGACGCGCTCAACGTTCTCCAGGGAGGGGGTGTTGCTCGTCACGCGCACGAACTGGGAATGGATCTCGAATTTTCCGGTCGGCTTCGAATGGAAGACGACCATGAACTGGTTCGTGTTCGAGCGGGCCACGCGAGGCTTCCGACAGTTGGTGTTGCTCCCGTCGATCGCCAGCCGGGCGGACACCGCCCCCGTCGTGCTCACCGCGACGCAGTAGATGTCCCCGTCGTTCTGGCTGAAGTCCCTCTCGTAGACCACGAGCCACGAGTTCGCCGTGGGGCTGAACGCCGCGTCGGGCAGGTGGTCGATTTTCAGGTCGAAATCGAGGTTGATGTTGCCGCCGACCAGCGGGTCCACCGTCAGCGGGAACTGGGCGGCCGCCAGGAAGCCCGAGTCCAGGGTCATTTCCAGGGACTTCCCGTGGAGGACGTACGTCATGCCCCGCTTCCGGCCGGCCGCGTCGATGGCCGTGGCGCCGCCGTAGGTGAAGACGGTGGCGCCTTCGTCGTCCTGGAACTCCAGGTAATCCATGGGGTCTTCGGGATTCGCCGCGAGCCCCTTGGTCCGGTAATGCGCCTCGAGCTCGGTCCCGAGCGCGACCCGGATCGTCAGCTCGCCTGACGTCTTCAAGGATTCGAGCGACGCGTCCAGGACGAAGATCTGCTCGATCGCGTCCCCCCGCGGGACGTACTTCTCCGTGACCGCGCCCCTCGCGAAGACGACCTCGTCCTTCTCGGCGGTCTTCGGGGCGACGCCCGCCTTGTTGAGGAGCCCGCCCGGCAGAGGCTTGCCGCCCAGGCGGATGTCTTCGAGCGAAATCCTAAGCTGACCGGAGGGCGACGTCAGCGTCACCCCGTCCTCGGAATAGGTCTTCTGAAGCCGCGCGCTGCCTTCGACGATCGGCTTCTGTCGCGGGGTCCGACGGGCGACCGGACCGGCCTGCCCCAGGGCGAGCTTGATCGCCTGGTCCGCCGTGGTCACCGTCGCGGCTTCCGGAGGGCCGCCGACATCGACCGAGGAGACCGGCAGCGCGCGCGAAGCCCCAGGCCTCAAGCGGTCCCGGGACCCGGCCGTGTACAGGAGCGCCAGGACCAGGGCCCCCGCCGAAGCGACGAGAACGCTCCAGCGGCGCCCCGTCCGCACCGCCGCCCTAATGTCCTTCACGATGTCTCTCCCGGTCGCTCTTACTTGCGTTCCAGCTTGAGGTTCGACTTCGAAATGTCGCCGCGGATGACCACGGTCTGCCCGTGGCGGATGTCCTTGATCTCCTCCGTCACCCGGACCTTCGCCTCGGCCAGCGACGGCCAGCCGATCTCGACCGTGTACGACGTCCCCGTCACCTCAAGCTCCGGGAGGCCCAGCGGCGTGAACTCCGGCGCCAGTTTCTTGTCGGCCCTCATCACGACCACTTCCGCGAAGGGCGCCACGTTGACCTGGAGGGTCCAAGTGCCCTGGTAGGCGATGACCTGCGCGAGGCCCCCCCGCGCCTCGTCGACCGCCGGGTCGGCCGCGTAGGGGAGCTCCGGGTCCGCAGTCAGGCCGACGAGCGCGACCGCCTGGTCCAGCGTGTCGCGCGCGCTCTGCTTCATGAGCTCCTCGACCCACGCGGGCCGCGCCCCGGTGCCATAGATGCGGCGCGCGTCCACGATCACGCGCGCCTGGAGGGTCGAGAGCTCGGCCCGGAGCGATTCCCGCAGCTCGTTCCTCAGCTCGGGGCAGCGATGGACCTTCGCGCGGAGGTCCGGGAGGATCCCCTTCAGGGGATCGCGCTTGATCCGCTCGAGATCGGCGCGCCATTCGGCGCGGGTGCGCGCGACCAGCTCTTCGTGGTCCTTGAGCACCTTAGCGAACTTCGCGACGTGCTCGTCCTTGGGCGCCTGGACGCGCAGGTCCTCCAGAGCCCCCTTGAGCGTCACCCAGTCACTGTCGTTGAGGGCCTTGGTGCCGCGCTCCACGATCCCCTCCACGAGCTTCCGGAACTCCAGGACGCTGCCCGTGGGGCGCGTCGCCTTGATCACGATCCCGGCACCGATGGACGTCAGCAGCAGGGTGGCGGCGACGCCGCTGAGCACGGGGTGCTGGCGGACCTTCCGCCGGACCCTCCGCCACAGGCCCGGCTCCGTCGCCAGGATGTCCTCGTTCTTGAGGTACCGCCCCAGGTCTTCCCCCAAATCCTTGGCGCTCTGGTACCGGTCGGACTTGTTCTTTTCGAGCGCCTTGAGGCAGATGGTCTCCAACGGCTTGGGGATCGCCTTGCCCTTCCGGCTGGTCCCGGTCTGGTCCGGCGGCAGCGCCGTGACGACGTTGTTGGGACGCTCGGGCAGCTCCGTCGCGATCTTGCGCAGGAGCTCGGGGACGCTCTCGGCCTGGAACGGCGGGCGGCCGGTGATGATCTCGTACAGGATCGCGCCCAGGCTGTAGACGTCCGACCGCATGTCGACGTCGCGGTTGCGGCCCTCCGCCTGCTCGGGCGCCATGTAGGTGGGCGTACCCTTGATCACACCGGTGAGCGTGTTGCCGTCTTCGCTGAGCTCCACTTCTTTCGCGAGGCCGAAGTCCACGACGTAGGGGTTGCCGGACTTGTCCACCAGGACGTTGTGGGGCTTGAGGTCGCGGTGGATGACCGGGGGGGTGAGCGAGTGGGCGTAGGAAACCCCCTCGGCGACCTTCTGGAGGATCTGGATGAACTTCGCGGGCTCGCGGTGGAAGAGCGTCTTGGTGTTGCGTTCCTTGCCGCCGTGGATCTGCTCGAGGAGGGTGCCGCCCTCGATGTACTCCATGCTCAGGTAGTAGCGGTTGCTCATGCACCCGAGCTCGTAGATCCGCACGATGTTGGGGTGGCGGAGCTTGACGGACATCCGCGCCTCGCGCTGGAACTCCTCGATCTGCGTCGTCCCGCTCGTGGTGTCGCTTTCGAGCGATCCCTGGTCGCGGATGAACTTGAGGGCGACGTACTGGAGGAGGAGCGTGTCCCACGCCTTGTAGACCACGCCCGCGCCGCCCCGCCCCAGCTCCTTCATCAGCACGTACTTGCCGAAGAGGCGCTTGGGGTCCTTGGCGACCTGGGCGACCTCCGGCGGGAGGGCTTTGGACGAGATCGCCACCCCCGTCACGGCGCCGACAATGGAGTCGGACTTCGAGTGCGACTTCGTCCCTTTGGTCGTCGACGGGGTAGAGGGCTGGGCGGTTTCGGTCGATTCGAGCGTCGTCTTCCGGCTCGTGCCGCGGGATCCCGAGGACCCTCCGATGACAACGGTCTTGACGTCGGCGGCGGGCTCGTCCGGCGGCAAAGGCGCGGGCCTACCGCCGCGTCCCATGTCGAGCAGGGTCTGCCCGGCGTCCGGCAGCGGCGTGATCGTCAACGAGACCTGGGGGCTGGACGGCTCGCGAGGCGGGGGCGTCGTTCCCATGTCGAGCATCGTGTGCTCGGCTTCCGGGACGGGCATGAGCGTCGCGTCGAAGCTGGGAAGGGGCGCCGGCGCCTCCGCCGATTTGGGGCCTGCTTCGGCGCCTGAAGGCATCCGCTTGCCCGCCGAAGCCGACGGATGAGACGGCGAAGGCCGGCTCGTCGGCTCCGGAGCCTGACGCGCGGGAGCGGCGGCCGTCCTCTTTTCGGTTCCGAGATCCAGGAGGGTCTGATCGTATTCCGGGAGCGACATGACCGTCGCGTCCGCCGGGACGGGAACGGGGGGGGCGGGCCTGGCCGGCGGGGACGGCGCCGCGGCCTTCTTGGGGACGCCCATGTCGAGGAGCGTCGAGTCGAACTCGGGGATCGGGGACAGCGTGACATCGAGCGAGGGGCGCGCCGGAGCGGGCTCCGGGGGTTTGGGCGGCGGAGGCGGCGGGGCGGGCTTGACGATCCGGGGGGGTGCCGGCTCGGCGGCCGGAGTCGCCTGGGGCAGCTCCACCTTGCAGTTCACGCAATCGTAGCGCGCGTCGGGGTGATGGAAGTAGATCGTGAATTCGGTCGAGCACTTGGGGCATTCGGTCGTGGCCTTGGTAAAGACCCGGACGACCTGGTACTTGACCGGCGGGGTGACGTACCCCTTTTCGAGGAGGATGTCCTTAAGGGCGCGGCGCCCCGCGGCCAGCCGCCAGGACGCCAGCGCGTGTTCGCCGTGCTTGGGGGCGACGGCTTTGTGCTGGACCAGCAGGCGGACGATGATCTCTTCCTTGCCTTCCAGCGTGACGTTCGTTCTCATAGGCCGGCGCTCCGGTTCGAGCGAGACGCGGACAGTTCCCGGGCTTCCCCGACCTTGCTGGCCGACGTGACCGTGTGCATACCCTCCCACCTGCGCATACGACCTCCCCAGACCCGTCCCCGTCCTCTCCTACCGCATCATTCATGCATTCGCGCCCGGCGGGGCGCGCCTTCAGGAGAGGATCATTTACGGGATCATTCTAACATGCCTTGTCGCGCGTGGGGTCGGGGAGCAAGTTTTTCTCCAAAGCGGCCGCGGCCCGGAGGCACCGCTCCATGCGCGCGGCCGCTTCCGCCCCGAACACCTCCGCCGCCGCCACGAGCCCCGCGGCGTCCCCCGTCGCGCGCGCCCGGACCGCCACGCCGGCCAGCTCCTCCGCGGCCCGCCGCTCCGCCTCGCACTCCTCGCGCAGCCGGCGCGCCGCGTCCGCCGGCGCCTCCCCGCCTCCGCCCGAAGGCCGACCGGGCGCCGCCGCGCTCCGCTCGCTCAGCCAGCGCGCGATCTGGGAGGGCCGGGCGAGGAGAGGTTTCACCTCCGTCCCGTAGATCGCCGCCAGGTCTTCCGCCGCCCGCGTGTCAAACGGGTCTCCCAGCGCCACGCGGACTACCCCGTGGGCACGATCGAGCGGGACGACCTGGTGCGCCAGCGCTACTTCTCGCGCCGGCCCGGCCAGGAGCGACGCGTCAACGTCCTCCGCGGACAGGTCGACGATGGGGATGCGGAGCTGCTCCGAGAGCGCCTGCAGGACGTCCTCCTCGCCGACGAGCCCCAGGCGGACCAGGGTCTGGCCCAGAAGCTCTCCCGGCGCCTGCTGTCGGAGCGCTTCCTCGACGGCCTCCGCGCGGACCAGGCCGCGGTGGACGAGCAGGTCTCCGAGCCGCATCGCGAATCTCCCCAATGGCCGGGCTAATTCTACCCCCGGAATTCCCGGGGCGGGCGCGTCTCGCTCAAGATTGAATTCGGGATCCGGCCCGGCGTGTTTAAGGAGATCGGGAGATGCGTGGAGATACGGTGATGGGCTTGGGGCCGCCTCGTGGTGCGGCCTTGTTTAGCGACTGACCAAAATGAGTTACCCCCGAAGGGAGAGAAGGAGATCAGCGGAGATGAAGCCGGAGACTGGAAGAAGCAACGAGGGGCGAGAAACCGCGGGGCGGCCGTGCGGGAGCCGGGCCGCCCCGCGGTTTCTCGGCTCTTATCCCCCGATCTCCGTTCATCTCCCTTTATCTCCTCAAGCCCCCCTACGGGGGGTTGGGGGGGACGCTACGCTTCCTTGGGGAAGTTATTCCTGGTCAGCCCCTTATCTCCCGATCTCCTTCTTGATCGTCTCGGCGGCCTTCTCGAGCTCGCCCTGGGAGTACGGCTTGGTCTGCCAGTTGAACTTGATCCCGTCGCCCGTCTTGCGCGGGATGACGTGAACGTGCGCGTGCGGGATCGCCTGCCCCGAACATCGGTGGTTGTTCATGAGGAGGTTGAAGCCTTCGGCGCCGGAAGCCTTAAGGACCCCGCGGGCCACCTGCTGCGCGCCCTGGACGAGCGACGCGAGGACGTCTTCGGGCAAGTCGGTGTACGTCTCGTGGTGGGCCTTGGTCAAGACCAGCGTGTGTCCCCACGAGATGGGGTTGATGTCGAGGATCGCGGCCACCCGATCGTTTTCGAAGACCTTCTGGGCCGGGATCTCGCCCTTCAGGATCCTGCAGAACACGCAATCCGAGGCCATAGGCCATAGGCCTTGGGCCTTAGCAGAGAGGTCCCCCACCCTACCCTCCCCCCGGGGGAGGGACGGGAGGGAGAATCCGTCTGCCAAGGCCTAAGGCCTAAGGCCTAGGGCCTATTTCGCCGCGGCTTTCTCCGTCTTCTCGGGCTTTTTCTTCTTCTCCCCGGCGGCCTTCTTCGCGGGCGCCTTTCCGGCGGCCTGGGGCTCCTTGGCGGCGCGCCCGCGGCCGGCGGCCTTGATCTCGTCGTCGCGGTCCTTCCGCACCACGAGCTCCCAGACGGCCTTCCGGCCGTTGTCGCCCAGGCGGTTGAAGGCGTAGAGGCCCCGGCCGTCGCCGTCCCAGCGCGAGCCGCCGAGCTTGACCACGCGCGTGTACCCGCCCGGCCGGTCGGCGAAGCGCTTGGCCACGTCGTCGACGATCTTCTTGGCGATCCGCGGGTCCTGCACGGTGCGGAGGATCCGGCGGAACGCGTCCAGGCCCCCGGCCTTCGCCAGCGTGATCAGGTGCTCCGCGGTCCCGCGGAACTCCTTGGCCTTCTCGACGGTCGTGATGACGCGCCCGTAAATGAACAGGCTCTGCACGAGGTTCCGCTCCAGCGCCTGGCGGTGAGAGGTCGTGCGGCCGAGCTTCCTTCCCTTCAGTCGATGGCGCATAGTGTTCTACCCTACCTCACCACAAAGACACGAAGCCCACAAAGACCCACTCACAGTTCCCTTCCTCGTGGCCTTTGTGGCCTTCGTGCCTTTGTGGTGAACTCTTCTCCTACCCGGCGAAGGGGGCCTTCTTGCCGAAGATCGCCTCGAGGTCCATTCCGAGCGTCAGGGTCATGTCGGACAGCTTCTTCTTCACCTCGCGGAGCGAGGTCTTCCCGAAATTCCGCACCTTGAGGAGCTCCGTCTCGGAGCGCGAGACCAGCTCCCCGATCGTCTCGATCCGCTCGCTCGCCAGGCAGTTGGCGGAGCGTACGGACAGGTCGAGCTCGGAGATGGACATCGACAGCTTCTGCCGGAGCTCCTCCTTCTCCGATTCCTTCTTCCGGAGCTCCTCCTCCTTCTTCTCGTTCACCTGGAGCTCGCGGCCCAGCTCGAAGTATTGGACGAAGGGGTTGAGGTGCTTGCGCAGGATCTTCGACGCCTCGGTGACGGCCTCCTCCGGCGAGACCGTCCCGTTCGTCCAGACCTCCAGCACGAGCCGCTCGTAGTTGGTGAGCTTGCCCACGCGCGTGTTCTCGACCTTGTAGCGCACGCGCTTGACGGGAGAGAAGCTGGAGTCCACGGGGACCATGCCGATCTCGACCTGGTCCTTCGAATGCTCTTCCGCCGTGACGTACCGGCGACCCTTGCTCACCGTGATCTCCGCCGACAGTTCCACGTCCTCCGCCAGCGTGCAGATGTGGAGGTCGGGGTTGATGATCTCGACGCCGGCCTGCGGCGTCATCATGCCGGCTTTGACGGGGCCCTTCTTCGACACGTCGAGCTTCAGGCTCTTCTTGCCCTCGTCGGCGATCTTGACCACCAGCTGCTTGAGGTTGAGGACGATGTCGGTGACGTCCTCGACGACGCCCTCGATCGTCGTAAACTCGTGGGGGACGCCCTTCATCTTGACGGCGGTGACCGCGGTGCCCTCGATCGACGAGTAGAGGACGCGGCGCAGCGAGTTTCCGATCGTCGTCGCGAAGCCCCGCTCGAACGGCTCCGCGCTGAACTGGGCGAAGGTCGGCGTGGCGCTCTTCTCGTCGACGGAAAGTCGGGTCGGCAGCTCGAAATCCTTCCAGCGGACTCTCATGGCAGGATGCTCCTCATGTTCTCGGGGACGTACGGCGCGACTCGTTTCCGCGGGCTCGAAGGCCCGCACGAGTCCTGCCGTTCAACCCCGGGTAGTACGGAGTCGGGAGTTCGGAGTCCGGAGTGAGGAGTCTCGTGGCGGAAACTCCCCACTCCCGACTCCGAACTTCAGACTTCGGACTAGCGGGACATGTACTCCACGATCAGTTGCGACTCCACGGGGACCTGGATCTCCGAGGGCGTCGGCAGCGAGACGACCGTCCCCACGACCTGCTCTTCCACGAGCTTGAGCCACGAGGGGATCTGGACGTCCTTCTTCATGGCCATCGATTCCTTGACGATCTTCTGGCTCCGCTCGCGCTTGGCCGGCTCGATCACGTCCCCCGCCTGGACCGCGTAGGAGGGGATGGAGACCTTCTTGCCGTTGACGCGGACGTGGCCGTGAAGGATCAGCTGCCGCGCCTGGGAGCGGGAGGCGCCCATGCGGAGGCGGTAGACGACGTTGTCGAGGCGCCGCTCCAGCATCTGCATGAGGTACTCGCCGGTGTTGCCGGGCTTGGCGATCGCCTCGCCGTAGTAGCGGCGGAACTGGCGCTGGAGGACGCCGTACATCTTCTTGGCGCGCTGGACTTCCCGGAGGTGAATGCCGTACTCCGTCAGGCGCACGCGCTTGGCGCCGTGCTGGCCCGGGGGCTTGTTCTCCTTCTCGATCGGACACTTGACCGTGTCGCACCGCGTGCCCTTCAGGAAGAGCTTCGTCCCCAGCCGCCGGCAGACCCGGCACTTGGCTCCGGTAATTCTCGCCATCGCCTACACTCTCCTCTTCTTGCGGGGACGGCAGCCGTTGTGCGGCAGCGGCGTGACGTCCTCGATGACCCGGACGTCCAGGCCGGCCGCCTGAAGCGCCCGGATCGCGCTCTCGCGGCCCGCCCCGGGGCCCTTGATCCGGACCTCGACCTCGCGGACCCCGTACTTCTGCGCCTTCTCCGCCGCGCTCTCGGCCGCCTTCTGGGCGGCGAACGGCGTGGACTTCCTCGATCCCTTGTACCCGATCGTCCCGGCGGACGCCCAGCACAGGACGTCCCCGCCCGGGTCGGTGATCGTGATGATCGTGTTGTTGAACGTGGCCTGGATGTGGGCGACGGCCTTGGGGACGAGCTTCTTGGTTTTGCGCGGCCCGGCCGCCTTCTTCTCCTCGGCCTTGGCGCCCGCCCCGGCGGCGCTCGCGCCAGTGGCGCCCTCCGCGGGCTTGGCTTCCTTCTTCTCTTCGGCCACGATCCCTTCCTTCTTTATCCTTTATCCTAGGTCGGCGACTTCGCCTGCTTCTTGCCCGCGACGGTCTTCCGCGGGCCCTTCCGGGTCCGGGCGTTGGAGCGCGTCCGCTGGCCCCGCACGGGGAGCCCCCGGCGGTGACGGCTCCCGCGGTAGCACTGGATGTCCTTGAGCCGCTGGATGTTCTGGGCGATGACGCGCCGGAGCGCCCCTTCAACCGTGTAGGTCTTGTCGACGATCGAGTTGATGCGCGTCAGTTGGTCCTCGCTCAGTTCCCGGATGCGCAGGTTCGCGGGGACGCCCGCCTCCTTCAGGATCCGGTGGGCGAGCGTCTCGCCGATGCCGAAGACGTACGTCAGTGACACCCACGCGAGCTTGTTCGCGGGGATTTCGATGCCGGCGACGCGTGCCATTCTGCTACCCTTGCCTCTGCTTGTGTTTCGGATTCGCGCAGATCACCCGGACGCGGCCCTTGCGCCGGACGATCTGGCACTTCTCGCAGATTCTCTTTACCGAGGGTCGAACTTTCACGGTCAATGCTCGCGGTAGATGATCCGCCCCTTGGTGAGATCGTACGGACTCATCTCGACGATCACCTTGTCACCGGGGAGGATCTTGATGAAATTCATCCGCATCTTGCCGGACACGTGGGTGAGCACCGTATGGTTCTGATTCTTCACCAGACTCACCCGGAACATGGCGTTCGGAAGCGACTCCTTGACGATGGCTTCCACGCGGATCGGTTCTTCTTTGGCCATCCGACTCCGAAAATCAGCCCCCGGCGGAAGGCATACTATAGGGACAGCCCCTGGTGAAGTCAATAAAATCGACCCATAAACCGGGTGGAGGGTCCCAGCCACGTTTGGGCAGGCGTGAGTCAACCCGTACACCTCTGCCGGGGTCTTGGAATCGTCTTCGTGCTTTGGGGTTCGGACGATTCCAAAAGTAGTGAAGAAAGAAACTTCAAGAAATCCTCCGAACCCCAAAGCACGAGAGGATTTCTTGACGAGACGATTTCTTCACCCCGCCCCGGCCGCCTCAGGCCCGGGTCAGCACCTCGTGGCCGGTCGATGTCACCGCCACGGTGTGCTCGAAGTGGGCGGAGAGCTTGCGGTCCTTGGTCACGACGGTCCAGTCGTCCTTGAGGGTCCGGACGTCGTCGGTCCCTTCGTTCACCATGGGCTCGATCGCGATGCAGATCCCGGGCTTCAGGATGTACTCGAACTGCTCCAGCGGGAGGCCGTCGACGTAATTGGGAACCTGGGGCTCCTCGTGCATGTTCCGCCCGATCCCGTGGCCGACGTACTTCTTCACCACGCTGTACCCGCGGCGCTCGGCGTAGGTCTGGATCGTCAAGGCGATCTTCGAAAGGCCCACGCCCGGGCCCACAACCTTGATCGCCTCCTCCAGCGCCTCGCGGGTCGTGTCGATGATCCGCTGGGCGGCCGCGGTGATCTTCCCGACGGGCACCGTGAGCGCCGCATCTCCCACGTACCCCTTGTAGGTCGCTCCCGCGTCGAGCGAGATGATGTCGCCTTCCTTGAGAGCCCGGTCGGGCGAGGGGATGCCGTGGACGACCTCCTCGTTGATGGAGGCGCAGATCGAGCCGGGGAATCCCCGGTAGCCCTTGAACGTGGGGACGGCGCCGGAATCGCGCACGTGCTTCTCGAAGATCGCGTCGAGCTCGGCGGTCGAGACGCCGGGCCGGACGCTGTCCTGAAGGAGTTTGAGGCCGCGCGCCACGATGCGCCCGGCCTGGCGCATGAGGTCGATTTCCCACGCTTCCTTGATGATTGGCGCCATGCCTCGTGCCACGCCTCCGCTCCTATTATGCAGGAGATCGGGAGAAGAAGAGAAGGAGATAGGGAGATGCGTGGAGATCCGGAGATAGGATCGGAGGACTTATCTCCCGATCTCCGTTCATCTCCAGATCTCCTTTACCCCCCGGGGGGTGTGGGGGGGATACATCTCCAGGATCGCCTACCGGAGCGCCGCTTCCACGGAGCGGGTGACCTCGTCGGGTGCGCGCGCCCCGTCCACGCGGCGCACGAGGCCCTTCCGCCCGTAGAACGGGATGATGGCCTCGGTCTCGGAGTGGTATTTGTCCAGCCGCCGCCGGACCTTGGGTTCGGTGTCGTCCTCGCGCTGCACGAGCCGTCCGCCGTCCTTGTCGCACACGCCCTCCCGGCGCGGCTTCTGGAACTTCACGTGGTAAGGCGTCTGGCAGGTCTCGCACGTGCGGCGTCCCGTGATCCTCTCGAGGATCGCCGCGTCCGGGCACTCCAGAAGAACGACCGCCTCGAGCGGCTGCAGCAGCTTCCCGAGCAGCCGCTCCAGCGCCTCCGCCTGCGGCACGGTGCGGGGGAAGCCGTCGAGCACGTACCCCCGGCCGGTATCGCCGCGCCCGAACCGCTCCTCGATGATGCCGACCATGACGTCGTCGGGCACGAGGCCGCCGGATTCGACGTGCGTCTTCGCCCGCAGGCCGACGGGCGTGCCCTGCTTGATGGCGTCCCGCAGGATGTCGCCGGTGGAGATGTGCGGGACCTTCCGGGTTTCGGCCA
>Ga0187892_10005879_pt1 | contig 18792 bp, 10 predicted proteins | sample MA1701073metaG_FD_139345 | JGI IMG/M metagenome (GOLD analysis project Ga0187892, IMG submission 139345) | Bio-ooze microbial communities from a basaltic lava cave in the Kipuka Kanohina Cave System on the Island of Hawaii, USA - MA170107-3 metaG ...
CAAGCTCTCCGCCGCCTGCCGGCGCAGGCCGAACTCCCGGCTGAACTGACGGATCGCTTCACCGCTCATCCCGCCCGGTTGCCCAGCCCCGCCGCCGCTCGGGTTCGCACTTCCTAACCCGCCGCGATTCCCGTCAGCGGGGTTCCGGCCTCCGCCGGTTCCCGGCTGGCCCGCTTCACCGCGCCCTTCGCCGGTTTGGCCGCCCTGGCCTTCTCGTCCCTGCTGGCCGCCTTGCCCCTGGCCTTGGCCTCGTTGGCCCTGAGCATTCTCGCTCCCCGGCTGGCCAGTGGCACGACCAGTTGTATCTGAACCAGACCCTGTGCCCGCCCCTGGTTGGCCGGGTCGGTCGCCGAGCCGATTCTGGAGGGACTCCAGGCCCCGCACCAGCTCGCGCGCCCGTTCCAGCGCCCGATCGCGCCGGCCGTCGGCGGATTCGGTGAGCGCTCCTGCGGCCTCCCGAAGTCTCGCCGCCGCATCGGACAGATTCTCGCTGATCTGCTCTTCGAAGCGGCGGGCGTACTCGGGGGAATTGCCGCGCATGACGTCGCGGGAATACAGGATGCGGTCCCGGACCCTGGACTGCTGGATGTCATCGGCGGCCTGGCCGACACGGCCGGCGGCCCCCGGTTGCTCTCGGCGAGCCTCCCGGGCGGTGCGCTCCGCCTCGGATTGGAGACGATCGACATCGGCTGCGAGTCCCTGCTTGCGGTCATCGAGCCGGCGAAGCCGCTCGGCCCGATCCGCGCCCGCCGCTGAGAGGCCGTTCACGCCTTCGGCGATTTCCTGCTGCTGCCGAACCAGATCGTCGGCCTGGCGCTGGAGATTGCGGATCCGCTCACTCAAGGCCGAGGTGCGGGAGTTCTCGAGATTCCGAGCCGCGTTGCGGAGCCGGTCGAGGGCCGTCCCACCCTGTGCCACGGCGTTCGGCGACTCTCCAGCCGCCCGTCTCATGGCATCCGATGCCTCGCGAAGCTGCCGGGCAACTTCCCCGAGCTGGGGCTGATTCTGCTCTCGCGCAAGCCGCTCCAGCCGGCGTGCCTCTTCCTCGGTCTGCTGGGCCAGATCGCGCTGGCTGCTCCCGCCGCCGCCACCCCCCCCGCTACTCGACTGAGACCCCGCCCGCTGCCGGAGAGCGTCGGCCATGCGCTGCATCCGTTCGTTTTCCTGCTGCTGCCGGGCAGCGAGCTGACGCAGGCGTTCCATGGCTTCGTCCACCTGTTGCTCGGCGGCCTGCGATTGGCTGCGCTGCACCGATTCGTACTGATTCTGGAGCTTGTCGTTCTCCAGCTCGAACAAGTCGGCGAGGTCTTCCGCTCGGGACTGTGAGCCACCACCGCCGCCGCCGCCGCCCCCACCACCGAGCTGAACCATGACTTCGCGATACACGGCCTCGGCGCGCTGGACGTGTTGCAAGGCCCGGTTTTCCGGGGGCAGAGCGTCACGAGGTCCGCCGCGGCCGAGGAGCTCTTCCGCGGTTTGCATCTCGCGGCCCGCCGCCTCCAGCTCGTCTTTGATCTTGGCGAAGTTGGTGTCGGTGCCCGCGATGTTCCGCTCGACCAGCCGACGAACCAGGTTGGCGACGTCCTGCTTCAGCCGGCCCTGGGCCACTGCGAGCGTCGCGAGATCCTCGCGCCGTTGCTTGGCCGGCGTGCGGGCACTGTCCCGCACCGAGTTGAACGTGGCGGCAATGATGTCGCGCTGCCGGGCGGAGAGGCCTTCCGGCGAGTTTCCGCCGCCACCGCCGCCGCCCCCACCACCGGACTCCGCCTGCCGATAGTCGCGGCCAAATGGCCGGACTTCGAGGAAGTAGATGTCGCTCGATCCCGTGCCACCCGCCCCGTCTCTGGCACGGGCGTGATAGGACACGAGGTCCCCGGCCTTGAGCGAGAGCTCCTCGAGAAAAATCGTGTGCACGGCCCGAAGCTCGGCGGTCGCCCTCGTGGTGGTCGAATCGGAAAGCGGGACCCGCTGTTCCGGGCCACCGTTCACCGAGTATCGAAGCTCCAGGCCGGCTACGCCGTAATCGTCCGAGGCCCGGAGCGCGATGGACACCTCTTCCACGGAAGTAACCTTGGTGTCGCGGCCGGGCTGTTCGATCGCGACGGTCGGCGCACGATCTTCGAGGGCTTCGATGACGTACTGCACCGCGCCGGGGACCTCGGTGCCATCCGGAGCGACCACATCCACCCGGTAGAATCCGTCCTTGGTCACCCGAAACGAGCCAACCCACTGACCCTTGTCGTCCGCCTTGAGCGGCACCACGGTCTTGTCATCGAGGCGGATGGTGGCGCTTCCGATCGGCCGGGTGACCGTAGCGCGGACGGTCACGGTGGTCCCAACGAGGGCCGCGACATCGCCACCCGGATCGATACGTTCCGGCTCCAGGCCGGTATACGCGGGGAATCGCAGGTGGAGGGCCAACCGCTGCACTGCCGGCAAGTCCGTCACGGTGAGGCGGAAAGCCGGTGATTTCACTCCATCCGACTCGACGTAGTACTCGGTGGCCTGCACCAGATCGAACAACCGGGTCGAGAATTCGCCTTTCAGCGAATCCCGTTGCATGGGAATGCGAATCCATTCGGTCGCGGTGTCGGCGCGAATGACGAGCTCCGCCGCGTCCGATTCGAAACCACGCAACGTCGCTCCCACCTGGATGGCCCCGCCCTTGGGGACCGCCGCGTTTCCGGGAGTGACTTCCACCGCGAGCACCGGTTCCGCTGCGGCTGCGGCCCAGGGCACGAAGAGGACCCGTGCCGCATCGCGCACAATGGTTGGTCCGGCCAGAACGAGGAGCGCGGCAAACGCGACCAGGCCCCCGAACACCCCGGCGGCGCGCTGAACCCTGGACCGCTCCAACCCAGGCCCGGCTTGCAGCCGCCGGACTTCGACGAGGGCTTGATGCACCACAAGCGATGACAAGCTTGACGACGAGGCCGAACGGTCGGCGCTGTCCAGCTCATGCACTGCGCTGACCAGCGCCTGACGGAGCTCGGGGACCTGCTCTTCGGCATAGAGAGCCAGTTGGCGGTCACCCGCCTTGCGGAACGCGGGGAGAACGAAGTAGCGGACCAGTGCGCCGACGATCAGGAAGTATCCGATGGCTCGGATCAGAACGATGGACGTCGACCCGCCGCCCAGAATGGCGGTGAGAGCTGCTCCCGCGAGGATTGCGAGCACGACGGCGGCCGCGATTCGCGCCGCACCTTCGAGCAGGACCCTGCGGCGCCACTGCCGCCGCAACCGTTGCACGGCCTGTCGGAGTTCAAAATCGGGTCCGCTCATGTGGGCTTCCTTTCGGGCGACGGGGGAAGCACCGACGCTGCGGTACCTCTCCAGCCGCGATTGGCGACGACCGCCTCAAGAATCAACAATGCCGCGATGACACCTAACAACCAACGCCAGACACTCTGCCGAGCCTCCTGATCCACCGCCGCGATGCCGGCGCTCGTGATCGTGGCAGCCGAATCGCCCCGCCGAACCCCGAGCAACAACTCGCGCGCGTCCGCCGGGGTGAGGTCCGACTCGGGCGGTGGAGGATTCACCGCCACAACTTCGGCCGGATCGCCGGTGGCCCGGCCCGAGTAGGTCCGGTAGAACCCGGCCTCGTCGAGCGCCACAGAGCATGGCCCCCCACCCCTCCCCGAATCGCAGGAAGGGCGAAGCAACGCCCCGCCGGGAGTGGAGATGACGGGCTCCGCCACCTTGGGAACGATGGCGGCTTCCCCGGTGGTGCGCCAGAGGGGAGCGACCTGATGACCGGCCGCATACACCGCAAGGCTTCGCAGGAACGGCAGATAGGCGGGCTGTAACGGGAAGTCACCGGTCAGATTGTCGAGAGGGATGCCCAGCAGCAACAGCCTGCCGGCACCGTGGGGCCGCTCGAGGAGGGCGTATGCCCCGTCGTCGAAGCGTGCGAGCACCTGACTTCCTTCGGAAAGACCAAGGCGTGCATACCGCAGAAAGCGCGCCGATCCGAGCCCGGAGACTCCGCCGGCCCGGAATGCCGAGAAGACCGGGTGCTCCAGCGACACGTCGCCGAAGGATCCGCCTCGATCGTTCATCCGTTCGATGATGCCCTGAGCTGTGCCGGCGAGCAGGGGTGCCGGGCTCGCAGCATTGATGCGCGAGCCAGCCGTTACGATCAAGCCGCCGCCGCTTCGAACCCACACCTCCAGCGCCGCACCAGCGCTTCCATCGGCAGAAGGTGGCCGGGTATCGAACAGCACAACCACCCCGGCGGTGCGGAGCGTCCCCGCGTCGAGGGTCGAGCGGCGTTCGACCGCGAAACGCGGATCCCGGCCAATGCCGAGGGCGCGTTCCATGAACAGGGTCTCGTCGCCCTGGTGACCTGGGGGAACGACGAGGAGGATTCGGACCGCCTCTTCAGCCGGGACGACCACGCGCAAGGTGTCGTCGCCGGGAAGCGCGTCCGCCTCCATCGCGATGACCGCCGCGGCGCGGCCCGCAGCGAGGGGCACCCGGTCGAACGAAGCGGTCACCACACCATCCGCGGGCAAGACGGTCTCCCGGCTGCCCGCAGCCCGTCCGTCCACCGTCAGGGAGAGACGTGCCTTGCGGGGGCGATCGCCCAGGTCTTTCGCCGTGACTCTGGCCGAAACCAGAAGCTCGGAGCGACCGCCAGGTGCTGATACCCGTTGCACATCCGCTCCGAGCAGGGCGGCATTGGCCCGGGAACGCGGCCCCACCGCGATCACTCGCACCGTCACGTCGGCAGGAAGCTCGAGCCCGGCCAGCCCCGTTAACCCGCTGCGCTGAAGGTCTGTCACCACGACGATGTCGCCCCGGCCACCATTGTCATTCTCGGCACCGGCGCCCGCGGAGAGACTTTGACGCCCGGCGCGCAATGCGGCTGCGTAGCGGGTTCCCCGGGAACCGGTCCGGGTGGCGGTGACCGCCGCCAGCGCGGCGGCGTGATCGGCGGAGAGCGCCTGGGCCACCTCGACCTGATCATCGAACCGGATCACCGAGACCCGATCCCCGGGCCGAAGGCCGCGGATCACCTGCCGGGCGGAATCGAGCGCAGCGCTCCAGACATCCCGGTGGCTCATGCTGAGCGAGCGATCCAGCAGCAAGGCGACGGCGCGCGCGGACTCGCTGGCGCCGGCATCCGCGGAGCGCCGGAAGAACGGTCGCGCGAACGCCGCGACAAGAAGCGCGACGACGGCGGCGCGCAGCGCGAGGAGGAGCCAGTCGGTGATGCGGCGGCGGCGAGCGGTCCGGATCGGGATGCGGCGGAGAAACATCAGCGACGGAAAGCGGTGGGGACGTTCCCATTCGCGATGCCGAAGGTGGATCACGATCGGCACCGCGAGCGCGGCCAGTCCGGCGAGAAAGGCCGGCACCAGGAAACCCAGTCCCATCAGCGCACCCGGCTCGCGGCCAGCCGGTTCTCCAGATACGCGTGCAGGGCGAAGTCCAGCGGCTGGTCGGTAAGCAACGGGACGTAGTCGACCCGGTCCAGCGCCAGGCGGCGGGCGAGCTCTCTCCGGTGCTCCTGCACCGCGGCCTGATATTTCTCCCGCAACGCCTCGGGCCGGAGGGGGAGTCGTTCTCCGGATTCGAGGTCTTCGAAGGTGGCGGGCGCGTCACCGGGAAGATCGCGCTCGGCGGGATCCATGATGTGAAACGCGATCACGTCGTGGCCCCGGCCGCGCAGCGACCCGACACTTTTCTGGACCGACTCCGGATCCTCGTAGTAATCGGAGATCACCGCGACGATGCCGGCGCGGCTCAACAGTCGCGCGGCACGTTCCAGCACGACGGACAGCCGGCCTTCTCCTGTTGCGCGAGCCCGGCCGAGTGTGTGCAGCAGCAGCTGCAGGTGCCGGGTCGAGGGAGGCACGACATCGAGCAGATCACCGGCGAAGGTAACCAGACCGATCCGATCACCCTGCCGCTGGGACAGCCAGGCAAGCGAAGCGGCCAGAAAACGGGAGTACTCAAACTTGGTCACGGAGCCGCTGCCGAAATCCATGGACCCGGAGGCATCGAGCGCGAAGACCACGGCGGAATTGGTGTCGGCCTCGTACTCCTTCACGTAGTGCCGGTCGGTCCGGCCGTAAACCCGCCAGTCGATGCGCCGGATGTCGTCGCCGGGCTGATAGGCCCGATGCTCCGCAAAATCGAGCGACAGGCCGACCCGCCGGGAGCGATGCATCCCGGCCATGAAGCCGTCCACCACCGTGCGCGCGAGCAACGGAAGGTCGCCGATTCGCGCGAGAAGCGCGGGATCGAGCAGCGCGGCCGGGGCGGTGACGGTCATTTACAACCCGGATCGTGGCGTCGCAACGGCGGCGAGCAACTTCTCGACCAGCTGATCGGTGGTCACCCGCTCCGACTGGGCCTGGAAGTTGAGGAGCAGGCGGTGCCGGAACACCGCAGGGGCCAGAGCGCGAATGTCGTCGAAGCTTACGTGAGCCCTTCCCGAGAGAAGCGCCCGGGCTTTCCCTCCGAGCACCAAAGATTGAGGAGCCCGGACACTGGCGCCATACGCGACATACTGCTTGATGAAGTCGGGAGCGCCCGCTTCGACGGGCCGGGACATCCGGGCCAATCGCACGGCGTACTCAACGACGGGGTCGGCGACGGGAACTCGGCGAACCAACCGCTGGAACGCGAGGATCTCCTCCCGCGACACGACCGGCCGGATCGGCTCCGGTGGCGCGGATGTGGTCCCCCGGACAATGGTGATCTCTTCGGGCTCCGGGGAGTAGCCGATGACGACTTCGAAGAGAAAGCGGTCGAGCTGGGCCTCCGGAAGCGGATAGGTCCCCTCGAGCTCGATCGGATTCTGGGTCGCGAAGACGAAGAACGGGGGCTCCAGCTCGTAGGTCTTGCCCATGACCGTCACGCGGTGCTCCTGCATCGCCTCGAGGAGCGCGGCCTGGGTCTTCGGCGGAGTCCGGTTGATCTCGTCGGCCAGGACGACATTGGCGAAGATCGGCCCGCGCATGAAGACCAGATGCCGTTTCCCGGTGGCCGGGTCGTCCTGGATGACATCGGTCCCGGTGACGTCGGATGGCATCAGGTCGGGCGTGAACTGGATCCGGGAGAACCTGAGGTCGAGCGCATGGGCCAGCGAGTGCACCAGCAGCGTCTTGGCGAGGCCCGGGACCCCGATGATGAGACAGTTCCCGCCGGCCAAGAGCGCGACCAGGGTCTGCTCGATCACCGCCTCCTGTCCCACGATGAGCTTGCGCAGCTCGGCGAGAATCCGGCCTTTCGCCGAATGGAGCCGCTCGGCGATCGCGACGTCGTCGAGGTGATCGAGCGCAGGAACTGACGAAGTGACAGTCACGCGGAATCCTTTCGGTCAGCGAGAGAACGAGTAGATCACGTAGTTGACGCCGAGCTTGAAGGCCTCATTGGTGAGGGAGATCGGGAAATAGCCTTCGCCCGAATACTCCCAGAATTCGCTCACGTCGAACTCGTAGTTCACGATGGCCAGCATCCGCTTGGCGGGATCGTTGTCTTCGAAGAACCCGTAGAACTGACCCGGGCTGCCGTTGTAGGCGAATTGATCGAGCGACTCGATCCGGTAGAACGAGTCGTAGATCGGGTGGTTGGTGGTGAGCGGAATCGGCCGCAGCTCGGGCACCACCCGTTTCATCTGCTCCTCGAAGTTGTACCACTCATTCCGACCGAAATCGTCGATGATGAGGAATCCGCCCTTAAGCAGGTAGTTCCGGAGTCCGAGCACTTCCTGGTCGTTGGGGGCCCAGTACCCGGGTTCGGCCAGGTAGGCGAAGGGGAACTTCGCCAATTCCGGATCGTCGGCCGTCACGATGACGCTGCCGTCGGTGCGCACCCGCATCGTGGTGAGCTCTTCGAGGATCTTGGGGAAGTGATAGTCGGCCTGGGGGTAGTCATGGCCCCACTTCACGTCCCAGTACTGGCCCCCGGAGACACAACAGGTCTGGGTGAACTTGATCCGGGCGTAGGTAAACCGTCCGTCGTAGGGCGGGTTAGGCGGCGCGTAGAGGGCCGCTTCGCCGTTCACGCTCCGTCCCCGCCGCTGGGCGGAGATCACTGCCACGCACGCGACCACCAGGAAAACCCCGAGTCCCACCCGCCACCAGCGCTTCATGGCTCGCTCCCTTCGGGGCGACGGCCCGCCAGCTCGAGCAGCAACGCCTGCGCCTTCTCGAATCCCGGGGCCGTCTCCAACACCCGGAGCACCTCCCGGCGGGCCCCGGCAGCATCCCCTGCGAGCGCCAGCGATCGGGCCAGCTGGTATCGCGCTTCGAGCGGATCCGCGGGCCCCGCTGCCAGCACCGCGCGGCGCTCCCGCACGGCGAGGAGATGGTCGCCCAGCCGCTCGCCGACCGCTGCCAGCCTGTTGTGCAGAGCGGGATCCGCCGGTGCAATCCACACCATTCGCTCGAGCGCCCCTTTCACACCCGCAAGGTCTCCCAATCGCTCCCGGAGATCGGCCTCGGTGGCGTTCCCGGCGAGAGCCGATTCATCCACCGCAGTATACCGACCCATTGCCTCCGCCGCCGCGCGGGTATCCCCTCGTTCGGCCAGGAGCCGTGCCAGCAGGTGGTAGGGCGAGTCCTCGCCGCTCAGATCTGGGAAAATCGCGGCGGCGCGCTCCAGCAGGGTTTTGGCTTCTTCCGCTCTCCCGCCGGCGAGGGCCGCTTGAGCGGATCGAATCAGATCCACCAGCGGCCCCGCCGGCGGACTCTTCCCGTCCCATGCAGCGATGTTCTCCAGCGGCCTGGCAAAACGCTGGCGTGCCCACGCCTGAAACCGCCGATTCAACGCCTCCTGGTCCATCCCGAGCACCATCTGGATGACGCCTGGCGTGGTTCGGCCGTCGCGATACCCGCGCAGCATCCCGACCAGGGCCGCGCGACCCCACTGCTCCTCGATCATTTCGCAGATCAGCGATGCCTGGAGGTAGCTGAACTGGATCTCCGCTGGATAGGTCGGCCGCACGAAGCCTTCGTTGAGCCGGCTCAGCGGAAGGAGCCGGTCTCCCTTGAGAGCTGCGAGAAAGGTGATCGATGGGCCGTCCCCCCAGCCGGGCCGGGCCCGGCGTTCCGCAAGCACCGACAGGCCCTCGGACAACCAGCGGGGCACTCGGTGATTCGTCAGACCGAGCGTGAAGGTATGCGCCAGCTCGTGCCAGGCCGTGGAGCCCCAGTTGAAGGCTCCGGGGTCGCGAGCCGACGGAGCATCCATTGCCAGCACCGAGCCGAAACTCACTCCGAGCGCGCCCAGACCGGTGAGCCCGGCGGTGCGGACCGAGAAATCGGCATGGCGGCCATACAGCTCGATGCGAATGGGAGTGGGCGGCCGGTATTCGAACCGCGCGGCAAGCGAATCGTACGCTTCTTCGAGCAGCGGCCGGAGGTACAATGCAAGCAAGTCGGCTTCGGCCGCGGGGGCGACGATGACGAATCGCCCGGCCGAGATCGAGCGGAATTCGCGGAGCCGATCGAGCAGATCGAGGGTGTTCTTGTACCACACGTGGAACGGATCGCGGGCGAACGCCCGCTCGAGGTGGGCCCGTCCGGAGTCCATCGCCCCGACCCGAAGCTCGTTGATCCCCAGGACCCCGAGTCCCGCGCCCGATTCCGGGTCGAGCGCTACGGCTTCTCGCCCGAGCGTCACCGCCTCGGCGTAGCGCCGGTGGCGCGCGGTCCATTCGGCGATGGCCGCGTAGAACTCCGCCGGCCGGGGATGGGCGCGCTGGACGCCGCTGCGAGCGGCCGCGAACCCGGCCGAGTCGCCTTGCAACAGCGCGGCGGCACCGAGCAGGGCCCAGGCTGTCGCATTGGTGGAATCCACGCCGATCGCGTGCCGGCCGGTTACGGCCGCAGAGTCGTAGGCCTCCGCATCGAGGTGCAAGCCGCCGAGGAACACCAGGGCCGGCACCAGTGCGGGGTTGGCGGTCAGGCTCCGGCGCACCTCCGGGAGTCCGTCCCCTCGTCCCTCGAACGCAATGACGCGGGCCATGCCGAGGCGGGCCCGGGCGTTGTCGGGGGCGCGTGTTAGGACCTCCTGGTAGGTCGCCCGGGCATCGGGGGCGTTGTAGCGATCCAGAAAGAGGTCGCCCAGACGGATCCGCGGCTCGAGGGCGCTCGAATCCGCCGCGATCGCCGCGTCGAAGGCGCGGAGGGCAGCCCGTACCGCCTCCGGGTCGTCCTCGCCGAGCACGGCGTACGCGCGGCCCGCCGCGGTGACATCCTCGACCGGCCAGCGGGTTCCGCTGCGCTCATAACCCGCAGCGACGGCATCGGCTCGCCGCCGGGCCAGGGCCCGATCGCCGCGTCGCAGCGCCAGCTCGGCGAGTGCCGCCTCGGCGGTCCACCGGCCGGGGAGATTCCCGCGGATCGCCGCCGAAAATGCGGATTCGGCCGGCGCGATCCTTCCCCGCAGCAGCAGTACCTCGCCGAGCGACGTCGCCAATGCCGGTCCGCTCTCCCGGGCGAGGCGTTCAGCTTCGTCGAGACGTCCCGCTTCGGCCAGGGCCCGAACCCGGTCCGCGGGGGTGAGAGGCGCCTGCCGCCGGCCCGGCGCCGACTCCTCGGAGAAAAGCGTGAGGACAAGCGCTCCGAGGCGCACCAGCGCGCTCACGGCCGGCCTCCTCCCGCGGCGCGAATCGCGGCGGTTTTGGCCGCAATCTCGAGCAGCAGGCGCTCCAGCTCCCGCTCATAGGCGAGGGAATCGAGGGTCCCTTTGCGCCGGCGCAGGGCATCAACCTGGGCCTCCAGAGCCCGTCGCTCGGCCACCAGCGCGGCGATCCTGGGATCCGCCGGGAGCGCGGTGACTCCAAACGCGACGGTCTGGGCCTGAGCCGAGTCGCTCAGCTGAGGGTGCTCCGTCTGCATCAGGCGTTTTGATTCGTAGTGCCGGGCCACTTCCCGGCGAGCGTACTGGAATGCCTCGAGGACCGAGACCCGGTCGTCCTTGTCGGCATCCGCTTCGCCGGCGATCCCGCGGGTGAAATGCTCCGCGAAGACGGATTCGTTCCGCTCGAACGCGCTTTTGGTGGCCGTTACCACGATTCGGTCCTTCGCCTTCAACGCGGCGACAAAGTCGCCGCTGGCGGTCGCGGCGTTGACGAGCACGGTGGTGCGGCCAACCAGCCCGCCAAGCCAGATCGAGAAATCCGCCGCGCTGACATCCGGACCGGGAAGGCTGAGCCGCGACTCGGCTCCCTGGCCGCTTCCATGTCCCAGGAGCAGAACGAACACGAGGTCCCCTGCGGCGGTGCGCCGGGCAAGAGACTCCAGTGCCGCCTTGAGGCCGTCGCGGGTGGCTTTTCCCCACGTACCGGACGAATCCCGTCCGGCTTCTTCGGCCAGGTAGACGGTGTTGGAATCGGGCACCCCCCATTTGGCGCGGGCGGCATCGAGCACGTGTCTCGCGGCACGGCGGAACGCCGCCGCGAACTGCGGCTCGCCGGAGAGTCCGGACACGACCAGCACGTAGGTAGCCGGGCTCGACTGGGAGGCGAGACGGTCCGGCTGTTGAAGCGCCGTGAGCACCCCGAGGCCAAGCACCAACCTCATGGAGCATCGCATCACGCCAACCCCCGCCGTTTCCGGTACCCCCACTCGGCAGCCAGCAAGCCCACCAGCAGGAGGAACGTGAACGGCATGTCCCAGAGGTCGCGGGTTTCCCGAACCGTCACGCCGCTTTCGGTGAAGCCGACTTCGTCGGCGAGCCGATCGGCATCGCTCAACGGGTAGTAGCCGCCGCCGGTTTCGGTCGCGATGCGCCGGAGCAACGGGGTGCGCAGCTCGGGTTGCTCGACATCCGCGCCGTGATCATCCACCAGCAGCACAGTGGGGGGAGCGCGGGTTACGGTCGACCCCTGACGGGCTTCGGCCTCGACCCGGTACAGGCCGGTCTCTTCGCCGACGAACCGGCCTTCGTAGGCGCCGTCGCCTCGCATGGTCCAGGAAAGCGGGATCTCTTCGGTCCGGCCGGCCGGGGTCGTGATCCGCGCGATGACACTGCCGTCGTTGGCATCCAGGAAGGTCTTGTCCACCAGCCGGGCGCGGAGGGTGACCGGCTCTCCCGGTCCGGTGCGGTTCGGCGAGGCGACCACTTCGAGCCGCTCGGGAACCCCGTCGAGCGACCAGCGCAGGAGCTGCCGCCAGAGAATCTCGTGGGTCCGGTCTTCGAGGGGCATGCTCGCGCTCATCCGCCAGAGCCAGGTATCCTGGACACCCACCACCGTCGCGGTGCCGCGCCCGTAGCGCTGGGTCACCAGGACCGGCTGAGACGTCCCCACTCCCTGGGTCGGCCGGCCGAGCAGCAGGGTGGTTGCGCCGGGCTTGGCTCCTCCCATCACGTTGACCGAGGTGAGCGGCGGCAGGGAATCCCACCGGCCGGTGGCCTCTTCCGTGGCGCCGAGCTGGAGGGCGGCATGGGTCCGACCTGCCGGCGTAACCCGCACGGCAAGCTCGATGGCGGGAGCATCGCCACTGTCGCCGCGGGTACTGCGGATCCCCCCCAGAGACACGGGGAGCGCCTCGGCAAGGGGCGTGTCGGCGAATCCTCCTTCGGCCAGCGCCGATCGGCCACCGAGAGCGATGAGTCCTCCGCCCCGCCGGCCGACGAAGTCCGCGAGCATCCGGATCTGATCGGTGGTGAAGAACGAAGCCTCGATGCTGCCGAGCACCAGGACCCGGTAGCGGAACAACTCCTCGCGCTCGGTCGGAAACCCCTCGACCAGCTCGAGACTGTCGTCCACCCCCAACCGCAGGAATTTTCCCTTGGCGCTCCGGAGCAAGGTCACCAGCTGCAGGGCGCTGTCGCCGGCCACCGCCCGGCGCAGAAACGCCAACTCGGGCCGGGGTTCTCCTTCCAGATACAGCAGCTTCTCCGGGCCGGCCCGGATGCCCATCACCACCCGGTACTCGTTGTTCTCGGTGACGGCCTCGCCCGGCAGGGGACGAATCTTGAATGCGAGGCGATGGGATCCCGCCGGGAGCGGGGGAAGCCGGAGCGGGATGCGGGCCACGTCCTCCCGGCCGGTGATGACAAACGGTCGCTGCGCAATGACCCGCCCTTCGTCTTCCACGGCAAGCTCGATCGTTTGACCGGCTAACCCGCGCACCCGGACCGCCACCTCGCTCAGCACCCCGGCGCCGGACAGGGAGGTGACCGGCAGCGCCACCCGCTCGATGCCTGCGTCCTTGGCAAACCGTTCTTGCCCGACGCCGACCGTGTACACCGGTATCCGGCGGGCCTGCAGCGCGAGGAGGGGCGGCGTGAGGTCGGAGCCCGAGTTGTCCGCGCCGTCGGTGACCATGATGAGACCGGCGACCGGCACGCCGGCAAGCTCTTCCCGGGCAGCATCGAGCGCCGCGGCCAGGTCGGTGCGGGCCGCCGTCCCCCGAAGACCACCCGGGCCTCGCACGGCCCCGGCATCCGCCCCGAATCGGAAGTACCGCAGGATGAAGCGGTCGCCAAGTTTGCGCGTCAGCTCAGCCGAGTCCCCGAATGCCTGGCGAACGGCGTCCAGCCTGGTGCCGCCGGAGAGGTCGGCCAGCTGCATGCTGCGGGAATCGTCGAGGAGGATGCCGAGCACGTTGCGCTGGGGCACCGCGCGGGACAACAAGAGCACCGGACGGAGCAAACAGACGAACAGGACAAGCAATGCCGCGCCTCGCAGCAGGGCGAGGACCGCGCGATCACGTCGGGGCGCCGAGGTTCGCAGACCCCGCAGTGCGAAAACGAGTACGCCGACCGCGACGACAAGCGCACCAATCAGAACCGGTCCCGGCAGCACGGGCGCAAGCGACAACTGCCCCCGCCGGTAGAGATACGGTGGGTACTTGAAGAGAAACCCGAGAAAGGCGTCGAGAGCTTGTTCCACGATGGAGTGCGAAGGCGCGGCCTGTTCAAGGTGTACGCGTGACGGAAGCGAAGTGCTGAGTATCTTCGGAGAAGATACCCCTTCGGAGATAGAGATGCGTGAGCGGCTCGCCGCGCTCGATGCCTTCCGGGGACTGACCATCGCCGGGATGCTCCTGGTGAACAACCCGGGGACCTGGGGAGCGATCTACCCCCCGTTGCAGCATGCTCCCTGGCACGGGTGGACCCCGACGGATCTCATCTTCCCCTTCTTCGTGTTCATCGTCGGCGTCACGACGCACCTCTCCCTGGCCAACCAGGCTCGAAACGGCATCCCGGACCGGCAGGTGACCCGGGCGATCTTTCGCCGCGGCGCTCTGATCATCCTGTTGGGCCTGCTCCTGCATGCGTTCCCTTACATCCCCGTCACCCGGATTGCCGAGATCCGCATTCCGGGAGTGCTGCAACGGATCGGGCTGTGCTATATCGCCGCGGCGCTGATCGCCCGAAAGCGATCCTCAGGCGCCATCGCTGCTGTGGTAGCCGTGCTGTTGATCGGGTATTGGGCGCTCCAGACGCTGGTGGCTCCTCCAGGCCTCGCCGTACCAACCATCGACGTTCCGGGGGAGACGCTGTCCGCCTGGTTGGACCGCACGATTCTTGGCAATCACCTCTGGCGCCAATCGAAGACCTGGGACCCGGAGGGCCTCCTGACCACCCTGCCGGCGATCGGCACCTGCTTGCTGGGCGTGCTCGCGGGCCGGTGGCTGGGCGGCCCCACGCCGCTTGCGGAGCGGCTCAACGGGTTATTCGCAGTCGGCGCCCTCGGGATGGTTGCGGGTCTCATGTGGGGCTGGGTCTTCCCGATCAACAAGAATCTGTGGACCAGCTCGTACGTGGTGTTCACGGCCGGAATGGCCTGCGTGGCGATTGGGGTGTGTTCCTGGGCGATCGATGTGCACAAACGAAAGGCCTGGGCAAAACCCTTGATCACCTACGGGCTCAACCCGATCACCGCCTTCATCGGCTCAGGGGTGATGGCGCGCGTGATGGGGATGATCCAGGTCCCTTGGGAGGAATCGAGCGTGTCGCTTCAGCAGGCGATCTACCGAGCCGGATTTGCCTCATGGCTCCCGCCCCGCAACGCATCACTCGCCTACGCGATCAGCTTCGTCGTGCTCTGGTACGGGATCCTGCTGTTGATGGAGAAACGAGGCGTAGTGTGGCGGGTATGACCCCCGCTGCTACTCCTTGGCGCGATCGATGTACTCTCCGGTCTGGGGATTGACCCGGACCCGTTCCCCGGTCTGAACGAACTCGGGCACGTTCACGGTGACGCCGTTGCTGAGCTTGGCGGGCTTGGTCGAGGCCGTCTTGGTAGCGGTTTTCATCACCGGGGTGGTGTCGGTCACCTCCAGGACGAGGGCGCTCGGAAGCTGGATACCGATGGGCCGGCCTTCGTAAAACTCGGCGATGATCCGCATCCCCTCGCTCATCCACTTCGCCGTATCGCCCAGCGTCTCTTCGTCGATCTCCAGCTGGTCGTAATTCTCGGCGTTCATGAAATGGTAGGTCGTACCCGCCTTATACATGAAGTCGAGCTCGTGGGTTTCCAGGTCCGCCACGTCCACCGTGTCGGTGGAACGGAACCGGTGCTCGATCTGGGTGCCGGTCTTGAGACGACGAAGCTTGGCCTGGACCATGGCCCGGAGGTTCCCGGGGGTGTGGTGGTGGAACTCCAGCACCCGGCACGGCTCGCCGTTGAAGATGATCGCCATGCCCCGTCGAATATCGCTTGCGATGATGCCCATCGTGAACCCCTAAGTTCAATCAGCCCTTAAGGATAACCGCAGATCGCCTGATATTCCAGTCGGAAGCGAAGAACCCCTCTTCTCACCGCTCAGAGGGGCCCCGGGCCCGCCCACCCACGATTCAGGAAGCAACGCTTTCGGGCTGGCGGGCATCAAAGGTTCTACCTAGCACGTCACGCTCCGGACCACCGAGGTTTGTGATGCCGTCGCCGCGCGCCGTATTCATTCTTCCCTGCTTCATTGCCTTCACCAATCTCCTGCCGGCTCAGGCGCCGTCGGGGGAGGGCTCGGGACGTTCGACATCACATGGGGCAGGGGCCCATCCCCTGCCCTCTCCTTCGGTCCAGGCGATGCGTCGGGCCCAGCCCGTGACGATCGATGGCAAGCTGAACGAGCCGGAGTGGAGCGCCGCTCAGCCTGCCACTGATTTTCGCCAGGCTCAGCCCAAGCCCGGTGAACCGGCGACGCAGCGGACCGAGGTTCGCATCCTGTTCGATGATGAGGCGCTATACGTCGGCGCGAGGTTGTTCGACGACCAGGGCCGCAGTGGTGTGAGGAGTCAGTTGGTGCGCCGGGATCAATACACGAGCAACAGTGATCAGCTGGAGCTGATCTTCGACACGTATCACAACCACATCGGCCGGACGGTCTTTTCGGTCAATCCCTCCGGGGTCAAGGGAGATGCCGGACAGGCGACCGAGTTCGGCGATCCGTCCTGGGATCCGATCTGGCAGGTCAAGACCGAAGTGGATTCGCTGGGATGGACCGCGGAGATCCGGATTCCGTTTTCCCAGCTCCGTTTCGCCAGGGACACGGTGCAGTCCTGGGGATTGCAGGTGTGGCGCACCGTAAGCCGCCTCAACGAAATCTCGATGTGGTCTTACTGGGGACCGGACGAGGCGGGCGGTCCTTCACGGTTCGGGCACATCAGCGACCTGGCTCCCGGACAAGGATCCTCGCGCCGGCTCGAAGTGCTTCCCTACGTCGTGGGCCGGTATCAACGGCTACAGCCGGGCGATCCCTCCGATCCGTACTACAAGCAGCGAGGGGTCGATTCGCGGGTCGGCGCCGATTTGAAGTACCTCCTGACGTCGAATCTGACGCTCGACGCGACGTTCAACCCGGACTTCGGCCAGGTCGAAGTCGACCCGGCAGTCGTAAACCTCTCCGCTTTCGAGACCTTCTTCCCGGAGCGGCGGCCGTTCTTCGTAGAGGGCAGCGGGACCTTCGGCTTCGGCGGGTTCAACTGTTACTTCTGCAGTAACGTGTCGTCGCTGTCCCTGTTCTACAGCCGGCGGATCGGCCGGGCTCCTCAGGGGTCGCTGCCCTCCGAAGCAACCTATTCGGACCGCCCCGATGCCACGACCATCCTCGGCGCGGCCAAGATCACCGGCCGTACCCGCAACGGTTTCACTCTGGGCATTCTGAACGCGGTCACCGCCAGGGAGAAAGCCACGGTGCTGGTGAATGGGGCCGAGCAATCCCAGGAAGTCGAGCCGTTCACCAACTACTTCGTAGGCCGGCTGAAGAAGGACTTCAACCGGGGCAATCTCGTGTTCGGCGTCATGGGAACGTCGGTGTATCGCTCGCTCGATGATCCGCTTCTGGTTGCCCGATTGAATGCCCACTCCGAGGCGGTCGGGTTCGACTGGAACGCCCGCTGGAACAACCGGAGCTGGTCCTTCGTGGGGAACCTGGCCTTCACCAACAACTCGGGCGACCCGGTGGCCATCCAACGGCTGCAGAACTCCAGCGCGCGCTACTTCCAGCGGCCGGACCGGCAGTCCGGCTCGAACGGCTTCCTCTCGGATCGCTACGACCCTGCGGCGACCGGCCTTCGGGGCATGGGTGGCTACAGCCGTTTCGCCAAGGATGCCGGGAAGGTTCTCTTCGAGGTTGCGACCAACTGGCGAACCCCGGGCTTCGAGGCCAACGATCTCGCGTTCAACACCCGGGCCGACTACTTCTGGAGCAACGCCAACGTCGCGCTTTCCCTGTCCAGGCCGACCAAGTGGTACCGCAACTACTTCCTCGTTGCCGGCACCCAGCGCGAATACAATTTCGACGGCGACCGGACCGACACCCAGATGCACGCGGGCGCCTTCGGGCAGCTGCTGAACTACTGGGGCGTCAATTTCTTCGTGATCCGGCGCACCGACGTGATGGATGACCGGCTCACCCGGGGCGGACCGGTGCTCAAGCGGCCGGGCAACATGTTCTACTCGATGAACATCAGCTCGGACAGCCGCAAGTGGCTGACCGTATTCCTGAATCCCTCGATGAGCCGGACCGACGAGGGGTACACGAGCCGGAACCTGTTCGTGCAATTCTCCATTCGCGCGGCATCGAACGTGTCGCTCTCGCTCTCGCCGAGCTACGGCTACAGCACCGGGGGCCGGCAGTACGTGAATCGGTACACCGACGCGACCGCGACAGCGTTCTACGGATCCCGGTACGTCTTTGCCGATATTACCCAGAAGTCCGCGAGTCTCGATACCCGGATCAACGTGACCTTCAGCCCGACCTTGAGCTTCGAGCTGTTCGCGCAGCCGTTCATTTCGAGCGCCCGATATACCCGCTTCAAGGAAATCGCCGCGCCCCGGAGCGAGCAGCAAGTCGTGTATGGAGAGGATGCGGGCACGGTCAGCACCACGCTCGATGCCAACGGCCGGGTGGCGACCTACACCATCGATCCCGACGGAGCCGGGCCTGCCGCGACGTTCGATATTCCGAATCCCGACTTCAATCTTCGATCGTTGCGCGGGAACGCGGTGCTACGGTGGGAGTACCGTCCCGGTTCGACGCTCTTCCTGGTGTGGACCCGGAACGGAAGCGACTTCGCCTCCCGGGTGGGGGACTTCAGTTTCTCACGCGATGTCGACGCGCTGTTCGGAGCCAAGGCAGACAACATCTTCCTGGTAAAAGTGAATTACTGGCTGAATCGATAGTGGGATAGTTGGATAGTGGGATAGTGGGATAGTGGGTGGTGGGATGGTGGAACAACGGGACAAGGGGAGCTGACTAGCCTCTTGTCCCGCCTGATTTTAGGGCAGTCGTCGGTCGTTCGCTCCACCCTCCCGCCTCCCGCCTCCGGCCTCCCGGGGTTAACGTATCAGCCTGCCCCGGTGAGGCGTCCTAGGGG
>Ga0187892_10005880_pt1 | contig 18790 bp, 17 predicted proteins | sample MA1701073metaG_FD_139345 | JGI IMG/M metagenome (GOLD analysis project Ga0187892, IMG submission 139345) | Bio-ooze microbial communities from a basaltic lava cave in the Kipuka Kanohina Cave System on the Island of Hawaii, USA - MA170107-3 metaG ...
ACTGCCGGGGTTTGCCCGAACGCGGTCGGTCCACCAGTCCGGCGATCCCCTCTTGATCAAAACGCCGCCGCCAGTCAATGACGGTATCAAGTATCTATTACTTATGCAATTAAGCACTAGCGCCCGAAGGCCACCCGAGGATGGTCGCCTTCAGAGGGGATCTGACGGCAGGGATCGCACCACCGCGTGAACGAAGCAAAAGAGTGTTTGCCCGTGCGCCCCACAAGACGCCGGGCCGCTCCGTTACGCTACACTATCACCGCGCTCCCAATCTAGGCCGATCCCTCCATGAACCGCAAGTTAATCTTTTGGATTTGTTTTATCCTCCTGGCGGTCCTTTTTTTCTACTCGGTAAGGGACATCCTGCTTCCCTTCGTCATCGGAATATTATTCGCCTATTTGCTTGACCCGATCGCGGATAAGTTCCAATGCTGGGGCCTATCCAGGGCCACGGCAACCTCCCTCATCGTGGTCTCTTTTTACAGTTTCGCGGCACTGCTGACCGTGCTTGTCGCGCCGGTTTTGTTCGAGCAGCTCTATGGTTTCTTAAAGCAAGTGCCCACTTATATCTCCCGCTTTAATCTGGAGATCCTTCCGCATATGAAACAGAAAATGGGACAAATCGATCCCAAGATCGCTCAAACCATCTCTCAAGAAGCCGGGGTGTTCCTAAACAAGCTGGGCGCGAGCGTGGGCGCTGCGTTGGAGAAGGTGCTGAAATCGGGTTTGTGGCTCCTCAATCTCGTGTCGCTGGTGCTGGTGACGCCGGTGGTCACGTTTTACCTGCTCAGAGACTGGGATGCCTTCGTGCAAAAGGTGGAGCAACTGCTGCCGCGCGAGCATGCCCCCTTGATAAAAAAGCAGTGGCGCGAGATCGATCTCACGATTGCCGCGTTCATCCGCGGGCAGCTCAACGTGTGTCTGTTACTAGGGCTTTTCTACGGCACCGCTCTAGCCGTCCTCGGGCTCAATTTTGGATCTATCATCGGGCTGCTCACGGGTTTGCTTTCCTTTATCCCCTACGTAGGCCTGCTTCTAGGCGCCGGCACTGGCATGGTGGTGGCTTTCTTCCAATACGGCAGCGATCCCTACCACTTGGGCTTGGTGGCGGGAGTATTTGCGCTGGGCCAAGTGCTTGAGGGCAGTTTCATCACCCCCAAGCTGGTCGGAGACAAGATCCGGTTGCACCCTGCGTGGCTGATCTTTGGCATGCTGGCGGGCGCGTCTCTGTTTGGCTTCGTAGGGGTCTTTATCGCCGTTCCCCTGACGGCGGTGATCGGCGTGCTGGTGCGTTTCGCCATCGACCGCTACGTCAGTAGCGAATACTACCGCGAGCATCGCGACAATGCCCCTCCGAGGTAAGGGATTGAGGCTGGTTAATGGAGGGACGGGGTTAAAGCAGTCCCTTCTCTGCCAAGGACACCGCTTCACCATCACCGATCACGAAGTGATCGAGCACGCGGATATCAACGAGCGATAAAGCATCACGTAATCGTCGGGTTAGCAATACATCGGCTTGGCTGGGCTCGGTGACGCCCGACGGATGGTTGTGGGCGAAGATAACCGCCGCGGCGTTGTTGGCAAGCGCGCGCTTTACCACTTCGCGTGGGTGCACGGTTGCGCCGTCGATGGTCCCCTTGAATAGCTCCTCAAAGCTGATCACCCGGTGCCGATTGTCCAAAAACAGGCAGGCAAAAACCTCGTACGGGTAGCCCCGCAGGCTCCCGACCAGGAAGGTGCGGGTCTCCTTAGGGTTGGAAAGGACGCCGCTTCGAGACAGCTTCGCTCCCAGATACCGGCGGCAAAGCTCAAGCGCCGCCTGCAGCTCGGCGTATTTTGCGTCCCCGAGCCCCACGAAGCGACACACGCTCTCACGTTCGGCCTCCAGCAAAGCCCGCAACCCCCCATACGAGGTCAACAGCTCTCGCCCTAAGTCGAGCGCGGTCTTTCCTTTAACCCCGGTGCGCAGAAAAATCGCTAACAGTTCGGCATCAGACAGGGCTTGAGGTCCTTTGCTCAACAGTTTTTCGCGCGGCCGTTCTGCCGGCGGCCAACTCTTTATCGGCATAGGGACGTCCTTGTGATGTGCTCAGTTCGTCTCGGCCTAGGGTGGGTGAACCTACGAGTTAACACGTCGCGTGGGGGGTAGTATATGTTTAACCCTACTTTAAGGGTAAACTTCACAACGCGTGGAGGGGTTGCTCAACAAACGGGTGCTAGTAGGCGTCTGCGGGGGGATCGCGGCCTACAAGAGCGCCGATCTCGTCCGTCGCCTGCGGGAGATCGAGGCCGAGGTGCGCGTGGTCATGACCCCTGCCGCCTGCGAATTCGTGCGCCCCTTGACTTTTCAAGCCCTCTCGGGCCACCCGGTCCTAACCGAGTTATTCGATCCTGCTGCGGAAGCGGCCATGGACCATATCGCGCTCGCGCGCTGGAGTGAGGTGGTTCTCGTGGCGCCCGCCAGCGCTAACTTTATGGCGCGCTTAGCCCACGGCTTCGCCGACGATCTGCTAACCACACTGTGTCTGGCTACCCAAGCGCCGCTCGTGGTTGCGCCCGCCATGAACCAGCAAATGTGGCTGGCGCCCGCTACCCAGCGCAACTGCAAAATAATCGACAGGCGCGGTGTTTTAGTACTCGGACCGTCTGCTGGCGATCAAGCTTGTGGTGAAATCGGTCCGGGACGGATGTTGGAGCCGGAGCAACTGGTGCGCGGGCTCGCAACGCTGTTCGAGAGCGGGGCTCTGGCAGGCTTACACGTCCTGATCACCGCTGGACCCACCCGAGAGGCGATCGATCCCGTGCGCTATATTAGTAACCGAAGCTCTGGGAAAATGGGTTATGCCTTGGCCCAAGCGGCTCTGTCCGCTGGCGCCAAGGTCACGCTGGTGAGCGGGCCCGTGTGCTTACGCGCCCCTCGCGGGGTCAGGCTGATCTGTGCCGAGAGCGCGCAGGAGATGTACGAGGCGGTTATGCCCTTGGCTGCGCGGGTAGATATCTTCATCGCGGCCGCGGCGGTTGCCGATCACCGCTTGGACCGAGCGGCCTCCCAGAAGCTGAAAAAAAGCGAGAAACCGCTGTCGTTACAATTATCTTCCACGGTGGACATAGTCTCTGAGGTAGCGCAGCTTGCAAAGCGGCCGTTTGTGGTGGGGTTTGCCGCGGAAACGGAGGATCTAGAGGCTAACGCGGGCGACAAGCTCAAGAGCAAGCGCTTGGACATGGTGGCGGCGAACCGCGTGGGCCTGGGGCAAGGATTCGAGGCGGAGGAGAATGAGCTGTATGTCGTCTGGAAGGGCGGGAGCCGATTCTTACCGCGCATGCTAAAACGCGATCTAGCCCGCGAACTTATGCAATTGATCCGCGCCCGTTATCGTGAAACGCATCCAACTGAAAGTCCTTGACCCACGATTGGGCCGAGAATTTCCCTTGCCCGAATACGCGACCGCGGGCTCTGCCGGAGTGGATCTGCGGGCTTGCCTTGAGGAACCCTTGATGCTCCAGCCCGGCGACAGCGAGCTCATCCCGACGGGCCTGGCGCTGCACATCGCCGACCAGGGGTTGGCAGCCGTGGTGTTGCCGCGCTCCGGTTCAGGCCACAAACACGGCATCGTCCTGGGTAATTTGGTGGGTCTCATCGATTCCGATTACCAGGGCGAGATCTTTATCTCTTGCTGGAACAGGGGAAGAGACCCGTTTCACATCCAGCCCGGAGAGCGCCTTGCGCAGCGCGTGTTCGTTCCCATCGTGCGGGCGCAGTTTGAGTTAGTGCAAGCGTTTGCAGCAAGCAAGCGAGGCGCTGGCGGGTTTGGCCACACAGGCTATGCTTAGGCAATAGGTATGAAAAAGTTCGATCTCAAAAACTTGCTGAATCGCCTGCGGAGACTGTCACGGCGCATTCAATGGGCGCTGGGAGGGGTGGTGCTGCTGCTTTTCCTAGGATGGTTCGGCTTGTCCGGCAATGCTTCGAAGTCAGAGCTCGCTCCCCGAGTCCAGCAGGAGGTAGACGCGCTCGCTGCCGCTGTGGCTAAGGGCTTGGCGGGATATGAGACCGAGATCGACAAGCTGGTTGCGGAACCCGAGCTGCTCGGGTTATTGCAGCGCAAAGACGAAATCGGTTTGCGATCCTTGGCTAAAACGTGGCTGCCTCGGTTTCCTCAAGCAATGGAGTTGCTGCTCTTGCCCGCCGAACGCGCCGGCTTGGATGATATGCGCCCGGAAGGCTCGCTCGGTTTCGCCTCCATGGATATGATCCGCAGAGCCGGGCAAGACGAGCAGGTGAATGCCGAGGTGCATATGTTCGGAACGCCGGCCGAGCGCCTGGTCAGGGTGCGGCCCGTGCGCGCAAGCGATGGTTCTGTTTCCGGCGTGCTCCATTTGAGCACCGGGGTGGGACCGCTTCAAGAGCTCGCCACTGGACTCGATCCCGGGGACGGGTACTTCGAATTGCAGCAACCGGTGCCCGGTTCCGCTGGCCGCGTGGTCTTGGCCGGGAAAGGCAAGAAGAAACTCAAGCAATCTGTTACGCCGGTGCGCGCATCGGTGGCGGGAACAACCTGGGTGCTTAACTTCTGGTCCGACGAGGGACCGGCGCAGGAGGGCGCAGGCGGTGAAGACGGGATGTCTATCCTCATCGTTGCTTTGCTGCTGGTAGGGGGCCTGGGAGGGGGGTTGTATTACCGGTCCCGAGCGGCAGTGAACGCACGGTCACAGTCAGCGAATACCCTGCCTGAAACCTCGATTGCTGAGGTGGAGATGGCGCCTCTAGCTGCAGAAGAAACAGCGGTAGAAAAAACCGCCGCGGCAGAAACAGCAACCACCGAACTTCCACAAACCTCCGAGCCCGCCGAAGCGGCGGAAAAAGTGCTCGAAGAAGAGGAGAAGCTCGAGGAGGGACCGCCTCCTGATAGCATATTTCGGGCTTATGACATTCGTGGCGTGGTTGGCCGATCCTTGACCGAAAGACACGTGTATCAGATCGGCCTGGCGATAGGCAGTGTGGCCGGCGCCAAGGGTTTGCAAAAGCTTGCAGTGGGACGGGACGGGCGCCATTCCAGTCCCGCTTTAGCCGCTGCTCTGGCCAAGGGATTGCTCGCGAGCGGACGCGACGTGATAGATGTCGGTCAGGTACCGACTCCCGTCTTGTACTTCGCCACCCACTATTTTGAAACTGGAAGCGGCATCATGGTAACCGGCAGCCATAACCCCCCGGAGTACAACGGACTGAAGATCGTTCTAGGGGGCGAAACCTTGTCCGGTGAGACCATCAAGGCCATACAAGCGCGGATCGCGACCGGTGACCTCTCAAGTGGGGAAGGCAAGCTCGAGAGCGAGGAGGTCATCTCGGATTATGTTTATCGCATTACCGAGGATATCCCCGTGGTCTTGGGCAATTCGCTGAAAGTCGTGATCGATTGTGGCAATGGAGTAGCGGGAGCCGTGGCGCCACAATTACTGCGGGCTCTGGGGCACGACGTGGTGGAGCTTTTCTGTGATGTCGATGGCCGTTTTCCCAACCATCACCCCGATCCCAGCCAGCCGGAAAATCTGCATGCCTTGATCGAGCGAGTGAAGGAGGACCGGGCCGACTTGGGATTGGCGTTCGACGGCGACGGAGACCGCTTAGGGGTAGTGGAGGGCCAGGGAAATATCATCTGGCCGGATAGGCAGATGATGCTCTTTGCGCGCGATCTGCTCAAGCGTAACCCCGCAGCCACTGTCATCTTCGATGTCAAGTGCAGCAACCATTTGCGGCGGGTGATCCAAGAGGCCGGTGGAACGCCGTTGATGTGGAAGACCGGGCATTCGCTGATCAAGTCGAAGATGAAAGAGACGGGTGCTTTATTGGCGGGCGAGATGAGCGGCCACATCTTTTTCAAAGAACGATGGTATGGTTTCGACGACGCCTTATATGCGGCTGCGCGTCTTCTGGAGATCTTAGTCGAGCAAGGCAAACCGCCGGCGGCTGTTTTCGCCGAGCTTCCGGGTGGGGTAGCAACCCCTGAGCTGCGCCTGGATATGCCAGAAGAGCGGCACGCTCAGTTTAAGCAGGACCTCGTCTCTTCGGCTCGGTTTGAAACAGGCGAAGTGTTCACCGTGGACGGACTCCGGGTCGACTTCAAAGAGGGTTGGGGACTGGTTCGGGCGTCCAATACCACGCCCTGTCTGGTTCTGCGTTTTGAAGCCGATCACAAAGCGGCGTTAGAGACCGTGCAGGATCGGTTCAGAGAGAAGTTGCTGGCGCTGGACCCCACGCTCAGACTGCCTTTTTGAGGGAGGTGTGAAGGAGTAACCGGCCGCTCCACTGCGCCTAAGAGCGGCGCGCCACCTTAGGCGCCAAGTCCGCGCAACCTCAGCTTATGGTCCGGTGAACCACACAATGCCCCTAGTCGTAAGCTTCATTTTTGTCGCTTTGACCTTGGTCCCAGGCTATGCCCTCGCGCAGGAAATGGTCTTGGAGGTGATACCGCTTAAACATCGTCTGAGCGCCGATGTGATCCCACTGCTCACGCCTCTGGTGGCACCTGGCGGAACCGTCACCGGCATGAGCAGCCAACTTATCGTACGTTCCACTCAACGCAATCTGCTGGAAATCAAGCGCGTCCTTGGGGCCATCGACCGTCCCTTGCGCCGTTTGAAAATCATCGTGCGTCAGCAGAGCGCACAAGAGGGTGTGGAAACACGCCAGGGCCTCTCGGGGCGCTACCGCAGGGGTGATTTCGAGCTCGGGTACGACAACCCACATGAGACGGGGGGTATCATCCTTGGCCACCGCGGCGAACGGGGTGAGATGCGCTATCGCGCCTTCGGTGCCGAAGATCGGTCCAGCCAAAATCACACGCATTTTGTTCAAACCGTGGAAGGACAAGCGGCGTTCATTTACACCGGACGTTCGGTGCCCTTGAGCGGCGAGACGGTCATCATCGGTCCGGGCGGCGCGGTGATTCAGCGCTCCAGCGATTATCGCGACACCGCCTCAGGCTTTTACGTGATGCCTTTGGTCAACGGCGATCAAGTCACGCTGCATATTTCACCCCAGTTAGAGACTCTTCGAGGTGGTCCTGGCGATGCCAGCATAGATACGCAGGTCTTAAGCACTGCCGTGTCCACGCAGCTTGGCCAGTGGATAGACCTCGGGGCGGTAAGCGAACAGTTCAACGACCGCGCTTCGGGGCTCCTGCAAGACGCCAACATCGAAGGACAAAACTTGCACCGCATCTGGTTGAAGGTCGAAGCGCTTGACCATCCTTAGGAAGCTCTGAAAAACCTATCCTTGGGATTTTCAGAGTCGGTATCTCCTAATGCCTCGAAACCTCTGAATTAATGGACTGAATGTTTGTCGGCCTTTCCATCAGCTTGTTCACTTGAAGAATTTAGTACCTTCAATAAAAAATCTCTTTCAGCAAGGAGATCAAAGAATAGTTGGGACAACTTTGGGTTTAATTTGAACTCTTCGCCGTCCATAAAGATGACTATACAAAGATCCCCATTTTTATCCTCATGAAGGTTAAAGGCAAATTTATACCCGACCACAGATACGTCTGTTAATTCTCCCATAAGAATAGGATAGCAAAAGAAAAGGAATCTTCATCAAGCCATGGAACCACGCTAGCCCGAAGACAACGGGTGTGCCCGCTGTCCTTTGATAAGGATACGGAGTTAAAGAGGCAGCGTCCGCGCCAACCGGGCCGGGCTTCTTGAACAATGGAAACGACCTTGCAGGTCGTCTCAATCCTTATGGGTTATGTCGTGCCGACGGGGTCTGGTTCCCAGACGTTCTGTGCCGGCGCTAAAGACTCGGTGGTGATCTGCGGTGGACCGCAACTCACCCTGCGATGTAGTTTTCGAGCTGCTCGATCATGAATTGTTGCTCGGCAATGATGGATTTGACCAGATCCCCGATCGAGATCATGCCCACCAGCTCCGCTCCCTCTAGCACCGGCAAGTGACGGATCCGCTTTTCGGTGACCAGCGCCATGCATTGCTCCACCGTGTGCTCCGGCCGAGTGCAGACAACCGGAGCGCTCATGATGTTCCTGACCGGTGTTGTCTGCGATGAACGGCCCTGCAGGATAACCTTGCGCGCATAATCGCGCTCCGAGACGACACCCACGAGCTTAGGGCCATCCATGACCACCAGCGCCCCGATGCCTTTCTCCGCCATCAGCTTGATGGCATCAAATACCGAATCGCCGGCAGCGATAGAAACCACCACGTGGCCTTTTTCATCGAGTAGTTGTTTTATTGTTTTCATCAGCTCTCCTCCAACTTCCCGGCTTGTTTCAGCCGGGCCTGCTCTTCGCGAGTCAAAAGCAACGCCAGCAACGGGCGTAGCGAAGGCTCCTCGATATAGATCGCCGCCCGCTCCGCAACCCGTGGTCGGCGCACCACGCCACCAAAGCCGATGATGAGCACGCCGGCGGATTGGGCAGCGATGTCTACCATGCCGTCTCCTACTAGAGCCGCCGCCTCTCCGTTGGCCAAAAGCTGGCGGCACACGGTGGCTTTGCCATCGGCGCAGACCAAGGCCGAGCGCTGATCATAACCGCAAAAAGCACCTTGATCATTGAAAAATAAATCCACGGCGTGCACCCGCTCTTGCGGGATCTCCAATGCCGCTGCCACGTGCAGCACAGCTTGCCGGATCCCGCCGCTCACGATGTAGACGCGCTTTTCCAACGCGTGCAAAGCGTGGACTACCTCCCCCGCCCCATCGACCAGCGTCCTTAAGTAATACCGTCCCAACCACGCCATGGATTCGCTGTCGGGGCGGATCACTTCTAGCCTATGGCGATAAATCCGTTGCAAGGGAATGACACCCTCCATTGCCGCCCTCGTCAGTGGCGCGAGCTGCTCCGCGACCCCGGCCCGCTCGGCCAAGGCATCGATTCCTTCCAGGGCACAGAGGGTGCTGTCGCAGTCGAAAAAAACCGTGCTGAAAGGCGGCCCAGCCATTTACAGAGTAAGCTGATAGACCTTATCTATGGCTGCGATGGCCTCGACTTGGCGTAGCAGTGGCTCACTTAAGGGTGCCGAGATCCCGATCACGGCAATGGCCCTCTGTCGGCTCACGGCCACACCCACCTGCATGCGGGAAATGTTGATCTGTTCGCGCCCTAACAGGGTTCCCAGCGCGCCCACGACGCCCGGCCGATCGTCGTGCTCGGTGATCAGCAGCGTTCCCTCAGGCACCGTTTCCACCTCATAATCATCGATCCGCACTAACCGCGGGTGGGAGTCGCTGAGCAAGGTGCCGACCAAGGCTGTGGTTCCCCAGGCATGATGGCCGATAACGCTAACCAGGGCAAGGTAGTCGTGGGCCTCCTCGGAGCGGGACTCCACCAGGGCGATCCCTTGACGCTTGGCCAGATAGCGGGCGTTAACGCTGTTTACCGGCACCGACATCTGATCTTGGAGCAAGCCGACCAAGGCTTCGATGGCAATCGGATGGGGATCAAATTCCCCAGCGCGGCCAGAAAGCGCAACCTCTGCGGCATCGAGCGGGCCGGGGGCCAATGCCGCGAGCAGTCTTCCTAAGCGCCGCGCCAGATCCTGATAGGGTCGGATGCGTTGCATCTCTTCCGTCGGCACGTGAGGCAGATTGACCGCATTGATCGCCTCTCCACGGCTGAGATAATTCGCAACCCGCCGGGCAACCGCCACCCCGACCGCCACTTGAGCTTCCTGGGTGGAGGCGCCGAGGTGTGGGGTGAATACGAGCTTGTCTGAGCCTAGCAGAGCGGAACCGGCAGGCGGCTCTTGTGCAAACACGTCCAGAGCGGCGCCAGCGAGATGTCCGCTTTCCAGGGCTACCAGTAATGCTTGCTCGTCAAGCAACTCTCCGCGCGCGCAGTTTATCACTCGTGCGCCCCGTTTCATTTGGGCGATGCGCTCGGCGTTAATGAGGCCACGGGTCTTGTCTGTGAGCGGGCAGTGTAGGGTCAGAAAGTCCGCCTCGGCGAGTACGTGATCTAAGCTCGCCGGCTCTACCCCAGCTGCGATCAGGGTGCTTTCAGTGACGAAAGGATCATGGGCAAGGACGCGCATGGTCAGTCCTAAGCAACGGGCGGCCACGATGCGGCCGATGGTGCCATAGCCTATGACGCCTAAGACCTTTCCCGCTATCTCTGTGCCGAGAAAACGAGAACGCTCCCAGCGGCCGGCACGCATCGAGCGATCCGCTGCCGGTAGGTGCCGGCTTAAGGACAGGAGGTGTGCTAGGGTCAGCTCGGCCGTGGTCGTGGCATTGGCGTCGGGCGTGTTGAGCACCACGATCCCCCGCTCTGTAGCCGCCCCGACATCGATGTTGTCCACCCCGACCCCGGCACGGCCAATCACCCGCAAAGCGCGCCCTGCCGCGATTACGCTTTGGGTGATGAAGGTGGCGCTGCGTACGATAACGGCCTCGCAGTCGCCTATGCGCTCGCACAAAGCCGCTTCGGATAGCCCCGTCTCAACGACGGTGGTAAATCCGCTTTCTCTAAGTAACGTAAGTCCTTCGTCCGCGATGGCGTCGGCCACCAATATCTTCATGTTTTATCCACCTTCGCTGATTTCACCCGCTGAAATGCATAATCAAGCCAGCCTGTCAGCGCCGTAAGGTCCCCCGCTTCCACGGTGCAACCACACCAAACCCGAAGTCCCGGAGGCGCCTCGCGATAGCTCTGGATGTCATACGCCACACCCTCCTGCTCCAGATAAGCACAGATCTCTGCGATAAAGGCGCGCTGCGCTTCAGGGTTAAGGTTTTCGAACCAAGGATCGATCACCTTGAGGCAGACCGAAGTCGGCGATCGCGCGGCAGGGTCCTCGGCCAGAAACGCCAACCACGGCGTCTCCGCGACCCACCGCTCAAGAACGGTGAAATTAGTTTGCGTGCGCTCAACTAGCCCTGGCAATCCTCCTACCTGGTCGGCCCATTGCAGCGCATCCAAATAATCCTCCACACACAGCAAGGAAGGGGTATTGATGGTGCTGCCGCGAAATAGGGCTTCCTCGAGCGCCCCCCGCTTGGTGAGGCGAAACACTTTCGGCGTCGGCCAGGGCGGACGAAAGCTTTCTAGCCGCTTCACGGCGCGGCTGCTTAACACCAACATGCCATGTTGTCCCTCTCCGCCTAACGCCTTTTGCCAAGAGAAGGTGACCGCGTCCAATTGGTTCCACGGTATGCCCATGGCGAAGACCGCCGAAGTGGCGTCGCAAAGCACCAGCCCCTGGCGGTCATCCTTGATCCAACTCGCATCTGGGACGCGAACCCCGGAGGTGGTTCCGTTCCAAACCAACACTACATCGCGGTCCGTATCCACTCGGGTAAGCTCGGGGAGCCGCCCGTAGGGCGCCTCGAATACGCGCACGTCATCGAGCCGCAGCTCATCGAGCACATCGCTTGCCCAGCCGTGGCCAAAGCTCTCCCATGCCAATACATCTACGCCCCTCGCTCCCAGCAGCGACCACAGCGCAAGCTCGAACGCCCCCGTGTTAGAGCCGGGCACGATAGCAAGCCGATGCTCGTCCGGGATCCCTAGCAGCTGTCTCGTGCGCGCGATGGCGTCGGTGAGCTTGGCATGCGCGCGAGGCGAGCGGTGATTGCGAGCTAGGCAAGCATCCTGCAACGCGCCTAGAGTCCAGCCCGGACGCTTGGCGCATGGGCCGGATGAGAAATGAGGGCATTGAGGGCGAGTCGAGGGAGGTGTCTGCAAGCTTAGATCCTGATGGTCAAAAGTTCCGTTGCAGGCCGCTCTTTTGTGCGTCGCACAACAAAAGACGTACTCCCTCCCCCGCGTATCGTCAATTTCTCAAACAAGAAGCTTACAGAAGCACAGCGGGGTTTTTTGTTTTATCCCGATTAGAATAGAATCCACCGTCCTTCAAAGATTATAGCTTATGGCTGGGTGGCAGAGTGGTCATGCAGCGGCCTGCAAAGCCGTGGACGCCGGTTCGATTCCGACCCCAGCCTTCATTGCAATCAATCACTTGCAAAGTTGGCATAAAAAATCTTCACCATAACTGAGATTATACAACGGCCTTACGGACGAAAAAATCCGAAAAAATTAAAACATGCCCATGTGTACGGGATCGCCGGTCGAGTGAAACGGCGCGCACCTGTATCGACCGCTTCGCGGTAGCGCTGAAATGAGCGGATTTACGGCAGGTCGGGACCGGAATTTCGGCGTCCGAAGCGCGGTCACGGGCTCACCTTTAAGGTTTCGGATATACGCTCGCGTTTGCTTTTCCGTGGCATGTCCGAGTTGGACATGGCGCCGTCCCGCTTCTAAATTAGATACGTGACGACGACCCAGGGAACGACCCAAAACCTCGCTTTGGAGGATGACCCGCTTTGGTACAAGGACGCGGTCATCTATCAGCTGCATGTCAAGGCGTTCTGCGATGGTGTGCAGGACGGGGTCGGAGATTTTGTCGGACTGACGGAGAAGCTCAGTTACCTGCGCGAGCTCGGCATCACCGCAATCTGGCTGATGCCGTTTTATCCCTCACCAATGCGCGACGATGGCTACGATATTGCGGATTATGTGAACATACATCCGGCTTATGGGACCCTTAAGAACTTTCGGACCTTCGTGCGCGAAGCGCACCGCTCGGGCCTGCGCGTGATCACCGAGCTAGTGATCAACCATACCTCAGACCAGCATCCGTGGTTTCAAGACGCACGCAGCGCCCGGCCACAATCCGTGCGTCGCAATTTCTATATCTGGAGCGACAGCGATAAAGTATTCCCGCAGACACGCGTCATCTTCACCGACACGGAAAGCTCCAACTGGGCCTGGGATCCCCTCGCACGCGCCTATTATTGGCACCGCTTCTTCACTCATCAGCCAGATCTCAATTTCAGCAATCCGCACGTGGTGCGTGCGGTAACTCGGATCATGCGTTTTTGGTTGGATATGGGCGTAGACGGTTTGCGCCTGGACGCCATCCCCTACCTGTGCGTGCGCGAAGGAACCAGCAATGAAAACCTTCCGGAGACCCATGCGGTGATCAAGCAGATGCGAGCGGTCGTGGACAGTCATTACCGCAACCGGATGTTTCTCGCCGAGGCCAACCAGTGGCCGGAGGACGTTCGGGACTACTTCGGCGAAGGCGATGAATGCCACATGGCCTACCACTTTCCGCTCATGCCGCGCATGTACATGGCGATCGCCCAGGAAGAGCGCCACCCGATCGTCGACATCATGGGCCAAACCCCGGAGATCCCCGAGCCCTGCCAGTGGGCGATTTTTTTGCGCAACCACGACGAGCTCACCTCGAGATGGTGACCGATCGCGAGCGCGATTATATGTATCAAGCCTACGCCGCCGATCCGCACATGCGGGTAAATCTCGGGATCCGCCGCCGGCTCGCCCCCCTCATTGACAACGATCCCGACAAGATCAAGCTCATGAATAGCCTGCTCCTGTCCATGCCTGGCGCGCCGATCATCTACTACGGGGACGAGATCGGGATGGGAGATAATATTTTCTTAGGCGACCGCAACGCCGTGCGCACCCCGATGCAATGGAGTCCGGATCGCAACGGCGGTTTCTCCCAAGCCGATCCACAGCGGTTGTACCTGCCGCCCATCATGGATCCCGTGTACGGTTATCAGGCCGTCAATGTCGAAGCGCAGCGGCGCGATCCCTCGTCCTTGCTCAATTGGATGCGACGTCTGCTCGCGGTGCGCAAGGCGCATAAGACCTTCGGGCGCGGCGCACTCGCCTTCTGCTATCCGGGAAATCGCAAGATCCTCGCCTATCTTCGTGAGTTAGATGGGGAGACCATCCTGTGCGTCGCCAATCTAGCGCGCTCGGCACAACCGGTCGAATTGGATCTCGCGGCCTATCAAGGTCGGGTCCCGGTGGAGATGCTCGGAAGGACATCCTTCCCCCCGATCGGCGATCTGCCTTATTTATTGACCCTGCCGGGCTATGGTTTTTACTGGTTTCGCTTGGCCGCAGAGGCCGAAGCGCCCCCTTGGCACAAGGATCTGCTCCCGCCCCGTGAGCTTCCGGTCATGGTGCTATTTTCCGGCTGGCGCAGCTTCTTTCCGGATCAGGTGGAGCCCGCGCGGCGGGCGATGGCCGAGAAGCTGCGATGCGCTTTGGAAAGGGAGATCCTTCCCGGTTTCATCGCGGGCCAACGTTGGTTCGCGGCGAAGGGGGAGCGCATCGAGCGGGTCGAAGTGCGCGAGTATGCGCATTGGACGAAAGGGTGGGACACCTGGCTCTTGACTCGGGTCGATGTCCACCTCGCCGGACTTGCCCAGCAGAGCTATTTTTTGCCGCTGGCCATCGGTGGGGCAACCGAAGAACACGGGCCCGCGCCCTATATGCTGGCCAAGGTCCGCCAACAGGCCCGCATCGGCATGCTGTGCGATGCGCTGGCCGATCCCGCTTTCTGCGAAGCCTTGGTAAGCGCGATGGGTCAGAACGTCGAGCTGCCCTTCGGTCAAGGCCGCCTCAGGTTCTCTTGCACCGGGGCCTACGAGGTGCTCGCCCGGGACACGGTCCTGCGCGAGATCAGGATCCCCGCCGTGGTCGGGACCAACACCACCGCGATCCTGGGAGATCGGCTGTTTTTAAAGGTCTACCGCCGCTTGCAAAGCGGTACCAACATGGAGCTCGAGATGGGACGCTTTCTCACCGAGATCTCCCCGTTTGCCCATGTGGCTCCCTTGGCAGGTGCCGTGGAATACCAGGATGCCGATGGAAAAGGCTATGTCCTCGGGTTATTGCAGGGCGCGGTCGCGAATCAAGGGGATGGCTGGACTTACACGCTCGATTATCTGGAGCGGTATCTCGAGGGCGCCCGATTACTAGCCCCCGAAATGGCCGCCGCCCAGGCTCAGGAAGTCCACGGTCCGTATTTGTTGATGATGTATACCTTGGGACGCCGAACCGGCGAGCTGCATCAGGCGCTCGCAAAACCGACCGGCGATAGTGCGTTCGATCCGGAACCGATCCGGCGCCCGCATGTTCGCGCTTGGGTCAGGCGCGTTCGCGACGACCTCGTCGCCACGCTCGAGCTGTTGCGACAGCATCGCGCGATCGTACCCCAATCCTTACACGACGAGTGCGGCTCCCTTCTCGATACCCGGAAACAGCTGGTCGATCACATCGCAGCCTTGGGGCGTAGCGTTCCAAACGCAGTCAAGACCCGCTATCACGGCAATTACCATCTCGGGCAAGTGCTGCTGGCGGAGAACGACTTCGTCATCATCGATTTCGAGGGCGAGCCGGCGCGCCCGCTCGAGGAGCGGCGAGCCAAGCACTCGCCGTTGCGTGATGTGGCGGGTATGTTGCGCTCGTTCAACCACGCGGCGCAAGCGGTGCTCAAGCGCCTCGCGGCGGCTAACGGTGCGGATGCGGGACCGTTCGGGCGCCTGGTTGAGCACTGGGAACGGAGCGCGAAAGACGCCTTCTTAGCGGGGTATAGAGCGGGGACACAGGGCTGCCCCTCGTATCCCAGTGTTTCTCAACACGCGGATGCCTTAATCGAGCTTTTCACGGTGGAGAAAGCGCTCTATGAGCTGCGCTACGAGCTTGAGAACCGACCGGAGTGGATCGATATTCCGCTCCGCGGATTGCTCAGACTAATATGCGTCGATATTAGGGAAGTATCGCAAACACTCGAGCCTCATGACTAGCCTCGCCGCAGTCCTTGCCAGCTAACGTAACAGAACTACGGGATTGAGCCGGTGTCGCCAGGCGAGACCGGCGGTAATGCCGCACGCACGCAACGAGACCGTTTATCGTCTCCACTATTGGTTGCGTGCGCACAGTTGCGCAGGTCTGAGAGAGGAAGCTGTAGAAATCGGTAAAAGTGACAATGGACGCCGGTAATATTTACCTTTGGAAGAGAAGAAGACTCAGCAGCACAACGCGGCTAAGTGGTTAATAAGACGCCGTATCATTCCGTGCGCTCCGCGTGGCATGCTTCCTGCCGTGGTAGGAATAGGCTCGCTCGGTTGGCGCAAGTCGGAGAGCGCGGTGGGGCCGCGTCTTGGTTGTCAAGAGGGGAGCCGTCCAACGCCCGGCCGAATGTCCGAAGGGCGCCGTGCATTTCGGGGATCGGCTGGAATGGTTTTTCAATAACTAATTTAATGATCAGGTAGAGATACCATGCCAATCATACTGTGGCTACTCGGCGTACCAATCAGCGTCATCATAATCCTGTTGCTCCTTGGCGTCATCTGAGGGCATCACTTGAGGCCGTCTGCGGACTGGCGGAGACGCGGCGGGGGGCGGCGCCCTTGCCTGCACGCCGCCCATTACCACACGAACCCGCAGCGGCCTCCCTAGAGGTTCATGAAGCTTGTTGCTGAGAAGCGGGCGGTAGTAATTTTTACACCGCTTTTTCGACAGACAAGCCAAAGATGCTGTAGTGGTGTCACCAATTAAAGTCATCGCTTCAAGCGTTTGTATATCTCATAAATTATGAGGATCTTGTTATGAATAACCAAGTAATTTCCACACTTAACGATATCATCGAAACCTGTAAGGACGGGGAAGAAGGATTTCGCACCTGCGCCGACAACGTCCAGAACACCGAGCTGCAGCGCATGTTCAGGGAGCGTTCGCAACGATGCACAGAGTCAGTAAAGGAGCTGCAAAGTGAGGTCCGCCGCCTGGGAGGTGATCCGGATACGCATGGTAGCGTCTCGGGCGCGTTGCACCGCGGTTGGCTGAACGTCAAATCAGCGATCACGGGCAAGGACGAAGCGGCCGTGCTGGCCGAATGTGAGCGCGGCGAGGATGTGGCGGTACAGCATTACCAGGACGCCTTGCGTGAGGATCTGCCCAGTGATGTTCGCAACCTCATCGAGCGGCAATATCAGGGAGTAATGGCCAACCATGAGCTGGTGCGCGGCTTGCGAGATCGCGCTCGTGCCCAAGCTTAAGCAGAATGACGTTGCCTTCCCCGCGACGGCGAGCGGCGCGGGGGATGCAGCTTGGTCTGCCGAAAACGGTAATCCGGTTTTTAACCTGCGCGACCAGGCAAGGCGTTGTAGGCGAGCTGGCGGCGACGGATTCTTGTGTGCGGAGAATCGGGGACCGCCTGCGTTTCACATCCTAAGTGGTTCTAAAATACAACTGTAGGAATATATATACCATGAATATTTGCAAAGCACTTTCAACAGGTGTTGGTGTTATTGTACTGACATTTGGGCTCAGTGCGTGTAAGGGTGAAGGTCCCGCCGAACGCACAGGCGAGAAGATCGATGAGGCCGCGGAACGGACCAGCGAGGCCTTTGAGCCCGAAGGCCCGGCCGAGGGCGCCGGCGAGAAGATCGATGAAGCGACCGAAAGGGCCGCAGAGGCAATCGAGGAGGCCGGCGACCAGGCGAAAGAGAAAACCCGGCGCGTGCAATGACGTGCTCCGGCGTGGCCCGTGCGTAGTCCACATATTCGCCGCGAAGTTTTTCTGATAAAAGTGGTGGTTGCTCGGATTGATTCAGCGAATCGGTGACATCGAGATCGCAGAGGATCTCGATGCACAACGCCATCACTGGATCGCGGAGCGGGTGGGTTGGACGGTCATAGCGTTGGTGATCCCGGCAGCCGTACTCGGCCTTTTCGGACCGGGTCTGCTGAACCGCGCCAGCGTCGCCAATGCGGACGCGAGACTTCGGCTGGAGTACGGTCATTTTGGACGCTACCGGGCGCCGACAACCCTGCGACTTCACCTGGGACCCAACGCCACTAGCGGGACGAAGGTGGGGGTGTGGGTGGACCGGAATTTTATCGAACGTGTTGAAGTGCAGACCATCATCCCGCCGCCCGACAGCGCCGAGCTTGGCGCGGATCGAGTGACCTATGTGTTTCGAATCTCGGATGCGAGCCGCCCCGCGGCTATAACGTTCTATTTAGAGCCTGAGCGAGTCGGTGCGCTGGCAGGCCGGATCGGCCTGGAAAATAAGCCGCCGCTCCATTTCGAGCAGTTCATCTATCCCTGAGATGCGACAATGGCCGCGCGGGGTAAACGGAGTTATTAGAGGAAACCATGATGGATGCCGTCCTGCGTGCAATAGTGATCTACTTCTTTTTGTTGCTGATCTTCCGCGTCGCCGGGCGGCGAATACTGTCGGAGGTGACGACCTTCGATTTCGTACTGCTCTTGATCGTCGCTGAGGCTACCCAGCAGGGCCTCCTGGGTGACGACTTCTCGATCACCAACGCCTTTCTGGTCATCATCACGCTGGTCGGGATCGACATTGCCCTCGCCGGCCTTAAACAGCGCTGGAAATGGTTTGAGAAGTGGATCGAGAGCGCTCCCACCCTCATTGTAGAGAATGGCCGTCCACTCAAGGACAGGATGGATAGAGCGCGAATCGACGAACAGGACATCATGACGGCCGCGCGCAAGCTGCACGGGTTGGAGCGGATGGGGCAGATCAAGTATGCCGTGCTTGAACGTGGCGGCGCCATCACGATTATCCCAATGCACGACAGCGGCTCTGTCGCTTAGAGAATCGTCTCTCGGATGCAAACGTCGGGGCATTCCGTGGCCAGGATCCGGGTGTGTCCGGTTTGGCGGACGCGTGACATCAGCGAGAAACGCCTGTGCACCGAGGATACAGCCGCGCGAGAGCAAGGCTAACCGGGCAATGTGCCTGGCGCCCTGCTCTATCGATTTCTTGCTTAATGACGCTCTTTAACGCTTTCGCCCGGACCCTGCGCTACGTTCGGCCTCCTCGGCGGTGGCCTTGGTCATCCGTTTCCCCTCCTGCAACCCTTCCTCCGCGATCCTGCTGCCCTCCTCCAGGCCGGCTTGCAGTTGCTCGGAAACCTCTTGG
>Ga0187892_10005881_pt1 | contig 18788 bp, 25 predicted proteins | sample MA1701073metaG_FD_139345 | JGI IMG/M metagenome (GOLD analysis project Ga0187892, IMG submission 139345) | Bio-ooze microbial communities from a basaltic lava cave in the Kipuka Kanohina Cave System on the Island of Hawaii, USA - MA170107-3 metaG ...
TCGCGGATGGCATCGAGGTCGTCGAAGTGGCCGGCCGCCTCGGCCAGGACCCGGTCGTCGATCGGCGGCAGGGCGTCGGTGAGGACACCGGCCAGCTCTCCCGCCTCGACCCGGTTGCCGATGTTGGGATCGCGAAGGCGGTGGAGCAGGTGCAGGAGGTTGCGGAAACGGGCCTCGTCGAGCAGGCCGAAGAGGTGGCGGCCCACCCGGCGGCGGTGCTCCGCGCCCGAGGTGGTAACGGCGTCATCGCCCAGGGCCTCCTTCAGCCGCTCCACCGACAGGCATTCGCCGGCGACGTCGAGGTCGACGTCGATGCCGGGCCGGCGATCGGTGATGAAGAACCAGCTGTCGGTGTTCCTCGTGGCCGTCGACGCCTTCAGCCCGGCGCCGAGGGTCTGGAACGACATGGAACCGTCGGGGTGCAGGCACCGCAGCTCGAGCCACAGGTACCCGACGTGGTTGCCGTTGGGACGCCCGTCGGTCATGAGCCACCGGACGGTGGTGCGGTCGCGACCGGTGGCGTCGAGCCGGCGGGTGTCGCCGTCGAAGAGGAAGGGAACCAGCACCTCGAGCGCCTTCGACTTGCCCGCCCCGTTCTTGCCCCGCAGCAGCATGCGGCCACCGGCGAAGTGCAGCGTGACCCGGTCGTACTGCCACACGTTCACGATGCCCGCCCGGTGCATCGACCACCGGCCCTCGGGGCCCGGGGCCCGATCGGCCGGGCCCTCGCTCTCGCGCCTGGCGGCGGAACCGAACAGTTCGATGGCGGTCACGGCGAGCTCCCCTCTGCATCTGGATGCGACTGCCCGTCGAAGGCGAGCGTGGCCGGAACCTCGACCACCTCGGGGGCGTAGCGGTTGGCGACCGCGGTGAGCTGCAGCCGGCCGCCGTCGGCGCGGCGGAGCAGGCCCATGGAGACCAGGAGGTCCTCGACGTCGCGAGGCAGGCGGCTCGGGTGGTCGAGGTAGTCCTGCTTCCATCGCCGGCCGTGGCGCTCGTGGACCGCGGCCACCACCTCGTCGAGCATCCCGTCGGGGACGGCCACCGTGGTGACCAGCTCGTCGCGCCGCACCGTGTCCGGCCGCAGCCGGCGGGCCAGCTCACTGACCGCCAGCAGCGCGGCATGGTCGAGGGTGCCGCCCCGCGGGAAGGCCTCGTCGGTCAGCTCGTCGCGTGGGTCCATGGCGGCCACGCCCTCGGCCCGGATCTCGAGCTCCAGCCCGAAGAGCTCGGCGAAGGTGCGGGCCTCGCGTCGTTGGGACTGGCGGAGCCACGCCCACGACTCCTCGTCGAAGTCGTCGGCCGACACCGCCGGCTCCTCGACCAGCAGTCGACGCACCCGGTGGCGCGCTCCGGCGCCGGCGCCGGGCTCGGCCGCCAGGCGGACGAGGTCGTCGGGGCCCTCGACGTCGCGCAACGGAACCCCCAGCAGGTGACGGACGAGATCCCGGCGAACGAAGAGCAGCGCTTCGGCGCCGGCATCGTCGGCGAAACCGCCGACCGTACCGTCGTCCTCGACCAGGACTCCCCATGCGACGAGCTGGCGGAGGGCGGCGACAAAGGCGCGCCGCTGCGCGTGGTTGTCGTAGCCGAGATCGATGCCGGCCTCCGCGGCGGCGTGACGGACCTGCTCGGCGAGGGCGGACAGCAGGATCTGCTGGCGCCCCGTGATGAGCGCCGAGCAGCACAAGGCCAGGTAGGCATAGGTGCGCGGCGAGAACGGCGCTCCGGAGCTCCGCCGGAGCGGCCGCGCCCGGCCGGCGCCCAGCCCCGCCTTGTACAGCCGGGCGAAGCTGGCCTCCACCACGAGGCGGTAGCCCAGGAGCTGGCGGAAGTCGCGGCCCAGCTCGTCACGGTGCCGGCGGACGAGCCGAAACGCCTCGGCGTGGGGCCCGTCGTCGATCGTGAGGGGGTGGCGCAGGAGATGCCGGCGGGCGTCCTGGCGCTCGTCGACTTCGCGGGTCGAGGCCGCGGGCATGGTCAGTGACCAGCCCCTTCGGCCCGGCGGTCGTCCGGCGCCGCCGAAAGGCGACCGGCGGCCAGCACCACCAGGCTGAAGCCGTGGACGGTCAGGTCGCCGGATGCGCTGTGCACCGTCGTCGATCGGTCCGCTGGCTCGATCCGCAGGACGAGGTCGGCGTCGATCAGGGCGGCGCAGGCTCCGGCCAGGTCGGGGCCGAACCGGGCTGTCGCCTGGCTCAGCAGCTCCACCAGCACGCGGAACGCGGCGTTCGACAACCTCACCTCCTCCAGGCGATCGCCGACGGCGAGGAGCTCGGCCATGGCCTGCTCCCGCCGGTCGGCCTCGAGGCGACGGTCAGCGGCGAGGCGCTGCTTCTGGACGCCATGGTCGGCCACTCGGACGACCCGGCCGCGGGGGTTGCGATCGCCCCGCTCACGGATGCTGATCGGGACCGGCGCGGCGGGTGCGTTCCACCAACTGGTGGTGGCCGGGAGGGCTTCGGCGATCTCGGCGTCGAGCAGGACGCCGAGATGACGGGCGCCGTAGAGGGCGAAGGCCGACGTGTACAGCACGTGGGCCTCCTCGGGCGTCGCCGCGTCGAACCAGGACGCCAGGCGCAGGAAGTGCCGGCGCAGCGACGACTCCCGGCTTCTGGCTGCGTTCATGCGCTTGACGTTGGCCAGCAGGGCGCCGACCGCCCGCACCGCCGCGGCCCGAAGCTGGGAGGAACCCGACGTGCGATCGCCGGGGGCGCCGAACCAGGCCCGCAGCTCGACCCAGTCATCGACGCAACGGCCTCGGGACCGCTCGAAGCCCTCGCCGCCCGGGCTCGCGGCCCGCAACGCCTCCAGGGCGGGATCTGCCGCGCCGGCGCGCTCGACGACCAGCGGGATCTGGGGCTCGAGGCGGTCGAGCGCCAGCCGGATGGACGCGGTATGGCGGGTGACGCCCTCGACGATGGTCTCCAGGTAGTCGAGCAGCAGGTGCTTGAACCCGAGCCACTCGTCGTCGTCCAGATCGGAGCGGACCAGCACCGAGCCGACGTAGCTGTAGAAGTCGGTGACCGCCCCGGCGAACGTCTCGAACTGGAGGAACACGGTGGACACGGTCTCGGCCATGGTCGCCGGGTCGGAGGCGGCCAGCGCCGCCGGCGACATCTCCGCCAGGGCCGTGAGCCGATGGGCCACCGCGGCCAGGAGCTCGCGGGGGACCTCTCGTGCGCCTCCGGTGGCGGCCAGCACCTCCTCCACCTGGCGGTGGACCCGTACACCCAGGCTGGTGGCGGTGTAGCGGGCGGGTTGGCGCTGGTACTCGGCGATGGAGGTGACCCGGACCTCGCGCGGGCTGGCCAGGAGGTTGCCGTTCTGCTCGAGATAGCGCAGCCGCTGGTCGATCGCCGCCGCGGGCAGGTCGATGCCTCGCTCCACCAGGTCGGGTGCCGACCACTCGGCCACGAGCGCGCCGACGAACAGGCGCATGATGGCGACGTAGCTGCTCGCCTCCTGTGCGGTTGCGTAGGCATACAGCCTCAACCGCTCGGTTTCCACCACCGCGGGAGCCATCGTCGGCCATTGTGGCGCGGGGGTGAGACAGTGACAAGGGTGTAGTTACAGGCGTGCGACCTACGGCGGGAACGGCATCAGCGTGCGACCCTCTGTCGGGCCCGTCCGAGTCGATCCGGTAGAAGGTCTCGGCGCTCCCCCGCCGGGGCGCAGGTGTTCAGCGGAAGCCCTCGATGCCCGTCCATGCTCGGCGAGATGTCGGCGGCCCGACCGGGCCGAGGGGGTTCATGCTCAGCGGATACCGAGGCGGGCGTCGTCGCCCGCCGGACGGTCCTCCGCGAGGCGGGCCAGGGCCGCGGCCGGGACGGAGAGGGGGTCGGTGGTGCGGGTCACGAGCAGGTCGGTGTCGAGGCGGCCCTCTCGCACGGTGGGGCCGAAGGGGCTCCAGAAGGCCCCGTCGACGGTGATGGTCAACTCGGGGGGCAGGTCGCAAACGGTGGCCGCCACCCCCATGTCGGCGGCCGCGGCTCGGCCCCGGCGCACCACCGGTCGGACCACGTGGTCCTCGTCGCTGACCCCAAGGGATCGGTGGAGGGCGCACAGGCGGGCCTGCTCGGCGACGCTGACCTCGGCGTCGGGGTCGAGGGTGGTGCCGATGCGCACCCGGATCCCCGCATCCACCAGACGGGGGATGGACTCGACCACCCGGGCGTGGTTGCCGGGCGCCCGCAGGTCGTCGTTGGCCGATGCCTCGACCCGGTCCAGCGACACCTGGACGGCGACATCCAGGTCGGCCAGGGGCCGGAGCCGCTCCAGGCGGTCGCCGCTGAACAGCGTGGCGTTGGACAGGACCACGGTGGGGAGCACGGCGGCCATGGCGGCCACCGTCTCGACCATGTCGGGCCGGAGGAAGGGCTCGCCACCGGTGACGCCCAGGGCCTCGAAGCCCAGCTCCGCGGCCTGGCGGGCCACTGCGACCATGGCCTCGGCGCGCAGCTCCCGGCGGGACGACGACGGGGACGAGTCGGTCAGGCAGTAGGCGCAGGCCAGGTTGCAGTGGTAGTTGCTGTACAGCCACACCCGGTCGCCGATGGTCCCGGCGGCGATGGCACCGCCGAGGGCGGTCACGCCAGGCCCTCGGCGGCCAGGCGGGCCAGGACGCCAGCCGAGGTGGGCAGACCCAGGGCGGTGCAGAAGCGGTTCAGCAGCAGCGTCGTGGTCACCAGCAAGGTCAGCTCGACCACCTCGTGGTCGGCGAAGCAGCCCCGCAGCGCGGCCTTGGCCTCGGGCCGGACCGGCCCGGTCCCGACGAGGGCGTCGCACCACCCGATCACCGCCTGATCGCCGATGCCGGCGAACACCTCGGATGCGTCGAGCTCTCCCCGTAGAGCCCGCACCTCGGTCACCGACAGCCCGATGTCGCGGGCCACCACGGTGTGGGTCTCGACGCAGTACCGGCACGACGCCCGGGCGGAGGTCCGCAGCACGACGATCTCCTTGGTTCTGATGGGGACGGCCGAAGGCCCGAGCACGGCGCCCAGGAACGGCGCCGTCGCCTCCAGGAGCTCGGGCACCTGGGCCAGGGCGGCGACGATGGGGCCCGGGTCGCCGCCAGCGAAGAACGGACGGGCCAGCAACGGCGCCTGGCCCTCCGTGACGAGGGCAACCAGGGGTAGGCCCGGGGCGTCGGTGCCGGCGGCGGCGAGCAGGCCTCGCCGGTCGCTCACCCCGAGGCCGGCCGCATCGGAAGCTGACGGGCCCACGAGACCAGGCGATCGGCCGGTAGGCCGGCGACGACGAGAAGGTTCTCGGGACTGCTCAGGCACACCACGGTCATCGAGCCGCGTGTGGTCGCCCAGGGGGAGCCCGCCTCCTCGCCCAGGACGCGGGCGCCGGCGGGCATCGCCAACGGGGCGGCTGAGCGCCCGACCGTCACGACGCGCCCGTCCAGGACGTCGCGCGTCAGCTCGACCCGTTGTCCGTCGATCACCAGCGAGCCCGACGCCGGCGGGTCGGCGGCGATGTGGACCAGGGCGGCCATCGGGTCGGCAGGGGCGCCGCCTCCGAGGCCGGCCAGCACGCCGGCGGCGACCAGGGAGACGGCGAGGGCGACGATCACCGCTCCGACACCCCGGCGGTGCCGGGATGGCGACGTCCGGGGCGAGTCGGCTTCGACGCCCATGCGGACGCGGTCGCGCAGCGACGGCGGCGCCAGCTCACGAAGGCTTTCGGCCAGGGCCCGACCCCGACGGTCGGCGCCGACCGACCGCCAGCAGTCGTCGCAATCCACCAGGTGGCCTTCGAACGCCTCGGCCCCGGTGCCGTCGAGGTCCCCGGCCAGGTAGGGCACCACCCGGGGGTCGTCATGGGCCACGGTGGAGGCCCTCCCTCTCGACCAGGGCGGCCAGCTGGCGTCGACCGCGATGGACCCGGGCCATGATGGTGCCCCGGGGCACGGACTCGACCTCCGCCGCCTCCCGCGCCGTCAGGCCGCCGATGTCGACGAGCACGATGGCCCGCCGCTGGGGCTCGGGCAGGGCGGCCAGCGCCCGGACCACCGCCTCCCGTTGCAGGTTGGCGACGGCGTCGCCGGCCACGTCGTGGCCGGCGGAGAGCTCGGCCACGTCGTCGATGCCGGCCACCACCCGGGGTAGGCGCAGCGTGCGACGCAGCTCCGATCGGCCGGCGTTGAGGCAGATGGCCACCAGCCACGACCGCACGTCGCCGCGGCCCTGGGCCGCAAAGCCGCGCCAGGCCCGGACGTAGGTCTCCTGGACCAGGTCCTCGGCCGCCGCAGGGTCAGCGGTCATGCGTCGGGCGATGCTCCACACCGCGTCGAGGTGGGGCATGGTGGCGTCGAGGAAGGTTTCATCGGTCACAGGCGGGCGCTCAGGTAGAAGAGACGCGGCGACGGACGGTTTGATTGCATCAGTGTCGCGATCGTTCCTCGGCCACCATCGTGGCGTCGGCCCACCCGGGGACCGATGGTGCTCGCGCTCCGTCGCCACCTCGCGGGCCGGGCCCGACAGCCCAGAACAGCTCCCAACCGGCCGGGGCGAGCAGGCTCCGCGCCCAGGCCGGCCAGCGGCCGAGGCGCCCACGTCGTAGGCCAGGTAGGAGCCGAGGGGCCCAGGGCGGCGGCGATGGCACCGCTGGTGAGGCCACTCGCCCCGCTGGGCCCTGGGCGCCAGGGCGGCGGCAACCACGAGCCCGGCCCCGATCCCCAGCATGTAACGCTTCGTAGCTCACCGGACAACCAGATGGGCGAGCTTGTCCGGGTTGCCGACCGCCAGGATGTGCCCGACGCGCCCGTCGATGGGCGCGACCACCACGACCGCGACCACGCGTCCCGCCAACCGGAACGCCACGCCAGGCTCGCCGTTGACCACCACCACCTCGACCTCCAGCCCGGGGGTCGCGGTGGTCCCGGCGAGGATGGCGGCCACCGGGGCAGCACCCTCGACCGGGTCGAGCGGCGCCCCCGGGACGTGCCCGCCCGAGTCGAACTCACCGACCACGCCCGGGTCGAGCACCTCGAGGAGTGCAGCGACTCTGCCCGTGCGACACGAGTTGGCGAATCGTTCCGCCACCTGCCGGGCGTCGGCCGAGGGCACCGAGAATCGAGGGCGTTCGTCGTCGGCCTGGATGCGTCGGCGAGCTCTGCTCGCCAGTTGCCGGCACGCGGCCGGTGAGCGGCCCACGATCTCACTCACCGCGTCGAAGTCCAGTGCGAACACGTCATGGAGCAGGAACGAGGTGCGCTCGGCCGGCGTCAGCTGTTCGAGCACCACCAACATCGCCATCCGAACCGACTCGTCCAGCGTCACCTGCACCGCCGGATCGACCGCGTCGCCGAAGGCCACCAGGGGTTCGGGCAGCCATGGCCCCACGTAGGCGGTGCGACGGGCGGCCGCGGAGCCCATCTGATCGAGACACAAGCGGCTCGTGACCGTCACCAACCAGCCGCGGATGTCGGCGATGTCGCGAAGCTCCCGGCCCGAGAGACGCACGAACGCGTCGTGCATCGCGTCCTCGGCGGCCGCGACACTTCCCAGCATCCGATAGGCGACGTCGAAGACCCGCCGTCCGTGCGCGGCATACGCCGCGGCGAGCGGATCACCCATGCGGTCCGGTGTCGTCTCCATGCTGGCAGGACGATCCTGACCGGCCCGGCGTGACAGTGCACCCATCGTGCCGGGATGCCATGTCACAACGTCGGACCTGTCGTCGTCCTCCACGCGGGCGGGCCGCACCGGGCGGCTCCGAACGTCAGGATCACCGACATGGTCCGAACGGCTCCCTCCAACGATGCCGCCAAGGTCGCGTCCGGCCGGCCCGACTGGCTTCCCCGCGAGCGCTATCCCTTCGAGGTCCGATACCTGGGGCACGGCGCCGAGACGGTCGCCTACCTCGACGAGGGCACCGGCCCCGTCCTGTTGCTCGTGCACGTCGGGCTCTGGTCATTCGTTTGGAGGGACCTGATCGTCGACCTCCGCGACACGCACCGCTGCATCGCCGTCGACCCGCCCGCAACCGGACTAAGCGGCGGGGCGGCGGTCGACGCCACGCTCGCCAATGCCGCCGACGCGGTGCACCGCGTCGTGGAACGCCTCGACCTCGACGACATCACGCTCGTGGTGCACGACCTCGGCGGCCCGGCCGCGCTCCTCGCCGCCCGCCACTGGCCCGACAGGGTCGTCGGCATCGCTGCGGTCAACACGTTCGGGTGGCGGCCAGACGGCGTGACCTTCCGCGGGATGCTCGCCGTCATGGGCAGCGCCCCCATGCGCTGGCTCGACGTCGCGACCGGGTTCCTGCCGCGCCTGACCGCGGGCCGATTCGGGGTCGGACGCCATCTGACGCGACCCGATCGAGGCCTCTTTCGACGAGGGGTCGGACGCCGCGGCCGCTCCAGCTTCCCCCGGTACATGGCGTCGGTACGGCGAGTGGACTTCGGCCCCATCGAGTCGAGCCTCGACCGGCTGGCCACTCGGCCGACCCTCACCATCTTCGGCGAGCGCAACGACCCGCTCGGCTTCCAACCGCTCTGGGCGCAACGATGCGCCACACTCCGCCAAGTGCAGGTGTCGAAAGCACACCACTTCCCCATGTGCGACCGCCCCGACCTCGTCGCCACCGCCATCCGCACCTGGCACCGCGAAACGCTCGGAACACGCCCCTGACACGTCGCGCCGCGGCGGCCACGGCCGCTCGGACGGTCAGTCCCGATACCCCCGCACCCGCACCCGCGCCGGCGCGACACCACCCAAGGACTACTATCGCATCGGCGACCGAAGCCACATTGAGGGCCGCCGTCATGGTGGTGGCCGGCTGGCCGACACCGCCCGGCGCCGCCGATGCGTCTTCCACCCCGCTCGCCGAGGCGGCCCCGCTGACGAGGAGATCACCGTCAGCGCCATCGCGCCGCGCGCCGGTGTCGACCGCAGCTTCCTCTGCCGCTGTCTCGACCTGCCCGACCAGCGTCACTTCCTCGGCGCTCACCCGCCGAACACCGAGGCCGGCCCGTTCGCCGTGAGCCGCGGCGTCGCTGGTGTCCGACCTCCTGGAGGCCCGGCACCGTGCTGGTCGCCTGACGGCCCGGTCCAGCGGCTCGAGCCGCGGCGTTCGGAGTTGATGGGCCAGCAGGCCTGGCGGGACCGCGGGCTCGGCACAGCCGTCATCCCGCCGGGTCAGCTGCCCGGAACTGTCCCGAACCGCCGGCCGGTGGTCAGGGGTGAGTCGCCGCGTCGGGCGGCTACAGGATCTGGAAGGCGACGCCGTCCTGACTCGGCGGCGGCCCGGAGGTTCGGCTCGACGTCGTGTTGTGACACGGCGATCGCCTGGCCCAGCGAGTGGGCGGCGGCGAGCGCCTCGACCATGGCCGTCGACATGACCGCCTCGTGGCGCGGTGGCGGGTCTGCAGGAGGGCCATCGTCCAGGCCATGTCCCGGAGGCCCAGGACCTCGATCGAGGCGGGCAGAGCAACGAGCTGTGCCCGAAAGCGTGGCTCGGCCCGGTCGGTGAGGGTGTCGTGATCCGACTCCCCAGAGGAAGCTCTCCAGTGCTAGTTGCAGCTGGGGCGACGAGGACCCGGCCCACGTCAGCATCCCGCGATCAAGGACGGGGAACGTCCTTGATCCTGGCTGGCGTCGCGGCCATGGGCGGTCCCACCGCCCGTGTCCTCCAGCTCCTCGCCCTCCTCCTTCGAATCTGCTCGAGGGGCCGGGGCCAACGCCGGATCCCATCGATCGTCAATGTCTATTGACGCTCGATCCTACCGGCGGACCGTGAGCGACTACGACGCCCCTCCTGCCCGTGCGGTGGCTGGCCGCCGAGCGGTTCAACGGCGAGGGGGCGGCCATGCTGTTGGCCGGCAACACCCTCCACACCGACCCGGGCCCGGAGTCGGCCATCGGTGCCCTCTTCGCCTGGCTGCTGGCCATGTTCGGCCAGTCGACCGGTTTCCCGGTGCCCGAGGGTGGAGCCGGATCACTCACCGGTGCCCCGGTACGGCGGCTCGAGGGCAATTCATCGACTCCAGCGGGCTGAGGGTGCTCGTCGCCGCGCACAAGCGACTGGACGAGCTGAGCGGCGTGCTCCGGCTCCGGGCGGTCCCTCCCCGGGCTGCGAACCTGCTGCAGCTCACCGGCCTGGCCGACCTCGTCACGGTCGAGCCGCCGAGCGAACGCAACGTCGGCTGACCCGGGCTGACCGAAGCGCTGATGGTATCGGTCTGATACCATCAGCGCCAATGGCTATGACCTTGCGGCTGACCGATGAGGAGCAGGCGGCCCTGCGGGACCGCGCCGAGCAGGAAGGCATCTCGATGCAGGACGCGGCTCGGCGTGCGGTGCGGGACTACGTCGCCCGTGGCGAGCATCGGTCCCGGGTAGCCGCCGCCGCCGAGCGCGTAAAGGCTGCCCACGCCGAGGCGCTCGAGCGCCTCGGCCGATGAACCAGCCTTTCGAGTATCTCGACACCGACGACCTGGTCGACTTGGCGGCGGGGCTTCTCGGTGACCCTCCACCGATCCGGGATCTGGGACTGCTCGGCTCCGCCGCCGCACGACCGCAGGCGTCTGCCTTCGGCGAGGACGCCTATCCCGACATTTGGACGAAAGCGGCGGCGCTGCTCCAGTCGATCGTAAAGAGCCACACACTTGTGGACGGCAACAAGCGGCTTGGGTGGCTCACCACCGCGGTGTTCCTCGAGATCAACCAGATCGCGGTCACCCGGCCCTCCAACGACCAGATCTACGACTTCGTCGTCGGCGTCGCCGCGGGCTGCAACGAGGTGGCCGAGATTGCCACGAGGCTTCAGTCGCTTGTCGAGCGCTGAGACCGGATGGAACGTCAGGCTGAGCGGCTGGCGGCCCGCACGCGATCGACGGCGACGATGAGCAGTGCCGCCGAGGCGATGGCCACGAGGGCACCGAGGAGGTTGAGCTCCATGAGGTCGCCGGTGCCGAGCGCATTGGCGACGACGCCGCCGATCACAGAGCCCACCACGCCGATGAGCAGCGTGGCCAGGATGCTCAGCCGCTGATCACCTGGAAGCACGAGGCGCGCCAAGGCGCCGACGACGAGGCCGAAGACGATGAAGCCGATCACTTGTTGGCCTCCGATCCGAGAGTAGGCGCCTGGTCGGCCCGTTCGGCCAGCGACTCCAGGGTGCTGTCGGGCTTGGGCTCGACGAGCATCGGAGAGCGGACGTCCTCGGGGCCGGGGAGCACCGGAGGCACCGGGTCCAGGGGCTCGGTGGTGAGCGGAGGCAAGGGAGGCGCCAGCGCCTCGAGCTCGGCGTCGTCGGGGAGGTCGGGCTCGTCCTCGGCCAGGTCGCGTCGCAGCGGCGGTTGGTCCGGGTCATGGGTGGTCATGTCCGGGCCTGTACCCCTGGTCCGAGCACCACAACCCAGCTCAGGACACGGCGGGCCGGGGCGAAGGCGGCCGCCGAGGTCGGCCAACGCCGTGCGGGCGCGCAGCTGCCAGCTGGTCGGATGCGACGAATCGTCGAACTATCCATGGCTGCGTCGTGGTGCGTGTCGAGGAATGAGCGAGATGTGGCGGGCCAGCACGTCGTGCAGCTCCTGGGCCAGACCGGGGCGCCGCTCGCCCCGCAGGCGCTGCCGCTCCTCCTCCTCGGCCTCGGCCTGCCGCTCGGCGTTGGCGCGCGAGATGCGGGCCACCTCGGCCACGGCGAGTACCACCGCCAGCCATCCGGCCACGAGGGCCATGTGCACGGCATCGGGTGCGTGCTCGGCCCGACCGTCCAGGGTCGCCGCCAGGAGGTAGGCGACGTAGCCGGCCGCCGCCCAGGCCAGCACCGAGCGCCGCCGCGCCACCTGCACGGCCGTGAAGAGCGCCACCGCCACGCTCACGAGGATCGGGCCATAGGGGTAGCCGAGAGCGAGGTAGAGGTTGGCGGTGAGAGTGGTCACCCGAGGGCCACGAGCGGGATGCGGTCGCGCCACGCCAGTGCGACCGGACCGGCGAACAGGAGCAGCAGGGCGGCGACGTCGAGCGCCTTGCGCTCGGGCTGGTTGTCCGCCGCGCCGAAGGAGCCGACGATCTGGAAGGCGGCGATGCCAGAGCCCCGAGCGGCAGGGTCGACCTCGAGGTCGGGCGCACGGGCCGAACGGTAGACCCGAGCTGCGCCGGCGTCGTCGTCCCGGCGGCGAAGCCCGGACTGCACCTCCTGGGGTAGGTCGGGCGGGGCCCGGCCTCCTGCGCTGCGGACCTGATTGACTCGGGCCCGTGGGCACGCCGCCGGCCGAGATCGAGGTTGACGAGGCCCTGGTTCGGCGTCTGCTCGCCGACCAGCATCCCGACCTCGCCGGGCTGGTGTTCGGGGCGCGGTCGGGTTGGGACAACTTCCAGTGGAGGCTCGGTGACGAGCTCGCCGTGCGCCTGCCGCGCCGGCAGCAGGCCGTGGTCTTCGCCGAGAACGAGCACCGGTGGCTGCCCGAGCTCGCGCCTCGCCTCCCGTTGCCGATCCCCGCGGTCGTGCGGCTGGGTCGGCCAGCCGACGGCTACCGGTGGCCGTGGTCGGTCGTCCGTTGGATCCCTGGAAGTCCCGGCGACCAGGTCGCGCTCGGCGACGTCGCCTCGAGCGCCGAGCGGCTCGGTCGGTTCCTACGGGCGCTGCACCGTCCCGCCCCCGCCGAGGCGCCGCACAACCCGTACCGCAGCGTGCCGCTCGCCGACCGAGCGGACCTGGTTCAGGACGGGCTCACGCAGCTCGGCTCCGTGCTCGACGTCGCCGCGGTGCGGCGGGTCTGGGAGCAGGCCCTCGCGGCCCCAACCTGGACGGCGCCGCCGACGTGGATCCATGGCGATCTGCACCCGGCCAACACCGTGATCGTCGACGGCGTGCTGGCGGGCGTGATCGACTTCGGCGACGTGTGCGCCGGCGACCCGGCCACCGATGTGGCGGCGGCGTGGATGCTGCTGGCGTCCGAGGCCGTGCCCACCTTCGCGGCCGCCTATGGGGGTATCGACGAGGCGCTCGACCGGAGGGCTCGGGGATGGGCCGTGTTCTTCGGACTGATCCTGCTTTGCATCGAGGAGCCGTCGACGTACAAACCGATTGGCCGCGCCACGCTCGCCCGGCTGACGTCAGCGCCTGCGTCCTGACCCGAACCGGTGACGATCGCGAGGCCTGGGGCACCTCTGATCGTCACCAGTTCGATTCGGGGGGACGTAGCCCTACGCTCAGTCCGGTGAGACTCGGCGTCGTCGGCAGAGGTGGTGCGGGCAAGACGACCCTCTCGGCGATGGTCTGCCTCGTCGCCGTCGAGCGGGGGCGGCGGGTGCTGGCCGTCGACACCGACTCGAACGCCGACCTGGCCATGGCCCTCGGTCTCGGTGACGTCCCCGCCGGCCGAGCCCCTCTCGTTCCGCGCTCGTTGGTGGTGGGTCCCGGGAGGGAGCTGCCCCCCGCGCAACTCCCCGCCGACTACGGGCGCTCGGCGCCATCGGGGGTCACCGTCCTGCGCGCCCTACGCGTCGAGCAGGCACCCTCGGCGAAGGTCGCGGCGGCCCGGCCGCCGGCCCGCAGCCTCCTCGACGCCGCCCTCGACCAGGAGGCGGACCTCAGCCTGATCGACATGGAGGCGGGTCTGGAGCACGTCGGCAAGTGCGGCGGGACCCTCGCCCGCGCCGACGTCCTGGCGGTGGTGATGGAACCCTCGCGCTCTTCGATGAGGACCATGGGCGCGACGGTGGCGCTGGCGCGGGGCCTCGGCATCCCTCGCCTCGCCGGTGTGGGCAACAAGGGGTCGCATCCCGACGACCCTGCGTGGTTCGCCGAGGTGTGCGCCCAGCACGACGTTCCGCTCGCCGGGATCGTCCCCTACGACCCGGAGATCGTGGCCGCCGACCGGATCGGGATGCGCGTCGGCGTTCCTCCGGGCCCCGCCCGGGCAGCGATCGAGGGTGTCGTCGACTTCCTCGATGCACCCGAGACGCAACGTGCCGCCCTCGAGGCGCAGAGGGCGCGCATCGAGGCCCGCCTGGCCCAACTCGGCGCCGCGGTCTGATCGTGCCACTCGCGGTCGGCCTGCCCTCGGGCCCACGGTTCGGGCTCGCCGGATGGATCGCCAGTGTCGCCTTCGCCTCGGTGATCGCTTCGTCGCCGGCTTGTGGGAGCAGTCGCCGATCGGGCCGATGTGCGATGTCATGTGGGCCCGGTCCGACGGCGAACGGGTGCTCCTCGTTCCCACCCCGGAGATCGGGCGGTTCGTCTCGGCCGTCTACCGGTTCGACCGGGTGGCGCAGGTATCCATGGACTGGGCGTGGAGCGGGAGAAGGCTTCACCTCACGGCGGGCGCGCTCGAGCTCGACCTGCACACGAAGGCCACCTGGGGATTCCCCTGAGCCGGTTGCGCTCGGTCCCGCCTCTGCGCCATGTCGAAGCGCCCGTCGCCCGTGGCCTCCTGGGCGTGCGCACGTAGGGCAACAGTCCGAGCGGGATCTTCGAGTGGTACCGGGCCGACGCGTATCAGCGCGTCATCGCGGCCACGGCGGTGTCGGACGGTCACGACCTCGGCTCGCTCGAGCGGCGCAACCCGCCGAGCGGCTTCGGTTTCAGCGAACCACCTCGATGGCCCTCGGTCGTGCGGGTGCGCCCGTTGCTCATCGACCCCGGCGGACACCTCGCCGGAGTGACCAACCAGTCCGTGTGAGGGGATGATCCCGGTAGCGTGCGGTCCCGTGGGAGCGACGCGCTACGTCGCCCTGCTGCGTGGCATCAACGTGGGCGGCCGCAACCTCGTGCCCATGGCGGACCTCCGCGAGACGTTCGAAGCCGGCGGCTACACGGACGTGACGACCTACATCCAGTCGGGCAACGCCCTGTTCGCATCCGATGCCCCGCGAACGTCGCTCGAACCCGCGATCGAGGTGATGCTCGAGCGCCGGTTCGGGAGCCCGCTGATGGTCATGCTGCGGTCGCACCGCCAGCTCCGGAGCGTGGTCGAGGACGCGCCGGACGGTTTCGGGCAGGAGCCGCAGACTTATCACTCCGACGTGATCTTCCTGAAGGACTCGCTGTCGAGCCGGCAGGCCATGAAGGTCGTGGTGCTCCGTGAGGACGTCGACGCCGCCTGGGCCGGGAACGGCGTGCTCTACTTCGCCCGCCTGAGCGCCCGCCGGGTGCAGAGCCGCATGGGCCGCATCGTCGGCACGCCCGAGTACAAGGCGATGACGATCCGCAGCTGGACCACGACCACCAAGCTGCTCGCCCTCCTCGACCGCGCCGCGAGCGGCTGAGGCGAGACGGCTCCCGCGGTATGCGCACGCGCCTGCTCGCCCATCCGTACTTCACCGGAGCGTGCCTCGTCCTCGCCCTGAACGATCAGGTGTTCAAACGGCTGGTTCCCGGTGCCGTCACGGGGAAGCTCAGCGACGTCGCGGGCGTCTTCGCCGCCAGCGTCGCCGTGTCGGTTCTCACGGCCCGCCCACGGCTCTCACGGCCCGCCCGGTCTTGGCTTCACGGCCATGAAGCTGTCGCCGGCGGGCCGCCCAGCTCGCGGCCCCGTTCCTCGGCGGGGTGAGCCGCCAGGCGGTACGCAGGGACCAGCGCCGACAGGGCGACGAGGTCGGTCGAGTCCCGTGTCCGGGAACACGGGTGGAGCAGGCCGACTCGCCGGCGGGGCCCTACCGGAGCGCGTTCGCGTTCACAACCGAGCAGTGCAAGCGCATGGTCTGCAGGACAGAGGCAGGTTGCGACACCAGCACGCGGGAGATGTTCACCTCCCTCGCCCTGGTGCCCCGCAGCGACGGCGATCACGTCGTGGTCGCCATGGGGTCGCAGGGTGCGCTGCACCGTGCCCCTGGCGGCGACTGGTCCCGCGTCCCTGTCCTCCACCGCATGCCCGTTTCCCTCGGCGGGCCCAGCTGGCTCGCAAGGCTCGTGGTCTCGCCCCTCGCCCTCTTCGTCCTCAGCCCGGTCGCAACGGCGCTGGCTTCCACCTCCTCGCGATCGCCGGAGGCATCCAGTTCTCCGGACTGGACTACGTCGTGGGCGGTCCGCTGACGGTCGTCCTCTCGCTCAGCGTGTTCGCCGGCTCCCTTGCGATTGCGCTTCGCCGGGAGGCTCGGTAGCGCCCGCCGGCGCCGGGACGCGGTGGATGATGATGTCGCCGAAGCCGGTGCGGGCTTCGATGGCCACGATGGCGTCGGACGCGGCGGGACCGTCGGCGGCGTCGAGGTCGCTGCGGACGCTACCGAAGTGGGTGTGGACGTCGAGGTGGGCGGCGGTGCCCGCCAGCACTCCGACCTCGATGCGACCCATGGCGCTCTTGAGCGACGACGTGCCGCGTCGGACCTCTCCCACCCGGACGTCACCGTGGGCCGTCCGGGCCACCAGGTCCCCGGCGGCGGAGTCGACGGTGACGTTGCCGTTGGCGGTCTGGATGCGGACCTCACCACCGGCCCGCCCGATCCAGCTGTCGCCGTTGGCGCTGCGGATCGCGGCCCGGCCGCCGGCGCTGCCGACCCGGACCGGGCCCGACCCCGTCTTGATGTCCACCGCGCCCGACGAGCGGTCGACGACGATCGACCCGGCACCGGACGTGAGATCGACGTTGCCGGCCGACTCGATCTCGAAGGTTCCGGCGCCCGTCTTGAGCCGGCAGTCGGCGAGGGGGCCGGCGCAGCGGAACGTCGCGGCCGCTCCCTCGCCCTGCACTTGTGAGCCCGCCGGCACCTCCACGCGCACCTGGATCGAGCCGACCGGTCCGAAGCGGACGACGCGGCGCGACCGAGGGGCGCGCACCAGCAGGCGGCCGGCGACGAGCTCGACGGTGACCTGCTCGGCGGCTCGCACGTCGGGGCCGTGGGAGGCGTCGGTCGGCCGCACGTCGACCACGGCGTCGGTGCGGTCGCTGGCGGTCACCGTCACGTCGGCGACCTCGACGTCGATCGCGACATCGACGGGGCCGGGGGTGGGGTAGGTGGGCATTGCCATTGGTCCTTTCGTGTCCGAGGTCGACAGTGCAGGGTGCTCAGCGCACCCAGCCGGTGAAGCGTTCGCTCCCGCGACCCGTGGCCAGGCGGTTCTGGCGCGCCCTGGCCGTCGACTCGAGGGCGGTGGCCGCGGCGCGGACCAGCCACGAGTTCACCGACAGCCCGCCCGCCCGGGCCGCCTCTTCGACCCTCGCCTTGAGGTCCTCGCCCAGCCGGAGGTTGATCCGGGCCATGGCGGCGTCGTCGCCCGTAGGAGGCGGGGGCGGGCCGAGGGTCGCTGGGTCCGCAGCCGCTCCGTCGGGCTCGCCGGTTGGCGCGACGACGACGAAGCTGGGCTCTCGACCCCGGAGGCGGAGCTCGACGGAGCCGGGGGCCAGATCGCTGGTGATCTCGGCCGCGGCCATGGCCAGCGTGTCGAGGAGGGCCAGCCGCAGGGCCGACTCGAGCGGCCCGGCCAGACGCTCGGCGAGCGACCGGGCCTCCTCGCCGCCGGCCTCGGCGGCCACGGCCAGCTCCTGTCGCACCAGCTCGAGGGCGGGGGAGAGGTCCATGGCGCCATGATGGCACCACTAGTGACATCATGGCAATGCCAATCTGGCGCGGTCCCACCTCCGGCGTTCCGCAAGCCCGCTGGGTACCGTTCGGCGATGGACGACGACATCCGACCGCTCCTTGCCGAGCTCGAGGCCGCCATACGGCGGTCGCGGGCCGACGGCCGCATCGACGAAGGCGAGGCCGAGGAGCTGCGGGCGCTGATCGGCCGGGTCGAGAGGGCCCTGGCCGAGCGGGCGGGCCACGACGGCATCGTCGACCGGCTCGAGGCGACGGCGGTGCGCTTCGAGGGCGACCATCCCCGCCTGGCGGCCGCCCTCCGCTCGGTCGTCGACACCCTCACGGCCGCCGGCATCTGAGCACCACGACCCCCTTCTCCGTCGCCGGCATGCGGGTGCTCGTGACGAGCCCGCGCCGCCTGGGTCATGTGCAGCCGCTCGTGCCGCTGGCCCGCGCTCTCGTGGCTCGGGGCAACGAGGTCCTGTGGGCGCTGCCCCCCGAGGGCGTCCCGTTCGTCGAGGGGGCCGGGTTGCGGGCCGTGCCCGTGGGCCTGCCCGGCATGATCGATCCGAGGAAGGTGGCCGATGACCCGGCCCTCGCCGGCCTCTCGGCCGCCGAGGTGCCCGAGGTGCTCTTCGCCAAGCTGTTCGCGGGCGTGGCCGCCCCACTGATGCTCACCGACATGGAACCCCTGGTGCACGAGTGGCGACCGGAGTTGCTGGTGGCCGACGCGGCGGAGCTCGCCGGCCATCTGGCCGCCATCCAGGTGGGGATCCCCAGCGTCACCAAGGGCTTCGGCCCACTACTGCCGGAGCCGAGGGTTGCGGCCGTCGACGCCGAGCTGGCGCCCTTGTGGCGCTCGCGGGGCATCGAACCCCGGCCCTACGGCGGCAGCTACGAGCACCTGTACCTCGACGTCTATCCGCCCGAGATGCAGGCCGGTCCCGCGGAGACGCCCCACGTGCCTCGCCGCCAGCTCCTGCGCCCGGTCAGCGACGACGCCGGCGTCGAGGAGTGGGCGGCGCCGCCGCTTCCCGAGGGACGGCCGGGGGCGCCGCTCGTGTACCTGACCATGGGCACGGTGTTCAACGCCGAAGGGCCCCTGCGGACCGCCCTCGCCGGGCTGGCCGGGCTCGATGTACGGGTCCTCGTCACCGTCGGGCCCCTGGCGGACCCGGGTGTGCTGGGCGCTCAGCCGGCGCACGTCCGGGTCGAGCGCTACGTCCCCCAGAGCCAGATGCTCGCCTCCTGCGATGCCGTGGTGTCGCACGGCGGCTCGGGGACGGTGCTGGCCACGCTGGCCCA
>Ga0187892_10005882_pt1 | contig 18777 bp, 20 predicted proteins | sample MA1701073metaG_FD_139345 | JGI IMG/M metagenome (GOLD analysis project Ga0187892, IMG submission 139345) | Bio-ooze microbial communities from a basaltic lava cave in the Kipuka Kanohina Cave System on the Island of Hawaii, USA - MA170107-3 metaG ...
AACATATGCAATCGAGGCCGATCAGGCGCCGGAGTCCAGCTTGAAATTACGCGCGCTCTACGAAACGCACTTAGATCAGACGCTACCCGTCTAGGAAAATTTGCTGAGGCCGTGCGCGGAGCGTTAAAGGGCCATATTTCTAACTGAGCGTTCGGATCAGTCGTTCGCCGGCTTCGCGGCGGGTGCCTTCGCGACGGCAACCAGTGCCGGGCGCAGCAGCCGCTCGCCGTGCATGACATAGCCGGGCTGCAGCACCTGCGCGACGGTGCCGGGCGCGTGCTCGGCGCTTTCGACCTCGAACATCGCCTGGTGGAAGTTGCTGTCGAACTTTTCGCCGAGCGGCGCGATCTTCTTCACCTGGTGGCGGTCGAAAACGGCGCCGAGCTCGCGCAGGGTCGCGGTCACGCCCTCGTGCAGCGCCTTCAGCGCCGCGTCGGCTTCGAGCGCCTCCTCGGGAATGTTGGCGAGCGCGCGCTCGAGATTGTCGGCGACGCTCAGCATCTCCCTCGCGAGCGCGGCGCCGGCGTATTTCAGCGTGTCGGCCTTCTCGCGCTGGTGGCGGCGGCGCTGGTTCTCGCCCTCGGCGAGCGCGCGCAGGAGCTGGTCCCTGAGCGCGGCCTTTTCCGCCTCGGCCGCTTCGACCTGCGCGCGCACGATCTCGAGTTCCGCCCGCAGAACCGCGAGCGGATCGATCGGCTCTTCCTCGGCCGCACCCACGCCGCCGGCATCCGTTGTTGCGGCGTCGGTGGGGGCGCCATCGGTCGCATTGGCCGCGTCCGCCGCGGGCGCGGCGTCGTTGCCGCCGGTGCCGGGCACCGGGCTGGCGGCCGCGCTCTCTTCCGTCTCGTCGAGCGGATTGTCGCCGCGCCGGTTCCCGTCGGTTTCGCGATCCGTCATGCCGTCTTCCTGTTTCGGGTGCTTTCCGGCCGCAGACATGGCGATCCCCGGCTCAGCCGACAAGCCGGCCGATCACCTGGGCGGTGTAGTCGACCATCGGGATGATGCGGGCATAGTCGATGCGGGTCGGGCCGATGACGCCGATCGCGCCGACCACGCGGTCGCGCCCGCCCTTGTAGGGCGCGATCACGACCGAGCAGCCGGTGACGCCGAACAGCTCGCTCTGCGCGCCGATGAAGATGCGGATGCCGCCGGCATTTTCGGCAGCACCCAAAAGGCGCGCGAAGGCCTCGCGGGTTTCGAGCGCGGCGAACAGCGCCCGCACGCGCTCGATATCGGCGACGCCCTGCACGTCGTCGAGCAGATGCGATTGGCCGCGCACGATGAGCGCGCCGCCGCCGGCCGGTCCGCCGATCCAGACCGCGAGCCCGGCCTCGACCACGCGCGCGGCGAGCTGGTCGAGTTCGGCGCGCTGCTGTTCGATTTCGCGCAGGATCTCGCTGCGGGCCTCGCCGATGGTGCGGCCCGCAAGCCGCGCCGAGAGGAAATTGCCGGCCTCGATCAGCGAGGAGGCCGGCAGGCCCATCGGCAGGTCGATCAGCCGGTTTTCGACCTGGCCGTCCTCGGTCACCAGCACGACCAGCGCGCGGCCCGGTCCGAGCGGCACGAACTCGAGATGCTTCAGCGGGCGCTCGCTCTTGGGCGCAACCACGATGCCGGCGCAGTTCGAGAGGCCGGAGAGCATCTCGCTCGCCTGCTCCAGAACTTCCGGCAGGCTGCGGCCGGCCGAGTTGCATTGCGCCTCGATCGCCTGGCGCTCGGCGGCGGAGAGATCGCCGATCTGCAGCAGCCCGTCGACGAAGAGCCGCAGGCCGAGATCGGTCGGCAGGCGGCCGGCCGAGGTGTGCGGCGCATAGAGCAGCCCGGCATCCTCGAGATCGGCCATGACATTGCGGATCGTCGCCGGCGACAGGCCGAGACCGAGCTTGCGCGAAACCGTGCGCGAGCCGACCGGCTCGCCGGTTTCGACATAGGCGTCCACGATATGCCGGAAAATCTCGCGGGCGCGCTCGGAAAGCCCGCCGATCGGATTCTCGGGGTTCTGCACGGTCATCGCCTTGTCCGCCGGATAATGGGCAAAACTTAGGAAACACCCCCGCCAGCGTCAATGCGACGGGATTTTTCGGGGCCCGGCGCCGTGCACGGGCGCTGGACCCGGGGCCGTTTCGGGGACTAGCTTGCCCGGCTTCGCACGCCCCGCCCGGGAGAGCATGGACATGCGCCCCTCCGGCCGCGCCGCGGACCAGCTTCGGCCCGTCGCGCTCGACGTTCATGTCAACAAATACGCGGAAGGCTCCTGCCTCGCCGCCTTCGGCGACACGCGCGTGCTGTGCATGGCGAGCGTCGAAGATCGCGTGCCGGTTTTCCTCAAGGGTTCCGGCCGCGGCTGGGTGACGGCGGAATACGGCATGCTGCCGCGCGCGACCGACAGCCGCACCGAGCGCGAGGCGGCCTCGGGCAGGCAATCCGGCCGCAGCCAGGAAATCCAGCGCCTGGTCGGGCGGTCCTTGCGGGCCGTCACCGACCTTGCGGGTTTCGGCGAGCGCACGGTCAAGATCGACTGCGACGTGCTGCAGGCCGACGGCGGCACGCGCACGGCCGCGATCACCGGCGGCTTCGTAGCACTTCATCTCGCCTTCCAGCATCTGAAGCGGCTGCGCGCGGTGCCCGCGGTGCCGATCCGCGATCATGTCGCGGCGATCTCGTGCGGCATCGTCGGCGGCCAGCCGGTGCTCGACCTCGACTACCGGGAAGACAGCAACGCCGAGGCCGACGCGAACTTCGTCGTCACCGGCAGCGGCGGCATCGTCGAAGTACAGGCGACCGCCGAGAAGGCGCCGTTCGAACAGGCCGCCTTCGATCGCATGCTGGCGCTCGCGCGCCAGGGCATCGCGCAGCTCGTCGCGGCCCAGCAGGAAGCGATCGCCAAAGGACCGTGAGCGAGACATCGTTCAGGATCGTGACCGAGCACGATGCCGAACGGCGGGCCGCGATCTGCCGCGATCTGCTCGCGCGACTGCCCGACTGGTTCGCGATTCCGGAATCCGTCGAAAAATACATTGTCGAGGTGCGCAGCCGCGCGATGTCGGTGGCGCTCGAGCAAGACGACACGGTCGTCGGCTTTGCGACTTTCGAACGCGTCACACCGGTCGCGGCCGAACTGCACCTGATCGCCGTGCTGCCGACGCGGCACCGGCGCGGCGTCGGACGCGCGCTGGTCGCCGCGACAGAGGCGACGGCGTGCGCGCAAGGTGCGGCGATGCTGACGGTGAAGACGCTGGCGCCGTCGGTCGAAGACGCAGGCTATGCGGCGACGCGCGCTTTTTATCGCGCCTGCGGGTTCGTGCCGCTTTCGGTCTTTCCGGACTTGTGGGATCCGGAGAATCCCTGCCTGCTGATGGGAAAGCCGCTCGGCTGAACCTGTGCGATCAGAGCCCGCGCGCCGACCGCCACTGGACGACCGCGGCATCTTCCGCCGCGCGCTGCTCGGGGCTGAGTGCCGCGCCGACACGCGCCGCTTCCTGCGCCGCCTGCCGATCGCCGGAAGCGGCCGCGATCGCATACCAGCGATAGGCGGCGGCGGCATCGGGCGGCACGCCCGTCCCGGTCTCATAGAGGTAGCCGAGATTGAATTGCGAATCGATCACGCCGCTTTCCGCCGCGACCGTGAACCAGACCACCGCTTCGAACGGATTCGGCTCGACGCCGGTGCCGTCGAGATAGATGTAACCGAGCGCGTGCTGCGCCGGCGGATACCCGAGCTCGGCGGCGCGGTAGACCCATTGCGCGCCGACGGCGGAATCCTGCTGCACGCCGCGTCCTTCGATCGCCATCATGCCGACATTGTAGGTCGATTGCGGATTGCCCTGGTCGGCGGCGCGCTTGTACCACTCGTAAGCGGTCGTCTCGTTCCTGGTGACGCCGAGCCCCTGCTCGTACATGACGCCGAGATTGTGCTGCGCCAGCGTATTGCCGGACCGGGCCAGCGGCTCGAAGAGCCGGAAGGCCCGCGCATGGTCGCCGGCCTGGAAGGCGGCGACGGCATCGTCGAACGCGTCGGCCCGCGCTTCGCCGGCGAGGCAGGCCACGGAAAACACCAGGACGATCAGGAAACGCGGCAGGCGGTACGGACGGCAGGCGAACGAACCGAACGGCATGGCGGCTACTCTCTCGGGCTCGTGGAGGGTCGCCGGCCCCGGCAGCCGACCGGCAGGCAACGCCCTTCATCGGACGCGCGCCATCAGCCAGTCTAGCGCAATGCAGGCAGCCGACGACATGCCCCGCGAACGCCGGCCCCTTCGGTTTCCGGGCAAACGGCTGGTGCTCGCCAGCCACAACGCCGGCAAGCTGCGCGAGATCGCCGCCCTGCTTGGCCCCTGCGGCATCGAGACCCTGTCGGCGTCATCGCTCGGCCTGCCCGAACCCGAGGAAACCGGCGCGAGCTTCGCCGCGAATGCGCGGCTCAAGGCCGAAGCGGCGGCGACGTCTGCGAAACTGCCGGCGCTCTCCGACGATTCCGGGCTCGAGGTTGCGGCGCTCGGCGGCCGGCCCGGCATCCACGCCGCGCGCTGGGCCGAGATTGCGCCGGGCCGGCGCGATTTCGGGCACGCGATGCGGCGCGTCGCCGAAGCGCTCGATTATCTCGGCACCGAGAACCGGCGCGCCCGGTTCGTCTGCGCGCTGGCGCTCGCGCTGCCGCGCGGCGACGGCGGCGTCGAGACAAGGATCTTCGAAGGCACGGTCGAGGGCGTCATCGTCTGGCCGCCGCGCGGCACACAGGGTTTCGGGTACGATCCGATCTTCCAACCCGCCGGCTTCGACATCACATTCGGCGAGATGGAGCCCGCGAAGAAGCATGCGATGAGCCACCGCGCCGAGGCGTTCCGGCTGCTGGTCGAGGCGTGTTTCGGCGGCGACCGCCATGCGCGCTGAACGCACATCCGGCACGCCCGGCTTCGGCATCTATATCCACTGGCCGTTCTGCAGGTCGAAATGCCCATACTGCGATTTCAACTCGCATGTGCGCGCCGCGATCGACGAGGCGCGCTGGCAGAGCGCGCTGCTCGCCGAACTCGATCACTATGCCGGCCGCACCGGCGGGCGCGAGGCCGACGCGGCGCACACCGTCACCAGCATTTTCTTCGGCGGCGGCACGCCGTCTTTGATGCCGCCGGAGACCGTCGCCGCGCTGATCGGGCGCGTGCGCCACAACTGGCGCTGTACGGACGATATCGAGATCACGCTCGAGGCGAACCCGACCTCGGTCGAGGCGGCCCGCTTCGCCGCGCTGGCCGATGCCGGCGTCAACCGCGTCTCGCTGGGCCTGCAATCGCTCGACGACGCGGCGCTCGAGTTTCTCGGCCGCACGCATTCGGCCGCCGAAGGAATGAAGGCACTGTCGATCGCGCAGCGCGTCTTCGGGCGCGTGTCATTCGACCTGATCTATGCGCGGCCGGGACACACGGTGCCGGCCTGGCGCGACGAACTCGCCCGTGCGCTGGCGCTCGGTACGACGCATCTTTCGCTCTACCAGCTCACCATCGAGCCGGGAACCGTGTTCGAGGGCGCGCACCGGCGCGGCGAATTTTCGATTCCCGACGAAGAGACGGGTGCCGCGCTCTACGAGGCGACCCAGGAAATCTGCGAGGCGGCCGGAATGCCGGCCTACGAGATTTCGAACCACGCCAAGCCGGGCGAGGAATCGCGGCACAACCTGACCTACTGGCGCTATGGCGACTATGTCGGCGTCGGGCCCGGCGCGCACGGCCGCATCAGCGAGAACGGCAGCAAGTTCGCGACGCGCCAGCATCGCGCCCCGGAAGCCTGGCTCGAAACCGTCGAGGCGCAGGGCCATGCGACGCGCCGGAACGAGAAGCTCGATCGCGCCACACGCCTGCAGGAAATGACGATGATGGGGCTGCGGCTTACCGAAGGGCTCGATCGCGCGCGGCTCGCCGCCGAACTCGCGCGCGGACCCGAAACGAACGAGGCGCCCGAGGAGTTTTTCGATCCGGGGCGCCTCGCAACGCTTGTAAACGAGAACCTTCTGGTTGCCGACGGGCGGAGACTCCGGGCGACTGCCTCGGGTCGTCAGCGTCTCAATGCGCTGACCGGCTACCTGCTCGGTTAGATCGTCTCCGTGCCGTCTTAAGCGACGCGACGGTCGCTGTTGTCGTTCGCCGAACGACCCCGACCGGCGACCCGACCGAGCGCTTCGATTGCCCGGTACGCGGCGACGCTCAGCCAGAGGTCGTCGCGTTCCCGGCGGTTCTGGTTCACCGCCTCCGGGGCCGCGCCGGAACCGTAAACGGCCAGCAAGCCATCAAAAAACCGGATCATGACACTCTCCTTTGCAACTTTCTTTCGCCTTGGAGCCGCGGGAAGCAACTGTACGATTTCTTGCCCGGTGCTCTTGCGATACGGCCAATCTAGGGTTGATAAATCGGGCTTACAAACGATATTCTCTGCTGGATCGAATTAGTAAAATTGAACTGAAACATGGCTGACACCCGTCTGAAACGCAGGCTTCCGCCCCTGAACAGCCTGCGCGCCTTCGAGGCCGCGGCCCGCCACCTGAGCTTTGCCGAGGCCGCCGAGGAGTTGTCCGTGACCCCGGCGGCGGTCAGCCACCAGGTCAAGCGGCTCGAGGATTATCTGGGCGTGAAGCTGTTCCGACGCCTGAACCGCCAGGTGCTGCTGACCGACGCCGGTCAGCTCGCCCTGCCCGACGTGCGCGCCGCCTTCGACCGGCTCGCGACCGCGATGGAGCGCGTCGCGCGCCGCAACGACGAGAAAATCCTCACCGTCACCGCCACCACCTCGTTCGCCGGCAAATGGCTGGTGCCGCGGCTGGTGCGCTTCCGCATGCGCCACCCGGAGATCGAGGTGCGGATCGACGCCTCGGACTATCTGGTCGATTTCGAGCTGGAGAACATCGACATCGGCATCCGCTACGGCAAGGGTGTCTATCCGGGCCTGCGCTCCGACCGGCTGCTCGGCGACGAGATTTTTCCGGTCTGCTCGCCGAGGCTGCTCGAAGGGCCGCATCCGCTGAAGCGGCCGGCCGATCTCAAATGGCACACGCTGCTGCACTCGGACTGGGAGTTCAAGGACGACAGCGATCCCGACTGGCGCATGTGGCTGCGCGCCGCCGGCGTCACCGACATCGACCCGACGGCGGGACCGAAATTCTATCCCGACACGATGGCGTTGCAGGCGGCAATCGAAGGCCACGGCGTGGCGCTGAGCAACTCGACGCTCGCCGGCGCCGATCTCGCGGCGGGCCGCCTCGTGAAGCCGTTCGAATTCACGATGCAGATCGACTTCGGTTACTACGTCGTGTCGCCGGAGAAGACCGCGAACCTGCCGAAGATCCGCTGGTTCCGCGAATGGCTGCTGGAAGAGGCGGGCGCCGCGACGCGCGAGGTGGCGGCCGCCTGAGTTGCCATAACTCCACACTGAACCACGGAAAAGAGATGAAACGCCCAATTGCCGCGCCGGCCTTCTCACATTATCCGGAGACGTGGCACTTCTCGCCCGCGATCGACACGGGCGACTTTGTGTTCTTTTCCGGCCAGACCGGCTGCCGCCCGGACGACACGGTGTCGTCGGATCCGGAGCAGCAGTTCCGCGACCTGTTCGAGTTCCTGAAGGCCAATCTTGCGGCGGCCGGCCTGACATTCGACGACGTGGTCGAGATCACGACCTATCATGTCGAGCTCAGGAAGCACCTTCCTGGTTTCGAAAAAGTCATGCGCGATCACGTTCGCGCACCCTATCCTGCGTGGACGGCAATCGGTGTGACTGAATTTATCACCGAGGGGACGCTCGCCGAGGTCCGCATCATCGCCCGGCGTTCCTAACTCTTGTCGGCGACCGGGGCGGGAACCGTGCGCCGGTACTTCGGAATAGCGGCTAGCAGGCAGCGCTCGCCGAGCACGATCAGCGGCTCGACGCGGTAGCCGGCTTCGGCGAAGGCCGCGAGCTCGTCCGCGAGGCCGACCGTGAAATCGGTCTTTCCCATCACTTCGCGCACGCGATCGGCGAAGGCGGGCTGCGTCGTCTCCGGCGTCCAGCCGGACAGCGCACGCCACAGCGCCGCGTGCGGCACGGCGAAGCCCGCGTAGTCGGCGCGCAGCCTTTCGCCGTAGAGCAGCAATCCGCCGTCGGCGAGCGAGCCGCGCAGGGACGCCAGCACGGCACGCTTTGCCGGCGACGGAACCTCGTGCAGCACCTGCAGCGCCAGCACCGCGTCGAAGCGCCCCGGCACAAGTGTGCCCGTCCTGAACGAAACGAGAGCGCGGCGATGCTGGCGAAATCTTGTGCCGTGTCGCGCCAGACGCATCGCCGCGAGCGCCATCATCGGCTCGGAAAAATCGACGCCATCGACGGTGGCCGACGGCATCGCATCGAGAATGCGCTCGGTGACGAGCCCGCTGCCCGAACCGATCTCGAGCAGAGACAGCGTGGATCGTTCGGCCGCGAGCGACTGCAGGATCGCGACGATCAGCGCGAGCAGGAACGGTCGCGTCGGGTTGCCCGTAATGTGCTGACCATCCCAATCCGCGGCGAATTGCTCGTCGGTCCAGTTGTCCTTCATGAAGGGGCGCGCGCGACGCTGCTAAAAGAGCGCGTCCTGGAAGGACTGCGGCGCCGGATCGATGGTGACGATCTGGTTGTACTGCAGCTCCATCACCGCAAGCCCGCGCTGGATCGTGCCGTCGGGCACGAACCGGAAGATGCCGTCGATGCCGGCGAACCCGTCCGTGCGCGTCAGGCTCGGCTGGTCGTAGACGAAGCCGGTCCGCGCCGCGTCCGGCCCCGCCTCGCGTGCCAGCACCGAAGCGAGCGCCGTGCCGTCATAGGCGAGGCTGGCGAGCCGCGCCGGCGGACTGCCGTAAACCTGGCTGTAGCGTTGTTCGAAACGCCGCCAGCTCTCGGCCGGCGGGGCGGCAAACCAGCCGGCGGCGAGACCCGATTCGGCGCCGAGCCGCGAATCGTCCCACAGGGTCGAGCCGAGCATTTTCACCTCGGCCGCGCGGATGTCGTAGAAGGGCAGCAGCGGCGCGATCAGGCGCAGCCGGTCGCCGCCTTCGGGAATCAGCAGCGCATCGTAGCCGGCGCGCGCGCCCGCCAGCCGCTGCACATAGGGCGCCATGTCGGTGGTGGCGGTGTCGTAAAACTCGACCGAGCCCGCGTTGCCGGACGAGGCGAGCAGCGCCCGGTTCAGTGCCGCCGCGACGGTGCGGCCGTAGGTCGAATTCGGCAGCAGCGCCGCAATGCGCGGATAACCGCGCGAGACCGCGAAGCCGACGACGCGCTCGATCTGCAGCTCGGGCAGGATGCCCATGACGTAGACATTGTCGCCGGCGACGCTGCGGTCGGTCGAAAAGCTGATCACCGGCACGGCGGCGGCGCGCGCGATCGGCGCCACCTGGTTCACCTGCTGGGCGAAGAGCGGACCGAGGATCAGCCGCGCACCCTCGGCGATGGCGCCCTGGGCGGCCGCGACGGCACCGCCGGGCCCCTCGGTATCCTCGACCAGCAGCGCGAACTGCTCGTTGCCGGCATCGAACAAGGCCATCTCGGCGGCACGGCGCATGCTCTGGCCGAGTGCCGCATGCTGGCCCGAGAGCGGCAGCAGCAGGCCGACGCGCACGCGCGCGTCGCTCGAGACGATCGGTGCGGGCGCGGCGGGTGTGGGAACGCTGACCGGCGGCGCCGGGGCGGGTTCGGGCGGCGGGCTCTGCGATTCGGTCGTGGTCGGCGCCGGAGCCGGTTGTTGCTGGCAGGCGCCCAGTGCGAGCATGGTCAACAGCAGGGCCGCGACCAGCAGCAGGGCGCGCAGAGCCGGACCGGACGATGTCGAAAGAACCGAAACAGCGCGGCTCGCCGCCAGCATCGTCGGCACCCCTCCAGGCTTCCGCAGGCCGGGCCGAGCCTAGCGGCCGGTCGGCGGCAAGTACATGGTCGCGCAACTTCCGGCACCACCCGCGGGGCGGCGTCCTCGCCATCGTTGCCACGCCGATCGGCAATCTCGGCGACATCACCAGGCGCGCCGTCGACTGTCTGGCCGAGGCCGATCTCGTGCTGTGCGAGGACACGCGCGTGACCGGCAGGCTGCTCGCCCATCTGGGCCTGAAGAAACCGTTACAGGCCTATCATGACCACAATGCGGCGCGCGTGCGGCCGATGGCGCTCGAACGGCTGGCGCAGGGCGCGCTGGTCGCGCTGGTTTCGGACGCGGGGACCCCGCTGATTTCCGATCCCGGCTACCGGCTGGTGCGCGAGGCGGCCGCGGCGGGGATTGCCGTCACGCCGCTGCCGGGATCCTCGGCATTGCTGGCGGCACTGACGGTCGCCGGCCTGCCGACCGACCGGTTCCTGTTCGCCGGCTTCCTGCCGCCCAAGGCGACGGCGCGGCGAACGGCGATCGCCGAGCTGAAATCGGTCCGCGCGACGCTGGTCTTCTATGAGTCCGGTCCGCGCTTGCCGGCGACGATCGGGGATCTTGCCGCCATTCTCGGTCCGCGCGAGGCCGCCGTCGCGCGCGAATTGACAAAGATGCACGAGCGCGTCCGCCGAATGAATCTCGACGAACTCGCACAGCATTATCGCAGGCGCGCGCCGGACGACATGCCGAAAGGCGAGATCGCGATCGTTGTCGCGCCGCCGGACGATTCGCCGCACACGATCGCCGACGACGAACTCGTCGCGATGCTGCGCGATGCGCTCGGGCGCCTGCCGCTCAAATCGGCGGTCGAGGAAGTCGTCGTCGGCACCGGCCTCCCGCGCAACGCGATTTATCGCCGCGCGCTCGCCCTGAAGCGCCGCGCGCGAAGCGCGGACGAACCCGACGACGCCGAATGAGCCGCACGACCGAAAGCCGCCGGCGCGCGCAGCGTCACGGACGGCGCAGCGAAGGACTGGCCGCCTGGTGGCTGCGGCTCAAGGGCTACCGGATTCTCGAACGGGATTTTCGATGCCCGGTCGGCGAGATCGACCTGATCGCGCGGCGCGGCAGGACGCTCGCGATCGTCGAGGTGAAGGCGCGATCCGCCCTGGCCGATGCCGCCGCGGCGATCTCCGGGCGCCAGCGCCGCCGTATCCTCGCGGCGCTGGGCTGGTACCTGCAGCGCCGGCCGCAGTTCGCCGAGGCCCGCATCCGGTTCGATGCGGTGCTGATCGCACCCGGCCGCCTGCCGCAGCATCTGGCCGGCTGCTGGGAGCCGACGGCTACGGGTTAGGGGCGACTTGCGGTAGAATGGCGGCCTCGAATCGGCAGCGCAGGGCGCCGAAACCATGGCCGAAGCCCGCTTGCGTCCGGATGCGAGCGGCAGGTTCCATCGCAACCTGCTGCTGGCGGGAATGCTTCTGGTCGCACTGGCCGGCTGCACGCCGGTCGGCCTCGCCACGACGGTCGTCGCGACCGCAGGCACCAAATCCGCCGAAGAACGCGGCTTTCAAACCTCGGTCGCCGACGATGCGCTCTGGCTCGACATCAACGGAAGGCTGCTGGCCCACGACGCTGCGCTGTTCGACGCGGTGATGCTGCAGGTGCACGAAGGGCGGGTGCTGCTCTCCGGCGAGGTGCCCACCCCGGAGGCGCGGCTCGAAGCCGTCAAGATCGCCTGGCAGCCCGACGGCGTCGCCGAGGTCATCAACGAACTCACCGTCATCGCACCCTCGCGCAACGGCTGGCGCGATTTCTGGATCGCCCAGAAGATCGACGGCAAGCTTCTGCTGGATCGCAAGATCCGGTCAATCAACTACAGCGTCGAAGTGGTGGACGGGGTGGTCTATCTGATCGGCATCGCCCAGGACGAAGCCGAGCTGCAGCGGGTGATCGACCATTGCCGCGACGTCGCGTATGTTCGCCGCATCGTCAGCTACGTCCGCATCAAGTCCCAAACGGCCGGTAGCGCCAGCGAAGGATGACCGATCCCAGCAACGCGGATCCGGGTGCGGCGGCCGCCAACATCGCGGCCGCGCGCACCCGTCTCGAAGCCCTGTCGACCGTGGCCGATGCCGAGATCGATCTCGCCGACGCCGCGCTCGCACTGGCCTGTTTCGACCGGCCCGAGGTTGCGCCCGAGCGCTACCGCGAACATCTGGCCCTGCTGGCGCGCGACGTTGCCGACCGGTTCGCCGAAGCCGGAACGTCCGACACGATCGACGGACGCTGCGCCTCGATCAACGAGATACTCTATGTGCAGGAAGGCTATCGCGGCGACGATGCGACCTACGACGATCTGCAGAACGCCAACCTGATGCGCGTCATCGACCGCCGGCGCGGGCTGCCGGTGGCGCTCGGCATTCTCTACATCCATGCCGGCCGCGCGCAGGGCTGGCAGGTCGACGGCATCGCCTTTCCCGGGCATTTCCTGGTGCGCATCGACCGCGAGGGCGAACGCGCGATCGTCGATCCGTTCCACCGCGGGCGGCCCTGCGATGCGGCCGAGCTGCGCCGGCTGATCAAGACCGCCGCCGGCAACGATGCCGAACTGTCGCCCGAATTCTTCGAGCCGGTCGGCAACGTCGACATCCTGCTGCGGCTGCAGAACAACATGAAGATCCGCCACATCCGCATGGGCGAGCTCGCGAAGGCGGCCGAAATGGTCGAGCGCATGCTGCTAATCGCACCGGCGCGCGCCGAACTCTGGCGCGACGTCGCGATGATCCACGTACGGCTCGACAACCTGCGGCGCGCCGTCGATTCGCTCGAGCGCCACATCGCGCTCGAGACGCGCGACAGTCTCAAGCACCAGTCGGCGCGGCTGCTCCAGGAGCTGCGCGCGAGGCTGAACTGAGCCGAGCGGCGCGCCCGGACCGGCACCGCTTCGCCGCCATTTTATACAGCATTGTCAGTCAGTTAATGGCTCCATGTTGCGCCGCAGCAAGGCCGGCTATAATGGCGGCCTTGCGGCGATACGCAGCCATCCCATGACAGCAACCGATCCGGCCACCGGCCGTCCCGGCGACGGCGCGGCGGCTCCCGTGCATGCATCGTCTTCCGGCCGCCGGCTGGCCGCTCTTTCCGTCGGCGCGCTCGGCATCGTCTACGGCGATATCGGCACCAGCCCGCTCTACGCGTTGCGCGAGGCGCTGAACGCCACCGGCACCGGCATCACCGAGACGAGCGTCTTCGGCGTGCTGTCGCTGGTGTTCTGGGCGCTGACGCTCGTCGTCGCGATCAAATACGTGATCATCGTGCTGCGGGCGGACAATCGCGGCGAAGGCGGCATCCTCGCGGTCGCGGCGCTGATCCTGCAGGACCGCGGCCTCGCGCCGCGCCTGACGAAGATCGTGATCGCGCTCGCGATCGCAGGCGCCGCGCTCTTTTACGGCGACTGTCTTCTCACGCCGGCCATCTCGGTACTGAGCGCCGTCGAAGGCCTGTCGATCGCCGCGCCGCGCCTGCATGCGCTGATCGTGCCGGCGACGGTCGTCATCCTGATCGCCCTCTTCCTGGTTCAGGCGCGCGGCACGGGCCGCGTCGGCGCCCTGTTCGGACCGATCATGGCGGTCTGGTTCGTCGTGCTGGGCACGCTCGGCACGATCGAGATCGCCGGCAATCCGGCGGTGCTGCGGGCGCTCGACCCGCGCTACGGCGCCGCCTTCCTCGTTCGGCACGCGCCGGTCGGGCTTGCCGTGCTGGCGGCGGTGTTCCTCGCCGTTACCGGCGCCGAAGCGCTCTATGCCGATATGGGACATTTCGGCCGCCGCCCGATGCGGCTCGCCTGGTTCGCGCTCGTGATGCCGGGTCTCGTGCTCAACTATTTCGGCCAGGGTGCGCTGTTGCTGCGCGATCCGTCGGCGATCGCCAACCCGTTCTACCTGCTCGGGCCGGAATGGGCGCGACTGCCGATGGTCGGTCTCGCCGCGGTCGCGACCGTCATCGCGTCGCAGGCGGTCATTTCGGGCGCCTTTTCGATCACGCGCCAGGCGGTGCAGCTCGGCTACCTGCCGCGGCTCGAGTTCCGCCATACCTCGGCGAGCGAGATCGGCCAGATCTATTCGCCGCAGGTAAACTGGTTCCTGCTGGCGGCGGCGATCGGCGTGGTGCTGGCATTCGGCTCGTCCTCCGAGCTGGCGGCGGCGTATGGGCTCTCGGTTTCCGGCACGATGGTGATCACGACCCTGCTGGTGTTCATGGTTGCCATGCGGCGCTGGAAATGGAATCCGGTGGCGATCGCCGCGATCATCGGCCCGCTGTTCGCCGTCGATGCGATGTTCCTGGGCGCCAACATGCTGAAGATTCCCGAGGGCGGCTGGTTTCCGCTGTTGGTCGGCATCCTGCTCTATGCCGTGATGTCGACCTGGCGCCTCGGTCGCGCCGAAATGCAGCGCCAGATCGCGTCGGGCACGATGCCGCTTTCGACCTTCCTCCATCGCCTCAAACCCGAGCACCCGGTGCGGGTACCCGGCACGGCCGTCTACATGACCGGCAACCTGCAGGACGTGCCGCGCGCACTGCTGCACAATATCAAGCACAACAAGGTGCTGCACGAGCGCGTCGTGCTGCTTACCGTTGCGACCGAGGGCGTGCCGATCGTGCCGCGCGACGAACGGATCCAGGTCGAACCGCTCGGCAAACGGTTCTGGCGCGTGACGCTGCGTTACGGCTTCATGCAGATTCCGAACGTTCCGCGCGCGCTGTCGCGTGCCGTCGCCGAGGGGCTGGAATTCGACATGATGTCGACCTCGTTCTTCCTCGGCCATGTGGCGCTGACGCAAGGCGGCGGCTCGGCGCTGCCGCGCTGGCGCCGGCAGCTTTTCGGAACCCTGGCCCGCAACGGGTTCGGCGCGACCGAGTTCTTCCGGCTGCCGCCGAACCGCGTGGTCGAGATGGGCTCGCAACTCGCGCTCTGAACGCCGGCGGTTCGGGTACCGGCTGCGCGCCGCCGGCCTGAAATTCCGTCTGCCCCCGGCCCGCCTCCTTCTCTATGATCGCGCCTTGCCTTTCCGGACCACGCCCCAGAGCATGAGCCGCGCCGTCGCCATCCAGATGGATCCGATCGAGGGAATCGACATCGATGCCGATTCCTCCTTCGCCCTGGCGCTCGAGGCGCAAAAGCGCGGCCATGCGCTTTACCATTACCTGCCGCGGCATCTGGTCATGCGCGAAGGCCGCGTCTATGCGCACATGCGGCCGCTCAAGGTCCGGCGCGAGAAGGGCAACCATGCCACGCTCGGCGCCTTCGAAACGCTCGACCTGCGCACGCTCGACATCGTGCTGATGCGGCAGGACCCGCCCTTCGACATGGCCTATATCACGGCGACGCACCTGCTCGAGCATGTGCATCCGGCAACCCTGGTCGTCAACGATCCGATCGAGGTGCGCAACGCGCCGGAGAAGCTGTTTGTCACGCATTTTCCCGAGCTGATGCCGCCGACGCTGATCACCTCCGACCGGCGCGAGGTGATCGCGTTCCGCGAGGCGCACAAGGACATCATCGTCAAGCCGCTCTACGGCAACGGCGGCGCCGGCGTGTTCCATATCGGGCCGGGCGACGAGAATCTGAACGCGCTGCTGGAGATGTTCACGCTGCTCTATCGCGAGCCGATCATCGTGCAGCGCTATCTGCCGGAGGTGCGGGCGGGCGACAAGCGCATCATCCTGGTCGACGGCGTCGCGGCGGGCGCCATCAACCGGATTCCGCCGGCGGGCGAGGCGCGCTCGAACATGCATGCCGGCGGCAAGCCGGTGAAGTCGACGCTGACCGCCCGCGAGCGCGAGATCTGCGAGGCGATCGGTCCGGTCCTGCGCGCGCGCGGGCTGGTCTTCGTCGGCATCGACGTGATCGGCGACTATCTGACCGAGATCAACGTCACCTCGCCGACCGGCATCCAGGAGATCGACCGGTTCGATGGCGGCAACACCGCCGCGAAGATCTGGGATGCGATCGAGGCGCGGTTCGACGCGCGCCACACGCTGAAGCCGGTCTAAACAATATCAGACTGCCGCCGTCGGCTCGATCCGCACATAGCCTTTCGGATTGAAGTAGAGCGAATTGGGCGCGTACCTGGTGCACGGACGAAGGCGAATCCGACGAACGATCGTGTCGGGACCTTGCGAAAAAGTGTCGCCGTCGTGAAGTGCATTTCCCGGGCCGACGCCGAGCGTGTAGTCACCGTAGGACGTTACCCATCCGAGGTCGGCGCGCTCATCGCCGGATGCGGGCACTTCGACATCGGGAAGCCCGAAAAGATGGAACCCGCATGAATAGAACGTTCCGTCTTCATCGGGCCCAATCAATCGCTGCACCCACGCGAGGCAAAGCAACAAGCCGGCCAGCGCATCGTTGCCGTCACGCCTGGCGGACTCGAGGAGACTGGCGAGTCGGAGCCAACCGTCGCGACCGCGCGACAATCCGCTGCTGAACGCCATGACTCCCGACGCATCGCCCTGGAGAAGCATTTTCGTCAGTTCGAGGGCCTTCCGCGCGATCAAAACTCCGTTGCTCCGATCGACATCGGGCGACGCGATATAGGCAACTTGCTTGTGCCCGGCGATCTGCTCGATATCGTCATCGGTCAGCGACGGCATTGTCCGGTCTTCGAGCTGTTCGAACGAGCGCGCCAGGGTTGGCAATGGACCCGTCCGCGAGTTCAGGGTGTCGAGCCGGAACCCATCGAATTGCGGGCCTGACAGAAGCACGTGAACTTGATCGAAGCTACGCCAGTTGCCCGGCACGCACAGCACATGCCGCACCCGGACCTCAGCCAAGCGCCGTCGCCTTCCCGATCGCGAGCCGGAGCGGTTCGAGCTGGCGCTCGAAGACCCGCCACTTGCCGATCGAGCTCGCATAGATCGGCCGGCGCACCTGGCCCTTGCTGGCGGTCAGCACCGGGCGCTCGGTGCGGTGGAAATCGAGACAGGCCGGCTCCCATTCGAGTCCGCAGAAATCGAGCAGCCGGCGGGCCTGCGTCTCGAAATCCTCGACCGTGGTCTCGTAGCTGAATTCCAGCATCGGCTCCGGCAGCACCGCGTTCCAGTGCGCCATCAGCCGCCGGTACTGGCCGTAATAATGCCCGATATCCTCGAGATCCCACGACCAGCTCGTCGGATGCGAGAAATTCTGCTCGTAGCAGGAGAGACAATTGTCCATCGCGTCGCGGACGCAATGGACGATCCTGGCGTTCGGGAACAGCAGGCGGATCAGCCCGACATGCACGTAGTTGCTCGGCATCTTGTCGGTGGCGCGCGCCGAGCGGGTGAGCTGCGCGAGCTGCTCGAGGTATCGGTCGGCGAAACGCCGCACGAGCTCGGGCGTCAGCCGGTCCATCGCGAACGGAAAACCGCCGGCCGCCTCGCCGGGCTGCGCCAGCGTCCGCGGCATCAGCCGCGCGATGTCGCGGATGCCTTCGAGCTCGCCGGCGCCGAACACGCGCGAATGGCTGGCGAGAATCTGCTCGCACAGCGTGGTGCCCGAGCGCGGCATGCCGAGAATGAAGATCGGCCGGTTCGACGGGCTGCCCATGCCCCTTGTGCGCTCGAAGAATTTCGCATCGAACGTCCCGATGATGCGGGTGAAATACTGTTCGCGCGATGCCCGCCCGTAACCGCGCTCGCGCTCGATCAGTTCTTCCCGACGCAGCCGGTTGCCGGTCTCGAGATGCCGGAAGGCGGCATCGAAATTGGCGCGGTTCTTCTCGAGCGCGTAGAGCGAAAACTGCAGCCGGCGCCGATTGCGCTGCTGCGTTGCGGGGTTTTCCGCCAACGCCAGCGCGCGCGCATGCAGCGCCTCGTCGACGGTGTCGGGAAACTGCGTCAGCAGCACCGCCATCGCGTCGCTGCTGTCGGGCGCCAGCGCGATGACGCGCTGCCAGGCCGCCTGCGCATCCGCCGGCCGACCCATGATCTGTGCGAAACGGGCGACCGCGATCCAGACATCGACCGACTGGGGCGCGCGCCGTTGTACCTCGGCGAGCAGCTTCTCCGCCTGGCGTTCCTTGCCGATCATCGCCAGCACGCCGGCGTAGCGGATCATGCGGCCGGGATTCTCGGGATCGAGTTCAAGTGCGCGTTTCAGGGCCTTCGCGGCCGCTCGCTGCTGGCGGTTGGATTCGAGATAGGCCTCGCCGAGCAGGCCGAAATAGTCGGCGCGATTCGGCTCGAGCTCGCAGGCGCGTTTCAGCGGGGCAACCGGATCGCCGCGCGTGAGCAGGCGCCGGCACTGGCCGACCTCGACCAGCATTGCCGGCACGTCGGGCGCCACCGCGCAGCCGCGTTCCGCGACCTTGTGGGCCTCGTCGAAACGCCCGCTGCGCCGCAGCAGGTTCGCGAGCCGCTCATAGCCGCGCCAGTCCTTCGGCACCAGCAGCACGGCCTTGCGGAACGCCATGGCCGCCTCGCCGACGCGGCGCCCGGCCAGCGCGTCATTGCCCGCCGCCAGCAGCTCCTCAAGGCCGCGCGGACGGCGCGCGGCGGCATCCGCCGCCGACGCGGCGACGCTGCCGGCGCTTGCCGCATCGGCTGCCGGATCGTCGGCGCTCATGACCCCCCTCGCATGGCCGGTATTAGCGGATTGGCGGGGCGGGGCGTCAACCGCCGGCCGGCGGCGTCGTTCGCTAGAGCGTGCCCGTGACGGTCGCGGCGGCCCGCGCCGCGGCCGCCTGCTCGCGGGCGCGCACCGCTTCGCGATGCAGGATGTAGATACCCGACGCCACCACGATGACGGCGCCGGTCACGAGCCAGAGGTCCGGCACCTCGGCCCAGAAGGCAAACCCGTAACCCATCGCGAAAACCAGGGCGAGATACTCGAACGGCGCGACGAGGGCCGCCGGCGCCAGCCGGAATGCCTGCGTCATGGTGAA
>Ga0187892_10005885_pt1 | contig 18773 bp, 24 predicted proteins | sample MA1701073metaG_FD_139345 | JGI IMG/M metagenome (GOLD analysis project Ga0187892, IMG submission 139345) | Bio-ooze microbial communities from a basaltic lava cave in the Kipuka Kanohina Cave System on the Island of Hawaii, USA - MA170107-3 metaG ...
CGGCCACGGATCGTGGAGTTCGCGGCGATGAGCCGGCTGCCGGCCATCTACGGACTCCGGGAGTTCGTGGACTCCGGAGGCCTCATGTCGTACGGGACCGACCGGCGCGATCTGTATCGGCGCGGCGCGACCTACGTCCACCGGATCCTCACCGGCACGCGCCCCGCGGACCTTCCGGTGGAGCGGCCCGTCAAGTTCGAGCTGGCGATCAATCTGAAAACGGCCCGGGTGCTTGGCCTCACGATCCCGCCGGCTCTGCTACGGCGAGCAGACTACATCGTTCACTAGGAGACTCAATGACTCGAAAGCTCATCAGCTCCGGCTCCACCTTCGAAGAGCAAATCGGTTACTCCCGGGCCGTCGTCGACGGAAACTGGGTCTTCGTCTCGGGCACCACCGGCTTCGACTACGCCACCATGACCATCCCGGAAGGCTTGATCGAGCAAACCGAGCAGTGCCGGAAGAACATCGAGGCCGCGCTGCGGCAGGCGGGCTCCAGCCTGAAGGATGTCGTGCGAGTGACGTACGTCCTGCCGAACGCCGGCGAGTTCGAGCAGTGCTGGCCCGTCCTGCGCAAATACTTCGGCGCGGTGCGGCCCGCCGCGATGATGATCTCGGCCGGTCTCGCGGACCCGCGCATGAGGATCGAGATCGAGGTGACCGCGCTGAAGCGGCCGTAGCATGGCGCTACTCTTCTCGTATGGCACGCTCCAGCAGGAGGCGGGCCAGCTGTCGACGTTCGGACGGTTGCTCGAGGGCCAGCCGGACGAGCTCGTCGGCTTCGAGCAATCGCTGCTGAGGATCGAGGATCCGCAGTTCGTGGCGACGAGCGGGAAGACCGATCACGCCATCGTGAAATTCAACGGGAGAAGCGACAGTCGCGTGAAGGGCACGGTGTTCGAGGTCTCGGATCGTGAGCTCGCCGAGGCCGACCAGTACGAGCCCGCGGGCTACAAGCGGATCTTCGCGATGCTGGCTTCCGGGAAGCAGGCGTGGGTGTACGCCGACGCGCGCTTCTCGTAGGGACGTCGCCTGCCGCCGGTGATGTGGAGCGAGCGGCTGGAGCGGGCGATCCGGGCGGCGGTCCGGGTCGCGGAGCGGCTGGGCATGGCGGCGCCCGCGCCGGTGATCCTGAGGGACTCGAACCATACGAGCATCCATCTGAGGCCGTTTCCCATCGTGGCCCGTGTCATGGCCGCGACCGCGGCTCGAGGGACCGACGGCAGGCTGGCGGGCGAGCTCGCGGTGGCGAACCACCTGGCGCGAGCGGGCGCCCCGGTCGTGGCCCCGAGCATCGACATCCCGCCAGGCCCCCACTTCGAGGGTGACTGGGCCATGACCTTGTGGGAGTACGTCGCCCACCGCCAGGCGGAGGAAGGCGATGGGCCGGTCGCCGCGGAGGCATTGCGCGAGATTCATCGAGCCCTGGCTGCGTACCCTGAGCCATTGCCCTCGTTCGCGACCGCCCTTGACGGCTGTCGCCGCGTCCTCCTGGACGAGCGGGCCTTGCCCGCCCTTGATCGAGCCGACAAGGCCTTTCTCCTCGCGGAGCACGACCGACTGCGGGGGCTGCCGGCCATGGGCGCCATCGTCCCCGGCGCGATACACGGCGATCCTCACCTGGGCAATGTGCTGATGACTCCGGGCGGGCCACGGTGGACGGACTGGGAGTCGGCCTGCGTCGGTCCGCTGGAGTGGGACCTCGCCAGCCTTCCGGAGACGGCGCTCGCCGCCGTTCCGGCGGTGAACGGGGAGCTCCTCGCGGTGCTGAGGGACCTGAGGAGTGTCTGTGTGGCGGTGTGGTGCTGGGCCGAGCCCGATCGGGCGCCGGAAAAGCGTGAGGCGGCGGAGTATCATCTGCGCCGCTTGCGGGAGCGATCTTCTGTCTAGGCCGGCGGCGGGGTCCTGGGCCTCTGGTCAGGCCTACGAGGAGTACATCGGCCGCTGGAGCCGCAAGGTCGCGACGGAGTTCGTTCGCTGGCTCGCGCTGCCTCCGGGTCTCGCGTGGGCGGATGTCGGGTGCGGGACCGGAGCACTGGCGGCCACCATCCTGGCCATGTGTGAGCCGGCCTCCATCCACGGCATCGACGCGTCGGAGGCCTTGGTGTCCGAGGCGCGGCAACGCCTCGAGGCCCCGCACGCCCGCTTCGAGACCGGCGACGCGACCCACCTGCCGTGGGACTCGGGCACCCGTGACGTGACCGTCTCCGGTCTGGTCCTCAACTTCGTTCGCGATCACGACGCCATGGCTCGCGAGATGGTCCGGGTGACCCGACCTGGCGGGCGCGTGGCGGCATACGTCTGGGACTATGCGGGGGGAATGCAGCTGATCCGGCACTTCTGGGACGCGGCCAGGGCGGTGAGCCCGGATCCTGCGCAGCTCGACCAGGCCGAACATTTCCCCGTGTGTCAGCCCGGTCCGCTCCAGGCCTTGTTCGAGCGGGCCGGGCTGAAGGCCGTGACGGTGCGCCCCATCGACATTCCCACCATCTTCCGGGACTTCGACGACTACTGGAATCCGTTCCTCGGCAAGACCGGGCCCGCCCCGGCCTATGTGGCTTCGCTCGGTGACGAAGCACGCGAGCGAATCCGGCTCTACCTCGAGGCGCGCCTCGCGCCGGCCGAGGGCGCGCCGATCGAGCTGACGGCTCGGGCGTGGGCGGTGCAGGGGACGGTCTGAGGATGCCGCCGGGGCGCTATACTCCACTGACAAAGCTCGAATCCATTCTCATCGGAGAGCGTCCATGATCATTGGCCTGGCGTCGCCCGGCGTCGCCTCGACCCTCGATGACGGCCTGGACCGGATCAAGCGGCTCCTGTCCGAAGCCTCGACCCAGGGCGCGGAGATCGTGTGCTTCCCGGAAGCCTATCTCCCGGGTCTGCGGGGACAGGATTTCGAGGTCTTCCCCTTCGATCAGGCACAGCAGGAGCGGGCCCTCCAGGCGGTGGCGCACTTGGCGCGGACCTATGCGGTGGCCACCATCCTGGGTATGGAACGGCTAACGGCGGCGGGCCGGCAGATTGCCGCCTTCGTCATCGACGCGCAGGGCCGGCTCCAGGGCTACCAGACCAAGAACCAGCTGGACCCGTCGGAGGATCGATTCTACGTGCCCGGAGATACCCGGCGGCTCTTCGAGGTCAACGGGGTGAAGTTCGGCGTGGCGATCTGCCACGAGGGCTGGCGCTATCCCGAGACGGTGCGCTGGGCGGCGGTGCGGGGCGCCAAGATTGTCTTTCACCCCCACCACACCGGAAGTGATCACACCGGGGTCCGTCCGACGCAGTGGGGCGCGGTGAGCAGCCCCTACTACGAGAAGGCGATGATGATGCGGAGCAGGGAGAACACGATCTACTTCGCCAGCGTCAACTATGGGCTGCGCTATCAAGAGTCGGCGACCAGCCTCATCGACCCGTCCGGCGAGTGCCAGGCGTACTTGCCTTATGGGCAGGAGGGCGTGCTGGTGCAGGGCATCAAGGTCGAGGAAGCAACCGGGCTGCTCGCCACCCGATACGCGCCCGAGCGGTATCGAGAATCGGAGTGAGCGTTCAATGCCCTACATCGCGAAGACCCCGAAGCCGCCCTACTATGCGGTGGTATTCACTTCCATCAACGCCAACGTCGATCACACCGAGCATGTCGCGATGTACGCTCGGTTGGTTCAGCGCGCCGCGGCCTACGAGGGCTATCTCGGGATCGAGCCGGCCCGCAATGCCGATGGCACGGGCGTCGCGGCGGTCTATTTCAAGGACCAGCAATCGATCGAGGCGTGGGCCAAGGACCCCGAGCACCAGGTCGCCAAGCGCAAGGGTCGCGAGACCTGGTACTCGCACTACATGATCCGTATCTGCCGGGTCGAGCGTGAGTACGGTCGGCCTGACTGACTACACCACGTTTCTCACGTTCCTGGGCATCTCGGCCCTGGTCATCACCAGCCCGGGTCCCGACACGGCGCTCACCGTGCGCAATGCGCTCGTGGGCGGCCGCCGGGCGGGCATCTTCACCGCGCTGGGCGTGTCGGTCGGGCAGGTCGTGTGGGCGATGGCCACGAGCGTCGGGCTGGTTGCCCTGCTACTGGCGTCGGAGCCGATCTTCCAGGCGCTGAAGCTCCTTGGCGCGGCCTATCTCATCTTCCTCGGGATCCAGTCGCTGCGCGCGGCGTGTGGTCGGGCGCCACGGCCAGGCGCGGTGCCGGCCGCCAGCGGGGGAACGAAGTTCGGGGGCTTGCGGGCGTTTCGCCAGGGCGTGATCAACGATCTCGCCAACCCCAAGATGGCGGTGTTCTTCGCGAGCGTGCTGCCGCAGTTCGCCCTTGAGGGGCAGGGCATGCTGTCGGCGCTGGTGGCGCTCGGTCTCGTGTTTGCCGCCCTCACCTTTGTCTGGCTCGCGCTCTACGCGGCGGTCGTGGCCCGAGCCGGCGCATTCCTGCGCGGGTCCCGGGTCCGGCGCGCCATTGACGGTACCGCCGGGGTCGCGCTCATCGGGCTGGGCATCAAGGTGGCGGTGGAAGAGCGCTGAGTGCACCTGCTCGGACGGATCGCGCTGGTTCTCACAATCTATTGCACCGCGCACGGCGCCTCCGCGCTTGCCGATGAGGCAACCGAGAAGCGGGTCGCCGAGTCGGCGTTGCGGGAAGCTCGGGACCATTGCGGCGTCCCGGTCGGGCACGTGTTCGACGGGCGCCTCCAGCTCTTGCTCGCGGTCGACCGCGCCGGGTCGTGGAGAGGCGTCTCGCCCCACTGGCGCTCCAGACGGGAGTATCCACTGCAGGGCTACCTGCTGCTGGAAGGGCGCGATAAAGAAGGGTATGTGCTGTTCCCGAAATAGCGGGAGCAGTGGGCCTGTCGATCTCGGGGCTCGCCAAACGACTGGCTGGTAGTGACGGTGATGTCCATCACAAACCAGCCCAGATCGGAGAAGACCATGCAAGTCACCCAGAAGATCACTCCGTGTTTGTGGTTCGATGATCAGGCCGAGGAGGCCGCGAAGTTCTATACCGCGATCTTCAAGAACTCGAGAATCGTGGAGGTCGCCCGGTATGGAGAAGTTGGGCGCGAGATCCACGGCAAGCCGCCCGGATCGGTGATGACCGTGGCATTCGAGCTCGCAGGGCAGGCGTTCACCGCGCTCAACGGCGGCCCGATCTTCAAGTTCAACGAGGCCATCTCGTTGCAGGTCGGCTGCGAGACGCAGGCGGAAGTGGACCACTACTGGGAGAAGCTGTCCGCGGGCGGGGATCCGAACGCGCAGCAGTGCGGCTGGCTCAAGGACAAGTACGGCGTCTCGTGGCAGATCATCCCTCGCGTGCTGGTCGAGATGATGACCGACCCGGATTCCAAGAAGTCCCAACGAGTCATGGGAGCGATGCTGCAGATGAAGAAGATCGACATCGATGGCCTCAGGCGGGCGTACGCGGGCTAGCCCGATACGCTCGCTGGCGCGGGGCCTGCTGGTGGTGCTGGCGGGATCCGCGCTCGGATGCTCGGCCGGGCCACGGACCGAAGTCGAGCCCGTCCCCGTACCGTTCGTGGACGCCCACGTGCACCTGAACGACGAGACGATGCAGCTCGAGATGATGCGCCGATGTGGCGTGCAGCGCGCGGTCGTGTTCTGGGGCCGAAGTAGCGACAACGAATCGATCGCGGATAGCGCCCGGCGCCATCCAGACCTCTTCATCGCGTTCGCGTCGATATCGCCGGAGCGCGGGGCCTACCGCAAGGCCTGGGATGCGCAGGACCCGGCGCTGCTGAGGATCCTGGACGAGCTGCTGGCCTCGGGCCGGTTCCGCGGCATCGGGGAGATCTCCGCGGTCCACTTCCCGTCGACCGGCTTCGCCGAGACCGACTACGATCCGACCGGGCCGATGGTGGAGGGGATGTTGACCCTGGCGCGCAAGTACCGCGTGCCGGTCATGGTGCACGTCGAGGCGACCCGGCTGAAGGAGCTCTCGAGCCTGCTCGAGAAGTTTTCCGACGTGCCGGTCATCTGGGCCCACGGCGGCTACACCCCGCTGTTCATCGCCCGCCGGATGCTGGAGCGACATCCGAATCTCTACTATGAGCTGAGCGCGCGGACGTGGCCCCGGCATCCGCGCTCCCCCGACTACACGATCCTGCGCGACGGCCGGAGCGTGTGGCCGGAATGGCTGGCGCTCATCGAGTCGAAGGCGGAGCGCTTCGTGGTCGGGACCGACGCCAGCCATCGATCCCGCGAGAGCGAGATCATGAAGTGCGACAGCGTGCAGGCCTTCCTGCGGCAGCTGAGCCCGGCCACCCAGGACCGGGTCGCGCGAACGAACCTGCTGCGCCTGGTCGACCGCTAGTCATGGGCTTCCTGGATCGATTCCGGAAGAAGTATCGGCGCGTCGAGGATCCCGTCTTCGGCGTGCTCACGTACCGGCCGCCATGGTGGACGGGTAAGGTGCGGTTCCGCCCCTGCTCGAGCGAGGTCGTGATCAGTATCGAGTCGGGCGAGGAAGGACCCACCGACCAGCAGCGAGCGCGCTTCCGGGAGCTCGACGAGAAGTACCAGGGCCTGCTCCCGCTGATCGGCGCCGCCTTGTGGGAGCTCTATGGTCCGATGCGGGCCGAGCTCGGGAGCGACGACGATGCTCGCCTGGGGCCCAGCAGCGCGAGTGGAATGGTCGAGCACACCGAGCTGTTCGGGATCGACCTCCGCCAGGATGGCGGGATCGAGCTCGGCTACGGCTTCGACCGCGAGGTGGGCTGGGACGATGCGATGTTCAATATCGCGATCGAGGGCTGGACGCCCCGGCCGGTCAGCCTCGACGATTGAGCCCGCACGAGACGAATCGCATGGCGTATGATTTCGGCGAGGTCACATGATCAAGCTCGACCACCTCAGGATCCCGGTGACCGACCTGGCCCGCTCCCGGGAGTGGTATATTCGCACGCTCGGCCTGACCGTCGAGTTCGAGGTTCCGGAGCGGCAAACGGTCGCGCTCCAGGATACCGAAGACTTCACGATCTTCCTTCAGGAGGTCCGGGCACCCGTGGTGCCTGGCGGGTGCGCGCTGTGGTTTCAGGTGGGAGACGTCGAGGCCACGTTTGCCGAGTGGTCCGCCCGGGGCGTCGAGTTCGCCCATGGGCCGCGGAAGTCCTACTGGGGCTACGGGGCCGAGCTCGCGGATCCGGACGGCTACTTGATTCGCCTCTGGGACCCGCGGTCGATGAAGGAAAAGTGAGCGCCCGCGGAGGGGCAAGCGAATGAAGGTTCTGATCAAGAGCGCCTGGGGCTCGGCCAATCCGACCGAGGCGGCGTTCCCGTTCCATCACGCCAACGCCTTCGCGGAGGCGGGGCACGAGGTCCAGATCTTCCTGCTCGGCGAGGCGGTCTCGCTCATGCGGACGGTCGTCGCCAGCTCCGTGGTTCCCGTCGGATGGGCGCCGCTCTCGGATGCGCTGGCGACGGTGGTCGACCACAAAGTCCCGATTCATGTCTGAGGCGCCTGCTCACGGGCCCGGGGGGTCCTGGAGGCCGATCTGGTGGGCAAGAATGCGAGCTTCTCCAACCCGACCATATTCGTCGGGCTGGTCGAGTGGGCGGAGAAGGTTCTCACCGAATGACTTCTGAGCATCGAAGGCTGATCGAGCGGATCCGATCCTCCGCCGGCGTTGTGCGGCGGGCGGTGGAGGCCGCGCCGCCCGGGCGATTCGGCGTGGCCCCCCGGGCCGGGGAGTGGTCGGCGCTGGAGACGCTGACGCACCTGCGCGACGTGGTCGTCCACGTCTACGGGACCCGGATCCGGCGGCTCTTCTACGAGGACGCGCCCGTCTTCGTCGACTTCGACGAGGAGGCCTACCGCCCGGCCAGCCTGGCGCGCGGGGAGCGGATCGAGTACCTCCTGGACACCGTCGTGGGCGAGCATGAGCAGCTCGCGCGGCTGCTCGAGGGCCTGCCCGACGCCGACTGGGCGCGCGAGGGCCGCCATCCGCAGTTCGGCATCATGTCGATCGAGTTCCTCGCCCGGCGGGTGGGCGAGCACGCCGAGGAGCACGCGGCGCAGATCGCCGAGGCGGCGCGGGGGGCCTGAGGACCCCCTCACCCTGCCCTCGAGAGGGTGGGGGAGGTCAGCGGCCCGACGGGAAGCGCGGCGGGCGCTTTTCCCGGATCGCGGCCGCGCCCTCGCGCACGTCCTCGTCCATGAACGTGAGCATCTCCAGCGCGAGCGACTGGTCGAAGATGGGCCCGGCCATGCGCAGCCAGTTGTTGAGCGAGCGCTTGGTCCAGCGGATCGCCTGCTGGGCACCGGTGGCGAGCTTGTCCGCCACCTCGAATGCCCGGGGCAGCACCTCCGCGGGCGGCACGCACAGGCTGACCAGCCCGATCCGCTCGGCCTCGCGCCCGTCGATGAAGTCGCTGGTGAGGAGATAGTACTTGGCCTTCGCCATCCCGCAGAGGAGCGGCCAGATGATGGCCGCGTGATCGCCCGCCACCACCCCGAGGCGGGTGTGGCCGTCGGTGAAGCGCGCGGTCTCGGAGATGATGCTGACGTCGGACAGCAGCGCCACCACGAGGCCCGCGCCCACCGCGACCCCGTTGATGGCGGAGATCACCGGCTTGTCGAGGTTGATCATGTTGTAGACGATGTCGCCCGCCTCGCGCATCGTGCGCGCGAGGCGCTTGGGATCGCGGCTGTTGGCGTCGACCATGTCGAGATCGCCGCCCGCCGAGAAGGCGCGGCCCGCGCCGGTCACGACCGCGACGCGCGCGTCCGCGTCGGCGTCGAGGGTGAGCCAGATCTGGGTGAGCTCCCAGTGGAGCCGGTCATTGGTCGCGTTCAGGACCTCGGGCCGGTTGATCGTGATGAGCACCACGCCGTGAGGCCTGCGCTCGAACGCCAGGTGCTGGTAGTCGCCGTAGTCCATCGCCGATAGCCTCCTGTCTGGATGAGCGGGGTCCCTGGAGGCTAGCACGTCCCGGATTCTTGACGCGGGGGCGCGGCCTCATGCGCCGCGCGGGAGGCGCGGGAAGCCCCTTGACAGGGGTGACGGGCGGTGCTGTCATTCCGTATTCTCTCGTGAACGCCCGGCACCTGATCGGTGAGCCGGGCCCGTCGCTCGACCCGCAACGTCGCGGAGCGCCACCAATTGGACGGGGCGCGTGAGGAGCGATCCCATGGCCAAGCGCGAGGGCAGTACCACCATCGACCGGCGGGTGTTCCTCAAGGCGGCCGGGGTCGCGGCCGGGACCGCCGGGGTCGTCGGTGTCCCGGCCATCGTCGCCGCCCAGAAAGCGCCCAGCTTCCCGAAGGGAACCAGGCTCAATATCCTCGAGTGGGTGAGCTTCGTTCCTGCCTCCGACGTCGAGTTCAAGCGGCTCGCGGGAGAGTTCGGGAAGCTGGCCGGCGTCGACGTCACCGTCGATCTGATCAACATGAACGACCTGAATCCCCGCATCGCCTCGGCCATCGAGACCAAGGCCGGCCCCGACATCATCATGATGATCTCCAACTGGCCCCATCTCTACGCCGACGGGCTCGCCGACGTGGACGATCTGGCCGAGGAGATCGCCAAGCGCGACGGCGCCTTCTACGACCACAACCGCGCGGTCAGCGTCGTCGACAAGCGCTGGAAGGCGCTGCCGCTCTGCTCGGTTCCCTCGACGTGGGCGTATCGCGAGGACTGGTTCAAGGAGGCCGGCGCCAGCAAGTTCCCGGACACCTGGGACGAGTGGCGCAAGGTGGGGATCGCGCTCAAGAAGAAGGGCCGGCCGATGGGGCAGGCCTTCGGCCACAGCCTGGGCGATCCCAACAACTGGGCCTACTCGGTGACCTGGGGCTTCGGGGGCGCCGAGATCGACGAGAGCGGGAAGGTCGCCATCAACAGCAAGGGAACGCTCGAGGCGGTGAAGTTCACGGTCGCGGCCTGGAAGGACTGCCTCGACGAGGGCGGGCTGGCCTGGGACGACAGCAGCAACAACCGCGCCTACCTGGCCGGGACGATCTCGGCGACGATCAACGGGGCCAGCATCTACTTCGTGGCCAAGCGGCAGTTCCCCGACATCGTCAAGGTCACCAACCACGGCCACATGCCCAAGGGCCCCGGCGGGCGCTTCTACGCCATCGGCGGCCAGGGTCGCGCGGTCATGAAGTACTCCAAGAACCAGCAGGTGGCGAAGGAGTTCTTGCGCTGGTTCATGGACCGGCCGCAGTACGACAAGTGGATGGCGGCCAACGACGGCTACGTCGTGGGCCCGACCCCCCACTGGGAGAAGCACGCCCTGTGGGAGAAGGATCCCAAGCTCGCGCCCTTCAAGGAGTCGGTCAAGTTCGGGCGAGTTCCCGGCTACCCCGGTCCGCCCAACCGGAAGTCGTCGGAGGCGCTGGTCAAGTACATCCTCGTGGACATGTACGCCCAGGCGATCAAGGGCATGAAGCCCGAGGACGCCGTGAAGTGGGCCGAAGGTGAGCTGAAGAAGGCGTACGCGTAGATCGGGCCGCGGGAGCCTCGAGGAGGCCATGGCCGATCATCGTATCGAGCCGATGCTGGCGGAGAGCGCGAGCCCGGCCGCCCCCGCCGGCGCCGTGCCCATCGCGGGGCCAACCCACGAGGTCAGCCGCCCGACCCGGCTTGGCCTTCTCCTCGAGCGGGAGCACGTCCTGGCCGGCGTGCTCCTCACCCCCACGCTCGTGATCCTGGCGCTGTTCATCGCCTACCCGTTTGTGCTCGGGATCTGGCTGGCGGTGAGCGACAAGGTGGTCGGCCGGCCGGGGAACTTCATCGGGCTCGACAACTTCCGGGTGAACCTGGCGGACACGATTTTCCTCCGCGCGTTCCAGAACACGTTCGTCTACACGTTCATCGCCACCATCCTCAAGCTGGCGCTGGGCATGCTGGCGGCCCTGCTCCTCAACCACCACTTCCGGTTCAAGCGGGTCGTGCGCGCCTCGATGCTCCTTCCGTGGATCGTCCCGACCGTCCTGAGCACGCTCGCCTGGCAGTGGATGTTCGACGCGACCTTCAGCGTGTTCAACTGGGTGCTCCTGAACGCCGGAGTCATCAGCACGCGCATCCTGTGGCTGGGCGACGGGACGATGGCGATGGGCTGCCTCATCCTCGTCAACGTCTGGCGCGGCATGCCGTTCTTCGCCATCACGCTCCTGGCCGGGCTGCAGACCGTCAACCCGGACCTGCACGAGGCCGCGGAGATCGACGGGGCCAACGCCTGGCAGCGGTTCTGGCGCGTGACCTTCCCGCTGCTCAAGCCGATCATGCTGGTGGTCGTGCTGTTCTCGATGATCGCGACGTTCGCCGATTTCCAGCTCATCTACGTGCTCACCCGCGGCGGGCCGTACAGCAGCACCCACGTGTTCGGGACCTACGCCTACGAGATCGCGATGCGGGCGGCCAAGCTGGGGCAGGGGGCCTCGATCTCGCTCTCCCTCTTCCCGTTCCTCCTGCTCGTCATCATGTTCCAGCTCTGGTACATCCGGCGGCACGACTAATGGCCGTCCGGTACGGGAGCCCGCTCAGGCGCGCGGTCACGTTCCACATCCCGCTGGGCCTCCTCGTCTGCGCGACACTGTTCCCGTTCTACTGGATGGTGATCACCTCGATCCGGCCCGATCGCGAGCTGTACAGCGTCCAGTCGAATCCCTTCTTCACCCTGTACCCGACGGTGAAGCACTTCCAGGACCTGTTCGAGCTGACCATGTTCGCCCGCTGGGCGTGGAACACCCTGTTCATCGCCACGGTGTCGACCGCGATCTCGCTCTTCTGCGGGCTGCTCGCCGGCTACGCGCTGGCCCGGCTGCAGTTTCGCTGGGCCGCGCCGCTCGGGACGCTGATCTTCGTCACCTACCTGGTGCCGCCGACCCTGCTCTTCATCCCGCTCGGCGACGTCGTCCAGGCCTTCGGCCTCGCGGACACGCCCTGGGCGGTGATCCTCACCTACCCGACCTTCCTGATTCCGTTCTGTACCTGGCTGCTCCTGGGGTACTTCAAGACGATTCCGAAGGAGATCGAGGAGTGCGCCCGGATCGACGGGGCGAGCCGGGTCCAGGCCATGGTGCGCATCAGCTTCCCGCTCGCCGTGCCGGGGATCCTGTCTGCGGGGATCTTCGCCTTCACGCTGTCCTGGAACGAGTTCCTCTACGCCCTCGTCTTCCTCTCGTCGCCGCAGCAGAAGACGATCCCGATCGGAGTCTTCACCGAGCTGGTCCGCGGCGACGTCTTCTACTGGGGCCCGCTCATGGCGGGCGCCCTGCTCGGCTCCATCCCGGTCGCCATCGTCTACTCCTTCTTCGTCGAGCACTACGTCACGGCCCTCACCGGGGCGGTGAAGGGGTAGCGGCCGCCCGCGGATGCAGCACGCCGATCGCCCAGCCGACGTCGAGCCGTTCGCCGAGCCACTGCGGCGTCGCCGTATGCGCATCTAGGCGCAGCCCCAGCGCTTCGTGCCGCGCCATCAGCGCCCGGTCCGGGTCGGGCGGCGGCGGGGCCGTCGCCGGCACGTCGGGCAGCTCCCAGCCGTTCGGCTGCCGGAACTGGAGCCGGCCGTCAGGCCCCCGCGTGACCTGATACCCCTCCTCGTGGACCGCCCGATGATGGCGCCGACAGAGCAGGACGAGGTTGCTCAGCCGGGTCGGCCCACCTTGCGCCCAGTGCTGGAGGTGATGGCCCTGCCCGACGGACACATGGCAGCCGGGGAAGCGACAGCTCCGGTCGCGATGCAGCAAGGCGCGCCGGAGTGCAGGGGGAATCGTGCGGGTCCGGGCGCCGACCTCCACGATCTGCCCGTCGGCGTCGTGCCGCATCACCACCCGGCTGGCATCGCACCCCAGCCGTTGCGACGTTTCAGCTGAAACGTGGCCGGCCTCTTCCAGCACGGATTGGCCGGGTCGTGCGGGGTCGGCCAGCACGGCGGCGTCCACATGGACCACTACTTGATAGCGCTCGCCCGGCGCGCCCGGGTCGAGCTCGTGATGGAGGGCAGTCTCCGCGATCAGGCCGAGGGCATCGGCCTGCCGCTGGGCCCGGCTCGGCGGCTCCGCCGAGGCGTCGGTCGTCGGCGTCGCGTGTCGACTCCGCTGGTACAGCACCTCCCCGGCCGCCTCGAGCGCCCGCTGAAGGAGAGCGCCGACCTCCGGCGCCAGCCGGCCGCGGACCACCACCATGCCGTCCTCGCCCTGGTGGACGTGGAGGGCACGGGTCCGGTGCTGCCGCGCCGCCTCGCGGGCTTCGGCCAGCCGATCCATCCGGCGCCAGCCGCGGACGATCCGCTCCACGTGGCAGGTGGCGCCCGCGCGCCCCACCGCGACCAGGCGGGCCTCGGTCTCGGTGGTGGCCACGCGGGTCAAGGCGCGCACCTTCGAGTAGGACAGCTCCCCGCGGGCGAGGGCCCCGGCGAGGAGCGGCAGTGTGCCGAGGGCGCGCGCCACGCGGACGCGCTCGCGGGCGGCACCCAAGTCGAGGCCGACGCGCCAGCTCAGCCAGTCGGCACAGGAGCGGAAGCCGGTGTTCCAGCCGCCCCGGGCGTCGAACTCCCGGATCAGGGTGAGCAGCCGCGCGGTGGCCGCATCGAGGTGCACGGACAGCTCGGCGATCTCGTCGCCGAGCCGGTCCAGCGCCGCGACGCGATCGGGGGTGGGAATGACGGTGCACGAGTCGACCAGCATGGCGAGCCCTCCTTCTGCTGGTGCGACTCTACACCTCGATCTTGGCGATGCCGGAGAGCGCCCAGGGTGGGCGATCCGAGCGTCACGAATGATTCGTCATGAGGCGCGACGGGATCCCACGCCTCGTGTCACGCGCGGCTCGCTGCGAGGCCGTCTGCCCAGGGGGCGCGCCCGCCGCTCGAGCCGATGCGCCGAGGCTGTCAAGCGAGAAGACGGCGCGCTGCCTCATGCCACCGCGGCGAGCTGGCCGATGATCGCCACGCACGCCTCAGCCAGCTCCTTGCCCTTGGTCACCATATGCTGCTTGAAGAATTCCTCGTGCACCGGGTGCTCGTGGAAGTGATGCGGGGTGAGCACGGCCGAGAGCACGGGCACCTCGGTCTCCAGCGAGGTCTGGACGATCCCCTGCAGGACGGCCTGCGCCACGAAGTCGTGCCGGTAGATCCCCCCGTTGACCACGAGGCCGCTGGCGCACACCGCCGCGTAGCGGCCGGTCCGGGCCAGCCGTCGCGCCATCAGGGGGATCTCGAGGCTGCCGGGCACCGAGAAGAGCTCGACGTCGCTCGCCGCATACCCGTGCCGAGCCAGCTCGGCCACGAACGCGGTCCGGCAGTGATCGGTGATGTTCGTGTGCCACGCGGCCTGGACGTAGGCGATCGGCTTCTGGGCCATCGTGCTCCTCCCTTGTGTGATGTGTGGCCCGTAGTGTAGACCGTCGCCCTGCCGCCCGCGACCCCCTATCGGTTGGCGCGTACCAGGTGTGCCGCGAACGGCAGCTGGACGTGCCCGCCGACCGTGAGCGACCGCAGCGGCTCCGCCATCTCCGACCGGATCCTCGCGGTCAGGTCGGCGCGGGCCGCGGCGTCGAGGTGCTGCATGGCCGGGATCGCCGCCGTGTCCACGTCCACCTCTCCGGCAAGGAATCCCTCGGGGTCGGGGAATCGGGCCAGGAGCTCGTACGGCTCGATCTCGACCCGCAGAAGGCCGGCCTTCGCCACGCGGTCGCGCAGCTCACCGGCGTCGCCCAGCGCGAAGATGTCCCGCACGCCCGACGTGCCGAGGTGGCGCTCGATCGCGCGATCCAGGAGCTGGTAGAACGGGTGGCGGTCGAGACCTTGCCAGACGCTCACCACCACCCGGCCGCCATCCGTGAGCACTCGCCGCATCTCGACCAGTGCGGCTGATGGATCGGAGAAGAACATGAGCGCGTACTGACACAGCACCAAGTCGAAGTCGCCATTGGCGAACGGTAGCGCTTCGGCCCGACCTTCCCGCCAGTCGATCGACAGCTTCTCGCGGCCGGCGGCCGCGCGGGCGACCGCCAGCATGCCCGGGCTCGCGTCGAGGCCGACGACTCGACCGGCATTCCCCACGCGTGGCGCCGCCCGGCGGGCCACGATCCCGGTTCCGCATCCGACGTCGAGCACGCGTTCGCTCGGCCGGGGCCGGGCGATCTCGATCATCCGCTCCGCGGAGGGCGCGAACAGCACCGGCACCATGTAGCTCTCGTAGGTTTCGGCGGGATTGTCCATGGGTGTTCTCCTTTTCTGTCGACGATTGCCGACGGTGGGCGGAGTGTATGATGCTGCCGTGACCGCGAGGAATGACCGCCGGTCCAGATCCCTTGCTGCCGCGTCCGCCACCCGTCCGGAGCATGCTCGAGCGTCCGTGCCCCTTGCTCCGGAGTCCGGCGGAGACGGGTCGACCGGGGTCGATCCGCTGTCCGACGTGCTGCGGGGGGTGCGGCTGACGGCGGCCGTGTTCTTCCGCGTCGAGGCCAGGTCGCCGTGGGTGATCGGGCTTCCCGACGGCGCGACGATTGCGCGGAGCGTGACCCCGCGTGCCCAGCACGTCATCTCGTATCACGTCGTGACCGACGGCAGCTGCTGGGGCGGCGTGCCGGGCGAGCCTCCGGTCTCCCTCGGGGCCGGCGACGTGCTGGTCCTGCCCCACGGGGATCCCTACGTGATGTCGCTCTCGAGTGATCTCAGGGGCGGACCGGACCACGCGGAAGTGCTGGGCTTCCTCGCGGCGATGTCGGCCGGCCGGCTCCCGTTCACCGTCACCGAGGACGGCGGCGGGCCCGAGCGCCTGCAGCTCGTGTGCGGCTTCCTGGGCTGCGACGTGCGGCCCTTCAATCCGCTCCTGGCCACGCTCCCGCGCCTGCTGTGCGTGCGCCGGACGGGCTCCATGGCCGATGACCCGCTGGAGAAACTGGTCGAGTTCACGATCGCGGAGTCGCGGGATCGGCGGGCCGGCGGGGAATGCGTGCGTTTGCGTCTGGGTGAGCTGATGTTCGTCGAAGTGGTCCGGCGCCATCTCGCCACGCTGCCGCCAGAGCAGCGAGGCTGGCTCGCCGGCCTACGAGATCCGGTGGTGGGGCGGGCCCTCGCGCTCCTCCACGAGCGGCCGGCCCATCCCTGGACGCTCGAGGAGCTCGCCCGAGACTCGGGAGCCTCCCGGTCCGTGCTGGCCGAACGGTTCACGCAGTTCGTCGAGGATTCGCCCATGCAGTACCTGACGCGCTGGCGGATGCAGATCGCCGCGCGCCTGCTGGCCGAGAGCACCAGCAAGGTCTCCGCGGTCGCCCTGGATGTCGGCTACGACTCCGAGGCCGCATTCAGCCGGGCCTTCAAGAAGGCGGCCGGCGTGCCCCCCGCGACGTGGCGACAGCGGCACGCGGCCCGGGTCGTCGGCACGCGCTGATCCCGCTGTCTGGCGTCCACACCAACAGTCGTCGCCTTGACGAGCCGGGCCCGGCGGGGCAGTATCTGCCGCGTGCTTCCCGACAACCTCGGCTACCTGTTCGACACCGCCCTCGCCCTCACCCCGTCGAAGCCGGCGGTGTTCCAGGGCGAGACCGTGCTCACCTACGCCGACCTGGACGCCCGCACCAACCGGATGGCGAATGGACTGGCCGCGCTGGGGGTGACCGCGGGTGACCGGGTGGCGCTGCTCTTCAACAATGACTTCCGCTTCCTCGAGACGCTCTTCGGCGCGATGCGGCTCGGGGCGGTGGCGGTGCCGCTCAATATCCGGATGGGCGACGAGGCGCTCCGCTACGTCGCGGAGGACTCCGAGGCGGCGGTGCTGGTGGCCAACGCCGCCCTGGCCGAGCGCGGGCGCATGCTGGCCGCGCAGATCCCGGCCATCAAGCACGTCATCGCCGACGGGCCCGCGGGGGACGGCGCGCTCGCCTACGAGAGCGTGCTGGCCGCCGCCGCGCCCACGCTGGCCCGCCGCGCCACCGCGTTCGACGAGACGTGCATGCAGCCCTACACGTCGGGCTCCACCGGCAAGCCCAAGGGCGTGCTGCTGACCCACGGCGGGCAGGTGTGGAACGCCGACATCCTGCGCAAGGCGCTGCTCGCCGACGACACCGAGCGCGCCCTGATCGCGGTGCCGCTCTACCACAAGAACGCGATGGCGGGGGCGGTGAAGCCCTTCCTCCTCGCGGGCGGCTCGCTGGTGATCCTGCCCGGCTTCGACGCGCTCGAGGTCATCCGCGCCATCGACCGGTACAAGGTGACGTACCTCACCGGCGTGCCCGCGATGTACAAGATGATCCTCGCCGAGAAGGACGCGCTCGCCCGCCACGACGTCACCAGCGTGCGCTACGCGGTGTGCGGCTCGGCCGAGGTGCCCGAGGAGCTGCTGGAGGAGTTCCGCCGCGTCTTCGGCGCCCCGATCGGCGAGAGCTACGGGCTCACCGAGGGCGGCCCGGTGCCGATCGTCAACTCCCGCTGGGGGCTCAAGAAGCGCAACTCGTGCGGGCTGGCCTTCCCGGGCTGCGACGTCAAGCTGGTGGACGAGGCCGAGCGCGAGGTCGGCGTGGACGAGGTCGGCGAGCTGGTCACCCGCAACCCGGGGCTGGCCAAGGGCTACTGGAAGCTGCCGGAGGCCACCGCCAGGAAGTTCCGCGGCGGCTGGCTCTACACCGGCGACCTCATGCGCCGGGACGCCGACGGCTACTACTACTTTGTCGGGCGCCGCGACGACATGATCAACGTGGCCGGCGAGAACGTGTACCCCAAGGAAGTCGAGGACATCCTGCTCCAGCATCCGAACCTGCGCGACGCCTGCGTGGTGCCCGCGCCCCACGGCGTCAAGGGCGAGGTGCCGATCGCCTTCGTCGTGGCCCGCGACGCGGGGAAGACCAGCGAGGACGACGTGCGCCGCTTCTTCCTGGAGCGCGGCGCCCCCTACGCGCACCCGCGCAAAGTCGTGTTCCTGGACGCGCTGCCGCTCGGCGACACCGGCAAGATCGACCGCACGGGCCTGAAGGCGCGCGCGAAGGAGATGGCGCAGTGAGCGGCATCGACGTGTCGAAGTTCGACTTCAGCCGCTCGCCGTTCATGCGCTTCCTCGGCCTCGAGATCATCGCGGCCGAGAAGGGACGCATCGAGATCCGCCTGCCGTTCCGGGAGGAGTTCATCCGGCTCGACGGGTCCGACTGGCTGCACGGTGGCGTGGTCAGCGCGCTGGCCGATATCGCGGGCGACTACGCGGTGATGACCGAGACCGCGCCTGGCGTGCCCACCATCGACATGCGCGTCGACTATCTGCGGCCGGCCCGGAAGGGCGACCTGACCGCGGTCGGCAAGACGGTGCGCGTGGGCAAGACGATCTCCGTGGCCGACGTGGAGATCCGCGACTCCTCGGGCACGCTGGTCGCGGTGGGCCGCGCGTGCTACGCTTCGCCGCGACCCGCCAAGGAGGGACCATGAGCACCCCGATGCCCCCCGACAACCTGAACGAGATCGGCGTCCTCAAGCGCCGCGAGATCGAGGCGCGCGTGTTGATGCCGGTGCTGGAGGCGCTCGGCGCCAAGTTTGGCCGCGAGCAGGTCTTCGAGACCGCGCGCAAGGTCATCATCGACGTGGCGCGCGCGCAGGGCAAGGAGCTGGCCGGGCGCATGGGCGGCGACAGCCTCGGCCACTTCGCCACCGCGCTCGAGGACTGGAAGAAGGGTGACGCCTACCGCATGGACGTGCTCGAGCAGACCGAGGAGAAGTTCTCGTTCAACGTCACGCGGTGCCGCTACGCCGAGATGTACCGCGCCCTCGGCATCCCCGAGGTGGGCGCGCTGCTCTCCTGCAACCGCGACTTCTCCCTGGTCGAGGGCTTCAACCCCGC
>Ga0187892_10005886_pt1 | contig 18772 bp, 18 predicted proteins | sample MA1701073metaG_FD_139345 | JGI IMG/M metagenome (GOLD analysis project Ga0187892, IMG submission 139345) | Bio-ooze microbial communities from a basaltic lava cave in the Kipuka Kanohina Cave System on the Island of Hawaii, USA - MA170107-3 metaG ...
ACCAAGCTCGGTCGCCATCCCCTCGTCCTCGAAAGACGGGACAAGGTGGGTGGCCTGGCCGCCACCGAAAACTACAAAGGCTTCTCCTTCGATCTCGGGGGCCATCGCTTCTTCACGAAGAACATCGTACTGCGAAGTGCGACAATCTTGCCACAGTGGAATTGGGCGCTCACAGCCTGGTTGGGCAGGTTGAGCTAGCCCTGCGCAGTCCAATACGTCTCTGTCAAACGAGAAGTCACCAGTATCGCAGTGTCCCCCGAGAAGTCCGAGGCAGTGTTCCCAGTACGACCCGTGAAGATCGCTCCAGTGTACCGTAGAATCGCGTCGCCCACCGGGGCGTGTGCGGCGCCTGGTCAGTGGGAGTTACAGGGAGGACTGTTGGTCGGTGTAGAGTAGACAGGGAGTTTTGACCTATGTCTGCCTCGGTTCCCATCCTGACTTTCCACACAATTGATGACCATCCATCCGTCATTTCCGTGTCGCCGAATGTGTTCGGGCGGGGTATGGCCAGACTGTGGGAAAGTGGATATCGGACGGTGAACCTGCCGGAAGTCGTGAATTGCCTATTCCAGGCCGTGCCGTTCCCGGACCGTTCCTTCGCGATCACCTTTGATGATGGATACCAAAGCGTCTATGACGAGGCCTTCCCGGTCTTGCTGCATTACGGCATGTCGGCCACGGTATTCCTGACCGTGGGAGAAACTGGGATGGCGGGGCCTGATGATCGGTTGCCGTCTCTCGGCGGACGCTCCATGCTGAGCTGGCGCCAGATACGCGACATGCATCGGTCGGGGATCGCCTTTGGCGCCCACACGCTCACCCATCCAGACCTGTCCCGTTTGCGCTGCGATCAAGTCGAAACCGAGGTCTATAAATCGAAGGCAATCATCGAGGACGTACTCGGGGCATCAGTTGCCTGCTTTGCTTACCCTTACGGTCGCTATGACCCCCGCAGCCGCGAAATCGTTCGCCGACACTTCGCCTGCGCCTGCTCCGACCAGCTTGGCCTGGTCACCCTCCGGAGCGACCCCTACGCTCTTGAGCGCGTGGACGCGTACTACCTTCGGACCGAGCGGCTCTTCGCGCTCCTGCTGACGCGAGTATTCCCGTGGTACCTCCTGGCGCGCGGCCTCCCCCGGCGGCTCCGGCGCGCCCTCTCGCACCGGGCTCCCAGCGCCCGCTGATGGCTCGACCGCAGCGCTTCTCGGGAAGTAAGTATCAGACTCTCAGAAGGCTCGGTCTCAGGGTGTGCGACGAGATCGGGATACGGGATAGATGATGGGACCTTTGGGTTTTCTGCGGCGTAGCCCTGTCCGTCGCGACGCCTTCTTGCTGCTTGCCCTGCAGACATTTTATAAGCTGAGCGGGATCGTTCTCCTCATGGTCCTCTCCCGCCATCTGGCGGCCGGAGAGATCGGGGTGTACTTCTTTGCGCTCTCCTTTGCTGAGTCTTTTCTCGTCCTGGCCAGCTTTCAGCTCAATCCGGTCATGATGCGGAGGGTGGCTGCCGACATGGCTCAGGCCTCAGCCCACCTGGCCCCGCTGCTGGGCTTTCGTCTTTTTGGTGGTCCCGTGTATCTCCTTTGTGTGTCTGTCGTTGCGGTTGCTCTGGCTGAAGGGATATGGCGAGTGATCATGGTTGTGGCGCTTTTCACATTACTGGAGAATGTCTATTCCTCCTTCGCTACCTTTTTTATTGCCCTGGGAAAGGCTGTATACAACTTTGGCATAGGCCTGGCGGCCGAAATCTTCTTCATGTCTATCTTTCTCTTGGGAATGTGGTGGGCCCCGTCTCTTAATGTGCTCTTAGAGGCTAACCTGTTGCGTTCGCTATGCCTGTTGGGCGCGGCCTTTTTCGTGACGCGCCAAAGGTTGTGCCCGGTGCAGATTTCATGGGATGCCCGCTTCGTAAGAGACGGAGTTCCGTTTATTCTCACCTCCCTCATCGCCCTTCTGGGTGATAGAGTTGACACCTTGCTCCTGGGCTTCTTCTGGGACTACAAGACCATCGGCCATTACCACCTGGCGCTCAAGGTCGTGGTCGCCTCCTTGTTCATTCCTTCGGTGGTTGGCCAGGTGCTGTTTCCCCGGTTGTCTGCCCACGGCTTGAAGGCCGATAACCGTCGTGCCTTTGTTCGCGGGGTTGCGTTTCTCCTGAGCCTCGGCTTACTGGGAATGGGAGTGGGGTTCCTCTTTGTGTTCCCCCTCACAGAGATTCTCTACAGCACCCTCTCGACCGAAGTGGCTCCGCTGCTGCGCCCTCTAACCCTTTTAATCCCGCTTAGCTTTCTGAACATCTTTCTGTCCTCCACCTTGCAGGCCCTGTACCAGGAGACAAAGGCGCTCCGAGCCCTGGCCATCGGGACAGGAGCAAGCATTCTTACTAATTGTGCACTCATCCCCCTCATTGGGGTCTATGGGGCAGTGTGGACAAAGCTCTTATCTGCACTGATCCAGTTAGGGATCCTGATCTGGTACCTCCGGCCCTTGTTTGATCAGGCAGAGCCGCCGGCTGCGGGACGGTATGAAGCGAAGGAACTCATCCCGCCTGCAGCGTCCCAGTGGTGAGCCTCTTCCCTCTGGAGGTCATGGCCGAGCCACAGTGGACACGGACAAAGGCGGTCGAGGACTTTCGACGGCACGGGAGCGGCCATGAGCGCTTGCAGGGAGAGAGACAACCCTCTCGTTAATGCCCGAGTCAATTGGAATCAGGAACGCGGTATAGAGCCTTTGAGTGCCCTGGAGTATCATGACTACGGGTCTGTCATTCCCGCAGCCTTGTATGTTGGGGATCGAGGCCTTAGGAGCACACCAAGATTGGGATTGACCATACCGGCTGATGTGGGTAAACTCCTCAAACACCGCATATAAGGCCCCTGGCGCGCTCGCGGAAGCGGGTTGGAGCGTTGGCGGGAAAGGACAGTGACGGGTGATGCGCCCCCTGTCCCGAGGTTGGCAAGTCTTCATGATCGCGACTGCCCTCGGGGTTGGGTGCATCATTGGTTATCTCGATCTCCCCCTTTACATCCGCTCCTCATGCGGCCTTCAAGGTCCTTTACGCGATTCTCATCTCAGTTTTTGCGTTTGAAGGAGCGGTTGACCTGATGGAGGGATCAGGGTATCTCGGTTGGTTTGGAGAAGCAGGGCATGTTCAGGGATAAGGTAGCACCAATAGGTACCACTTCATCGCGTGTCGGTGCCACCGGTCGGCATCCGATTACTTCTATGCGGATCGGCCTGGATGGAGGATGCTGGCTTAATCGCCGAGGTTACGGCAGATATGCGCGGAGTCTCCTTTCGGCTTTGGCGCGTCGGGAAGATGGTAATCATTACGTCCTGTTTGTTGACAGTGAAACCGCCGATGCCCCGGACCTTCCGAGCAGATTTGCCAGGGTTGTCGTTCCGGCCTGTCACCCTCCCTCCAGGGCTGCATCGGCCTTCGGTCGGCGAGACCTGCGACATCTCTTGCGTATGGGCCGCACGGTTGCCGGCTATCAGCTCGATGCCTTCTTCTTTCCTTCAGTCTACACCTTTTTTCCGCTGCTTCGACCGGTCCGGGCTGTTGTGGGAATTCACGATGTGATTGCAGAGCGCCATCCAAAGATGGTCTTTGGCCGACGACGCTCCCGGCTCTTTTGGAGGCTGAAACTGTGGCTCGCGCTGCGCCAGGCTCATCTCGTTCTCACGGTTTCCGATCATGCGCGTAACGGAATCCTTGAACAGTTCAGGCTGGCACCAAAGAACGTTCGAGTGATCCACGAGGCACCAGACCCGATCTTCCGACCTCTCCCATACCCGCGTGATCCAGCGGACCTGCTGCCTGCCTGTACCCTCCCTCGGGGATGCCGTTACCTGCTGTATGTGGGCGGGCTGAGCCCGCACAAGAATCTCCACCTCCTGATCGAGGCCTATCGGCGGCTGGTCGCCGAACCGGAGTGTAATGATCTCCGGCTCCTGCTGGTCGGTGACTACGCCGGGGATGTTTTCTACTCCGCGTATGGGGATCTCCGTGCGGCGGTGGCCCGCCACGGGCTTGAAGGCCGAGTCTGTTTTACGGGCTTTGTGCCGGACGAGGTGCTCGTGGATCTCTATAATCGAGCCGAGGTTCTGGTCTTGCCTTCGCTTGAAGAAGGGTTTGGCCTGCCGGCCTTGGAAGCAGCGGCGTGTGGCACGCCGGTTATCGCGAGTGAGGTCGGCCCAATGGAGACCCTGTTGGGTCCTGCCGCATTGACGTTCTTGCCGCGAGATGTCGATGCCCTGACGAATAGCCTTCGGATGCTCCTCAAGGATCCGGCACGCAGGACGGCGATGGGAGAGGAAGGGCGTCGCCGTGCTTTGACCTTCACCTGGGAACAGTCAGCGGCCCAGCTACATGCACTGTTCCAGGAACTCGTCGAGGCCTGACATGAAGCGCCTGCGCTTTTGCATGATTACGACGTTCTACCCCCCATATGCGTTTGGCGGCGACGCCATTTATGTCTACCGCCTGAGCAACATGCTTGCGCGACGCGGACATAACGTCGATGTCGTCCACTGTGTTGACAGCTACCGGGCGCTTGCCGATGGACCTCTCCCGCATGGCTTCCCGAACGAGCCGGGAGTGACGGTCCACGGGCTGATCAGCGGTGTAGGGCTTCTCTCCCCGCTTGCCACGCATCAGACCGGATACCCGTTGTTCAAGGGGAGGAAGATCCGCGAGATCCTGGCCGCAAAACGCTTCGACGTCATCCACTTCCATAACATTTCGCTGATCGGCGGGCCGATGATCCTTGGCTATGGCGAAGGGATTAAGCTCTACACCATGAATGAGCACTGGCTTGTCTGTCCGACGCATGTCTTGTTCAAATTCAGGCGGGAGGCGTGCGTGAAGCCGAGCTGCTTTCGCTGCACGCTGGTCCACGGCCGGCCGCCTCAACTCTGGCGCTACACCGGAATGCTAAGGGCGGCGCTCCGCCATGTGGACGCGTTCATCTCGCCGAGCGAGTTCACGCTTCGCCGGCACCATGCGGATGGGCTTGATATCCCCATTGTCCACATCCCGTACTTCCTCAGCGAGAACACTGCGGCACCCACGGGTCCGCCCGGCCAGAATGGGATCGGACTCCCCTCGCGGCCTTTTTTCCTCTTCGTCGGCCGCCTTGAGAAGCTCAAAGGGCTCCAGACGGTCATCCCGGTCTTCCGTCACTACGACAAGGCAGATCTGGTGATCGTCGGGGATGGCGACTACGCTGGAGAACTCAAGAAGTTGGCGGCGGACTGTAACCGGATCCACTTTCTGGGGCGACTTGCGCCATCGGAGCTCAGTAGGGTCTATGCGCGCGCGATTGCCCTCCTGGTCCCGTCCATTACCTTTGAGGTCTTCGGGCAGGTCATCATCGAAGCATATGCAGTCCGCACGCCTGTTATCGTCCGCGACCTTGGCCCCATGCCTGAGATCGTGGCGGAAAGCGGTGGTGGACTGGTGTTTCGGGATACGGCGGGCCTCTTGGACGCCATGGAGCGACTACGTACCGATCGAGGCTTGCGGGAGCAATTAGGTGAGCACGGCTACCAGGCCTATCTGGCTCGTTGGACCGAGGAGGTGCATATGGAGCGCTACATGGACCTGATCGAAGAGATCCGCGCGAGGAAGGGTTTGGCCCAACTCCGAACGTGATCTGCTTTCGCAGGCCGAGGTCACTTTTCTGTGTTGGGACGTCCGGACGTGGCCGCTGTCGTCGGCGTGGTGGCCCTGAATCGAGAGCTGTACGCGTTCTTCTTTCGCCAGCGGGCGCTTCTCTTCGCTTGCGCCTGCATACCGGTCCACCTCCTCTACTACCGGTACAGTGGACTCTGCTCCTTCGATGTCTGGATCAGTGCGCGGCTCGGGGGCGCCGCGACCAGCCGAGACAGGCCTGTCCAGGGAGGAGAGAGCCTAGCCGGTCAAGGCCGGAAGACCGTGAGCCCGCAGTAGCGCTCCGGGCGTCGAGGGAGAAGCTGTCGCGAAAGGCCACTCAATGGGCAACGAAGGCATCTCGGATAAACAGGTTGTCGTCATCGGCGCCGGGCCGGCGGGACTGACCGCGGCATACGAGCTGACCAGGTTCAACCGGTCCCCCATCGTCCTCGAAAAACGTGCGAACGTGGGCGGCCTCGCCCGCACAGAGAACTACAAGGGATTCTACTTCGACATGGGGGGCCACCGCTTCTTCACCAAGGTGGAGGAAGTCAAGAAGCTGTGGCACGAAATCCTCCGGGACAACTTCCTCCGCCGCCCGCGACTGTCGAGGATCTACTACAGCCGCAAATTCTTCAACTACCCGCTGAAGCCCTTCAACGCCCTGATTGGCCTCGGATTTTTCCGGAGCGTCCTGATCGCGCTCAGTTATATCCGGTGGCAGCTCTTCCCCTATCGGCGCGAGGACACCTTCGAGCAATGGGTGACGAATCGGTTTGGCAGGCGGCTGTTTCAAACCTTCTTCAAGACCTACACCGAGAAGGTGTGGGGCATTCCGTGCTCGGAGTTGAGAGCCGAATGGGCCGCGCAGCGCCTCAAGGACCTTTCCCTGAAGACGGCCTTGCTCAGCATGTTCCTGAAGCCCAAGATGCAGATCAAGACACTGATCGACGAGTTTCACTACCCTCGTCTTGGGCCCGGGATGATGTGGAATGCGGTCAAGGATGAGATCGAGCGGCGGGACGGGGTCGTGCGGTTGAACTGCGACGTGGTCGGGTTCAACAGGACCGGCAGCCGCATCGACAGCGTTGTCATCTCGTGCAACGGGCGAGAGGAGGCGATCCCAGGGACGGACTTCATCTCCAGCATGCCTGTCACGGAGTTCATCAAGAAGCTCGACCCTCCGCCGGAGGTCTTGCGAGCAGCCGAGAAGCTTAAGTATCGGGACTTCCTGACCGTCTGCCTGATCGTCAAGCAGCCGAACCTTTTCCCGGACAACTGGATCTACGTCCACGACCCGAACGTCAGGGTCGGTCGGATACAGAACTTCAAGAACTGGAGCCCCGATATGGTTCCTGATCTCACGAAGACCAGTCTCGGCCTGGAGTACTTCTGCACAGAAGGGGATGAGTTGTGGAACACACCGGATGCCGACTTGGTCGAGCTGGGGAAACGCGAGGTGGATCGCATCGGCCTGGCGAGCTATGCCGACATCGAGGATGGCTGCGTCTTCCGAGTTCCAAAGGCCTATCCAATCTACGACTCCGAGTACCGCGATCATCTGGCCATCGTCAGGCAATTCGTGGATGGCCTGGAGAACCTCCAAACGATTGGCCGCAACGGGCTGCATCGGTACAATAACCAGGACCACGCCATGCTTACCGGCATGCTGGCCGTACGTAACCTGGTCCTCGGTGAACGTAACGACCTCTGGCGCGTCAACACCGACCAGGAGTATCACGAGGGAGTCCGCGTCGATGCAGGGGTCGAGGGGCGTGATGTTGGGGAGGTGGTTCAGGAGGCGCTCAGCAGGATATTTCCCAAGCTGGATCGTGTGGCGCTTGGCCTCTCGGTCGGAACGGCGGCAGGCCTGCTCCTGTTCCTGGCAACCCTCTGGCTTGTCCTGAAGGGGGGGGTAGTCGTCGGCCCACGCCTGGGATTGCTCAACCAATACTTCCCCTGGTACAGCGTCACCGCGTCTGGAAGCGTGCTCGGATTCGCCTATGGATTCGCTGTCGGCTTCGTCAGCGGTTGGGGGTTTGCCGTTCTCAGGAACGTTGTGATATTCCTCTACATGTCAATCATTCATCGCCGCGCCAACGTGTACCTCCTGCGGAATTTCCTGGAGTATCTCTAGGAGAGCCAGCGCATGACAGAGCCGGAAAAAGCTCCTGAAGAGGTTGTCCTCACCAGGCTGCTGCGCCTGAACGCCGTTGTCCACGGCGTGGTCGCCGGGATCGTCATAGGGCTTGGCGTCTTCATTGCCACGAACTGGCTCGTGCTCAAAGGGGGGAACCCCGTCGGCCCCCATCTGTCCCTCCTGAATCAATTCTTCATCGGGTACCGGGTGACATTCGTGGGCAGCCTGATCGGGCTCGCGTACGGGTTCTTTTGCGGATTCATTGGCGGATACTTCATTGCCAGGATGTACAACTGGCTCGTGGACCTGAGGGAAGGCTGGGGTCAGCGTCAGGCGTGAGCGAGACGCGCTCATTTTCCACAAGGCATCGAGTGAACACTTCATGTGGCGCCTTGCATGGCCGGGTCTGAAGCCGGTACGGTCCTCAACTGAGGCTGCGCGGGGACCTGAAGGATGAGGAGTTCCCGGCTGTGTTTTGGTCTCGGTGGTATACTTATCCTGACGGGCGCTTTCGTTCCAGGGGTTGCGCTGATCGAGTCTCTCCGGGAAGTGCCGGCAGGCCTTGCCGAACCATTGCGCCTTGGTGGGACGCTATTTAAGATCGGCCTGATACTCCTCGGACTGTTTGCCATCACACTGGGGAGGGTATCCGTATGGACCTCGGGACAGCAGAACAAAAAACCTGCCGCCGAACGTCATCGTCACGTCGCGCGCGCAGTCCTCGCAGGCATACTGATTACCGCAACCGTACTACGATTTTACGCGCTCGATGGCGGGCTTTGGTTGGACGAAGTACTGACATATGTCGAATACGCCAGGATGCCCTTAGGGGAAATCGTCACGACCTACCACTCGGAGAATCAGCATTTCCTCTATACCTTGCTGGCCCATGCCTCCTTCTTGATTTTTGGGGAGAGTGCCCAGTCTTTGAGGCTGCCGGCCGTTCTGTTTGGAATTGGAAGCATCTGGGCCCTCTACATGTTAGGACGCTATGTTGGCGGCCCACGGGAAGCGCTTTTGGCCGCGGCGATGCTCGCGTTTTCCTACCATCATGTGTGGTTTAGCCAGAACGCGCGCGGGTACACGGGGCTCCTGTTTTGGACACTCCTTGCCAGTTGGTTGCTCCTTCGTGGAATGCGTGAAGCGCGGCCACAACTCTGGCTGCTCTATGCGATCGCTGTGGCCCTGGGGGTCTATACTCACATCACGATGCTCTTCGTGTTCCTCGGCCACCTCATCATCTATCTTGCCGCACCCGTCGTTCGACGCAGGGCGATCTGGCCTGACAGGTGGGCGGGCCTGTTTATAGGGTTCTGCGCCGCTGCCTTGCTCACACTGCAATTGCACGCGCTCGCTCTGCCGCAGATGATTGGCGCGATCGCCGGAACAACAAGCGTTGTCGCAGCCTGGAGATACCCGCTCTGGACCTTTAGTGAATTCGCCAAAGGCATGCAGGTGAACTTTGCCGGAGGCATTGTTGCTCTTGCCGTCATCTTGATCTTTGGTTCTGGTCTCGTGAGTTTCGCTCGTACAGACCCCGTGGTGGTACAGTTACTGATAATTCCGGCGCTGATCGAGGCTGTTGTCGTGGTAGGGAGAGGACACCACCTGTGGCCGCGATTGTTCTTCTTCACCATCGGTTTTGGCGCACTGATCGTCGTTCGCGGCACGACGGTGGTGGGCCAAATGGGCGCTCGACTCCTCGATGTCGGACCGACGAAATCGGCGGCGCTAGGGACCGCTTTGTGCGCGGTGCTGATCGGGGTGTCTGCGATATCGTTTCCCTCGGCCTACGCGCCGAAGCAGGACTACGTAGGAGCGCTCGCCTTCGTTGAAGCAAGCAGAGAGCCGGGAGACAGGGTTGTCACTGTCGGCCTGGCGACGTATCCCTATCAGCGCCTCTACAAGGTCGATTGGGAAGCAGCCGAGACCGTGGAGGCTTTGAACGAGATCCGCTCTCGCGCAAGGAGGACGTGGGTGCTCTACACGTTTCCGCCAGTTCTTGAAGCGGTCCATCCGGAGATTATGGCCAGCATCCGGCGTGATTTCCATGTCGTGAAACGGTTTAATGGGACCCTGGGGGGCGGGACAGTCTTCGTGTGCCGCTCGGACATCCCTCTCTCTTGGCTGCCGAGAGTCAAGAGGGACATTTCCGGTCATGTGATCTTCAGGGCGAAGAACCTAGAGGGTGTGACGTAGAGATGGAGACAAAAGGGGAACATGTCCGAACACCTGTTTCGGTGATTCTTCCCGCCTGTAATGAGGAAATGGCCGTTGGGCCACAGATTGAAGCGATCCGACGTGTGTTAGATTCACTTGGGATGGCACATGAGGTCGTCGTCGTTGACGATGGCTCTGAGGACCGAACAGTCGAGGAAGCACTGCGCGCGCGCGCCCGCGTCCTCAGGCACCCCGAGAACCGAGGCTACGGGGCTGCCATCAAGACCGGCATTGTTGCTGCTCAATATGACAAGATCGTTATCCTTGACGCCGATGGAACCTATCCGCCTGACCAGATCCCCAACTTGATAGCGAAGCTTGAGACGGCCGATATGGTCGTTGGGGCTCGCACCGGAACTCACGTGCACATCCCGCGGCTACGGCGACCAGGCAAGTGGTTGCTGGGTTGGCTGGCAGCCCGTGTCGCAGGACAGCCCATCCCCGATCTAAATTCAGGCCTGCGGGCTTTCCGTCGCCACTGTGTGAAACAATACTTTCCGATCCTCCCCAGCAAGTTTTCATTCACGACGACTCTTACACTGGCTCTACTCGCTGATGAGTATCGCGTGGTCTATCACCCAATCAACTACCACCGACGGATCGGCAAGTCCAAGATCACCCCCTGGCACCTTATGGACTTTATGGTCCTTGTACTCAGGATGGCGTTGTTGTTTCAGCCGCTGAGGGTTTTTGTCCCGTTGGCGTTTGCATGCGGCCTTTTGGGGACGGCGAAGGCGCTCTTTGACATCGTGGCGCTGTTCCAGCGCACCTCGAGTCTTGATTGGTCTCTCCTGTACCAACCGGTTCTCTCGACTTCCGCCATACTCCTGCTACTGGTCGGGTTGCAGTTGCTGCTGATGGGGATGGTGGCCGACGGTGTATTGAGGCGGATCGCCCAGCACAACAGGCCCCAGGCGCCATCGCACGCGACCTGGGTTCCCGAGTCACTCTCCAACCCACAGGTCGAGAAGCAGGAGATGATTTCGAGGGCGAAACAATGAATGGCATGGGGGCATGGCGTGGAGATCTTCAGATTGATGCTCTTTCTGGGTCTGGTGTTTCACAAGCTTCTTTGGGAGGTCTTGAAGAGAAGAGACAAGGCCTCAGGGGTCCGGCAGCAGTCTTCGAAAGGGTCGGGCAGGTCGCTCATCAAATTCGCCAAAGGTATTGTCTTGGTCTTTCTGGCGTTTCAAACCCTCTTTCTGGATCTCTTGCCCATGTCCGACCAACCGACCCGCTTGAGAACGATAGGGACTGCGATCTATGTCGTGGGGCTCGCTACTGCAATGATCGGCCGCTTGCAGCTCGGGAAAAACTGGGTAGATCTGGAGGACTACCGGGTCTTGCCCGAGCAGTCGCTTGTCACGAAGGGACTCTATCGCTACATCAGGCATCCCATTTACACCGGGGATATCCTGCTCCTCATCGGGCTCGAGCTGGCGTTGAACTCATGGTTGGTTCTGGCTGTTTCCATCCCTTTCTTGATTGCTATAAGGCAGGCATCGGCGGAGGAAAAGGTGCTCTCACAGGCGTTTCACGACTATGATGCCTATCGCAAGAGCACAAAGAGGTTCATCCCTTTCATCATATGATCATCATGTGATCATCATGGTTACTAACTCAGCGCCCGGCGCGACTTTATGACACAGCGCGTCGTTGACTTGTGGATTCGGTGAGAATGATGGCCAAGCCACACGTCGTCATCCTGGGGGCGGGACCGGCAGGGGTGGGAGCGGCCTTTCGATTGACCCGGCGAGCGTGGGCCCAGGTCAGCGTATTGGAACGAAATAGTCGGGTCGGGGGCAACGCCGGGAGTTTCGAGCTTGCAGGAATGCGCGTGGACTACGGCAGCCACCGCCTTCACCCGACCTGCGACGCGAACGTGTTGCGGGATATTCGCGCGTTGCTCGGGGATGACCTATTGGATCGGCCACGTCATGGCCGTATCCGGTTGCGGGGCCGCTGGATTCATTTCCCACTGAAGCCGCTCGACCTGATCCTAAAGCTGCCTCCAGGCTTCGTGATGGGTGTGGCGACCGATCTGATGGGGAAGGTTTTGCGGCGAAAGGCCGGGCTTCTTGACGCGGAGACCTTTGCGTCGGTTTTGGAAGCCGGACTAGGGAAGACCATCTGCCATGACTTCTACTTTCCCTTTGCCCGGAAGATCTGGGGGCTGCCGCCCGAGCAGCTATCGGTGACCCAGGCCCGCCGGCGCGTGGGGGCCAGTTCCCTCGGCAAGATGTTCCGGAAGGTCATCGCCGCGGTTCCGGGCCTCAGGCCGCCAGGAGCCGGCCGCTTCTACTACCCCCATCAGGGATACGGACAGATTTCCGAGGCCATGTTCCGAGCCGCCGAAGTCGATGGCGCGAGGTTCGAGTTCGGCGCGACGGTCAGGTCGGTGGAACGAGCGGGCAAGACCGTGTGTCGGGTCACCTACGAGCAAAAGGGCGCTCTCCGCGCGCTGGAGGCGGACCACATCTGGTCCACGCTGCCGCTGAGCGTCCTGGTCCGGTGCCTCGATCCCAAGGCGCCGGACGAGCTGCTGGAGGCCGCAGGGGGAATTACTTATCGTGCCATGATCCTGATCTATCTCGTTCTGGAGCAGGAACGCTTCAGCGAGTACGACGCTCACTATTTCCCCGAGAGCGACATCCCGATCAGCCGGCTCTCCGAGCCCAAGAACTACAGCGGGGCTGGGCTGTCGGACCGCACCGTCCTCTGCGCAGAGCTGCCGTGCTGGCCCGAGGATCCCGAATGGCAGATGCCAGACGATGACCTGGGCCACCTGGTCTGCGCCGCGCTCGAGCAGGCAGCGATCCCCGTGCGGGCCCCCGTCAAGGAGGTTATCACGCGGCGACTCCGGCAAGCCTACCCGATCTACCGCCAGGGGTACGAGGTCCATTTCGACCGAATGGACCGCTATCTGAGCGACTTCAACAATCTGCTCACCTTCGGACGTCAGGGCCTCTTCGCCCACGACAACACCCACCACGCCCTCTACATGGCGTATGCCGCTACGGACTGCCTCGGCGCCGACGGACGGTTTGACCGAGAACGGTGGCACACGTTTCGGCGCATCTTCGAGACGCACGTCGTGGAGGATTGAGATGCGACGGCGCCGCCGCCTCACGTCGGGGGGTATGGAGCTAATATGGGGTTACGGTTCGGACTGATCGGGTGCGGCGAGATTGGGCGGCTGCGGGCCATGGCGCTGACCCGGACCGGCTCTGCCCGGCTGGTGGCGGTCAGCGACCTCGACGAGGGACGGGCCGTGGCCGTGGCCTCCAGGCACGGCGGGACTGTGGAGCAAAGCTGGCGCGCTCTGCTTCACCGGGAGGAGGTGGACGCGGTGATCGTGTCCACGCCCCCATCGCTGCACGCCGAGATGTGCATCGAGGCGCTGAGGTCCGGCAAGCACGTGCTGTGCGAAAAGCCCCTGGCGCGCACACCCGCCGAGTGCCGAAAGATCCTCGAGGCGGCGGAACAAAGCCGCCGGTTGTTGGCCACCGGGTTCAACTACCGGTTCTACCCATCCGTCCAGAAGGCGCGCGCAATCCTGGACGCCGGGATGATCGGCGAACTGGACCACATCCGCAGCTACGCCGGATACTCCGTCGCGGATCACAGCCATCCTTGGCTGCACGATGTCGAGGTGATGGGGGGAGGGGCGCTTCGTGACAACGGGATCCACCTGATTGACCTGACCCGCTATTTCCTGGGGGAGGTGGCGGAAGTCAAAGGCTTCGCCTCGAACTCGGTATGGGGATTCAAGGGCTGTGAGGACAATGGGTTCGCGTTGCTCCGCAGCCCGACGGGGACGATCGCCTCCCTGCAAGCGAGCTGGACCGAGTGGAGAGGGTATCGCCTCCGGGTCGAGATCTATGGAACCCGAGGTTGCATCCGCGCGTGGTGTTTCCCCATGGTGACACAGGTGGTCTGGGCCACGGAGCGGGGTGGTCAAGCGCGCCGAAGGTTCCACCTCTTTCCGATAACCCACATCTGGGAACGGCTCCGTTCGTATCGGTGGGTTGTCATCCAGAGCTTCATAGAGGAACTTCAAGCATTTTCTCTTGCGACCCGCGGTGAACGTACGGCGTTGGCGACCGGTCATGACGGTCTCCGTGCAGTGGAAATCGCTCACGCAGTGTCTCATCCTTCCACGAGTGGTCATACTTAGGTCCTCCATGCTTCAGCCGATTGACCGGCTGAAGGATTACGTCCTGTGCGCGCTCACGCTTGGAATTGGCCCAAGAGCGATGTGCGCCATCCTCTGGAGGCAAACGAAGAATATTCGGGTGCGACTCAAGCTTGGAGCGTACACTCCAAGCAAGGTCTATTCGCTGCAAACGATCTACGGTCCCCTCTACTTCCGGGATAATTTCGGCGATATTACGAACCTCGTCAGCCTGCTCTATCACCAGGTGTATCGCGTGCGGGCGCTGTCGCAGGATGGTGTGATCCTGGACGTCGGTGCCAATATCGGTCTGGCGGCCGCGTGGTTTGCACACCATAACCCTGGAAGGGCCATCTACTGCTTCGAGCCCTTAGCTGCGAACGCGGCCCTGATCGGACTGAATTGTCCCGGCGCGGACGTTGAGGAGGTCGCTGTCGGAGCTCGGCGCGGCCGGATCACGCTTCGCGTGGACCGGGACCGTGTAATGGCGTCGAGCATTCCGTGTCAGTGGCCGACCCAAGAGGTGGAGTTCGATGTCATTTCACTGGATGAGTTTTCCGAGGCCAGGAGCCTGGAACACGTCGGCCTCCTAAAGATCGATGCGGAAGGAATGGAGGTTGAGATCTTGCAGGGCTGTCAGGAGACACTGAAGTTGACACGCCAGGTTGTGATGGAGACCCATAGCCGGCGCCTGCATGACGAGTCGATTGAATATCTTCGACGCGCGGAGTTTCGTATTGACTCGGAGCAGTTCGTGGGAGTGACTGGCCTCGTATTTGCCTCAAGTTCGAAGGAACGGGTCGTGACGTCATAAAAGCGTTGGTGTTCTGCCCCGCGTGGGATAGGTTGGGTGCGTAGAAGAGATCACACACACCCGCTGAAGGGGGAAGCCAAAGCCATGGTCCACGTGGGCGAGGACCCGCACAGGGTTGCTGAAACCCGTGAGGCCGTCGTCGTCATCGGCGAAGTCTGGCTCGAAGGCGAGCACGAACGGATGGGCCACTCTGTTCGCGGAGAAGTGGGCATATGAAATCCGCTGGACAATGGCTCGTTGTGGCGTTGGCCTTGATGCTGGCGCACGTCCACGCCGCCGCCGCGACGCGGCCGTTGATTTCGGCGGCCGGCAAGTCCGCGCTTTCACGATACCTCTCGGCCGCGGTCGATCGCGGTGACGTCCCCGGCGTGGTGACTCTCGTCGTGGATCGCGAGGGTGTGCTCTACGAAGGAGCCGCTGGAAAGCTGGACGTGGCCCGCCGCGTGGACATGCCGGCCACCGCCGTCTTCAGGATTGCCTCGATGGTCAAACCGATCACCTCGGTGGCGGTCATGATGCTCGTTGAGGCGGGCAAGCTCGGGCTCGATGATCCGGTCTCGAAATATCTGCCTGAGTTCGAGAACCGTCAAGTCATTTCGACGTTCAATGCAGCCGAGGGCACCTACGAATCCCGTCCCGCGAAGCGGGCGATCACGATTCGCCATCTGATGGCGCACACCTCCGGAATCGGGTACGCAATGTCGAATCCGATCGTGGCGGGACTCCTGCAAGGAACTCGGAAGAGCGAGACAGAGCTTCCACTCTTGCACGATCCAGGGGACAAGTGGACGTACGGCGCAGGCACACGGATCCTCGGCCAAGTCGTCGAACAGATTTCCAGCCAGCCCCTCGACGTGTTCCTCAGAAAACGGATTTTCGAGCCACTGAAAATGGCCGACACGTCGTATGCGGTCCCACCGGAGAAGCTGCCTCGCCTTGTCACCGTTCACAGGAGAATGGGCGGCAAGCTCGTCGAGCAGCCGAATACGCCTACGCAGCAGGCGCCGGTCAGGGGCGACGGGGGACTCTACTCCACGGCGCGGGACTACGGGACGTACCTACAGATGCTGCTCAACCATGGGCGCCTGCACACGGCGAAGCTGCTCGGCAGGAAGTCCGTCCGGATGATGGGCGAGAACCAGATCGGGACGATCGTGGTCGAGGAGCAACCAGCGGCGGCCCCCGGTGTGACGAGGCCGTTTCCGCTGGGTGCTGGGCGCGACAAGTTCGGGCTGGGCTTCCAGATTGCCGCTCGAGACAAGCGATACGCGAAGTTGCGAAGCCCTGGAAGCCTGAGCTGGGCTGGCATCGCCAACACGCATTTCTGGATCGACCCGAGTCGAGACCTTGCCGTCGTCGTGCTCATGCAGGTGCTGCCGTTCTACGACGACGCCTGCATCCGCGTGCTCCGTGGATTCGAGGAGCTGGTCTATCGACATCTCAGCTGAGAGGTCTACCAGCGGCAGCTTTGCAGGCATCGCGCGCGCGGACGGGTCGAGCGCCTGATGCACTAACCGTTAGGTTCACAAATGGCTGGGCGTCACGGTCGGCGCGTTCATACTCGTGTGGCTCATCGGCGGGATCGTAATGATGCGGCGATCTCTGTCTTTCGCGCCGACGACTGAAACGTCGAGAGCGGGTTGGTAGGTGGCAGGGTGGTGCGTCTGTGATACCAGACACGTTCCCTACAGTGCCTGCGATAACAGTTGTTGTGGTGACCCTGGGCGGAAAGGACTACGTGGTCCGCTGCCTGAGAGCTCTCTCCCAGCAGGTTGATATCCCGAGCTTGGAGATCATCGTGCCGTGCGATAGCCGACTCGGAGGCCTGTGGGCGCTTCGCAAGGAGTTCCCCGAAGCACACGTTCTGTACGTCGAGAGACATCGTACCTACGCGGAACTTCGGGCCCTCGGCGTTCAGAAGGCCCGCGGCGCGATTGTGGCCCTCACCGAGGATCACTGTATCCCTGATCCCGATTGGTGTAGCCGGATCCTGGAGGCCCATGCGGGTCCCCACGCTGCAGTCGGTGGCGCGGTCGAGAAGGGACAGCCGGATACTCTGCTCAATTGGGCGGTCTATCTGTGCGATTTCAGCCGCTATATGAATCCGGTGCCGGAGGGCCCGGCATCCTATCTGACCGATTGCAATGTATCCTATAAACAGGCCGCCCTGTCCTCCGTTGCCCAGGTCTGGATCGATGAGTTTCACGAGACCTCGGTGAACTGGGCTCTGCAGGCGCGAGGAGAGTCCTTGTGGCTGTCACCACGGATCATCGTCCACCAGCAGCGCAGCTTACGCTTCGGTTCAGCGGTCTGGGAACGCTACGCCTTCGGTCGCTTGTTCGCCAGCACACGCGTCACCGCGACGACGTTGCTGAGACGCGCGCTCTATGCAGGATCCTCCTTCCTGCTCCCCCCCCTCCTGCTGGGACGTGTGGCGGGCAACGTCTTCCGAAAGCGACGGTGCGTGGCTGAGTTTTTCCGCACTCTGCCGGCCTTGATGTTCATGACGACTATTTGGGCTTGGGGCGAGTTTGTCGGTTACCTGACGGGTCGGCCGGGGAAATACTTGATGCCGGCACGAAGACGACAGGGGCGGGACGTCATGGCGGTCGGGAGGCGACGACAGTGATTTTCAAGGGGATTGAAATCTGCTGTCCGCATTGCAAGGGGGATCTCCAGGGAATAGAGCAGGAGGAGGCGGCCCTCCGGTGTGTGTCCTGCGACCGGCGCTTTCCGATCCTTTTGGATATTCCGGATCTCCGCGTCTATCCTGACCCCTACATTGACGTGGGAGCGGATCGCGCAAAAGGGCTGGAGCTGGCGGCCCATCTCGTCGAACTGACGTTTGCCGAGCTGGTGACGTTCTATTATAGCATCACCCCCGACGTCCCACGGCACCATGCGCGACGGTACATGCGGGGAGTACTGGCCGGGGTGGCGCGTGCGGAGGGAGCCCTTGCCTCTTGGGAAAACGCCGTGAGTGTCAATGGCCGGCCTATCGCCGCCAGCCTCCTGGAGCTCGGCTGCGGCACCGCTCCCCTCTTGGTGGCAGCGGCGCCGCGATTCACCAAGCTGATTGGCGTGGACATCGCGCTCCGGTGGTTGGTGGTGGCCAAGAAACGGCTGGCCGAGGCGGGGCTGGATGTCCCGCTCATCTGTGCCTGCGCGGACGCTTTGCCGTTCCCTGACGGAACCTTCGATCAAGTGGTTGCCGACTCTGTCATCGAGCACGTCCCAGACCAACGGAAGGCCCTGGCGGAATCCCACCGGGTCCTGCGGCCCGCCGGTTACCTCTGTGTCGCTACCCCCAACCGGTACAGCCTGGGGCCAGACCCGCACGTGGGGATCTGGGCCGGGGGCTTCCTGCCAGACCGCTGGTTGGCAGTGTGGGCACGTAGACAGGGTGGTATTCCACCGAAGCGACGACTGCTCTCGGCGGGGTCCCTGGCAAGGCTGATCCGGGAGGCAGGATTTTGCCGGCCTCGGATCCTGCTGCCCGACGTGCCCTCGGGCCAGCGCAGCCACTTCGGGAAGGGGATGAGATTGCTAATTGACCTGTTCCAGATTGCGAAGCGGTTGCCCGTGAGTCAACAGCTTCTGCGCTGGATCGGGCCTCTCGTGCACGCCGTGGCTGAGAAGCCGGGCGACCCGTCGGGCCGGCCTTGCACGGCTCAGATTGACGAAACAACGGAAGACCTGCACACAGAGGACCGAGATGCCGGCTGAAGACAGCCTGAATCGCCCCGGCTTTCCGTGACGCGAATCGTG
>Ga0187892_10005887_pt1 | contig 18771 bp, 14 predicted proteins | sample MA1701073metaG_FD_139345 | JGI IMG/M metagenome (GOLD analysis project Ga0187892, IMG submission 139345) | Bio-ooze microbial communities from a basaltic lava cave in the Kipuka Kanohina Cave System on the Island of Hawaii, USA - MA170107-3 metaG ...
ACACCCAAGGTGGGAGCCCAGTGCGTGAATTGCGCACGCTGGGATCTGTGCGGGGGGCGCTCAGCAATGGGCGTCCCTACCGCGATCCATGGGTGGGGGAATTTGGGTGGCCGTCCGGGAGCATGACTAATAAACACCTTGGGTGGCACAGTTGCTTTATCCAATTGCGGTACCTAAACCGCGCTTGGGCGGCGTGATTTCTGTGTAGCGACAGGCGTATTTCAAGAAATCGCCCAGTTCATAGATATCCGGTTCGTTATCGTGATAATCCTTTGGCGATACTACGACAGTAAGTTTGCTCGCAAACTTGCGCTCACTACATGCAGCAACGAACGACCGAATTATTTCCTTGATGACCATATCTCGGGGCGTATTAATTCGCCCATGACCAGTGCCAAGCACTGGAATGGCGAGTGTGTCGTACCCGCCTTTTGATGATACGAAGCTCCAGAGGGATGCCAATGCAGTCCTGACCGATTCAAAGCTTGACTCCGCAACACCGTGTTCATTGAGTTGAGAAATTGCCAGGAGGTATGTCGTACGCCCTTTGGGCGTCACTTTTGCCGCCGTACCGATTGCGTAAAGTTTTGACTTCCCGCCAACCTTTGATTGTCTTTCTCCGATTGCGATCTCGTGTTGCAGTGCGTGTTCAAGATCTCTGTCTAGATACTCGCTCTTATCGTAGAATTTTTCGGTAAATGCGCCCTGCAGACTTTGACTGGATATCAGACGCTCATCGACTGTTGTGTCAAAGCTGGTGTTAGTTGATATGACGTATGCTGCCTTGACCGAGAAAATATCGGCAATTCGAATTTCAATTCGAATGTCTGTGCCGTCCAGTCTCTCGCACCTATAAATAACCGGTCGCCGACACCAAACGGTATACAGTGCAGACACGCCAAGGAAATATGGCCAGGCTGACTGAAGTGGGCCCTTCCATGTCTCGACGATGAATGAGAGTATTTCTGTCAGGAGCCAGAAAAGGCCGATTGCTGAAAGAAAGGCTGTCGCCGTATCGGTCGAAAGGAATGTTCGACGCCAATACGCACCTAGCAGGAATCCTTTGATTGTGTCCATTGCAGGCATCACAGGCCCAATCGTTGATAGACATCCGGCTTGTAGTAAAACGCGCCAGTTTTCCCTTCGGTTCGATATTTTTGGTTGCTGGCTGGCCAATGCTCGAGGGCATATTGAAGAATTGCAGCATTGAAGCTGATGTGAATCGCAAGTTCGTCTCTGATGATTGGTGGGCACCGATCAGCGTCTTGTTGCCGAAGTCCATTGAGGTTCACCGCTATGACAGGGAGCCCCATTTGAACTGCTTGCTCCATCTCCCAGCGTACAAATCGATAGAGATACCGTGTTTGTTCGCCGATCAATACAACGAGCACAGCAGTGTTGTTGAGCCGCTCACGTAGTTGGCGCTTGATCGAGACTTCTTGGCTATCGTCGCGGGCTGTGTTCAGATCATGTGCGTTGAAGAAATTGAAATTGATTCCTTCGTGTTGCTTCCATGCGCACATCAAACGGTAATAGTGCATATCCTTATCGCCGTCGAAGCAAACGTAGGTTTTGTTGCGGTAAGCCATATCTGCTCTCCCTTACTCGTCAAATTCCGCGTTCTTGAACCGCAGCACGTTGCAGTTCTCCTTGACCGCGCGTTGTAGTCCATCGTCAAACCCCAAAGTCGAGTCGGCTTGGATTTCGATGGCGATCTTGACCTTTACGCCGGGGCGCGAGGTGAATTGCAGAACGACCTCGTCGACCAGATCGGCGAACTGCTTCTTGGCCTGAATGGCATCGAGTTCGATGCTGCCGTAGAACTGCTTCTTGATCGGCTGCGGGGCCGCCACGCCGCCCGCATAGGTCGGTTTGGCTGAGTCCTCGACCCTTGGTGGCTGTGCGCCGCTGCCAGTGATGCCCGGTGCGGGCTCTGTCGGCTTGGGCCGCGCAGCATCCTCAGCTGCGCGCTGTGCCTCGGCATATCCGGCGGCAGTGACCGGTTCGATCAGCAGCAGGGATGAGTCCAGGAACAGCGACGTGCGCTTGCCGAACGTGAAGCCAACATAGCGACCGTCCTCCTTGCCTTGCGCGAAACCGAAGAAGTCCCGGCTCTCAGCACCAACCCCCATCGTCTGCTGAAAGACTGAGTCGTCCTTCAGGCGTGGCAGATAGAGCTGCTGGCAGCTTTGCTGCCACACGTTGAGCGCACTGGTGTCCTTGATGTCGTCCTTCCAGAACCAGTTTTTGAGCACCGTGGCCAAGTGGATCGGAGCCCACTCGGTAATCAGGAGCTCGTTCTCCTTCAACACGCGCTCGATTTCCTGAGACAGGTTCTGCGCGCCCGGGTTGACTTGGAAGTGTTCCCATTGGATCTCGGACAGACCCTTGCCAGGGCGGGCCTCCTGCATCGGGGCAACCATCCACTTGTAGGTCTCGCGGATCATCCGGCGTAGCGCCTCGTTGGCGTCTTCCAGGCTCTTGCTGGCCTGCCGCGACTGGAACTGGTCGAGATTAAGTTTCATCTCCTTGATGTCGCTGACGATGGACTGCCACGCCAGGGTCGAGCGCACCTGATCCTTTAGGCGGCTCACGCTGTCGTAATCGGCGGCCAGGAAGATCAGGCGGTTCTGCTTGAAGCGCGGCTGGTCGCCACGGGTCTTCAGAATCTCGGTCGCGCGCTCGATGGCCAGGCTCTGGCCACTGCGGCTGAAGGCGGCATCGGGCGGCAGCACTACAAGGCGCAACTGCCAGTCATCCGGCACATCGCCACTGGTCGTGAAAATGTGGATGCCACCGAACACGCCGCTGGCAAAGGTTTTCTGCACGCGGTCACGGATGGCGGGGAATACGTCCTCCTTGTCCTGGAAGCGGCGCTTGCGCTCCTCCATCTCGCGGCGCAGATTCGGGCGGGTATCGAACCAGAAGCGGTTGTTGCCGCTGTTCAAGTAGTGCAGGCGGTCGCCGAGGCGGCGCAGTGCATCCTTGTAGATGCCGACTTGCTGGCCCGGTTGCGCCACGCCCAAGGCCACACGCTCCAGCTCAATGCCGCGCACCATCTGGTTTGCGGTGCTCGGTGCACTGCCCAAAAAGATTGCGCGGGCCGAGCGGCGGCAGGCTTGCACGCTGCCAAGTCGGGTGTCACGGTTCTCAATGTCGGTGGTTTCCGCGCGCTCGCCGTCCACGTCACGCTCGACTACCGGGTCCCAGCCCTGCGGCAGGTAGTAGATCACCTCGTTGCGGGTGTCAGCGTCCTGCAGAGGGAAGCTGCCGGGCATGATCAGCGGGTCTTTGTCGTTGTCCTTCCACAGGCGATGAATCACCTTGACCATCAACTTCAGCACGCCACGGGTGCGCTGGAAGTTGTCGAGCGACGACCAGTCTTCGTACAGGCGGTCGAACACCTCCGGATGGATCGGGTAGGCGTGCATCAGCCGCTCGAAATACCGGCTCTCCTGCGTCTCGCGCGGGAAGTCCTCGCTATTGGCCGTGTAGTAGTCCGCGAACGCACGGCACACCGATTCCGCCGCCAATTTGTCGTTGATGCTGGTGAACAGGCGGCGGCGCACGATCTCGAACGCTTCCTCGGTACCCACCGGCTTCCACAGCGCCTGAATGCGGCCGAAGTAGTGCGCCAGAGCGGCCAGCGCCTTTACGCCACGCTGGCTGCCGGCTTCCTTGTCCGATTCCGGCAACGAGGCCAGCAGCACCGCCGTCGGCACAGCCTTCAGTGCTTCGGTCAGCGCCTGCACAAAGCTCAGGTTGGAATCGAAGCTGCCGCCGGTCAGTGCCTTGCCTTCTTCGAACTGGCGCACATAGGCCACCAACTCGTCGATCAAGATCACGCAGGGCGCGTAACGACTGAGCAGCGTTTCCAGCACAGCCTTGCCCGGCGAGGTGCCAGAGGCATCTGCGTCCGCCACCAAGGCATAGCCCTCGGCCTTGCCCAATTGCCAGGCCAGATCGCCCCACAGCGTGCAAATGGCCTGGCCCTCTCGCACCACAGGCTGGTTGGGCGAGGACTTGATGCCATCTAGCACGGCCACCCGCGCGCGCGGCAGTTCCGTGACGCCAGCCGCATCGAGGATGGCCGGAACACCCGGCAGGTCGCTGGCCAAAGCCTCGCCCTTGGCGAGGTGGTAGACGGCCAGCATGGTGTGCGTTTTGCCGCCACCGAAAGCGGTTTGCAACTGAATGACTGGGTCACCACCCTTGCCAGACAAGCGCTTGACCACGGAATCGAGCAGCAGGCGCATACCCTCGGTGATGAAGGTGCGCTGGAAGAACAGCGTCGGGTTCTGGTACTCGGCCGTTGCCGTGCCCTCATGAACCCGAGACAGATCGGCGGCGAACTCGGCTTGCTGGAACGTGCCCTTCAGGACATCTTCATGAGGGACGGCAATTTCACGCCACGGTTTGAGACTCATCATCAACTCCTCAATCAAATGTCCAGTTGCGTTTGCGAGCCGACGATGCCCGCATCGGCAGAAGCTTGTTCAATGCCAGACCACGCAGATACCAGCTCGTTGTAGGCCCGGGCTTCTTCGGCCCAACCCTTGCGCTCACACAGGGTGTAGAGCCGGTAAGCCAGTGCGCGCATCGGTTCAGCCTGGGCAGGCATGCGGGCGAGCAGCGCACCGGCCACGGCTTCGCCGTCTTGGTTCAGCGCGCGGATCAGCTGATGCAGCGCCTCCCATACCGACACACGGCTGTCCGTTTCGGGTGACCAGTCGCGTGGCAGCTCGGCCCACTTGAGCAAGCGCAGGTTGCCGCCGCTGCTCTGCACCACGCCGCCATCCACCAGCCCGCCGACGCTGGTGCCCTTGGCGCGCGCCAGCACATCGGCCTCGCCGTATTTACCGCTGGCCCAGCCCGTGCCCTCAAACCAGTGCAGGCAGAACTGCGTGTCGTGATCGAAATCGTCCTCGGCAAAGAAGCGGTTGATCAGTTGCAGCGCAGTTTTCACGCGCATCGGTGTGCCATCGGCTTCGAGCACGGCGGCGTATTGGCTGAAGATGGCCATGCCGGGGCCGATGATGGCTTGCGACAGATCGACCGGGGCCACCGGTGAATTGACGCCACCGCGTGTCATGTCGAGCAAGGCCTCGGGCAGCGTGGCATTGAGCTCGCGCAGAAACTCGCGGCGGCTCACCGTGGGTGCATCGGTCAGGCGCTTGCGGCAGACCAGCACGATGCTGGAAGCAAGGGCGTTCATACTTTTCTTGAGATTGCCCGTCAGTTCGGTACGCATGGGCCAAGTGCCAGAAATGGCGAAGCCTGCTTTTAGTACTGCTTCCAAAAAGGTGTCCCAACCCGTATTTGATGTGCCTGTGTCTTCTTTAGTCTCGCTCTGTTTGAAGGCGTAGTAAATGGTGACGGGAAAGGCCGGGTGCGCTTGCTCGGCCAGGTTGTGCATGGCGGCGGTCATGCCGTCGAGGAAGAACCTCTCAGCTTCAGCCTTGCCTCCGTGGCGGTAGGGCGTGGCCACCAGTTCTTCGGCCTTGGGTACGGCTAACGTGGCGTAAAGGTTGGGGAAGATGGGTTTAAGGCTCTTGCGCAACCAGACATAGAAGAAGTCCGACAGGTCGGCGTAGCCGATGTTGTCGTAGTAAGGAGGATCGGTTGAAACAACTTTGTCTTGGCTGATAGTCTGTGTTTGTGCATCCTGTTGTCGAACGACGCCTATTGCTCTACTTGGCACCCCTTCGATGACCTTGGTGAAGTAGTCAATCTGTCCTGTGAAGTTGCCTGTTGAACTACTTAGTGGATTCCCCTCAACGAAATCCCACGTCATAGGCAATGCTTGTCTGGCGAATACTTGCTGAACGTTCTCGCCTTTTGTGTCCCAGAAGTTCAGTGAAGCAGTACGGTTGGCTTGACGACTGACATTCATCCCCAAGCACACCCCCACCGCCTGCGCATAAGCCGTGGCACCACTGCCGCCTGCATCCAAGCCAACACCATCGTCGGGTAGGCCGGAGGCCAAGGCATCTGCCTTGACCTTGGCGATGGCCTCGCTCACCAGATCGGAGAAGGTGGTCAGCGCCACCAGTTGGCGGGGGGTGAAGAGGTCGCCGTATTTCGTCAGGCCGTAGAGAGGCGGAGAGAACCAGCGTGGGTTCTCCGGCATCGCTACGTCTGGCTTCCATTCAGGCTGCGCCTGCCGCGCTATGGCTTCGTGCTCGGCGGTTGGCGCGAGATAGACACGCCCGCGTGCGCCTTCGGCGACGATCGCCATGAGCTTGGCACCCATGCGCCCGGCGTTGGCTTCGGCGTAGATATGTTTAGGCTCGATCGGCGTATCCGACACGAGGCATTGAAAATTCGCGCCGCGCGTCAGCTTGGTTCCATTCTTCGCCGTTTCCGGCGGCGTGCCCACCTTCACCGTGAAGCGGTACTCGTCGTCCTCGACCACCGGCTGCACATAGCTTTCCTTGCCCGCCTTGCTCGAAAGAACGAAGGTGGAAGCCAGCGGTACATCCACATGGCTGAAGGCCGGGTTGGGGCTTTTCACTGTACGCGCCCATAGCCAAGCAATGACGGTGAGCTTTTGCCCCAGCAGCGGCTTGAGGTCAGGCCGCTCGGCAACCATTTCTGCAGTGACTTCGATCTGCGGATACAGATGCCCAATGCGCTGTTGCGCCTGCTCGCGCATCCACGCGCCATAGCGCCGCACGTCTTCAGCCAGACCACGCGCGCCACTCCAGTCTTCAGACAGCTTGCCCTGCTTGTCACCCGCCAGCTTCGGCCCCACCGGTGCGCGCCCGGCGAACTTGGGCGGAATTTCTATCATCGCCTTGTTGATGGTGACCGCCACCGGGTTCAGGTCTGATGCATAGCTTTCCAGTCCGAGGCGCTGTGCCTCCAGCGGCAGCGCGCCGCCACCGGCAAAGGGGTCGTGAAAGCCGGGCAGCTTGTCCGGGTTGAACAGCTCGGTGGCCTGCGGGTGCGCCTTGTTCAGCTCGCAGGTCTCACGCCAACTGCGCACGATCTCAAAGCGGGCGCGCTCCAGCACCTCTTCGTTGTTGGTGTTCTCCCACTGCACCAGCTCCTCGATGATCTTGAACAGCCGCTCGCGCTCGATGGCAGCCTTTTCCTTGTTCACGCCGTACTTGAAGCCGCCGCCTTGCTGGTAGCCGGGGTCGTTGACCATTTGCGCAAAGATCACCGCACGGGCAGCAGCCAAGGGGCGACGCGCCCACCATAGATGCAAGGTACTGGGGTGGCCGTGGCGGATGGATTTTTCACGCGCTGCCGCGACGTTGATGGCATCGAGCGGCAGTGCAACCTCGATGAGTTTCTTGGGTGTCTTGATTGGAGTCGTCATTATTCTTTCTCTCAACGAGGAGCCAGCACGATGGATGCCAATTCCTGATGCACGCGCATATTGGGTGCCAGAAGCGGCGCGAGGGTGACGCGTGCAAAAGTCTCAGCGTCGTTGCCGCATTGGGTCAGACCAAGTGCCTGTTTGCACTTGTTGTAAAGCCGTCCGGATGCAGCCTTGATGTCGTCCGGTGGCAACCCCCTACCAACTCCATCGGCAAGTGCCGCTGCTTTCTCGGCCTTAAGTTCTTCTACTTTTTCCGGCTGTCCATTTCGAATGCAGAGGGCTTCCAGCACTTCGTCATCCCACAGATAGCTTTCCAGGTCACGACGCTGAAGCACTTGCGTTCCATCACTCTGTAACTGCCGAATCTCGGACTCGTGACGGTCGTCGCGGTCGAACACCTTCCACGTCTTGATGCCCGGTGCGAGTTTGCTGAGCAGCAGCCCGAATGTCTTGCCGTCCTGATTTACCTCGGTGGTGCCACCAAGGGGTACGAACTCGACGTCGGGGAACTGCGAGGAGAATATGGTTCTGTACACTTCGACATCGAAGCTTGGCCTGCGTCCACCGCCGCCGAGGCGTTTGCCCTCACAAAAAACCACATACTTGGGCACAACCAGTTCGGCTAGATCATCCAATGCGGTGTGGAACATTAACCCCCAGAAGCGACGGTCAGGTTGGATCGGCTGCAGGACTACCGGTTGGTCGAAATCCTGATCGTGGAAGTCGATGAATGCGACCTGCCCGGGATTGGCCGCATTCAGCTCGGCCGCTTTGCGGGCCATTCCTATGGAGTGGGTGGACAGCCAGAGCTGGCAGTTGTCAGGCACCAGGTCGAACATCACTTCCAGCAGTTTGGACTGGAGGCGGGTATGCATGTGGAGCTCTGGCTCGTCGATGCAGTACACCGTGTCGTCAAAGGCTCTGCGCTTAACAACGAAATCCAGTAGCAGGTCGAAGGCGGCTTTTTCACCTCCGGACAGGTTCTTGTAGTGAAAACCAGTGGTGGAACCTTTCTTGAACCGGAACGTGCCGCTGTTCATGGGGTTGCCAGGGCCCTGGAGTAGCAAGTTGCCAAAGACCCGGCTCATCGCCTCGCGGACCTCACCGATCAACTCGTCGGCAAGTTCAGACACCTTCTTTTGCTGGTTGATGGGATCTTCCGAATACAGCGCCATGACGGTTTCGGCGACCATGCGCTGATAGTTCTCCGACACTCGCTGCTCTTGATGGATCAAGCGCTGGGGACGGCGGGCATCGTTGAGAATGTCTTCGGCATTGCCAAGCCCGTTCGTCGTGAAGTCGGCTTCATGGCGGTAGGCCGAGCGGATGTAGAAGGCCTTGCGCTTTCGGTCCGAGTCATTCCGTACATCATCAGTGCCATGAAACTTAATCTGGGTTTTCTGCAATAACGCGCTTGCATCCGCCACGCTGCCTGGGACCGCACGCACGTGATACTCGGCTTCAAAGTTGTGTTGGCCACGCGCGAAGCTCATCCAGAAGTTGAACGCCTCGAATAACGAGGTTTTGCCGCTGCCGTTTGGCCCGGTTAGCAATACCAACTTGGCCGTCGCTGGAATATCGGTGACTGATAAATCCTGGAAACGCTTGAAGTCCCGGATATGGATGTTCTCGATTCTCATATTGACCCTCCCGGCGGTATAGACCTGACCAAGACCTGATCGAGATCGAGGTTGATACTGGTCACCGCCCAATCCGGCTCCTGGGTGAAGGGCTTGGTCACGTAGAACGGCCCCTCGTGCTGGTCGCCATCCACCAGGACAATGGCCAGGATGAATTTGTCCTGCTGGTTCAGCCCGTAGAGAATTTCGTTGCGGGTGACGGTCACCGTGCTGTTGCCCTTGGCGCGGCCTTTGACCTCGATGTGACGGGAGGGCGGAAGCTTGCCGTCCAGCGCCTTCGGCATGCTGGTCACGTCCCAACCGCATTTCTGCGCCGAGACATCGATCACGTCGTGGCCAAGGGCGCGCTCGGCGTCCATCACGGCCTTCATCGCCACCCATTCCACGCGCGCCCGGGCGTCGGCGTCTGCTGTCCAGCCGGGTGCGCCCTTGCGTTGTGCCAGCAGGCCAGCCGGAATCACCAATGCGCCGCCAACCACCACCGGGGTGGCCGAGATCACGTGGCGCATCGCCAGCAGTTCCTTCTCGCGCGACTCGCGGCGTGCGGTTAAGTCGTCAATCGTGCGGCGGACATTTTCCAGCGTGAGGCGAACGTCCTTGCCTGCGGCGATGTCGTCCTGCAGCTTGATGTAGCGATCCGACCAATAGTTGATCTCCTTGACCAAGCGTTCGTGGACGGCGGCCAGGGTCTTGTCCACGCTGTGCTCGCGCCTTGTACGCACCTCGTCGAAGTGCTCGGGCACGAGGTGGGTGGAGGCATGGGCTAGCGCCTGTTGCTCAAGGTTCTGGCCGGGGTTGCCATTCAGCCACGGTGCGCCCAGCACGTCTTCGATCAGGGCCATGTCCTCTTTGGCTATCGGCTCCAGATCAAGGTGAGGAGCCCAACCTGCGTTGACGGCACCACCCTGTGGATCGATCTCGACGAATTGCATCCGACGAGAAACGACGTGGGCCGACGGATGTGAATCGCCGTGCTGGCCGCCCGGCAAGGCGCCTTCTTTCACGCAGTGGTCGATGATGAACATCACCTTGGGCGTGAGCCCCATGTCGCTAGAATCGACCAGCACCGCGCCCTGTTTGAGTTTGTTGCGATGCTGTTCCATGACGAGGTCGGTGACCGACTGCATCAGCGGATGGCCGGGGTGCATGAGGCTGGCCATCGGCGCGCCGACGCGATCTGCAAGGCGCACGTACTGCTTCTCGAAACACACGCGCTCGTATTTGCGCAGCACTGGATCGAGATTGCGACGATCCCTGCCCGTGATCTGACGGTCACGCTCGCGGATGTTGGCCGGTACGTGGGTGATCTCGTAACGGCCCTGTTCGCGCGGCCGCAGTTCGCCGCCCAGTTGCTGGAAGGCCTGACTGAAGAAGGAGCGGATGAAATAGGGCTGAAGCTTGCGGGCTTCGGCTTTCTCCATCTCCTCCTTGACGGCAAACAGGCGGCGCTCGTCCATCACCTCTTCGCACAGTGCATTGCGCTTGATGATGGTTTCCAGGTGCAGGGTGTCGAGCGCGCCTTCTACCTTGCGGTGCAGCCGGGCGCGTACCTCGGGGTCTGCGCCGTAGCGGATGGCTTCGATCAGCAGGTCTTTGAGGCTCTTGTCTTCGAATACTTCGCCGAGGATGTCGAAGACACGACCGCCCAAGGCGGCACGCTCGACCTCGAGCTTTTCGAACAGGCGCTGGAAGACGTCACCCTCGCGGGTCTCGCTGGCCACCATGTTCCACAGGTGGCAGACCTCGGTTTGGCCGATACGGTGGATGCGGCCGAAGCGCTGTTCCAGTCGGTTGGGGTTCCAGGGCAGGTCGTAGTTGACCATCAGGTTGGCGTTCTGCAGGTTCACGCCTTCGCCTGCCGCGTCGGTAGCGATGAGCACGCGCACGGCAGGGTCGTTGCGGAACATCTCTTGCACCTTGCGCCGCTCTTCGCGTTTGACGCCACCGTGGATCATCACCACAGACTCTTCATTGCCGATCAGGCCGCGAATCTTGACGGCAAGGTAATTCAGCGTGTCGCGGTGCTCGGTGAAGATGATCAGCTTGCGCTGTCGGCCATCGGCATCGTGCATCTCGGGCGTGTTCTGAAGCAGTTTGGACAGCTCGTCCCACTTGCGGTCTTGGCCGGAGTGGACGACTTGTCGCGCCTGTTCTTCCAGTGCTTCGAGGATGATGATTTCGGCCTCGAGCTCCTGGATGGTCTGCGCGGCTGTTGCCTGATCGACGACAGCTTCTTCGAAGTTCTCGTAGTCCTCGGGCGATAGCGCGTCGTCGGACTCCCAGATGTCTTCCGGGGCATTGCGGCCATTGATGTCGAGACCATTCAAGGTATCAGCCAAAGAATGGCCACGCTGGCGCAGCTTTTCTTCTTCGACACGGCGCATCAGCTTGTGGTGGCGGCGCTTGAGGGACTGATAGATCGCTTCCGGGCTGGAAGCCAGACGCCGCTGCAAGGACGTGAGGGCAAAGCCCACCGTGCCCTTGCGCTGGCCGTCGAGCTGGTCGGCGCGGTTCATTTCCTCCTTCACGTAGTCGGTGACGGCGGCGTAGAGCGCGGCTTCGGGATCGGAGAGCTTGTAGTTGGTGGTGTAGGCGCGGCGCTCGGGGAACAGGCGTGTGCCATCGAAGCGCAGCATGTCTTCCTTGACCATGCGACGCATCAGATCGGTGACGTCAACCTTGTGCGCGCCATCGCGGAACTTGCCATAGAAGCGGTCGGAGTCCAGCAGGGACATGAAAAGCTGGAAATCTTCTTCCTTGCCGTTGTGCGGCGTGGCGGTCATCAGGAGGAAGTGGCGGGTGACCGAGCCCAGCAGTTCACCGAGCTGGAAGCGCTTGGTCTTGTTGACCTTGTTGCCGAAGTAGTTGGCCGAGAGCTTGTGCGCTTCATCGACCACCACCAAGTCCCAGTGCGAGAGGCGCAGCTTCTCCTGCAGGTCTTCATTGCGGGAGAGCTGATCAACCCGCGCGACCACGAGGTCGATGTCGTCGAACGGGTTGCCGCTGCGCGACTGCTCGACCTGCTCGCGCGAGAACAGCGTGAAGGTCAGGCCGAACTTCTCGAACATTTCGTCTTGCCACTGTTCGACCAGACTGCCGGGGGCCACGATCAGCACGCGCTTGGCGTCGGCCCGCATCAGCAGCTCACGAATGAAGAGCCCGGCCATGATGGTCTTGCCTGCTCCAGGGTCGTCAGCCAGCACGTAGCGCAGTGGCTGGCGTGGCAGCATCGACTCGTAGACGGCCGTGATCTGGTGCGGCAGCGGCTCCACGTTCGACGTGTGCACGGCCATCATCGGATCGAAGAGGTGGGCCAGATTGATCCGGTAGGCTTCGGCCGCGAGCTTGAAGTCCTCGCCGGGGGCGTCGAACGCCCAGGGGCGCCCCGACTCGGCCAGCGACAGCTTGGCCTCGTCGGTGCGGAACAGCATCCGCTCCAGCAGCTTGCCGTCGGCGGTCTTGTAGTAGACGGTCAGGGCGTTGTCACCGACCGGCTCGGTGGTGACGATGCGCACCACCTGCCCGGGCTCCAGGCCCGAGATGGCTGCGTTCTTCTGGATCTGTTCAAGCTTCAGCACGGTGCGCCCCTTGTCGTTCCGGTCCCGATGGATCAGGGCTTGCGCCGGTTGTACGGCGACTGGTTGGTGGGCTTGAGGGAGACGCTGTTCTCGCCGGCCTTGGCACGCACGGAGTCCTCGGTCCGACCCATCTTCAGGCCGATGACGCGCGTGGGCGTGTTCTCCTTCGCGAGCTGCTTGAGCTGTGCGACGTCGGCAGGCGTCCATTGCTTGCCGTGGTTGGCAGGGGGCTTAGCCATGGTGGGGCTCCTTTCGGGCGTGGGGGTTGAGGGCGATGCAGACCATGTTCGTCATCACTCGTCGCCGTGACCGTCGTAGCCCGGCGCCAGGATCAGGTTCGTGACGCCGTACAAGGCCTGGCGATTGCGAAGCCAGAGGTGGAACTCGCCGCCCTTGAGGCTGTGGTCCTCGGTGCAGTCGACGTTCCAGCGGCGCAGCAGGTAGCCCGCCATCGCGGCACGGGCCCGGACCTTGAGCACACCGTTCTCCATGCCGTACTCGGCTTCGATGGTGTCGGGGTGCTGGACGTTGGCCGGGTGCGGCACCAGCTCGAGCTCAGTGACGCGGTTCCACTGGATGTCCTGCGCAGGCAGCTCGTGCTCGTTGACCGGGCCGGGCAGCATCTTGGCGTCGGCCAGGCGCGCCAGGACGAAGTCGCGGAACTCGCCGCTGCGGCGGTCGAAAGCGCGCACGTGCCAGCGTTGGCCGTTGTCGGCGAGCGCGAAGGGGACGATCTCCCGGGTGGTGAGCCCGCTCGACAGCGCGCGGTAGGAGACCTCGACAGCCGCGTTCCGATGGATCGCGCGCGTCAGGACGGAGAGCATCTCCAGGTCGAGCTGGCCCGGCAGGGCGGTTCCTTCTTGCGGGACGACGCCCTTCCAGCGGATCGGCTCGCCGTCGCCGTAACCCTCCGACAGCCAGGTCAGAACGCGCTCGGCGGGGAAGTCGAACAGTGGCCGGAACCAGGAGGCCCGGACGTAGACCTTGCCCTTGGTGTCGTACTCGAGGTTGCGCGGCGCCAGCTCCTTGTACTGCGCGATGTCGCGCGTGGCGGCTGCCGCCTGGATGTCGAAGCGGGCGACCAGATCCTGGCGGCGGATCTCGCCAACGAACCGCAGGCGCAGCTCAACGAACGCGAGCCGGTCGCGTTGCGCCTGAGTCATCTCCGGGAGTCGGTCGCTCGACATGTTCGTGTGCTGGTTTCCGTAGCGTTTGCGGCATCATAAGAATATCCAAACCGAACGTCGAGCAATCGCAAAAAGCGCCGCAATTAGGCGCAAAATGATGATGACAGTGTGCCGAGTAGGCAGATCAGTGCGGGGCCGGTAGCGCGCGGGCGAAACCACGAACTTTCTGGTCGCGGCGTCAACCAAAGTGTAAACTGACAACTGAACTGTCAACCAAGAAAAGATCGGAGCCTACCAGTGAGCGAGAGGATGTCGAACGCGCCGGTGTACTACGCGCTCGCGCAGGCGCACTTCAATCCTGTCGCCGCGATGTCCAAGTACGTGGATCAGATCCAGGATCGTCTGCGGCGCGAGGGATATCCGTTGTTCGAGCCGCAACAGGTCACGCACCTGGTTGTGCCGGGTCCTGGCCAGGCGCAGCAAGCAGAGCCGCAGATTACGCATACGGTCTCCTGGCTCATCACGCGCGGCGACCGTACGGCCGGGTTCATCCTGGCGCCGTCGGCCATCACGTACCACACGACCCACTACGACACGCACAACGAGTTCATCCCGGAGCTGCTGCGCGGCTTGGCGGGCGTGCACGAGGTGGCAACCCTCGATCACGTGAGTCGGTTGGGCCTTCGCTATCTGGATGCCGTGTTGCCTCGCGCCGGTGAGAGCGTGGAGCAGTACCTCGTCGGTGGATTGCACGGCATTGAATTCAATGCCACGCAGCGGTACAGGCTGACGGAATCGGTCTTTGGGACGGACACCGGCCCACTGGTGCAGACGGGGACGCTCGTGACACGGGTGCATAGGATGACCGCGCCTTTGGGGTTCCCGCCAGACATGCAGCCCAACGGCTTGATGATCAATCCAAAATTCGAGGTGAAGGAGCCTCGGGCGCATGCGGTCATCGATACGGACCACTTTGTCGAAGGCCGCATGCCTATCGATATGGACAACCTGGGTAAGCAGGTGCTCTCGCTGCATGCGACCATCAAGTCTGTCTTCGGAGCGACGACGACGGATCACGCGCGCGACGCGTGGGCCTGAACCAGCCTAAACAGACGCCATGTACACCGCGACCCTACCTACCTACCGACCGATGCCGTTCGCCGCGCCGATTGGCGCTGCCGCCACGGCAGCCTTTGCGTTGCTTGGTTCGGCCCTTGCGGTCGGTGGCACGGGCAGCGTCTTCGACATCTCTCGCGCAGGGGACTGGCGCAGGATGTTGGAGGCGCGAGTTCCCTTCCACGTCGACGTCGGGATGGCTGATGACAGCCAGGAGCAACGCCCTGATCTTCGATCAGCATCTGACCACCTCGGCAACATCCGCCAGGTGTTGAATCCGGCCATCGCGGATCTGGCCACGGTGTTCGGCGTCTCCAGACAGGCAATCTACAAGTGGATCGGCGGGGAAGCGACGCCCGAACCTGACAAGTTCGATCGGATTCGCGCCCTCAGCCATGCAGCCGACGCTTTCCGAGACGCTGGCATCACTCGTGCGTCTTCTATGCTGAAGATGAAGGCATTTGAGGGCCGGTCCTTGATGGACCTCGCTGCTGCCGGTCAGCTCTTGCCGTCGCACATCCAGTCGCTGATCGCCGAAGCCCAGGCGATGGATGCGGCTTACGACCGATCAGGCTTGGCGAAGTCGAAAGCGAAGCCCTCGGACGATTGGCGTACCGAGGTGTCCATTCCCGGGTCCCCCGAGCGATAGGTCGGGGGGCGATGGATGCTGGCGCGCGATACGGACTGGCGACAGGGTGATCTTCTAACTTGCGAGGCCGCTGCTGCATTGGGTTTGGTCGGCGCGACCGACCAAGGACTCCGCGTAATCGTGATCACCCATGACTGCGACTTGCCGCATGACAGCGAGCTCTGCGTCGAGGTCATCGTCGCCGAGTTGGTCGTCAAGGACCCCAAGCCTGACCCTGAGCTCTCCTACGCCAAGAACCCGCGACGACTCCACCTCGCCTACGAGGGCACCGACGCTGCGCCGTTGATTCTTGAGCTCCGGCACGGTGATCGCCGCAGCGTACCGAAAGGCGACTTCGCCGAGCGCGCAGTCAAAGACAACAGCCTCGCGCTGCCGGTTGACGCAAAGCGTGCGCTGAAGCAATGGCTTGCCGCGCGATACGGCCGACCAGCCTTTCCTAACGCTTTCGAGGAGCGGCTGCGCAAGCTCTCTGGCAAGCGCACCGTCGAGCAGCTGATCGCCAAGATTCTGGAGCCCGATGCGAAGTACTTGGTCGGGCTGTTCTTCGATCTGGGTGAGCAGCGGGGCGCAGAAGCGGTCGAAGGGGAGCCCTACGCCCTGTCAATGTCAGTTGTGTACGACGCAACCGAGGGCGGCAGCAACGCGAGGCTGTCGGCTGAGCGGGTCGCCGGGCAGTTGCGCGAGCTGTTCGAAAAGACCTACGGCAAGCCCGACGTTGCGACGGAGATCGCGCTCGACGCTTGCGAAGCCGTGGCAGACACGCGCCTGACGCTGGCTGATCTGCGCCGCGTGGATCAGTGGCGCCTGGAGTACATCAGCCTGCGAGATGACGATCAAGGCGACTTTCTGCCGGTGGGTGAAATGCCGGCGTAGGGGCCCGGGATTGCCGCGCCATCGCGATGGATTCCGCCCAAACCCGCACTGGTTGTAGATGCCGGTTTTCTTTTTGGGTAAAGTCCACCACCAGATACAAGTCCTTGTGAAGCAACCGACTCGCAAGCACAAGCAGTCAAAGCGGCCTCATCAGTAGGCCGCTTTTTTGTTTCCTGGTGCAGCTTCTGACAGCCGTGTTCGAGTACTTCAACGAAGTGCACCCGCATTCGAGTTTGAAGATGAGATCACTCCGGCCATGGGGCAGGGCGCGAGACTATTGCGCCGAGCGCCCGCCAGATCGCCGAGTTCGCCGACATCCACCTGTCGTCCGGGCACCGGACATCGCAACGCCGCGCGAACAACGCGATGGCACTGCCTGCCGCGGTGTTTTCATTGGGAGTATGCTGCGCAGAGAGGTCCGCTTGCGAACCCCTGGAACGTGGAGGTCCACATCATGGACGTGCGTGAAGGCTTCATCGGCAGCGTCGGCAACACCCCGCTGATCCGGCTTGCCAGGCTCAGCGCCGAGACCGGCTGCGAGATCCTGGGCAAGGCCGAGTTCCTGAACCCCGGGGGCTCGGTCAAGGACCGCGCCGCGCTCTACATCATCGAGGATGCCGAGCGGCGTGGCGCGCTCAAAGCCGGCGGCACGGTGGTCGAGGGCACGGCCGGCAACACCGGTATCGGGCTTGCCCACATCTGCGCGGCGCGTGGCTACCGCTGCGTGATCGTGATCCCGGAAACGCAATCGCAGGAAAAGATGGATCTGCTGCGCGTGCTCGGCGCCGAGGTGCGGCCGGTGCCGGCTTTGCCGTACAAGGACCCGAACAACTATCAGAAGATCGCTGGCCGACTGGCGCAGGAGATGGGTAACGCGATCTGGGCCAACCAGTTCGACAACCTCGTGAACCGGCAGGCCCACTACGAAACGACCGGGCCCGAGATCTGGCGCGACACGGCCGGCAAGGTCGACGCCTTCGTCTGCTCCACCGGCACGGGCGGAACGCTCGCCGGCGTGGCGCGCTTCCTCAAGGAACAGAACCCCGCGGTGCGCAGCGTGCTGGCCGATCCGTACGGCAGCGGCCTCTACAGCTTTGTCAAGACCGGCGAGATCACGGTCGAGGGCAGCTCGATCACCGAAGGCATCGGCTCCAGCCGCGTGACCGCGAACCTGGAGGGCACGCCGATCGACGACGCCGTGCGCATCCACGACCAGGACTGCGTCACCATGGTCTACCGCCTGCTGCGCGAAGAGGGGCTGTTCGTCGGCGGCTCCACCGGCATCAATGTCGCGGCCGCGGTCTGGCTGGCCCGCCAGATGGGGCCGGGCCACACCATCGTCACCGTGCTGGCCGACCGCGGCGGGCTGTATTTCAGCCGGCTGTTCAATCGTGACTGGCTGATGGACAAGGGATTGGCGCCGCAGTGAGTGCCAATGCGATCCGGCTCAATCGAGTGGCATCGCTATCGTCAATGTCGTGCCTTTGCCCGGTGCGCTGTCGATCTTGAACTCCCCTCCCAGCATGCTGACGCGTTCCTTCATTCCGACCAGCCCGAACGAGTTCATTTTTCACCCCTGGCTTCAACGGTAATCGTCTTGCCCAGATCGCCCTGCGCCACCGCGGTCGTCACCTGTGCGATGTTGCGCACCCGGGTGGTCAGGTTGGCCGCCATGCCGTTGACGGAGTCGGTCAGATCTTTCCAGGTACCGGACACGCCTTTGACTTTCGCCTGTCCTCCGAGAATCCCTTCGGTGCCGACTTCACGCGCCACGCGGGTCACCTCGGAAGCGAAGGAACCCAGTCGCGTCACCATGGTGTTCACGATTTCGGCCGATTTGAGGAACTGGCCCCTGAGTTTCAGGCCGTCGAGTTCCATCGGCACCTGCTGGTGCAGATCACCCTCGGCAACCGACCCGATCACGCGAATCATTTCGTTCATCGGGCTGATGAGGTCGTCGGCGAGCGCGTTGCTCGAGTTGACGATCTTTTGCCATGAGCCTTTCATCATCGGCAGTTCAATGCGCTCGTCGACCTTGCCTTGCTTGCCGACCAGTCGCGCCACGCGTTCGAACTCGGTGGTGGTGTCCGCCGCCATGTCGATGATCTCGCTGAGCGTGTCGGCGATCTTGAGGCAGGCACGGCGCATGAAGCAATGCACCTTGTACGGGAGAATGATTTCGACGTGGCGCTGATAGATATCGGTCTGCCCGACAAGAGTGGCCTCCAGCTTCTCAAGTCGATGCGTGCAGAAAAGCCCAAGATCGCAGTTCTGATGTTGAGCATGCATTCAGTGGAGGCCTATGCGTTGCGCGCGATCAAGCTCGGTGCCGCGGGGTAGGCATTGGTGGACTCCACCGGGTAAAAGCTCGCCTGCATCACTGCCCCGGTGGCATCGTCAATGAAGGCGATCAGGCAGCATTTGCCCGCACGATCCTCAAACCAGGCATGGGGGCTGC
>Ga0187892_10005888_pt1 | contig 18769 bp, 20 predicted proteins | sample MA1701073metaG_FD_139345 | JGI IMG/M metagenome (GOLD analysis project Ga0187892, IMG submission 139345) | Bio-ooze microbial communities from a basaltic lava cave in the Kipuka Kanohina Cave System on the Island of Hawaii, USA - MA170107-3 metaG ...
CCAGCGTTTCAGGAATTCCGCGGCGCGCGTTGTAGCATTGGCTGTCGGCACATCCATATCATGAGCGCGAACACGGCGGCCAGCGTAACGATCGTGATCGGGCTGCCGATGATCTTGCCGGAACCGAACCACCAATCGTCCCCGACGGCGTTGGGGTTCGTCGCGAACGTCAGCATCTTGCCCGCGAACACCCAGCCGGCATGCAATCCCATCGGCAGATACAGCCGCGACGTTCGGAGAAAACACCAGCCCAGCGTCAGTCCCACCAGCAACAGCATCGCGAACTGTGGCAACCAGCGCAGGTCTTGGCCGAGGTTCTCGCAGTACCGCCCGAGCATCACGAACCCGCTCAGCCAATCCACGTCGATCTGCTTGCCTCCTTTCGGGGGATCGAGAAAATGCGTGATCGCGTAGAACAACGTGACGAACCCGAGCGCAGCCCACACGTTCCAGCGTTGTCGCAGCCAACCGAGCAGGCAACCGCGGAAGAAAATCTCCTCGATTACGCCGACCACGACCCCGATCAGGAGATGCAGGGCGGTCATCGCGAGCCACTTGCCGGCGGAGCGGCCGCCGTCCCAGACCAACGCGCCGGTGGCTGCGCCCAAGAACCAGACCGCCGCCACGGACCCGATTGCGACGCAGGCCCCGACCATGGCTTCCTTTGGCGCGCGTCGCGGTTCGGTCAGTCCGAGCGTCTCGCGCGACAGCGCCTTCTGTGACGCAATCAGAACGAAGGCCCCGCCGACGGCAAGGAGCATCAGCACCCGGTTGAGCACATCGTGGAACATGGCGTCGCGGAACGGCCCGAACCATTGGCAGGCCGCGAACACCCACGGAGCAACCAGCGCGCTGGCCAGCACCACGCCGGCCAGATAGATCGCAAGCGATAGCCCCGTTTTCACGCGCGCCCTTATACCGGCGGGGAAACGCCTTTACAACCGAAACCCCATATGTTTCGCTCCTTCTACCGGTCTCGCGATGCATGACGCGCTCCTCATTCTTCTCAAACTGCTCGCCGTCCTCGCCCTCGTGGCGCTCAACGGGTTCTTTGTCTGCGCCGAGTTCGCCATCGTCAAGGTCCGCTCGACCCAGATTCGGACGCTGATCGCGCGTGGCAACAAACGCGCCCGCGTGGCGGAGAACCTGGTCAAACACCTCGACGCTTACCTTTCCGCCACGCAACTCGGGATCACGATTTCGAGCTTGGGCCTCGGCTGGGTGGGCGAACCGTTCGTGTCCAAGCTGTTGGAGGGGCCGCTCCAGGCGATGGGGATCACCACGCCGGCGGTCGTACACTCGATTTCCTTCACCGTCGGGTTCCTCATCATCACGTTCCTGCACATCGTGCTCGGCGAACTGGCGCCCAAAAGTCTCGCCATCCGCAAGCCGCAGGAGTCCACGCTCTTCGTGGCGATCCCGCTGACGCTGTTCTATAAGCTCATGTATCCCGCCATCTGGACGTTGAACCACGCGGCCAACTGGCTGCTGGGCCTCGTTGGGATCGCGCCGGCCAGCGAGGTGGAACTGGCGCATTCGGAGGAGGAATTGCGGATGTTGCTCGCACAAGGAAAGGTGTCCGACCTCGGCCGGTCTGTGTCGCTGCGCGCTCTCGATTTGCACAAACGCAACGCCCGCCAGGTCATGAAGCCGCGGACGCAGATCGTCTATCTCTCCACGGACCGCACCCTGGAGGAGAACCTCGAGATTGCCCGCGCATCGAAACACACCCGGTTCCCGCTTTGCGAAAGGAGCCTCGACAACGTCGTCGGGCTCATCCACATGAAAGACCTGCTCTGGCTGTTGCGCGAGAAGGGATCGAGCGCGAACCTGCTCGACATCAAGCGGGACGTTTTGTTCGTTCCCGAGACGACTTCGCTGGAGAAGATGTTGAACACCTTCCGTACCCGGCGCATGCATCTGGCGATCCTGGTGGACGAGTTCGGCGGCACGGTCGGCATGGTCACGCTCGAAGACATCGTCGAGGAAATCGTTGGCGAAATTCACGACGAGTTCGACCAGGTGGCATCGCCGTGGACGCAGGTGGGCGAGAACGAATATCGGGTGGACGGCGCGTTGCCGCTGCACGAGTTGCACCAAGCCGTGGGCGCGAAGTTTGAGGCCGGCGAGGTCGCGACGCTCGGTGGGTACGTACTGAACAAGGTTGGCTATTTCCCCAAGCAAGGCGAGCGCGTCGATCTCGGCGAATGGGAATGCACCGTCCTGAAGACGGACGGACGGCGGATTCAGCAGGTGTTGCTGAAACGGAAGGCAGCGCTACGGGGATCGTGAGACGACGCTCCCACCCGGTTTCCTGTCTTGCGATTTAACAAGTCGGCGAGCCTTCGTTCCGCTTGCTTTCCCACCAGCCGCTTCGCAGAGTACGAATCGAGACAAATCCATGGACACACTCCAGAACCGGTATTTGATCGCCCAGTTCGATGTCCGGGCGGGCGGGTTGAAGCATCTCGCGCGAAAGGGAGAAACCAGGAGCCTGATTCGCGGCTGCTACAACAGCTTTTTTGAACGCGCCAGTGAAACCTGGTATGGCGACCCGGCGATTCGCGAGGGAGCCAGGCCACTCGAACTGCGCGGCGTCGCGAAAGAGGGTCCGCACGGTTTCGTTTCGACCATGCGCGGCCCGAACGTCGAGGTCACGCATCGCTACACGCTTGGACCGGACAGCCCGTTGCTCCATGTCCAGGTGGACGTGCGGGGGACCGGCCAGGGCGGCGAACTGGAGGCCGCCGGGTTCCCCCACGTGCAGTTCGCCGAAGACATCAACGACCAGTTTGCGGACGAGCGCCAGTTGTTCTTCGACGGGGCCGAGCTCGACGGCGGACGCGAGGTCCCGTGCTGGCGCGTGTTCTTCCGCAAAGGCTGGCGTGACGGTTTGCTGGTCGCCACGCGATCGAAGCTGGCCATGACGCGGTTCCAGATTCTCGCCGACGGCTTCGATCTGCGCCCGAACCAGGTTCACAACTACAGCACCGCGCTCACGCACAAGCCAATCGAGGTCACGCCGAAAACGCGCTATCGCGTCGAATTCGAGATCGATCCTTGGGACAAGCCGCGCCACGCGGCGATCCTGCGCGCGGCGAAGCTCCAGGAGCCGGTCCGAGTCGGCAACCCGCCGCCGCGAGGCGCTCCGCCCGGGAAGCTGAAAGGAAAAGTCTTCCGCGCTGCGCAGTTCACACCGAGGTCGGCGGTCAGCACCGGGTTCGACATGAAACGCTGGACGCTGGCGAAGATGCCGTGGGCGCTGGCCGGGCGGGCATTGTTCGCCGCACCGGGGGTCAAGCCGCCGCCGCTTGTCTTCGATCCAAAGTTGAAGGGAACGTATCGCGTGTTCGTCGGGATCGGCAACGGCGCCGGCATCAAGATGTCGCTCAGCGGGGACGCCGAACCCACGTATCGCGTTGCGTTGAAGACCGTGGACTCGACGGATATGGACTTGGCCTTTCAACTCTATCTGTCTGGCCGGCACAAGGCGGTCGAGACCGAATACGGCGTGGCGAAGTTGGACGGGCGGAAGGTGCGGCTGGAACGGTTCCCCAACTGTTTCACGGCGTGCGTGGTGGATTATGTGCGGTTCGAGAAACTGACGCCCGCGCAAATCCGTCGTTGGGAAAGCGAGGAACGTACCGAGCCGCGCATTCCACTCAGCGGCCACAACGACATCCCGGACATCGCGCACATGCTCGACCTCAACGACCCCGACCCCGTGGCGTTCCGCGCGAACATCTGGGAGCACGCGCGCACCAAGGTGCGGAAGATTTACTGGCGTATCGACGGCCAGTGTAGCGATTACCATTCGAAGGTGAACACCTGGCGTTATCCGCTGGCCAGAGTGCACGGCGTCTTCCATCCGCAATCGTTCGCGTATGGAAAGCTGTTGAAACGGGTGGACCTTCTGCAGTTGGCGGTGGACGCAGCGAAGAAATACGGCTGCCAGCTTTACGGCTGGATGCGGTTCAACAGCTACATGGGAAACGTCCAGAGCGAATTCTACACGAAGCACCCGCAGTTCTGGGAAGAATGGGAGTACGGGCGCAAGGGCGCGAAGCTTTGTCTGGCTTTCCCCGAAGTGCGCAAACACAAGATCGACATCCTCGTCGAAGCGGCCGGCTACGGTCTGGACGGGTTGAACCTCGGTTTCCTGCGGCATCCGCCGGTGCTGTTGTACGCCGAGATTCTGCGCAAAGGTTTCGAAGCGAAGTACGGCGTGCCGCCGCCGCGCAACCCGAAGCACCCGGATGCGCACTACCGCCAATCGTTGCCGCCGAAGGACGCGGAACTAGAGCGCTGGTGGCGGTACCGGGCCGAGTTCCTCACCCAGTTCGGCCGCGAGCTGCGCGCCGCGTTACGCGAGAAAGGTCTCGGGCACGTCAAGATCGCGATCTGGGTCCGGCCCAACCACTGCCTGTTCGACGGCATCGACATGGAAGCGTGGCTGAATGAAGGCTTGTGCGACGAAGTCGTTTCGGACTTTTACGGAAGCGTCAAGGACCTCGATCTGTACTGGGACCGGCCCGAGTGGAAGAAGATGGTACAGGCAAAGGCGAAGTTGATCCGGGGCATCTACCCCGACATCCAGCAAGCTCGCACCCTGTTGCCGCGCATTCTGCGCGAAGGTTACGACGGCCTCTGCACGTACGAGTCAGACCTGACGTGTCTCGACAGGGGGTTTATCGAGTTGTACCGGTCGTTGCGGCAGTAAACACCAGCCTCCCGCTTCACGGCCGGTACTCGGCGATCATTCGTTTCAGAACGTCGAAGAAGAACGGGCCGAACGCAAGGCCGATGACCAGGCTCAAACCCAGTGTGACCAGACCGCAAACGATGCCGGCCGTGGCTAGATGGCTCCCTTCGTAGCCGTATTGCCGAGTTTCATTCCGCCCGAGCGCGCCGAAGGTCACCGCGAGGCTGCCCAACACCCAGCCGCCACAGAAGAACAACGGCAACGACACGATCCCGCATGCGATGGAGGCGACCGCCCAGGGGGAGGTTACAGACTGCGGAGCATCGCCGGCTGTCAGGGGTGGCGGCATAACCGTTTCTTCCTCCAGCGTCTCCGGGAAAAATTCCTCCAACTCTTCGATCTGCCGGGCCTCGTGCCAGTCCTTCGTGGTCGAATCCCAAACGCGCGTGTCGCCGTCCACACGTTCGTCCCGAACCATGTCCTTCAACGTCTCAAGGTCCATCGGGCCGTACTCCTTGCCGTCCGCGCCCACGACCGTGTATTCGACCTGTTTGTCTTCCTGGAGTTGCTCATTCATGGTTCGCTCTCCTCACCCGGGATCGTTGCTACCAGAACGGCCCATGGTTGTCGAGACTGAGCTTGTAAGGATTTCGATGCCGCGCTAGGCTGCGCGCATGGAACCAAGGCTTTCCCAGCCCGTGCCGCTCGGCCTCAAACGTTCGTTCGGTTACGGCGACCGGCTCGGCCTCGCCACGCCCGGGCATCTCGCGGCGGCGCGGAAGTTCAACTTCGCCTCGATCTTCGCTCAGCAATCCATTCGCGAGATGGAACGAACGCAGCGCACGCCACAGGAAGTGATGACGGCTGCGCAGACCGCCCTCGCCGCGGGCGGCTACAGCGAGCCTTGGGGGGCGGACGCCGACCACCTCAAGCTGCCCGAGCACGTGGACCGCACGGCGACCGTCGGCTTTTGTTTTTTCACCATCGATCCCTCCGCGCACGTCGCGAACGACGCCGACAAGATGGCCGGCAAAGACCTGGAATGGAACGCCAAGCTGCTGGTCTCCGACGGTGTGTTCGCCGAAGCCGATTGGGCGCGGCATTACCTCGACCGTTCCTTCGACGTAGGCGGGCTTTCGTTCACGTTCACGCAGGAACCGCTCCTGCGCGCCGCCGTGAAATACGCGCGCGCGATCGCGCACAGCGACATGATGGCCCGGCACATCGCCAAGGTCATGGGGTCGCGAGCGTACGAGATCGAGGTGTCGGTGGACGAAACCGATTCGCCGACCAGCCCGATCGAACACCTGTTCTTCGGACTGGAACTGAAGCGGCGCGGCGTGAAGGTCGTCAGCCTCGCCCCGCGATTTGTCGGCGAATTCGAGAAGGGCATCGACTACAAGGGCGACCTGAAACAGTTCGAGGAAAAATTGAAGGAGCACGTCGCCATCGCCCGGCACTGTGGACCGTACAAGATCAGCGTGCATAGTGGTTCGGATAAATTCTCCGCCTACCCGATCGTGGGTCGCGTGTGCGGCGATCTCCTGCACGTGAAGACGGCCGGCACGAGCTACTTGGAGGCGTTGCGGGTGGTGGCGCGGACGCAGCCGGGTTTGTTCGCCGAGATCATCGAGTTTTGCCGGGGACGATTCGACACGGACCGCAAGACGTATCACATCTCGACGACGCTGAAGGAAATCGAGTCGTTGCCGGCGTTCAAGGACGGCAAGCAGGAAGCCGTGTACCTGGACGAACGCCCCGGGCGGCAGTTGTTGCACGTCACGTTCGGTTCCGTGCTGACCGCGGGCGCCGACAACAAAGGGCGGAAGTTTCGCGATAGCATTCTCGAATTGCTCCAGCAACGTGCCGACTTGCACGATGAATTTCTGGACAAGCACTTCACGAAACATCTGTCGTTACTGAACCAGGGATGACGGGCAAGCCCTGGCCGGGCCGTTCCGTCGTTCCGCAACTCCGGAGCCATATGGCAAACGAACCTGAAGCGGAGAAACCGCAGCAGCCGCTGGAACAGTTGGAGAAGGACGACAAGTGGTGGAGTTACGCCGGTTGGGGAGTCGCCGCGTGGGCATTGGCCGGCTTCCAGTACTGGCGGCTGGCCCAATACGAAGCCGGAGGCGATCGCGTGCGCTTGAAGGGGTTCGAGAAATTCCTCTATTCGATCGGCGGCAAATGGGCCGTCACGATCTTTCTCGTTGCCCTCGGCGCGCTGCTGGTCTGGTACGGCATCTCGCTGCTGAGGAAGAAGCGAACCGAGTGAGCCGGAATCGCCCTGCCGCACGCGATCCTGGGTTCCGCGCCGGCTTCCTACGTTGGTTACTTCCGCCGTTGCGCGTTCGAGATCGCCCGCTCGACCTCCAGTTGCGCGGTTTTTCGTTTGATGGCTTCGCGCTTGTCGTACTCGGCCTTGCCCTTGGCGAGCGCGAGTTCGACCTTGACCAATCCCTGCTTGAAGTACAGGCGCAACGGGACCAGCGCGTGTCCTTTGACCGCCGCCTTCCCGAACAACCGCTGGATTTCCGCCTTGTGCAGCAGCAACTTCCGACTCCGTTTTGGGTCGTGGTTGAATCGGTTGGCCTGCGTGTACTCGTCGATATGGGCGTTCCAGAGGAACACTTCGCCGTTCTCGACACGCGCGAAGGCATCGTTGATGTTGGCGCGTCCCTGGCGCAGCGATTTGACCTCGGTCCCGCGAAGTGCGATCCCGGCCTCGAAGGTTTCGAGGATGTGATAATCGCGGCGGGCTTTCGAGTTGGTGATCTGGGACGGAGGCATGGCGTCACCGTGCAATCAGTTTTGCCAAGGCCGACTTCGCGTCCGGTGAAATCGGAGCGCCGTGCGCAAACGTCACTGTCTCGAACGAATAGCCAAGTAGGTTCTGGGCGGAGTCGCGGTTCCGTTTCGCGTCCTGGCAATGCTCCGCGGGAAGCCAGTGCAGATTACCGGGCGAGTGAATTGCCATGTCGCCGAGGAACACAATGCCACCGCTGGCCTCCGTGTAGAAAGCGCTCTCGCTCAAGCTCGCCCCCGGCAGGTGAATGGCCTTCAGTCCGCCCGGCAGGATCGCGCCGTCGCAGAAAAAGCTGTCCGGCGTGATCTCGATGCCCGGGACCGCATCGCGATGGACGTGGACTTTGATTCCGTACCGTTGCCGGAACCACTCGGCGTCGCGCTCGTGGTTCTGGTTCGTGAGCAGGATGGCAGCGGGCCTGCCGATCTGCTCCAGCCGCGCGAGGTTGGCTTCTTCCAGCCGGATTGGATCGATCAACGCGAGGCCGTCGCTACCGCGCCAGGCGGCGGAGCAGAAGTCCACCTTCCATTTCTCGTGGAACGCGGACCAGACCCAGGCGCCCGGGACGATCTCGCGAAGGTTGGCGGCGGGTTTCATAGATCGCGCGCATCCTAGCCGGGATCGAAGGCGCCGGCAAGGGACGGCGTTCACGCTGTTCACGCCTCTCCGTAGTTGATCCCCATGATCCCGCCGAGGAGGTTATGCACGCGAACGCTCTTCCAACCGCTCTTCTGCATGCGCAACTCAACGCCGCGTTGCGCGGGATAGCCCATGAGCGAGGCGTAGATGTAGGCGTGGGTGTCGGAATCGCCGCAGAGCATCTTGCCGAGCAACGGCGGCAACGTCCGCAGATGGAGAAAGTACAGGCCGCGCAGGATGGGGTTGTCCGGCTTGCCGAAATCGAGCACAAGCAGGCGACCACCCGGCCGCAGCACGCGACGAATCTCTCGCAAGGCGTGATCGAGACGCGCGACGTTCCGCAAACCGTAGCCCATCGTCACGATGTCAAAGGCCTCGTTCGGGAACGGCAGGCGCATGGCGTCGCCGCGGACCCAATGCAATCCTTCGGCGGTTCGCCGGCTGCGCGCCAGTTCCAGCATCGGCCCGCTGAAATCCAGCCCGACGACCTGCACGTCGTCGATGGCGCACGCGCGAAGCCCCAGCGCGAGGTCGCCCGTCCCACAACAAAGGTCCAGCGCGCGTTGACCGGGACCGAACCGCGCCAGTCGGATCACCTTGCGTTTCCAGAGCCGGTGCAGGCCGAAACTCTGAAGATCGTTGATCAGGTCGTACTTCGGCGCGATGCGGGAGAAGAGTCGTTCCACCCTCTCGGCGCGCGTGTCGTCGTAGGCGAGGAATTTGTTTGGCGTCGTCATTATCGCCAGGCCCGGCGTTGGAACTCGCGGAAGATGCGGACGAAGCCGGGCGCGAATTGCGGCTCAGCTCGGTCGATCCACGCCGCGATGGCCGGGATGCAATGGAACGCGCCCGACTCGATTTCGTCGCGATTGAAGCGAATCGCGCCCCGGACGCGAAAGCTATACACGGCGACGTGTTCCCAGCCGGTCTCTCGGCATGCGGCGATCTTGAACCGATATTGCGGCACCGCGTCCAGGCCCAATTCCTCCTTCACTTCACGGATCGCGCACGCCTCGTAGCTTTCGCCCACGGCGAGGTGCCCGGCCGCGGACGAATCGTACTTGAGCGGGCAGCAGTCCTTCTGCGCCGAACGCAATTGGAGCCAGATGCGCCCGGTGCCATCGAACGCGAACACGTGCACGGCGCGGTGCTTGTGCCACACGCGATGCACCTCCGAGCGCGGCGCCTGCCCGATCACGCGGTCCCACTCGTCCACCACGTCAAACATTTCTTCCATCGGACAATTCTTTGGTTAGTTGGAGCAGTTGTTCCACCGATAACGCTTCCGCGCGCACGCCCGCCGGCAAGCCAAGCGTCGCAAACCCCGACTCGACCTGCTCGGCGGTGAAGCCGGCCTTCCGCAACAACTTCGCGAATTGCTTTCGCCTCTGACCGAACCCCGCGTGCACGATCCCGTTGAACAGGCCCGCGTCCGCTTCCTTCCACCGCGGATGCGGGCGATACTCCAACACGACTATCGCCGAGTCAACCTCGGGCGCAGGATAGAAGCATCGCCGGCTCACCACGTGCCGGATCGTAACGCGGTATTTGACCTGGGTGCACACGGTCAGCACGCTGTAGTCGCGCGAGCCGGGCGCCGCGGCGAGCCGGGCGCCGACTTCGCGTTGCAGCATCAACACCATCCGCCGAGGCGGCACAGGCGAATCCACAAACCTGCGCAAGATCGCCGTCGAGATGGAATACGGAAGATTGGCGATGAGCTTGAAGTCGGACGGGGCGCGTTCCAGATCGAGGGTCAACGCATCGCCCTGGATCAACTTCACGTTCTTTCGTCCGGCGAACCTTCGTTGCAGGAAGCCGTGAAGCCGGACATCCTTCTCCACGGCAGTGACCGTCGCTCCCGCTTCGAGCAGGGCTTGCGTCAGAACACCAAGACCGGCGCCGATCTCGAGCACCGGCTCGTTGCGGACGATTTCTGCGGCTTCCACCACGATGCGCAGGATGTTCTGGTCGATCAGGAAGTTCTGGCCGAGGCTCTTGGTCGGCGCCGAACCGATCTCGTCCAACGCTCGCTTGGTTTCCGTCAACGTCACGCGTTCTCTCTATCACAGCGTGCTCGCGCTTCCACGTTGAAACCGCTCCCGGCTCAGCTATACTGACCCCGCCATGTACGCGGACCGCAGAGACGCGGGGCAAAAGCTGGCCCAGGCCCTTCTCCGCTACCGCGACCCTCGGCTTCTGGTCCTCGGCCTCCCGCGTGGCGGCGTGATCGTCGCAGCGGAAATCGCCCGCCCTCTCGACGCGGAGCTGGATGTCGTTCTCTGCAAGAAACTGCGCGCGCCCGGCAATCCCGAGTTGGCGCTGGGCGCGATCAGCGAAGGCGGTGAGATGTTCATCAACGCCGACGTGTACGACCATCTCGACGTGGACGAGGAGTATCTGCGCGAGGAACGCGCGGAGCGGCTCGCGGAGATGGACCGCCAGATTGCCGCGTATCGCGCCGTTCGGCCCCGGGCTGCCTTGGGTGGGCGCCGGGTGGTCCTGGTGGACGACGGCCTGGCGACCGGCGCGACGATGATCGCATCGGTCCAGAGCGCGGCCTTGGAACATCCGCGCTCGATCCTCGTCGCGGTTCCGGGCGGCGCGGCGGACACCGTGGAGAAGATTCAACGGATGCGCGAAGTGGACGCGGTGATTTGTCCCGTTACGCCGAGCATGTTTTACGGCGTCGGGCAGTTATACGAAGACTTCGGGCAGGTGGAAGACGAGGAAGTGATCCGTCTTCTGGAAGGCGAGATGGCCCGGCATGCGAACGCGAGACGCGCAACGTGAGGCGAAAGCGTAAAGCGTAAAACGCAAGGGTCCATCTCACGAAGTCACGTTTTCCGTTTTACGTTTCACGCTCCGCGTCATACGCTCCGCAGCATGATCCGACACGACAAACGACGACCCAACCAGCTTCGTCCGGTGCGCATCCACCCGGACTACGCGCAGAACGCGACCGGCTCGGTCTTGATCGAACAGGGCAACACGCAGGTCATTTGCGCCGTCACCATCGAGGAGACGGTACCGCGTTGGATGAAAGACCAGAGCGTCACCGGCGGATGGATCACCTCCGAGTACTCGATGCTGCCCTATTCGACCCAGGAACGAAAACCCCGCGACTCGACGCGCGGCAAGGTGGACGGTCGCTCGACGGAAATCCAGCGGCTGATCGGGCGTTCTCTCCGAGCCGCGGTGGACCTCGAAAAGCTCGGCGCGCGCACGGTCTGGGTGGATTGCGATGTGTTGCGCGCCGATGGCGGGACGCGCACCGCATCGATCACGGGTGCGTGCGTGGCGCTGGCATTGGCCGTGCGCCGGTTGCGTGAGGCGGGCAAGCTCGCGGACGATCCGTTGCTCGATCCAATCGCCGCGGTCAGCGTCGGGCTGGTGAACGGAGTCGCCTTGCTCGACCTCGACTACGAGGAAGATTCTCAGGCTGCCGCCGACATGAACGTCGTGATGACCGCGAAGGGAGCGTTCATCGAAGTCCAAGGCACCGGCGAGGAGAGCACGTTTTCGCAGGAGCAACTGGATCGGATGCTCGGCCTGGCCAAACGTGGAATCCGTGAGTTGGTTCGGACCCAGCGCCAGGTTCTGGGCCGCAGCGTTGAGGCGAATTGAGGCGCCGGCGGCCTCATTCGAACCGCATCGAGAACAGATCGGCGTCCTTCAATTTGAATCGCAGACGGATCGGCCTGCCGGCAAGCGGACGCAAATCGCCGCCCGGTTTCCATTTGACGCGTCGTTCCTCGTTGTCATTGGTCCAAGCAGATTCCGCCTGAAGGCGGGACTACGAACGGCGATTCGCTCAGCGTGGCATGTTGTACCTGAACTCGTCGATGCCGAGAATGCCGGTGGCGTTGACGCCTTTGTAGTTTGTGTAACTGAAGTGCATCACGCCGATGAAGCCGACGGTGGATAACACGGTGTCGAGGCTGCGATTGACGGGCAATGAGTATCGCGTCCAGAGTTTTTCGTCGTTGATGAGATCAATCTGGTTGAACGTCCAGTCTGACCCCACCTGGAGCGGTTGATGGACGAACCACCCGCAATACGAGTTGTCGGCTTCGCAATAGTCGTCAATGAACAGGTACGGTTGCCAACCTTTGTTCATCGTGATCGGTGTGATCGCCTTCAGATACAGGGTCGCCCGCGTGTTGCGCAGGTCGAACGCCAGGCGCGGCCGATACCAGCGCGGCGTGGCCTCGGCGTAGAACTGCTCCGAATTCGTCCCCTCCAAGGCGAGCCAGCCTTGCGTTCCTTCGGCCCCGTGACCGTCCCGCACCAGGCGCATCTGGTTGAGCGGACTTTGCGAGGCGTACTCGCCCTTCCAATCGTGCGTGCCCTTGATTGGCCAGGCTTTCTTCGCCTCGAACTCCTCGGGCGACATCTCGAAGTTGTGATGGATGATTCTGTTTTGGTTCATGGTCGAAACCTCAGCGAAAACAAGTCTGCATCTTTCATCTGGAAGCGCAATCGAATTGATTGGCCAGCGAGCTTGCTCGCATCGCTCCCACCCTTCCACGCCACAACGCGCTCGATCTCGTCGCCGATGATTTCATGACAATCGTCGAGCGCAAAGCCCGGTATCGCGCGTCCGTCTTCGCCCTGCATCTCCGCGCGAATGCCGCCGGCGGCAGACGTGGCGCAGTTGAGCGCGAGTTCCCTGCCGCTGAACGTAAACGGTTTGGTGATCATTTCGCCGCCGTCGTAGGGGGCGTTGACGGATGCGAAGCCGTCGAGACGCAGCGACATTCTCTCCAGGTAGCTGCCAATCTGACTACCGTGGCGATGGACGAAGAGCGAGAGTTCATGCGGCCCTGTCTGGATGAAACCAACGGCAGGCAGGTTGCAACGGGAGGTCCAGTTGCGAAGATCAGGCCCGGGCCGAACGAACGCTTCGGGGAACGTGCGATCAATCCGGTTTCCGCCGCGGCTGGTGAGCATGATTCCATCGCTGCAGTCCACGTTGAGCCAGCTATTGCCCGTGCCGATCCAGTTCCAGCCTTGGTAGCCGTGCGCTTCCAATTCATCCACGATTGGTTTGATCTGCTGGTCCGTCAACGCGCTGCGTCCCTGCATGAAGCGCATCGCGAGTCCGATGTAGATATGCGGCGCTCGAAAGTACGGGTGCAGGTTGTTGGTATAAAAACATTCGAGGTTCGTCGCGGGATACTTGCCAAAATCGAGTTCCTGTCTTGGCGACCAGTGTAGAAAATCGGGCGAAGTCGTCCGCGCGATCGTTTTCGCTTGATCGAGCGTGTGCTGAATTTGCGTCGAGATTTTCCCAGTCCGCATGTCCACGTGTTGCCGGTAGTACATCACGTAGCAGCTTTCGCTCGGCGACCAAAACGCCAGGTTGTCAGAATCGAACACCCGCGTCCCATCGTCGAAGATGCGCTGGTTGCCGATGCGTTTCCAATGAAGTCCATCGGGCGACACAAACCCATGGATGCCGCTCTTCTCCATTGGAAGGTAGCCCTTGCGGAAGCAACCCATGTTACTGCCCATGCCGGCGATCGCCTTGAATCGTTCGGCGGGACGCGCGGCAGGATTGGTGTCGAGGAACGGCGCAAAGTTTGTACAGAACGGATCGTCGTAGGCATAGACGACATTGTTGTCACGCGAGCCGAGCACTTCGTAGAGGCCGAGGTTCGGTTTCGTCCAATGAACACCATCGGTGCTCTCCACGGTACAGGTAAACTCGTGACCGCCGACGCCGTCCTTGATCCCAATCTCGCCCTTCTTTTCGGTGATCCCTCCGCGGTAGTACATGCGATACACGTCGCCGTCTTTGACGATGGTCGTGTAGCCGCAGTGAACGCCTTCGTATTCGCGGTCGAACACCAGCGCCGTGCCTGCGGGTCGCGGCTCGTGAAGACGCAGCCGGGTATTCTGCAGCTTCTCAATCAGGTGGCGATCAACGAACAGTTCGCGGCGATCCCCAATTGCGATTGTGTCGGTCATGGCACTCATCCTCGTTTCTCTTCCAGTTTCAACTCGAACTCATCCATTGCGAAATGGCCAGTCGGTTTTTCCGAGAAACCCACGAACGCGAAGCCGTACGCCTCGACATCCGAGAGCACTTCCTTTAGGCTCGCGGGGGACATGCCCGGCACGGTCCAGCTACGATGCCACTGCGATTCGTCGTCCACGAGTTTGACCTGCACAGGCGCATCCGCCCATATACCGCGCGCGATGGGCAGAGGCTTTCCCGACAAATGCCAGCGGCTGCTGAGCTTCCGGCTTTGCACCCAGAACCGGCAATGCCCGCCTTTCAAATCCAGATCGTCGCCACGCAGAAAAACCGAGAGCGATGCGTTGCGTAGATTCACCGACCCGCGCATGTACCACTGACGCCAGATCATCAGGACCAATACCGAGCGCGGCGTCTCGGGTTCGTCGAGACTCCAGCGGGCGTCGTCAGCCCAGATGTAGCCGGAGTTGTGGACGCCGCCCGTGCGTTCCCACGTCGGCGCGTGGTAAATGTCGTGGAAGCCCCCCGGGCCGAGTTCCTTCAGCATCGCCACGGACCGCTCCGCGTCGTAGATGTGCCACATCTCCGTATCGTGATCGAAGGTGTTGTGTAGTCGCTGGTTTATCATCGGCTGAGTTTCAGGATTTGCTTCGTGGTAAGGATGTGAGCCTGATTCCAGCCAAGCGTCGCGATCGTGGCATCGTGCATCCGTTGCTCGGCGCAGAAACAGGCGTCCTCGACAAGAACGGCGCGATAGCCGTGATCGATCGCGCCGCGTACGGTGGAGGCGACGCACCACGCAGTATCAGCGCCCGCGAAGATGCACGTGTTGATCCATTTTCGCTGGAGGATGGCGTGCAAATCGGAGTCGCCGAACGCGCCGCGCGTTTTCTTGATGACGACCGGCTCGCCCTTGCGCGCTCCGAGCGGAGGGTACTGGTAGCGATGCCAGCCCCATTGCACGAAGATCACCGGCCGCTTCTGCTTTCGGAAGAACTCGACAAGTCGCACCATGTTCGGCACGACCGTCTTGTAGGTGCGCGCTGCGAGCGCCCGGCCTTGTTGTGCGTCCTGCGCTGATCGCGCCTCGATGACCTGATCAAACGCCTTCTTGTCCACGTCAATCAACACCAACGCGCACTCGGCAAGGTCCGGTCGGTACTTGCGATGCGCGACCGATACAGCGTCGGAGTCTGCGAGCTTCGCACCTTGGGGCTTCGGCCACACGTGCGGTTTGTTCCAATTCACTTCCCAATCCGCTGGCGCTGCGCCTGGGTCGGATGATCGCTTCATTCGTGCGTTCTTCCGGTTGGAAGCCACACTTAAGTGCTTGGGGGCTTTGCCCCTCCTGGGCCGATACGCAATCCTGTTCATCGCAACTTCCGCCAATTCTCTGGAAATCGACTGGCAACTGTCGGGAAGTTCACTGGGGAAAACGCCAGGAGGAACGCCTTAGTATCGCCCTTGAGCGTCATCAGGAATATCCCTGTTGCTTCGAGTCGCCATGGCAGTTTGTGTTTCGCGGAATCGATCACGAACGTCATCGTGTTTTGCGGTCTCGGCGCGAACAACTTCCTTCGGCAATAAGCTTTTCCGCGGCGTCGGTAAAGGTGAAATTGCACGCACAACGGTCGTCCGAAGACGCCATCGCAACTTCCACTGGGCCGGCGGACCGACAGGTTGCAGGGAACAGAGTGTTGCCTCCGTGCGATTACCCACGCCTGCCCGCTGCCCTCGTCGCACCGGCGACAGGACGATGGAGACTACGTCGAGGACAGGAGTTTTCTTTCCACTCGTTCGTGCTCGCCCAGATGCGCCCGCATCAAAGACTTCCAGAGTTTCCCATGATTGGGGACAAAGAAATGCAGAAGCTCATGGACAATGACGTAATCGGCCACCTCACAGTCCCCCCCCCGAGCAATTCGGCGTTGAAGTTCAGGTTGCCGGCGGTGGAACAGGAGGCCCATTTGTTTTTCATCGGTCGTTCTGATCTTCTTGCTCGCCGCCTCGGCGTTGGTGATGCCGGCATCGAGTAACGTGCGGTAAACGAAGAAGGTCAGCCCGTCCAAGCCCTTCTCAGCCTGCTCCTTCTTGCGTTGCTCATCGCGCTCGATCTCCTTCAACAACGCCGCCATCGCGCATGCTGCCAACGCCGCGAACCTCCGCGACTGCCTGATCGCGACCACCGCCGCCTTTCAGGAAACCCGCCGAGCGTGAATTCCTTCGTGATCGCGTTGCCGTCGCGCTGCCAGCCGGTCAGCCCAGCGAGTTTCTGTTGGATTTGATCGTCGGAAAGTCTTGCCGGTCCTGCCATCGTTGCCTCCACGCCCAGTGTAGCAGACTTGCGGCGCCAGCACGACGATTTCCGTGAACGCGCCGGTCAGCGAGCAACGCGGGAGGTCGTGCCAGCAGAGCGCTGCCGCCGAAACGGTTGTATCACAAAGTCCGGCTCGGTTGGCGGATCATTTCGGTTGAGGTTCTGATCTCACCCCGAGAGTCGTCTCGATGCGGTCAATGAGTTCCCGGATGTCCACCGGCTTGGGAAGCATCTCATAGCCCCATCGATTGGTCCTACCCTCCATCTCTTCCTTGGAAACCATTGAGGTCAAGAAGACGATCGGGGTTTGCCGCAGCTCTTTGTCGGCCCGGATTTGAAAGGCCACCTCGCCGCCGTCCATTTCCGGCATGTCCACGTCCAACAAGATCAAGTCGGGCTTGAATTGTTTCGCCGCGGACAGACCGCGCGTGCCGGCGTTTTCTGTCCTCACTTCGTACGCATTGGTTCTTTCGAGATTCGCTTTCACCAGGGAAGCTGCGGTTACATCGTCGTCCACTACCAAGATACGTTTCTTTGTCATGGGCTGTCCTTTCTAGTTTCGGCTCAGCTCGGTCACTTTCAGCACGGCCTCGCGCAGGTTGGCTTGCGTGAATGGCTTGGGCACAACCAAGTCCACGCCGGCAGGTTTGTCACCGCCGGATTTCATCATGTCGGCAAAGCCGGTCACCAGGATCACCGGGACGTGGGGCGCGAGTTGTTTGACGGCAGACGCCAGTTGGTCGCCGTTCATCTGCGGCATGGCCCGGTCGGCCATCAGTAGGTCGAATTGTTTCCAGCGCATTTTCTGCAGGGCCTCGCTGCCGTTGGACGCGGTTTCGACGGTGTGACCGTCGCTGCTCAGGTATTCGGCCTCGATGTCGCGCAAAAGCGGATCGTCGTCCACGACCAACACATGCAGCGGGCGCGAAACGGTCTCGGTCTGTTGCTTGGCGGGCGCGGCCTGCTGGCCGGTATAGCGTGAAAGCCGGATGACAAACGTCGTTCCCTTGCCGACTTCGCTTTCAATGTCAACCGAGCCGCCATGGCGTTGGAGGATGCCGTACACAATCGCCAGTCCGAGACCGGTGCCGCGTTCGCCTTTGGTGGAGAAAAATGGTTCGAGGCAACGACGGCGCACTTCCTCGGTCATGCCCGTGCCGGTATCGCTGACTTCGAGGACGACTTGCTCGCCTTCGCGTCGCGTCCGGATCGTGATTGTGCCGCCTTTCGGCATCGCGTCCACGGCGTTGAAGATGAGGTTGGTCAACACCTCCCGCAGATCCGCCTCGTTGCCTCCGACCGGGGGAACTTCACGCAGGTCGGTGTGAATCGCGACCGTGATGCCGCTGGCTTGCGTCTGCTGTTTCCACTTCGGTTGCGTCAACGAGACGGCTTGCTCGACGAGCTGATTCAGATTGACCGGCTCAAACGTTTCGGTTTCGCGGCGCTTGCGGTAGAACTCGCGCAAGCGGCGCACGACGTTGGCGGCGTCTTGGGCGGCGGTGTTGATCATCTGCAAATACTGTTTCACGCTGTCCGGGTTGCTGAGTCTTTCCGGCGAGGTCAGTAACAATTCGTTGAAACCCAAAATTTTCGCCAGCGCGTTGTTAAAATCATGGGCCACGCCGCTGGCCATTTCGCCGAGGGCGCGCAGACGTTCCTGCTGGACGATTTGCTGTTGCGTCTGCTGTAGATCGGCCAGCGCCCGCACCAATCGCCCATTGCTCTGCCGAAGTCCTTCCTCTGCCCGTTTGCGTTCGGCACGTTCTTGGGCTTCGAGCAGAGCCCGGCGCACAGAAGGCACTAGGCGGGAGAGCCGTTGCTTTAGCACGTAATCTGTCGCGCCGCTTTTGAGGGTTTCGATGGCCAATTCCTCGCCCAGCGTCCCGGAGAGAAACACGAAAGGTGTATCGGGGCATTTTTCCCGCGCCAACGCCAACGCGGAAATCCCATCGAACGACGGCAGGTTGTAGTCGGCGAGGATTAGGTTGAATCCGCCCCGTTCCAGCGCCGCCACGAAATCGTCGCGGGTTGCGACGACGGTCATGTCGCAGGTGATGTCTTCAGCGGCGAGCGTCTCGTGGACGAGTTCTGCGTCCGCCCGGCTGTCTTCTAGATGGAGAATCCGTAACATCGCTCAGTTGTTGTGTCGCGCGCTGATGCTTGCCGGAGGCGGCTCGTTGATGACCGCCCAGAAAACACCGAGTTGTTTGACGGCGGTGATGAAGTCGCTGAAGTCGATCGGTTTGACCACATAGGCGTTGACACCCAATTTGTAACTCTCAACCAGGTCTTGTTCCTCGCGCGAGGAGGTCAGCA
>Ga0187892_10005889_pt1 | contig 18765 bp, 18 predicted proteins | sample MA1701073metaG_FD_139345 | JGI IMG/M metagenome (GOLD analysis project Ga0187892, IMG submission 139345) | Bio-ooze microbial communities from a basaltic lava cave in the Kipuka Kanohina Cave System on the Island of Hawaii, USA - MA170107-3 metaG ...
CGGGAGTGGATCTTGAGGATCGCTTCCCGGCCGCGGACATCGGCCCGGTCGACGCCGACCCGGCGGTCGAACCGGCCCGGCCGCAGGAGGGCGGAGTCGAGGATGTCGGGACGGTTGGTGGCGGCGAGGACGACCACGCCGCTGCCGGCGTCGAAGCCGTCCATCTCGACCAGGAGCTGGTTGAGGGTGGCCTCCCGCTCGTCCTGGCCCCCCACGGCCATGGCCTGGCGGCTGCGGCCGACGGCGTCGAGCTCGTCGATGAAGACGATGCACGGAGCGGCTTGCTTGGCGACGGCGAAGAAGTCACGGATGCGGGCGGCGCCCACGCCCACGAAGATCTCGACGAAGTCCGAGCCCGAAATGGTGAAGAAGGGCACGTTGGCCTCGCCGGCCAGGGCCCGGGCCAGCAGCGTCTTCCCGCAGCCCGGGGGGCCGGTCAGGAGGATGCCCTTGGGGACGGACGCGCCCATGGCGAGGAACTTGTCGGGCGAGCCGAGGTAATCCCGGACTTCGGCCAACTCCTCGATCGCTTCGTCCACCCCCGCCACGTCAGCGAAGGTGATCTTCGACTCGCCGACGGCGAGCCGTTTGGCCTTGGATTTCCCGAAGCCCATGCCGTCGGCGCCGCCGGGCCGCATGACGAGGAAGAGGATGAACAGGCCGTCCACGATGATGAGGGCGGGGAGCAGCATGGAAGCAGGGATAATGAGGTTCTTCAGCGGCTGCTGCTGAACCTTGTAGGCGACGCCCGCGTCCTCCATGGCGGAGGTCAGGCGGCTGAAGATCGTCTCCCGGCTGCCGACCGTGATCCAGTAGTTGCCCCGGTCGTACTTGCCGGTGATGCGGTTGTCGGTCTCGAGGATGGTCGCCGACTGGATCCTGCCCTGGCGCAGGAGGGTGATGAACTGGTCGATGCGCAACTGTGTGCCCGGCGTGTGGGGGTTGGACCAGTACAGCAGGGTCGCGTAGAAGAGACCCAGCACAGGAAGGGCGGCGATGGCCAGGATCAGCCCCCGCCTGCGGTTCTTGGCCTTGTCCTCGATGTCCGGAGTCGGGGTGGGGCCACCAGCCTTCGGGGTCTTGTTCTTGCGCGCCATGACACCTCTCCTTGGAACGGAACCTGCATATGGTCCGCCACCAGGCTAGATCGCGGCAATCGGGGATAACCCTGAGCCATCCCTGAGACCGCGCCGACCCAGCCGAGACCCAGCCGGATGACGAGGCCAGGCGTCCAGCCTACGGCTCGAAGCGGTAGCCGACGCTCCAGACGGTGGTGATCCAGGGGCCATGCTCGGGATCGTCCTCGATGCGTTTGCGCAGGCGGCGGATGTGCTCGGTGACGGTGTCCGAGCTCTGCCAGGCCGACGACACCGCCATACTTGCTCGAGCAGTTGCTCGCGGGAGAAGACCTGTCGCGGCGACGAGGCGAGGAAGGCGAGGAGGTCGAACTCCTTGGCTGTGGTCGTGACCGGCTGGCCCCTCACCGGCACTTCGCGCGTCGCCCGGTCGATGGTCAGGCCCTCGAACTCCAGCCGCGTCGACGGCGTCGACGGCGCCGGGCGCACCCGGCGCAGGACCGTGGCGATCCGGGCGGCGATCTCCGCCGGCGAGAAGGGCTTCACCACATAGTCGTCGGCGCCCAGCTTGAGGCCCTGCACCCGGTCGGCCTCCGCGTCGCGACCGGTCAGGAGGATCACCGCCACATCGCTCTCCTGCCGCAGCTTGGTGAGGACTTGGAGCCCGTCCTCAGCCGGCAGCATGACGTCGAGCAGCAGGAGGTCGGGCGGGTTGGCCTTGATTGCCGCCATGGCGGCGGCGCCGCCATCCCCGCCGGCGATCCGCCCGCCGGCGACCGGACGGCCGCGGCCGGCGTCCGCGGGCTCAGCTCTCGAAACCGCCGGCCAGTGCCTCGTTTCGCCACCGCTCAGGGGCGGGCGGGACCTCGACCTGAGGCTCGGTCGCCACCGCCCACTCCAGCACGAACACGTCGGCGGACAGCGCCCGATCCTCTGCTGGCTCAGCCAGCGCGGTGGCGTCGGCGTACAACTCTCGGCTCCTCATCGTCGCACCTCGGCGAAAGTGTTGCGGCTGTGTGTCGAACCGCGCGCGACTCCTACAGGTCGCTTCTACTCCTTTCGGCCCGGCCGGTCAAGAGCAGTCGAACCCCGCGTCGCGCCCGGCGGCGCCCCGCCGAGGACGGACGAAGCGGCCCGGCGTCAAGCCATGCGGGCCAGGTCGGCGTCGACCATGAGGGCCACCAGATCGTGGAAATTGGTCTGGGCCGTCCACCCGAGCTTCTCCCGCGCCTTGGACGCGTCGCCGACCAGGAGGTCGACTTCGGCCGGGCGGAAGAACTGCTCGTCCTGCACCACGTGCTCGCGATAATCCAGCCCGACGTGGCGGAAAGCCACATCGCAGAACTCCCGGACCGAACGGGTCTCGCCGGTGGCGATCACGTAATCGTCGGGCGAGTCCTGCTGGAGCATCAGCCACATCGCTTCGACGTAGTCGCCGGCGAAACCCCAGTCCCGCCGCGCCTCCAGGTTGCCCAGCCGCAGCTCGTGAGTCTTGCCGTTGACGATGCGGGCCACCCCGTCGGAGATCTTGCGGGTGGAGAACTCGAGGCCGCGCCGGGGGCCTTCGTGGTTGAACAGGATCCCGGAGGAGGCGTGCAGGCCGTAGCTCTCCCGGTAGTTGACGGTGATCCAGTGGCCGTAGAGCTTGGCCACGCCGTACGGGCTGCGGGGGTAGAAGGGGGTCGTTTCCGACTGCGGTGTCTCCTGGGCCTTGCCGAAGAGTTCGCTGGTGCTCGCCTGGTAGAAGCGGATGGACGGGTCCACGATGCGGATGGCGTCCAGCAGGCGGGTGACGCCCAGCGCCGTGACCTCCCCGGTGAGGACGGGCTGCTCGAACGACGTCTGCACGAAGGACTGGGCCGCCAGGTTGTAGACCTCCGTGGGCCGGTGCCGCGAGAGCACGTTGATCATCGAGGCCTCGTCCAGCAGGTCGCCCCGCACCAGCGTCAACTGGTCCTGGATGTGGGCGATCCGCTCGAAGGTCATGGTGCTGGTCCGCCGCATGAGGCCGATGACCTCGTAGCCCCGCTCCAGGAGGAACTCAGCGAGGTGGGAGCCATCCTGCCCCGTGATCCCCGTTATGAACGCCCGCTTGGTCATGACCGCCATTCTGGCCCGGCCCGCGGCCCGGGCGCTACGGCGGCCTCCCCCGACTACGTTCGCGACCGTAATGGTGTGGAGTACCAGCGACGGCCCCCGGTAACCAACGGTGCACTGGCTGCTCTTCTACGACTACGTCGAGAACATCCTCGAGCGGCGGGCGCCGTACCGGGAGGCGCACCTCGCGCTGGCTCGCAGCGCGCACGCCCGTGGTGAGCTCCTCATGGCGGGCGCGCTCGCCGAGCCCGCCGACGGCGCCGTCTTCGTGTTCACGGGCGACGACGCGAAGGCGGCGGAGCGGTTCGCCCGGGTGGACCCCTACGTGCAGAACGGGCTCGTAACTGCGTGGCGAGTCCGGGCTTGGAACGTCGCCGTCGGGCGGTGACGCACCGCGCGTGCGCGCCGGCTCAACCCAGGTGCTGGGCGAAGAAGTCCAGGGAGATCTGCGGGTGCTCGACCATGTAGACGTACCCGGCGAAGCGGTCAGGCAGGTCGAGGAAGAGCGGCTCGACGGCGCCGGGCGCGGCGTCCGCCATCGCCTGCACGTCCTCGACGCTCCCCCAGCGGTCGCCCCGGCTCTGGACGAACAGGATGGGCGACCGGCACCCGGCGGCGGCGTATGCGGGGCGGATGAAGTTGAGGGACGGCCCGCCCGCCAGGCGGTAACACAGCTCGGCGATGGGGCCGGTCAGGGTCTGGAGGGGACCGAGCAGGTCACGCCCGTAGCGGGGGGTGAACACCGCGGGCGTGGTCGGCTGGATGGAGATGGCGGCCTTCACCCGGTCGGTCTGGGGCAGGGCGAAGGTCAGGGTGGTCCCGCCCATCGAGAAGCCGATCGTCCCGATCCGGTCCTGGTCGACCTCTTCCCGGCCGCCGAGCCAGCTCAGCGCCCCTAGGAAGTCGCGGGCCTCCAGCCAGCCGCTGGTGTAGACGCCCCGCCGGCCGCTGTCGCCGAAACTGCTGGCGTCGTACATGAGCACGTGGTAGCCGGCGTCGTGGTACGCCCTGGCCAGGGGGAGCAGGTGCACGGGCTTGCTCCTGGGCAGGTCGTTGAGCGGCGAGCTGGCCCGTGTTCCCATGCGGCACCAGGGCCAACCGTGGAGGAACACGATCGTCGGCGCCTTGCCCGCCCCCGCGCACGAGATGAACCAGCCGGCCAGGGGCACGCCGTCCTGGGAGGAGAACTGGACGTCCTCGTAGTCGAGGCCCTGGTCCTCCCTCGGGTTCGACCACACCGGGTTGCGGCCCGGTCGGACGATCAGACGGGCGCTGGCCACTCCCAGGGCGACGACCAGGAATCCGGCGAGCTTCACGAACCGCTTGAGAAGGGACATGGCCACCTCCGTCGGACGCACGACACCGCCGCCTGGCAGCGGGTCCCCCCGACCCTAGCGATCGAAGGAGGAGGCCCTCGCCGCCGGCCCCGGCCAGGCCATCCGGCGCCGCGTGCCACGCCGCCGCCTCGGGAGCGACCCGGGTCACGCCTTGGACGTCGCCGCCTCGTCCGCCCGCTGGTGGTGCTTCGCCGAGCCGCGTGAGGCAAGTCCGCGGGCGGCGCCGTTGAGGACCACGCCGGCCACTGGGGCGTGCACCTGCCCCAACAGCTCGAGGCAGCGCGAGAGCCCCTTGCTGGCGGTGCGACCGGCCCGGCTGACGACGATGGTGGCGTCGGCGAGCGACGCCACCGCCAGGGCGTCGGCGACGGGCAGCACGGGCGGGCAGTCCAGTATCACCAAGGCGCGGCGCCCGGCGAGCTGGGCGACGAGTTGGGCCATTCCCCTCGACGCCAGGAGCTCGGAGGGGTCGGGCGTGGGCGGGCCGGCGGGCAGCACCGAGAGCCCGGGCACCGTCGGGATGTCGACCGTCGCAGCGCCCACGTCCCCGCCGGCGCCGACCGCCGAGGTGAGCCCGGCCTCGGAACTGACATCGAAGAAGCGGTGGATCCGGGGACGGCGGAGGTCGCAGTCGACCACGATCACCGGGCGCCCGACCCGGGCAAAGGCGACCGCGAGGTTGGCGCTCAGCGAGGACTTGCCCTCGGCGAGGTCGACGCTGGTCACTTGCAGCACCCGCAGCTCGCGCTCGACCGAGACGAACGCCAGCGATGTCCGCAGCGCCCGCACCGCCTCCGCGGCGGCGGAGTGCGGCGCACGCAGGCAGGCGACGAAGGCGTCGTCGCGCGCTCTCCACTCCGCGGCCACCGGTATGACGCCCAGCACGGGGACTCCGGGCGCGGCCCGGGCCACGTCCTCCACCGTGCGGATGGCGCCGTCGAGGTACTCGACCGCGAGGGCGACGCCGATCGCCACGACAAAACCGAAGACCAGCGCAACGAGCCCGATGCGCAGGCGGTCCGGCGCCACCGGCGCGTCCGGCGCCGAGGCCTCCGAGATGAGCCGGGCCACACCGGCTTGCAGGGCGCCATCCACCTGGAGTTGGTCGAGCTTCTGGCGGAAGAGCCCCTGCTGGTCGACCAGCGACGCCTGCCGCTCGCCCGTGCTGCCGTCGATCTGGCGCTGGAGGTCCGAGATCTTGGCCTGAAGCTGCTCGGCCGCCGCCACCACGTTGCTGACCACCTCGGACCGCCGCCGCTCGATGTACGCGATGGCGTAGGCGTTGGCGACCGCGGCGGAGTCGTCCCGGTTCGGGCTGGAGGCGACGATCTCGATCACGTCGGTCTGCTCGACCTGCCGGACTTCGACGCGCGCGGGCGGCCCGGCTCGCCGGCGCGCGTCGGCCCGCAGCTCCGGGCTCTCGAACACCAGCAGCTCGGTCTGGAGGACGCGGTTGGGGTCCACGACCGGCGCGGCCACCCGGAACACCGAGGCCCCGGCGTCGGGTGCGACCAGGACCCGAGCGCGGGCTTCGTAACGTGGCTCCTGCACGACGCCCCACACGGCGGCGGCGGCGACGATGACGGCGGTGACGCCGGCGATCAGCCACCGCCGGCGGCGCAGGCCCGCCCACTGGGGGCGGAGGTCCAGCTCTACCACCCCGTCAGCCATGTCGCCCGCCCGTCCTCCGGCGCAGCTCCCGCCACGCCCACACCGCCAACCCGCACTCGGCCAGCCCGAGGCCGGCGAAGGTCCCTCGGGCGCCGAACCAGGCGCTGGCGGGCAGGCCGGCGGCGAGGGCCGCCGCCCCCGTCACGCCCCGCCCGACCAGCACCCACCGGCTGGCCCCCAGAGCCCGCAAGCCCGCGACCGCGCCGGCGCCGGCGCCGATCGCCGCGCCGAACAGGGTCAGCCAGGGCATGATCGACCGGATCGCCTCCCAGCTCTCGGGGAAGAACCGCGCGCCCGTCGCCGGGAGGGCCGCGTACACCGCCGCGCCGCAGACCAGCGCCAGCGCCGCCAGTCCCCCCGACAGGGCGAGGGCGAAGCGGCGCAGGCGGCGACCGTCGTCCCGAAGGCGGACGCTCTCCGGCACGCCGAGGGACGCCCCGCCGAGCAGCACGACGCTGGCCGGCCCGAAGAGCGTCTGCGCGGCGCGGAGGTAGCCGAGCTGCGCGGCGCCCGCAAGCCCGGAGAGCACGTAGCAGAGCACGTAGTAGCTGCCCGAGTTGACCGCGAACTCGCCGGCGGCCCGCCGGCACACAACCACGTTCTCCCGCAGCCACGCCCGGCCCGGCTCGACGCCGAGCGCGGGTCGGGCCCGCAACCACCCGGCCAGGCACACAGCCGACAGCGCTCCCGCTCCGGCCCAGACCGCAACCAGCTCGGCCGCCGCGGGCGCATCGGCGCCGGCGAGCAAGGCCACCGCGCCAACCGCCTGGAGGGCCAGCCACAGACCGTCGCCGCGCGCCGCCAGGTCGGGCCGGCCTCGCCCGATGGCGGCGTGGCGCAGCGCCTCTTGCAGCAACAAGGCGGGCATGGCGGCGGCCAGGATGACCAGCATGCCCGCGCCCGGTGGCCACACCGACGCGGCGGCGACCAGGGCCGGCGCGACGGCGAGCCCCGCGGCCACGGCCACGCCCGCGGCGGCGCGGTGCCCGGGTTCGCCTTCCTCGCCGCTGACCAGGAGGGGGATCCCGACCGCGTAGCGGGCGAGCTGCGCCACCAGGAGGTAACTCGTCAGGCAGACCGAGAACGCGGCCAGCTCCCTTGCGGGCGCGGCCGCCAGCACCAGGAAGGTGAGGAGGAAGTTCGACGCGCTCGACAACCCCTGGCTCGTGAACGTCCACGCCGCCCGGCGGGACACGGGGCGGGGGGGGCGCACGGGGCGCACGGGGCGCACGGGGCCCGCCGCCAGCTCCGTCCGGTTCACCCCGCTCACCACCGGAACACCTCGACTTGCAGCTCGGAATGGAGCGCCGGCCCGCCGCGCCGGGCCAGGCGCCACGCTGTCCAGTTCCAGAGCCGCTTGCAGGGAACGAGCGGGCGAGCCAGCCGCCGCTCGAGGAGGCAGTCCCCCGTCGTCCCCCAGTAGGTGAACGTGCGCCGGCCGGCGCCGGCGGTGTCGAGAACCCGCTCGAGGGACGCGGCGGTGAAGTGCAGCAAGTGATCGCTGGCGACGAAGTCGAGCGGCCTGCCCAGGCGCGCGGTCAACCAGGCATAAGGCGCCTGGAAGCGGAAGTTCGGCGTGGTGAGCAGGAGTCGCCCCCCGGGCTTGAGCAGCCCGAGGGCGTCGGCGAGGACGAGCCCGGGATCGGGCACATGGGCGATGACGCACCACAGCGTCACCACGTCGCACGTGCCGGCCAGGGCGGCCGGCGCCACTCGAAACGAACGGTGGGCGCCCACACGGGCCGCCGCCGCGGCGGTCGCATGCTCGGACACGTCCAGGGAGTACGCATCCCAGCCGCGTTCGAGTGCGTACTGGGCGAAGTGGCCCACCCCGCCGCCCAGATCGGCGAGCCGGCCCGGCCCGGTCACCCGTTCCACCGTGGCGAGGGCTCGCTGGTACACGGCCAACCGCGCCATCCAGTACCGCTCTTCCATCTCGTGGCGTACGTCATCGGTGCGGGCCCAGTAATCCGGCGCGTGCTCAGCGCGGACGACCTGCCCGAACCCGCACGCCGGGCACACGCCCACGTCGGCGGCCCCGATGCGCCGCTCCCCGACCGCAGCGCCACACGCGTAACAGGCCGTAGTAGTCACGTGTTAGGCAACAAGAGAAGGTCGGCGTACCCCCGGTGGGCGAAGCGGCGGGCCAAGGCAGGAAGGTCAGACGCTTCAAGCGCCATCCCGTCCCGCCGGCCCTCGGCCGCCACGTTCAGGTTGACGATGCTCCCGAAGTGGCGGGCGATCAGGGCGTCGAGGTCGGCGAGGCCGGCGCCGAGGACCCAGGGGCAGTACTCGATCACCACCGGGACCTGCGCCGCCAGCAGCGCGCCCGCGCCCCGCAGCACGTGCGGCTCATGGCCCTGGGCGTCGATCCACAGCAGCCCCACCGCGTCCGGATCGATGTGGCCCGCTTGGACCAACGAGTCCAGCGTGCGGCAGGCGTCGCCTCCCGTCCCCTCCGCGGTGAAACGGTGGTCGCCGGAATTGTCCGCGGACCGGGATAGCGACCCGACGCCGTTGCGATCGGAAACGGCGTGGGCGTAGACCTGGGCCCGGCCGTCCAAGCCGTTCCAGACCAGGTTGACGCGAAGGAGCCGAACGTTGTCGGCGGCCGGCTCGAAGCAGACGGCGCGCCCGAAACCGAACTGCGCGAGGGCGTCGACGGTCGAGGTTCCGATGTTGGCGCCGACGTCGACGAAGACCTTCCCGGTGGGGTCGTGCCCGGTGGCCCGCAGGCGTCTCACCGCGGCTTCCATGTGCCAGCGCTCGTAGCCCCCACTGACGAAGACGGTGCGCCCGATCTCGTCGTCCTGGGAATCCACGAGCAACTGGCCGGGCCCGAAGGGCGCCGCCAGCAGGGGGCTGGCGCGCCGCGCCAGTTCGTACTGCACGTGGCGGAAGGCGGTCCGCCGGTGGCCACGGTGGTCGAGCGCGATCTTGCCTACGTCGCGGGCCCGTCGGCCCCACCGCGGCGGCAAGCGGTCTGACAAGCGCTGGGCGACGCCGATGAACGCGAGCCGGTTGTCAGGGCGCATGACGGAGTCCTCTCCTTGTGCCCAGCCGGCGAGCTTGAGCGTAGCGGCAGGAAGCCGCCGCTCCGCAAGCCTTGTACGTTGCGCCGCCATGCCGATCGAGTTCGAGCGAGTGCTCGCCGCCGCCACCGCCACCCTCGAGCCCGGGCTCGCTCGCCTCCCTCGCCTGAACCTCGGGTGCGGGCGCGACCAGCGCGACGGCTACGTGAACCTCGACCTCGTTTCCCTACCGGGCGCCGACGTGGTCGCCCGGCTCGGACCGGTCCCGCTGCCGTTCAAGCACGCCGCCTTCGGCGTCGTCGTCTGCCGGGACATCCTCGAGCACGTCGATGTGGCGCCGGCGATGCGCGACCTGCACCGCGTCACCGCGCCCGGCGGCTGCGTGGTCGTCTCGGCGGTGCACTTCACCTCGCGCAACCTGTACGTCGACCCGACCCATGTGCGCGGTTTCTCTGTGCGAACTTTCGAGTTCTTCGCCGGCGGCGACGACCGGGAGTGGCGGCGGCCGTACTACTTCGAGTTCGCCTTCGACGCCGTCGCCTACGCCGCGATCCAGTTCGGCGCCATGCTCGGCAAGGGCCGGTTCCTCGTGTGGGACCGCGTAGTTGAGCCGTGCGTGAACGCCAACCGGGCCGTGCAGGACCTCTACGAGATGACCGGGCTCAGCCGCATCTTCCCGGCGGCCAACGTCGTGGCCGTCCTGCGCCGGTAAGGCGCTGTTACCTCGCCGACACAGAGCGTTCACAGGAAAGGGCTTGTCACGCGCCCCGGTTCCGTCTAAGAATGCTCCCGCGAGACCATCGACTGGCTTGGGCGTGGTCGCAGGCTGGGCGTAGCAGCAGCGGCTGGGCGTAGCAGCAGTAACCGCCGAAGAACAACACGTCCAAGACAGGGAGAGCGAATAGGTGGCCTCGCCCGCTTTCGTTCGCAGTTCATCGCACGCGCCCGCGGCCTCACTGCCGGCGCGTCCAGAGCCCAGGCTGGGAAAGCGGTGCCTCGATGTTCTCGCCGCCGCTGCCCTCATCGTCGTGCTGCTGCCGGTCATGGCGACCGTGGCCATCGCAGTCAAGCTCACCTCGCCGGGGCCCGTCCTCTTCCGACAGCGGCGGGTCGGGATGGGTGGGCGTGAGTTCGCGATGCTCAAGTTCCGCACCATGCGCGTCGACGCCGAGGACCGGCTCGCGACCGATGCGCGCCTTCGCGTGCTCTACCTATCGTCGAGCCACAAGATCCCCAGCGCTATCGACCCGCGGCTCACGCGGGTCGGCCGTTGGCTCCGCACCTGGAGCGTGGACGAGCTTCCCCAGTTGTTCAACGTGCTGGCCGGCCACATGAGCCTGGTGGGCCCCCGGCCGGTGACAAAGCCGCAGCTGGCCGAGTACGCGGACCGGGTAGGCGACTACCTCGCGCTGCGGCCCGGCTTGACCGGCTTGTGGCAGGTCAGCGGGCGGAGCGCAGTGAAGTTCCCGGCGCGGGCGGAGCTCGACGCGCGGTACCGAGAGGGCTGCAGCCCCTGGCTCGACCTCTCCATCCTGGCCCGAACGCCCCTCGCCGTGCTGTCCCGACGTGGCTCCGATTGAGGCTCGCCCTTTGCCACGAGTGGCTGGGCGACAGAACAGGGAGCGAGAAGACCTTCGAGGCCATGGCGATGGCCGCGCCGGAGGCCGACCTCTACGCGCTCACGTGGGACCACTCCTCGGAGTTCGCCTTCGGCGGGCGCCGCCCCGCCACCACCTTCCTCGACCGCGCGCCCATCCTGCGCCGCCGGCGCCAGTGGCAACTGCCGCTCATGCCCCTGGCGTGGAGGTATGCGAGCCGCCGTGCCTATGACGTCGTTGTCACGTCCAGCCATGCCTGCGCCAAGGGTTTCTGGCCCGCCCGGGCCGCGCTCCACCTCTGCTACTGCTACACGCCGATGCGGTACGTGTGGCTCCCCGAAGTGGACGCCCGCACGTCCCGGTGCGCCCTCGCGTCCGTCCCAACCGCCGCCCTGCGCGCCTGGGACCGCCGCTCGGCCGGGTGGGTGGACGAGTTCGCGGCGATCTCCCACGCCGTCCGGGAGCGCATCGAGCGGTTCTACGGACGACCGGCGCGCGTCATCCACCCGCCGGTCGACACCGACTACTTCACCCCACCGCCGTCCCCAGAAGGCGGCCGCGACCGCACGCCTGGCTACGCCCTGGTCGTCTCCCGCTTCGTGCCCTACAAGCGGATCGACGTGGCCATCCGCGCGTGCCATGCCCTGCGCCTGCCGGTCGTGGTGGCGGGATCGGGCCCGCAGGAGCCGGCCTTGCGGGCCCTCGGCGCGGAGCTGGGAGCCGAGGCGCGTTTCGTCATCGGTCCCACCGACGACGAGCTGCGGGCGCTCTACCGCGGAGCGCGGGCGCTGGTGTTTCCCGCCTTCGAGGACTTCGGCATCGTCGCCGTGGAAGCGCAGGCGTGCGGCACACCGGTCGTCGGCGTGGCTTCGGGGGGCAGCCTCGACACCGTGGAGCCGGGCGTGACCGGGGTGCTCGTCGCCGGAGACTCCCGCAGCGTCCGCGACGGCTTGGCGCAGGTCCTGGACCGCCCCGCCGATCCCGCCGCCTGCCGGCGCAACGCCGAGCGCTTCTCGACGGAACGCTTCATGTGCCAGTTCGGCGACTGGGTCGCCACCGCCATCGCGCCACCACCGTGACGACCGACGTCGTGCTCGACTGCCGGTGGCTGGGCTACTGGGGCGCGGGGCGGTTCACCGAGCTGCTCCTGTATGGGCTGTCCCACGACCCCCCGCCGCCGTCGTGGGTCCTATGGGGACCGGAGCAGGTGCGCGGCCTGGCTTGGCCCTCAGCGCGGGTCGCAGTGACCGGTCGCGACCCGCGGCGGTGGAGCGGGCAGCGCGCGTGCTTCGAAGTGCCGCGCGGGCGCCTGGCCGTGTTCCTGCACCAGCAGCGCCCGCTCTGCGGCCGCACCGCCGTGGTCGTCATCCACGACACCATCCAACTTCGCTACGGCGGAAGCCCGCCCGAACGACTGCTGCGGGCGGCCTACCTGCGGTGCTCGGCCGCCCGGGCCAGGCGGGTCATCACCGTCAGCGAGTACTCCCGCACCTGCATTCGGCGGGACTTGGCCGTCCCTGATGAGCGGATCGCCACCGTCCCGCTCCCCTACGACGGGGCCTTCGTCGACCGGGTGGCCGCGACCCGCCGGCGGGCAGCAATTCAGGACATCGCGCTCTACGTCGGGCGCTTCGCTCCCCACAAGAATCTTGATCGGCTCCTGGCCGCTTACGAGCGGACCCGCTTCTGCGCCCAGGGCGGCCGCCTCGTGCTGAGCGGCGGCACGGGGACCGAGGTCGGCGCGCTGGCCGCGAGCCTAACCGATCGGCAACGGTCGTTCACGAGCGTCCGCCCCTGGTGCGACGGGCAGGAACTGGAGACGCTCATGGCGACGGCCCGCTTCGTCGTGCAGCCCTCGCTCGAGGAGGGCTACGGCCTGCCGGTGCTCGAGGCCATGGCGAGCGGGGTGACGGTGTGCGCGAGCGACGGCGGATCGCTGCCCGAGGTGACGCGCGGCCTCGTGCCCACCTTCCCCGCCCGCTCGGTCGAGGCCATGGCGGTGGCCATCGACGGCGCGGCCGCCCGCGGTCGCGACCGGGCCGGCGAGGAGCGCATCGCCCGGGCCATCCGCTCCGAGATGCCCACGCCTGCCGAGTTCGCCCGCCAGTTCAGGTCGGTGATCGAGGCGAGCCTGGCGGGCAATCGGGAGGCCGCCAGCCGGTGCTGACGCTCCAGATCCTGCTGGCCCTCCTCGCCCTCACCGCGGGACCCGTCCTGCTGTGGCGGCGGCGCGACAACGTGTTCGGGTACATCGCCGCCGGGTTCTTCGTGGCGACGTACCTCATCCCGCTGGCGCCCACCCTGGCGACCCGCCGGCTGGACCGCCCGACCCTCGTCCTGTACGCCGACATCCTCGCCCTGGGCGCGGCAGCGACGCTCGCCGGACTGTGGCTCGGTGGCCAGATCGGCGCCCGTTCCGCCAACCGGGCGCCCTTCACCTTCGGCGGGCACGGCCCCATCGAGGGCGAGCGGGCGGCGCTCGTCGCCGGTCGGGCCCGGCGGCTCGCGGTGATCGGCATCCTCGCCCTCGCCGCCGCCTTCGCCCTCATGCACTACGTCCCCTACTTCGCGGCCGACCGGACGGCGGCCAAGTACGGCGTCGGCCCCTACCGGGTCAGCTTCCTCCGCGGCGCGGTGCTGTACCGGTTCGGCCTGGCGATGGCGGCCGCCATCCTGCCTGTCCTCCTGGCCGTCTGGTGGCGGTGGCGGCGCCCCCTCGACCTGCTGCTCGCAGCCGCGGCGGTCGCCGGCCTTCTGCTCTCACTGAGCCGCGAATCGGCCTTCCTCGGCCCCCTGGTGTTCGTCGTCGGCGTGGCCGTCGAGCGGCGGATGAGGCCCGCGTTCATCACCGGGGTGGTCGTGGTCGCCTTCTCGCTCGGCGCCCTCCTCAGCCTGGCCCTGCTCCAGAACGGCGACCAGCCCACGGCCGTCGCCGGGCGCATCGCTTCGAGCGCGCCCGACGTCCGCGACCACCTCGGCTTTCTGGAGGGCTTCGGGAAGCGGGGCGAGCCGACCTACGGCCGCACGATCCTCGCCGGCCTCAGCCTGTCGCCCGGCCCATGGGACCCGTCGTCCTACGCACTGCACACGCTCACCGGGTTCCGGGACTTCAGCGACTTCGCCTCCGGCGGCCTGCGCCTGCCCGCGCCGATCTGGGGCTACGCGTCGTTCGGGTGGGCGGGCGTGGCGATGTTCTCCGCCCTCTCGGGCGTGTTCGCCGGGTGGGGCCTGGTGAAGGTCCGGCGCCTGCTCGGCCCGGCCTTGGGCGTGCCAGGCTTCGCCCTCAACCTCGCCGTCGCGTACGTGTTCTACGAAGGGACGTTCGCGGTGCTGTCGGAGTTCTACTTCCTCACGTCGAGCGTGGTGGTGCGAGCCGGCGTCGCCGTCGCCCTCGGCTTGGCCGTGCGGATCGCCCTCGTCCGCGCCCCGGGCGCCCCGGGCCCTCGGCGACCGGCGCGCCTCGCCGCCGCTCATGGCTGAACCCTCGACGACGCTGCGGGGGACGCTGGCCGCCCTCAACCGGCGGAAGGGGATCATCCTTCTGGCCACCGCCCTCGGCGTCTCGGCCAGCCTGGGGCTGTCGCTGGCCCAGGACCCCGTCTACGCCTCGTCCGCCCGGCTGCTGTTGCAGCCGCGCACCACCGATTCGCTGTTCGACCAGAACCGCACCGTCCGCCCCGACCCGGCCCGGTCGGTGCGCAACGAGGTCGTCGTCCTCGACAGCGAGCCGGTGCGCCAGGCGGTGCGGGCGGAGATCGGAGCCGCGCCCAAGGTGTCCATCGCCGTCATCGGGGCCACTGACGCCATCTCGGTGACGGCCGAGGACCGTGACCCCGACCGGGCGGCGCGCACCGCGAACGCCTACGTGAAGGCCTACATCGCCTTCCGCCACAAACAGGTGGTCGACGACCTGCTAGCCGCCGGCCAGGAGGTACAGGCCAAGGTGGACGAACTGGGGCGGCAGATCGACGCCCTTGACGCTTCGGTGTCCGCCGCGCCGGAAGGGCTACGCGCGGCGAGAGGGGCCGCCGTCGCCGCCCAGCGGCAGGCGCTGGTGTCCACGCAAGCGCTCTTCCGCCAGCAGCTCGACCAGATCCAGGTCGAGGTTCCCCTCAAGAGCGGCGGCGCCCAGCTGATCGCCGAGGCCAGACCTTCGACCGCGCCGGTGCGGCCGCGGCCGGTCCGCAACGCCGCGCTCGGCCTGTCCCTCGGGCTCTTTGGCGGGGCCGCCCTGGCCTTCTTGCGGGACCACCTCGACGACTCGCTGAAGACCAAGGACGACCTGGCCGCCGCCGCCGGCGGCCGGCCCGTCGTGGGTCTGCTGCCCCTCCTGCCCCAGGCCCGCCGGCGGCGAGGGCGGCGCGCCCAGGCGGACGTGGTGACGCTGTGGGACCCGAGTTCGCCCGCCGCCGAGGCGTACCGCGGCCTGCGCACGGCAGTCCAGTTCCTGGGTCTCGAGCGGCCCGTGCAGACGCTGATGATCACCAGCCCCAACGCCGGGGACGGCAAGACCACCACGGTCGCCAACCTGGGCGTCGTCCTCGCCCGCGCTGGCTTCTCCGTCACGATCGTCGACTGCGACCTCCGCCAGCCGCGCCTGCACGAGTGCTTCGGCCTGGCCGGCACGCCCGGGTTCACGTCTGTGCTCCTGGGCGAGGCGACGCTCGACCAGGCCCTGCAACCCGTCCCCGGGGTCGACCGGCTCCAGGTCCTCGCCGCCGGACCACCCCCGCCCAACCCCTCCGAGGTCCTCTCCTTGCGGCGAACCAGCGAGATCGTCACGCACCTCGGCGCCGAGGGCGGCTTCGTTCTGGTCGACTCCCCGCCCGTGCTCGCCGTCACCGACGCGGCCGTTCTCTCCCGCAAGGTCGACGCCGTGGCGTTGGTGTGTGTCGCCGGGGTAACGACCGCGAAGGAGACGGCGCGCGCCGTCGAGCTCCTGGAGCAGGTGGAGGCGCCGCTCGTGGGGGCGGTCCTCAACGGCGTGACGGAGGCAGGCGGCTACGGCTACGCCTACGCCTACCGGTACCACCGGGAAGGCGTTCCGCGTTGAGGCCGCACCGTGGCCGCCGGCGCCGGCGGTGGGCGGTCCTGCTCCTGGCCGGGCTCGCCGTCGTCGGCGTGCCCGTGGCCGCGCTGGTCGCGCTGGCGTGGCAAGACGTCGCCGCGGCCCGCGCCGAGGCCAACCGAGCCGCCGCGCTGGTCGGCAGCCAGAGCGCCGCGACGCTGGAATCCGAAGCGGGCCGGCGCCACCTCCTGGAACAGCTCGATCAGTCCGAACGGGCTCTGGGCATGGCCCGCCGGCGGTTGTTGCGATCCCGCGCCCTCTCCTTCGCGGGGGCCTTTCCCGGCGGGCGGGCCGTCCGTTCGGCGCTGGTCGCCTTCGCCACCGACGCGGAGCGGGCCACCGCTGCCGCCCGCGGGTTTCTCGTCGAGGCCGACGCCAGCCTCGACGGCGCTCAGGTGCGGGACGGCCAGCTCCCGTCGGCCGCCCTCGACCACGTGCGGGCGAGCGCGGAGAACGCGCGCGACGCGCTGATCCCGCGGGCGCGGGGCCGGGAGGGGTGGCCGCTCGCCGGCCTGCGGCGCAGGTTCGACGGCGAGGTCACGGCTCTCGCCAGCCAACTGGGCCGCCCGGCGGACGGGCTGCGCACCGCGTCGACGTTCTTCGGCGCGGCCGGCGACCGGCGCCACCTGCTGGCGTTCGGCAACAACGCCGAGATGCGCGACGGCGGCATGGTCCTCTCCTACGGCGTGCTCGAGGCCCGCGGCGGCCGGTTCACGTTGGCGGCGACGGGTTCGGTGGCCGACCTGACCCTGAGCGCGCCCGCACCGGCGCAACTGCCGCCCGGCGCCGCCGCCGTGTTCGGCCCCCTGCACCCGACCCAGACGTGGCAGTCGGTCAACGCCACCGCCGACTTCGCCCTCAGCGGCCGGCTCATGGCGGCCATGTACCACCAGGCCACGGGCGTCGCCGTCGACGCCGTGGTGGGTGTCGACGTGCCCGGGCTGGCCATGCTCTTGGCCGTGGTGGGCCCGGTAACGGTGGCGGGCGTGGCTGGTCCGGTCACGGCCGAGAACGCCGCCCGGGTGCTCCTCCACGACCAGTACGCAGGCATCCCGCCCCTCGTCGACGTCTCCAGCCGCCGGGACCGCCTGGCCGACCTGGCCCGCGCCGTGTTCGACCGGCTGCGGGCCGGCGCCTACGAGCCGATCCGGCTGGGCCGCACGCTCGCCGCCGCCGGCGCCGCCCGCCACCTCCAGCTCTGGAGCGGGCGGGCCGACGAGGAGCGGTTCTTCGAGGGCGCGGGCCTCGGCGGCGGGCCCGCGCTCGTGGCGCCGGAGCGGACGTTCCACGTCGCCGTGCAGAACCGCACCGCCACCAAGCTCGACTACTTCGTCCACCCGTCGGTGTCCCAGCAGATCCGCCTCACCCACGGGGGTGACGCCGTCGTGACCACCACCGTCCGGATCGAGAACCGGGCCCCGGCGGGCGCGGCGCCCAGCTACCAGCTGGGCCCGGACGGGTTCACGACCGCGCCGGGCGACTACGTCGGGTCGGTGTACGTGTGGAGCCCGCCCCGCGGAGGTGGCGACGACGGCCCGGCGGCGATCGAGTCCGGGTTGCTCCTGGCCGAACGGGTCGTGCTGGTGAAGCCTGGCGAGGCGGTCGACGTGACGTTCCCGCCGGCGACGATCAAGGGCGCCGTCCGCGGTGGGCGCCTGGCCATACGGCTGGTGCCGCAGGCCCGGCTCGAACCCATGGCGCTCAAGGTGGCGGTGGCGGGACGGAAGTGGCAGGTCGAGGGTCCGCGCCAGTTCGATGGGACGTGGAACCGCACGCACTCGTTGTCATGGAAGGTGGAGCGATGAGGAGGTCGGACATGGCCAGGCGGCCCGTGGGGGCAGTCGGGGCGCGGTGGGCGGTGGGAGCGTTGGTGGCGGTGATCGCCGCCGTCTCCTCCACAGCCGGCCCGGCGCGGGCCCAGGTGGGCTATCCACCGGGCCCGTGCACCGCGACGGTGAACGTCAGCGCCATGGGCCCGGTCGCGGTGGGCGCCGTGTTCGACGTCGTCCTGCGCCCGCTGTGCGCATGGACGCCCGGGCTCCCGGTCTCGGTGACCATCAACGGGCAGTTCGTGGTCGCCAAGCTGGCCGGGCCGGACGGGACCGTGTCGATCAACGTGACCGTGCTGTCCACCACCACGCTGTCGATCGACGACCCCATCCTCGTGCCGGCGACCTGCGGCAACAACATGGTGACGGGCGTTGGACCGTCGTCGGTGGCGGGTACGACCGTCACCCAGTCGCTCGGTTTCACGTTGGACTGCACCAGCGTCTTCACCACGTCCCAGAAACGGGGCCTGCTCGCCTTCACCGGCGCCGCGTTGCTGCGCTGGGCGGGTGTCGCGGCCGCCATCGTGATCGGCGGCGCGGCGCTGGTCTCAGTGGCCCGCCGCCGGGGAAGGCCGGCCCACCGGGGGGCGCCGGGCTAAGGGGGCGGCCGAGGCGCCGCCCCGCAGGCTTACACCGAGGCGAGCGCGAGCAGCCCCTCCGACTCGATCACCGTCCTGCCGCTGAAGTCAACGGGCGCAAGCCGAGCGGGCCGGGCGCCGGTCCGCCCGCCCACTCGGCGGCGGGTGACTCGATCACCGTCCTGCCGTTGAAGTCAACGTGCGCAAGCCGAGCGGGCCGGGCGCCGGTCCGCCCGCCCACTTGGCGGCGGGGATCGCCGTCTTCCACCCGGGACGCCACCGGTTCCCAGCAGGTCGGTGTGCTCAGCCGTCATGTTCCGGCTCGGGGGTCCGAGGGCGAGATCGCCGCCCGCTGGGCAGGGGGCCGCGAAGGGCGATGGTGGGCGCCGGTGGCGCCGCTGCGCCGATGAGCCCTCCCGCCAGCTCATCGCCCATGGCCACGAGGGCGACATGATGGTGGGCGCCGGTGGCGCCGCTGC
>Ga0187892_10005890_pt1 | contig 18761 bp, 22 predicted proteins | sample MA1701073metaG_FD_139345 | JGI IMG/M metagenome (GOLD analysis project Ga0187892, IMG submission 139345) | Bio-ooze microbial communities from a basaltic lava cave in the Kipuka Kanohina Cave System on the Island of Hawaii, USA - MA170107-3 metaG ...
CACACCTTGTCGCGGTTCTTTCCAGAAGCCGTTCAGATAGGTATCCAGCCAGAGTTTGCCCACGATGTCCTGATCGAAAAAGCGATCTCGCAGGAACACGGCATCATCGTGACAGATCTGAAGGCCGGCACGGGGCATGAGGTTCTCAAGTGGTTTCTGGAGCTTCCATTCTCTGAACTGAAGCGGCGTGGCGTTGAGTTCGTCTGTGTCGGCTCCATCACCAGCTCTCCTGACAGTGTGCAGTCGTTCCTGAACTGGGCGGTCTCGCTTGACGATCACGTTCGCTACCTGGTCTTTCGAAACCTGAAAGACGGTGATCAGCTTTTCGATTACGACCAGACGCGCCAGGCCGGCGAGTTCCGCACGCGGTTCAATCCAGCCCATGTCACCGTTCCGAAGCTCTCGCCGCTCTACCAGACGGAGCTGGAGATTCGCGGGCTCACTATCAGCCAGGTATTGGCCTGGAGCGACGGCACTTCCGACAATGACGATTCCGTCGGCCCCGTCCTCTCGCCTCTGCTGGCCCGTGCCAGGCTCCGTACCTTTCAAAACAACATCTACGCTCAGCTTGACCAGGCCGGGGAACTGCTCCTTCCCCAATCTCAGAAGGTCAGCTGCTGCTGCTGAAAGGAGAGCCCATGCCTGACCGCTATCCCGATCAAGCGGCAATGCACTACCTGTCCAGGTTAGAAGCTACGATCAGTCGAAGGACCGTTATGAACTCGAAACGATTGGAAAGCGCCACAGGTCGCAACGAAGTGTCTAGGCGACTAGCGCGGCGGCCCTCAAGATCTCAGACAGGCGAGTGAACGGCTTCAATCGGGGCGATCAGACCTTTGGCTGGAGGACGTCGGTATGAAGCAAGAATCCTCTAAAGTACCTCCCACTACAACATCACTGCCAGTTAACGAAAAACACTATACGGTTCGGGAAGTTGCAGAAACCTGGAACATGTCCGAGAACTTGGTCCGCCGCCTCTTTGAGAACGAACCAGGAGTTGTGATCTTCAAAAAGGACAGACCCCACAAACGAACTTATAAGACCATCAGAATTCCAGAGAGTGTTTTATTACGCGTTCACCGGCGAAACAGCATCCTGAATTGAATGCCAAGTTTTCCTCACGTCGGCTTCTAGCTGATCTTGCCTGGACTTTACCCATGGCGAGTAGTACTTCTCGGTAATCTTGACGGAGCTGTGACCCAAGAGGATCGATACCCGTTCAAGTGGAACATCCGCAAGAAGCAATTCCACTGCGAATGTATCTCTGAACCGGTGAGGTTTTCCTCCTCCAACCCCAGCGAGTTTGAAGAGTTTGTTAAGGTATTTTCTCTGATTTCCAGCAGCAGTGGTCAGTTTGGATTCTCCAGACCAGAAGAAGTATTCAGGGTTTCTATTGGAGCAAGAATTCAGTACAGCCACCAATTCAGGGGGCAGCGGCACATAGACGGGAGTTCCGGTTTTCTGAGTATAAAGGAACAGCCTGTCACGCTTGAGCCGTTTTCTTTCAAGCATTAAGGCGTCTCCGATTCTCAGGCCGGAGTATCTCAACAACAGGACGAAGGCTTTCAGTTTTGCGCCGTACTCAGGATCATAGTTTCCGTGGCAGTTGGGATACTGGTCACAGCCGGCAATGATCTTTTTCATTTCGTCTTCGGAAAACGGCATTGTCGGGCGTTGGGTGACTTTCGGTGCCTTCACCAATGTACCAGGATTTTCCGAGATCCATTTGCTATCGCAACAGAATCGAAAGAACGATCTCAGGCTTTCAAGTTTCTTATGGCTTGTGTTGGCACTATTGCGGAGGTTGGCTCTGAACTGCCTCAGTTCGTCGACAGAAACTTGAGTCAGGTACTGGACCCCGCGGTTTTCAAGAAACGGAAGGAGCTGGCGCTTGAATATGGTTCTCAGCCTTCTGATTGATCCTGGTTTTAGATGCCTTGCCTCCCCATCTTCGATGAACTTCTGGACCGCTTCTCGAACCGTCATCTTCACTTCTCTACCATCTTCCATCTGGCCCCGCGATTCCCAGAGACGAACCTTGTCCTGCGCGGCTTCCCAGCTCGTAAGATCTAAGGACCTCTTGAGCGGTTCACCAGCGATCGTGCCAGCAACCCAGAGAGGACACTTGCATCGACGGTACTTTCTTGATTGGTACGGGCAGGCTTTCAGGTGGCGTCTGTACACTGTGAGCATGGCTCACTGTAGCACAGAACGGTACGTATTAGGTACACAAGAATATTCCTGTTGTTAAGTTATTTATTGTATTAAGATTAACTGGCGGAGGCGAATGGGAATCGAACCCACCTATCGCAACAAAGTTGCGACACACAGGTTTTGAAGACCAGGAGAGTCACCAGACCCTATGCGCCTCCGGCAGCGGACTATAGCACGAGATGTTCGGCGATAGGCGTTGCCGCGAGACCGGTGACACGCAGGCAGTCCTCGAGAATAAGGTGTTGCGAGGCCGAAGCTACGGGGAAATTCCCAGACGATCCTTAGCTTCGCTCAATGAGCTCGGTCTGAAGCTTCTGTCGCAGGTTGGAGGCGATCAGTTTGTTCAAGCGTGCAGTTCTCGGGAACGAGTTGTCAGCTTCCTCAGTCGAGCAGCTGTCAGCCGGAGAGGTCTCAAACAGGCTGTCGTTAGCATTGCGCAGCAAGGTGTAGATGAGTCCGATTTCGCGTCTGGAAAGAGTGAGTGCCATGCTGTTTCTCCTTGAGAGTCAGTCTCAGATTTTCCTGTGTCAGGTTGGAGCTCACATCAGGGTGGCTCTTTGCGCTGCGTGCTATGCATTGCAAGTGCTCGGCCAACCCAAAGGCTACACGTCACGATGAATTCAAGTATCTGAATCTAAGTGTCTTTACGAAAACCTCTGGTTTGGAGCAACATGAAACGCACCTGCCGAAATGTCATTCCTCAGGAAGTCGATGTCAAAGTAATGACAGCATTTGAGCAGCTTTCGAGGTACCAGACTTGGGAAGGGTCTTCAACGATTTCCCGCGGAGGCACCTGTGGAAGCAACATTCAATCATCCAGTCGGCGCAGTTGGGTCCAACGTGGTATGCTCGCAGCACATCCAAGTGATGGCGGCAATTCAGTGTTCAGTAAAGGAGGCATTCCAATGAAGAAATCAAATCGCTGGCTGGCATACTCGATACTGGCACTGGTTTTTTCCGTGCTAGGGGGGTGTTCGAAGTCTGCCGAAGTTCCCACAACGCCGACGGATGCGTCGATCACGGACGCCTTAAAGGCCAGCTTGTCCACCGATTTGCAGCTCAGTGGCCAGCGGGTAGACGTCACAGTGAGCAATGGCGAGGTAACGCTATCGGGCGAGATTTCCACTGACGCAGCTCACCTCCAAGCCTACAAATTGGCAACTGAAACCGCCGGTGTGAAGAAGGTGAACGATCTGTTACAGGTTCGACCGGCTGCAGCGTCCGCAATGCCGGAGCCGCCACCGGCGATGGCAAGTTCCAGAACCCAGGGGGGGTCTTCAAAGCCCTCGGCTCAGTCTGCTGGCACGTCACGAGCGCCGGCAGCCGTGCCTCCTTCGCAGCCTGCCGGTGCTGGTTCCTCGTCCGTGGCACCCTCCTCTACGCCGCCAACGCCTCTGCCCGCGCGGGTGGTGACGATTCCAGCCGGAACGTCGGTTCAGGTTCAGATGATTGACTCGGTGGACTCAGCGGTCAGTAAGATTGGCGATACGTTCCTGGCCTCACTGGCAGCCCCGATTGTCGTCAACGATGAGGTAATCATCCCGAAGAACGCAGACGTTCAAATCAAACTGGCGAGCGCAAAGACCTCAGGAAAGTTCACAGGGCAAAGTGAACTGACGCTGGAATTGGACAGCGTGAAATTTCGGGGTAAATCTTATCCTTTGACCAGCAGCACCTTTCAGCAAGTGGACGAATCCAGAGGGAAGGACACCGCCAAGAAAACCGCCATTGGCGCCGCCATTGGAACAGCGATTGGTGCCATAGCAGGTGGAGGCAAGGGTGCGGCAATTGGTGCTGGAATTGGGGCAGGGTCCGGCGCAGCAGCTCAAGTATTCATGAAAGGGAAACAGGTGAAAGTTCCCTCTGAAACCAAAATCGACTTTCGACTGGAACAGCCTGTGGACGTGACAGCACCAAGGAAGTAGTGGCGCTGGGAAGAGAGTTTAGAAGGGATCAGTCAACTTTGAGGGCAAGGTCGCTGCCACGGACATGGTGAACCGTCACCTTCTTGCCCGTTTCGGGTTTCTTACGCAGGATCTTCTTTTCGAGCTGGGGGGAGTAATGAAAGGTTCTCACGAGATAAATATTGTTGCGGCTTTTCACCGTGATGGCCTTCGGCCCCACAACCACCACCGTACCCTCAAACTTGTCAGTCTTGGGCTTGGCTTGAAGAACTCCAGGCCCAAGGCAGCCCAACAGTAGCCAGATTGCAAAAACCAGACAGGCAGAAGCAACGGTCTCGGACCGGTGCAAAGCAGGAAGAGGCGATGCATTCACTCGCCATTTTTCCTTTGGGTGAGGCATGGTGCCTGAGCCCTTGCTCTCAGTTAGTTTCTCTGTCATCGATGCTGATCTTGAGAGACTTCAGGAACTTGACGTCCTGGGACGTGATATTGAGTTCGGCTTCCCCGTCGAATCCACCGGCTTCAGTAGATTCATCTGCGCCGGTTTCATGGCGGCGGTTGAATCCGATGGTGGCTTCCAGAACGAGAAAGACGTCATGTCCTGAGCTTCGTATCCTGGCAATCGCCTCGCTGATTTTGTCCGAGTTAGAAAGCGTGTCGTTGATGGCCGCTCCCAGTTCCTTCATCAGTTGCTTCAGATTGTCGTCCAGCGGTTCCACGTAACCTCCACCCGGTCTTAGAACGAGGATTCCTCTTGCGGAGCAGGTGCAGCTTATTATTATCGGAAGGCGATTGGAATACTTGCGAGAATTCAGCTTAGGCGGGAGGCATGTTACGCCCACGTATCCGAAAGTGTCAAGGCAACCCCGTCGCGGCAAACGCAGTTGCGGGCAGCGGGTCAGTTTGAGTTTCGGAGCGAGAGACAGAACGATGCTAACCAGACGCTCTGGATTCCCGCCTCCGCGGGAATGACATTCGTATACACTCGGTTGATTCATCGAGACCGTCATACAAAGGAATAGCGACACCCGACGAATCGTCATGGCAGCCATCGAGTCCTGCTGCTGAAGTCACGAAGATTTCCAGCCTTGGTTGGGTTTCTCAGATGAGCAGCGAACAACGACGGCTCGACCGGATGGCTGTGGTATTATTTTGACTCCTGAGACCTCATCCATTGGCTGCGTTTGAATGCTCAAGCTTTTCCAAGCTGCTTTCCACGATTTGATCCGGACCGTCCGTATCCTGTTTCACGAGACCATGGGTGCTGTGTTTCTCGTGATCGGGATTGTGATTACAGTCAATGGCTATAAGCAGGTTCGTCGCTACATCGAGTTCGGCGAAATCTCCTATATCACGATCATTTCGACCTTCACCTTCGGCATTCTCATGCTGGGTTATGGCATTCACTCGTTCTATCTTGCTCGGAAGACGAAATAAGCCGGAGCCGACGGGTTTTGAGAGTCCGCCATTTGCCCCTAAACCCTTGACAGCAGAGTGCCGAGACAGATATCGTACCTGAAAGAGATCGAGGAGAAATCTATGGCACCGCGAGCTTCATGGTCCGGCTATCTCAGGTTGTCACTCGTCACCATTCCAGTCAGGCTCTACAACGCGGTCAGCAGCACCGGCAAAGTCTCTCTCAACCAACTCCATAAGGGCTGCAGTCTGCGGCTACGGCAGCAAATGGTGTGCCCGGAACACGGCAAGGTTGAGAAAGAGGACATCGTCAAAGGCTATGAGTTCGAGAAAGATCGCTACGTCGTTGTCGATGAGGCCGATCTACAGAAAATTAAGTTGGAAACCACCAAAACCATTGATCTCATTCAGTTTGTGGATGCCAGTGAGGTCGATGCAATTTACTTCGACACTCCTTATTACGTGGCACCCGACGGACCGGTGGCTGAGGAGGGTTTTCGAATCCTGCGTGAGGCGCTGCGCTTGGCCAACAAGATTGCCATTGGGCAAGTAGTCATCTCGAATCGGGAACACATGGTCGCTATTGCTCCCCAAGACAAGGGGCTGGTCGTCCTCAACACGCTGCATTACGCCGAAGAGGTCCGGAGCGCTTCGACCTATTTCGAAGACATCAAGACTGCCGAAGTGAAGAAGCCCCAGCTCGACTTGGCTCAGCAGCTGGTGAACAGTCTGTCGAGTTCTTTCGAACCTGCAAAATTCAAGGATCGCTACCAGGACGCGCTACTGGACGTCATCAAGAGCAAGGTCGCTGGCTCCGAGCCGGTCGTTGCCCAGAAAGTCGAGATGGGCAAGGTGGTCAATCTAATGGACGCCCTGAAGCAGAGTTTGGCTCAGTCGATGTCTCAAAAGAAACCACCGGCCGCCAGCGTCAAGTCGCCGGTTGCCAAGAAGCAAAAGAAGGCTAAGAACGCCTAGTGAAGTCATAACAGAGCCGGCTTTGAGGAATGCTCCTCGCCAGGCTCTTTCTTCAGTCTCGTGTCTCCCGCAGCCCGTCGTCCCCCACCAATCATGGAACCTCCGTTGAAGCACGCCACCGTCAGCTTCACTGGAAGGCTTGCTACTGTGAGCCGGGAAGAGGCTTGCCGTCTGGTTCGAGAAGCCGGAGGCGAACCGTGCAGTGGAGTCTCCCGACAGACCTCCTTGTTGGTTGTCGGCATGGGCGGTTGGCCGCTGCTGCCTGACGGCGGGGTTGCCAGCAAGTTGAAACGCGCCGAGGAATTACGACGACGCGGCTCTGGTATCCGGATTCTTTCTGAGGAAGCATTCCTCGAACTGCTCGGCCGAAAGCATCTACCCCAAACGGCAGTTCCGAAGACCCATCCAGCCAAAGAAGTGTGCCAACAGCTCGGAATCTCTCCTGAAGCGCTGGAGCGCTGGGAACAATTCGGGCTCATACACCCGGTGGAGGGGCTGTACGACTTTCAGGATCTGGTGTCTCTACGGACTATTGCAGAATTGGTCGAGCGTGGTGTTCGTCCCGAAGTGATCGCGCAAAGCCTGCAGAGCCTGACATCGATACTGCCCACCATCGAGCGCCCGCTGGCCCAACTGAGAATACTCGCAGAAAACCCGAAGGCTCTTCATGTAGATTTAGGAGGGGCTTTGATGGCCCCCAACGGGCAACTGCTTATCAATTTCGGCGACACTCCGAGGCCTCATGCAGCGATCGTTCCTTTGAAGCCGGTTCCATCCGACGGCGAGTGGTTCGAGTATGGCCAGGCGTGTGAGGAGGCTGAGGAGTATGAAGAAGCGGTTGTCGCCTATCGACGGGCGATTGCCATGTCATCTCAATTCCCGGCAGCATGGTTCAACCTGGGCAATGCCCTGAGAATGCTCGATCAGCTCGAAGGCGCAGCGAAGGCCTACAAAGAGGCAACCCGGCAGGATGCCACGATGGCACCAGCCTGGTACAACCTGGCCGATGTTCAGGAAGAACAAGGAAAAGTGGCTGACGCCGTTGAGAGCCTGCAAGCAGCACTCAAGGCAAGCCCTGCCTATGCTGACGCGCACTTTAACCTGGCGCTATGCTATGAAAAGCTGCAGCGATGGAGAGACGCAAGACATCATTGGGAGGCTTATTTGAAGGTGGACGGTTCAAGCCAATGGGCCAAAATCGCGCGACGCCACTTGGCCGGGCACTGAGGCAGGAATTGGAACACCGCGCACACCCACAATTTAGTTGCTCTTTGGTTTGCCCCAGAATGCCGCACCCAGGATCCCGCCAATCGTAGTCAGAACACCGCAGGCAAGCACTTTGGTCAGCAGTCCGAATATCAGAACGACGGGGTGCAGCGGTTCCGCAAACAGTGGAAGGAGTTTCTCCACAACTTGCAACGTTTCCGCCGGAAAGTTTTGATTTCGCAGGAACTCCTGGATTTGTTCGGTCTGCTGCGAAGACCGGGTCAGGTAAGAAATCGGCACCTCTAGAATCTGCCAGAACAGAGCGCCGATCATCCCGGCAAGAAAACCTGCTTTTGCGCCCAGACCGGCGGCAATTTCTCCGGCATAGTCCTGGCGCAACAGATAGACGGCAAGAAGTCCACCGCCGCCAAGCCACAACAAACAGCAACAATTCACCAGCGGCAGGGCAGAGAGCACGCCCAAAGTGACACCACCCAGGAAGGCGGGTTTTAGAACACCAGGAGGCGCACCAGGCAGTGGGGGAAGCTGGAACGACGAACCCTCCGGGCGCGGTCCAGTTGGAGGGCCGTCAGGCAGGAGCGGCGGTGGCAAGTGTCCTTCCGGTACTTCGATTGGGGCATCGAGAGACCTTACTTCCTCAACGGAAGCTCCGCAAATCGGACAAAACCGCGCCGTCTCATCCAGGAGTTGCTGACATGAAGGACACTGTTTTGCCATTCGAGCGCTTCAAGAGTTCTGTGCAGATTATTAGGACACTCTCTATGGAATTCCATTCAGAGTCCCCTCACCCCGCCTTTGGCACCCCTCTCCCCATGGGAGAAGGGGCCGGGGGTGAGGGTCATGCCACAAGATTCCAGTATCCTAGATAGGATGCCGTCCTCAGGGGAACCAAACCGCAAAAGTCCGCCTACGTTATACTAGGAACTCCAGGCTTTCAACTGGATTATTTGCGGTGTTAACATGCACCCAGTGCGGGATTCAAGGAGAACTTATGCATTTTTTTCAGAAAAGTGTGCACGAACTGATTACGCAAACTTCCACCAATCTGCCCCCTGACGTGCGACAGGCGATGGCAGCGGCCATCACCAGCGAGCAGCCGAGCACAAAGTCTTCGCAGGCCCTGGCGGTCATTGCCACCAATATCGACATGGCGAGCGATGATCAAGGTCCGATTTGCCAGGACACAGGCATGCCCACGTTCGAGATCAAGACCCCAGTGGGTGCCAATCAGATAGAGATGAAGGCGATGATTCGCGCCGCGGTTGCGGAAGCAACGCGTCTTGGCAAGTTGCGGCCGAATTCAGTGGATTCCCTGACTGGGAAGAACAGTGGCGACAACCTCGGGCCCGGGACGCCCATCCTGCATTTTGACCAGTGGGAGAACGAGCAGGAAATTGAGATCAAGCTGCTTTTGAAAGGCGGAGGGTGCGAAAACAAGAACATTCAGTACTCGGTGCCCTGTGAACTATCTCACCTCGGCCGCGCGGACCGGACGCTGGACGGCGTTCGCAAGTGCATCCTGCACGCCGTCTGGCAGGCGCAGGGGCAAGGTTGCAGCGCCGGCGCCATCGGGGTCTGCATTGGCGGGGACCGCACCTCAGGCTACACGCATGCGAAAGAGCAGTTGTTTCGAACGTTGGACGATGTCAATCCGGACCCCGAGCTGGCCAAGTTGGAAAGCTACATCATGACGGCATCTAACACCCTCGGAATAGGAACTATGGGTTTTGGTGGAGGAGTGACGTTGATTGGTTGCAAAGTTGGGGTTCAGAACCGGCTGCCTGCCAGCTTCTTCGTCTCCGTTGCCTATGACTGCTGGGCTTTCCGGCGGCTCGGCGTTGTTCTGGACGCCGGGACGGGAGCCATCAAACGCTGGTTGTATCGGGATGAGAAGCCTTCAGTGCCTATGGGAGGGAGCGGCGGCTTCCCGCGAACCGGGAAGGAAATCCGGCTTCAAGCCCCGATCAGCGCAGATCAAATTCGCAGCTTAAGGGTTGGCGATATGGTTCTGGTAAGCGGGGAGATGTACACCGGACGAGATGCAGTCCACGCTCACCTGATGAAGCACAAGCCGCCAGTCAGCCTGCAGGGCAACATTCTCTACCATTGCGGCCCGGTGGTGCTCAAGAATAACGGAAACTACAAAATCACCGCGGCAGGACCGACCACCAGCATTCGCGAAGAGCCTTACCAGGCCGACATCATCAAACGCTACGGTGTGCGGGCCGTGGTTGGCAAGGGTGGCATGGGTGCCAAGACTTTGGCTGGTTTGAAGGAATCGGGCGCGGTTTACCTCAACGCCATCGGCGGTGCCGCTCAGTATTACTCTCGCTGCATCGAGGAGGTTCTGGGGGTCCATCTGCTGGAGTTCGGCATTCCGGAAGCGATGTGGCACATACGGGTGAAAGATTTCCCCGCCATCGTGACAATGGACGCGCACGGAAACTCCCTCCATGCCGACGTGGAAAAGGCCTCCGCCACGATGATGGCGAAGCTGGCAGAACCGGTGTTTGTTTAAGGGCTCGGATTCGCCACTTGCAGGGCACAGCGGATGGTCTCCAAATCCCATCATGGCCGCGAAAGCCGAAATCCAGCGTGCGGGTCTCCTCAACGGCAGGTCTGAATCCTCGGCCTCAGAGATCCCTAAGACTTCTGAAAGTGGCGATTGAGATTGTAGATTCCGATTCCAATCAGGATTAGAGGCCAACCTCGCAGGACAAATCGGAGAGTTCCTGGAACAAACTGGTTCACCAGAAAAATACTCCCGACCAGAATGGCAAGACACCCCATCCAGAGCTCTGGGAATTTCACCTTCTCAAGCGGCGTGATGACGGTGATCCCCTGCAGAGCCAGTGTTCTCTTCTTGGCGACGTGATACGCATCAAATGGCATGTAGAGATACACTGCTGCGGTCAGGATTCCGAAGGCGGGGCCGAGATCTCCCGTTTCATTCGAGCTGGACAACGAAACCAAGCTCCCAAAGATCAACACCTGCAAGAATGCTTTGAGGTAGTCTCCGTTGCAAATCGAACCCACCCCTGGGATGAAGCCCAGCAGCAAAGATACCCCTGGTGGGCAGTAAGGATAACCGAGGGTCGCGGGTAGAGGTGGAAAGGAAACTCCTCTTCCAGAAGGACTCAGCGGTGGAGGGATCGGCGGAGGTGTAGAAGCCTGACGCACCTCACGTTCCTGTCCGCATTCGGCGCACAAAACCGGGGACCTATCGGGAACGATGCAATCCGAACAAATTGCCTTTCCGCAGTTTGAACAGTATGCGGCGGCGGCAGCGTCGGTGTGATTTGCACACTGCATGAAGCCTCCAAGGCGGCCAGACCTTATCTCTCGGACCGGCGCCGTCTTTAGTAACGAGTCGCCGACCGCAAAAGTTCAATAATCCTCTATGGACTCGGTGCTGGGCTGCGCTTTCGCAGGAGTACCTCAAGTACTTGATGTTTCAATAGGTAAAACTTCTGGCTGTTGAACTCCGTGAAGAGCTGCGTCACATCCCGCGTCTGATAGACCTTCTTGATTTCCATCGTCCGATCCAACGGGATGTATTCCAAAAATGATTCGCTGCTAATGCGGTATTTGTGCAAAGTCGTGGGTCCAGCACTCTTCTGCGTACGGAAGAATCCTAGCACCAGACTGTCCGCCTTCATCTTCGCCGAGATGCGTTCAACAAAGATGCGTGCAAATTTTGGTTCTAAATAGCTCAAGAAGTCCCAACAAATGAGGCCGTCGAAGAACTGGTCGGCATAGTCGAAATTCTCGCTGAAAAACTGCTGTTCGTTCAGCGTCATCTTGTCATCTACCACGATGGAATACTTGGGGTTCGAATAGGCTGCGAGGAAATCCTCCATGTAGACCTTGATCCCAAGATTCAGAAAAAACTCAATGTTGGAACCAATCACCGGGCCAAGGTCCAACACAACTGGATTCTCTTTCCGTATCACCGCTGCGATGAAGTCCTTCAAGACGCTGGTTTGATAGGAGGTGTGCGTCGGGGCCGAAGGGATGCGGGCAGGTTTTGCGCTCTGGCCTGCAGAGGCACTGGAAGATTCGGCGTCGTTGCGCTTCCAGAATTTGAACGGGTCTAGGGGATTTTTCATGGCGAATCAAACGCCAATGCGTTTGAGGATCAGGAGCCTTGGATCGGCCCTGAGTGGATCTTACAACGTTCCCCGAAAAATCCGTTAACGAAAGACGCACGAAGACAGGTGAAGGCAGGACAGCCAATCCTTGTCATCGAGCTGATGGCAGGTCGATAGATCGTTGGAGCGCGCGGACACCTGGCAACCGGTGTCCACGTTTCAAGGAGTTCGAACAGTGCTGGCACCGGTTGCTATCCAAGCACTGTCGTTTGGCCTCACTTCGGGCTCTGGATTGTTTCAGAAACACAAGCTGCCACCGAACCGAGCATTGGTTCTAGCAGAAATACCTTCTACGACAGCGTCGCTGAACTGCAGGAGGCTACTTGGCCTGAACTTTTGGCAGGGATGGGTCAGAGCTCATCAATTTGACAGGCTCAACGCGCGGCGGCAAGTCTGCCTTTTTTTCGGTGCTACGCTGCATGTCGACGCTGCCCTTAAAGTGCGCGCCGTCGGCAATCGAGATCCTGGGGGCCTTAATGTCTCCCATGACGGACCCTGAGGTCTTGATTTCGAGAATGTCGCTGGCGTTAATGTTGCCAACGACACTGCCTATGATCGTTACGTTCTTCGCATTGATCTCGGCGTTGATCTTTCCGTTGGGCCCAATGACAAGGTTATGATCTTTCAGCTCAATCTTCCCTTCAACGCGACCTTCGATGGTGAGATCTTCGTCCCCTGTCAACTCCCCTTTGATGAAAACGGATCTTCCGATGTTGATGACTTCCTCCTTGCCTGGGTTGGGTCTGGGTTCGAACCGTGATTCCATAGGCTTTTTCTCCTCGAATGCGTTCATTGGAAACTCCTCCTTTCGCGGTGCATAGGTTTCCCTGTCATCTTCGGGTCGTTTGTTCTTCCACATGGCGCCTCCTGAACGCGAAGCCAAACAACTCTTCGTCATTCATCCGATATGATGGCAATGCGGCCCCCCAACCGGCCTATACCTTAGCACAGGAAAAATTTGGGCGTGCAAGGAATTTTCCGGTTCCTTTGCGCCGATGGTTGGGCTTTTGCGGATCTTGACGACCTGCTGTGCTCAGGTCTTGCTGTTGCGAGTCGCAAGCGTTATCGACACTTCAAGCGGCCGAGGTTAGTTTTGGTGGGAAGCGTGGGTGCCGAGGCAAAAGTTGGGCAGGGGTGCGGCTCAATCAAGGAGCAAATCTTCTGGTTTGGTTTTCGCGCGGGTCGGCAGCAACGACATGTCAAGGTTGGTTCGGCTGAGGCGGCGGCCTGAACGCGACCCCGGGGGCTCGGCACAGCCCTCCGACAATTCGGCCGGGATACTAAGGACTCATAGACGACGCTCGTGATTTCCCCCATGACCTCATTCAGCTGCTCAACACCTTGGAACCCACTCTGATTCTCAAACTCCAGAAATACCGCAAACACATTGAAACGCCCATTGGGAAGTTCAATGAATCCGGCGAGTGCTTTGACGACCTGCATTGCCCTCTTCGCAGGATCTGAGTTCCCGGCCATCAAGCGCATGCTCATTCCGGTGCCGGTCTTCGCGTAAACGTGCCCAGCTGCGGGCGAGCTCGCCTGAACCCGGGCTAGCGATCCGTCCCTCCCCAGAGTAGGCAAGGCGGCACGATATTTGGGAAAGTAGGGCTGCTGAGAAATGTAGGTCAGGAACCTGATGAAAGACTCCGCCGAGTATCTTTCTCCGAAGTCATCTTCCGAGTGACCGGCAGATAGATTCAGTCCGGCCTTCTCAAATAACTTGCTCTGGATCTCATTGCCTGTCTTCTTGGCATTCTCCTTGTCCCGTCCCGCAATCGCTCCCACCAGATAGGGAAAGTGGACCGTATGCGGGTTTGAGCTCACCTTGAGCATGACCTTCACTTGTTCTGACAGCGGCAGGGAAATGTGTTCGGCTACCCGATGTTCAGGGGTGTAGAACGCAGTTAGCGCTTGAAAATCCGGGTTCGCCAACAGATCGATCTTTGCGGAGATCCCTTTCTCGCGCAGCGCCTCTGCCAGCACAGTCTCGGCAAACCGGGCCGGTTCGGGAACGCGATAGGCACGCAATACGGTCCGACTTCGCAAGGGGATATTACCTGTGAGGGTGACCGTGTGAGTGCCGTCCTGGTTAGTTACGTCATCGACAAAGCGCAGAGCTCCTGGCCCCATCTGAGGCATTACACCGGCCGGAACTTCAGAAGCCACTGTCGTCTTTGTCTGGTTGACGACCTTGACATACGCGGTTTCGGGGGATACGCGTAAGCCTCCAGGTTCGCCTTCGCGGCTTCCCGGCGTCACGATAACATCTACGAGGTTATCGTTGATCATGACGGGGGAGACCGTCAACTTCCCGGTGCCTCCCGCTTCCCCCTTCCCTTCACGGAACAATGAGACATCCACCAGGACACGGCCATCAATGCGCTTGATGCCCCGCGCTGCAACCTGGCCCGCGATTTCACGGATCGACCGCAGCGGGTCGCCAGGAACGAGGACCGCGTCAGGGTGCATGTCGTAGGTATGATCGGGTTCGGGAAGAGCGAGCGTTCCGTCTGGCTGTACCCGCCCCCCGAGGAGCAGGTCTCCGCTGGCGACCAGGACCAGATCACCCTTCAGGACGCCGTCGACCACAGGGCCCGTGCGATAAAGTGGCGAATGAAAACGATAATCGGGCCCGAGCGCAGAGAAGGCAGTTCCCGCGACGAAGACTTTCACGGCGGAAGCAGGCTGGAACAACTGGTCTGAATTGATCGAATAGATGGCCTCCTTTTTGTCAGGCGAGTAGAACTTCATGCCCCAGCGCGCGTTGCGGTATTCGGGCCGTTGCATGATTTCTTGAATGCGGGCCTCCAGTCCGGGTCTTCCCTCGCCAGGAGCTACGTCACTCGACTGGTATTGTGCCCCAAATAGGGACAGAAAAACCCAACAGCCGATCAAACGACGGCGCATGATTCTCCCTCCATCAAATGTGGGTTCCCATGGGGGCTAATCCCCTCGCGGTCCATCACAGCTCCGATGAATGTAATCATTCTCGTCGTGATCGAATATTCATCGAGACGACGAGAACGATAGACCTGAATCAGTTACCCGGCTCAGGTCTGGGCCGCTTGAACCTCTGAATCACCGGCCCGCCTTCTTCGACCTTGTAATCGGCTGGGACCTCGAAAAGCGAGCGCGGTTGTTCGCTGCGGTTGATCCCCGTGAGGCGATAAACCGTCTCACCCATTCGAGGGTCGGTCTGCTTTGACATCACAACCGCCTGCAGTTCGGGCGAAAACCATGTTTCGGAGATGACCTGAATGGGAAGCTCGTTACCGACTTGACCGGCTGGGATAGTCATCGTGTTCCGGGTCCCATCGGCTTCGACACCTTCAATCACCCTTTTGCCTAAAGACTCGGTCTGCGGTTTTGGGAGCGCGCTCTCCCAAGTCCCCGAAGCCTGGAAAGCGACAGTTTGCCCCGGCCCTGCGATCCGGCGTTCAACTCGCATTGCCTGATGGGGCGGTGTGCCAAGAGCCACGCTAAACTCCCCCTCCTTGCCAGTGGGAATTGGGGCTCCAACCGTGACGAGCGGTTTCAGCATGATTTTTCGCGCCGTGCGTTCCTTCGGATTGAGGATGTAGTGTACGCCGGCTACGGAGTCGTCGATGAAGATCGTCTGCGGTGCCTCACCGGAGGCTGCCCACGGTCCGATTGCCGCGAGAGTTTGTTCGCGGCGCGTACGCCCGTCGCTGTCGCGATAGACACTGGCAGTTGATTTCCGCTGGATCCGATTACCATCGCTGAGCGTTTGAGTGGATTCGGTGATCGCCTCGGCAGCGTACGGTGCACCTTTGACGGGCTTCCCGCCAAAGCTCATTTCTGATGCGACCCAGCCGAAAGTGCCTCCAGCAACATCACTGCTCACCTCATGGTTGAACAGCATACCGACACCGGGCGTCCCGGGCGCACGTTGGATCAAGACGTCTTCCTCGATACGCACTGCATCCTTAGGCTTGGCAGGTTCCTCACCCCGCGTCACACCCCCTCCGGCCAGCAACAAGACCCCTGCAGATATGATGAGCTTTCTGATGATCATTTCGCTTTCTCCCTTTCTTGACCGAGTCATCAATTGATTAATGGAAGCGTAAGTCGCAAGGCCTGGACCTAAGCTCCGTCAGTCTCTAACGAACCGCACTGCTAGGGCCCTGCCATCCTCACCCAACAACACATCCGCCTGAACCGGTTCGCGCAAGCGTTCCATGTTCATCGGCAGCCCGAACACCTGCAACGCAGAGCGCGGCAGTTTCACACGAACAAATTGGCGTTGCTCGGACGGAAACTGCGGACCCACGGCCATGAACGGCAAGAACTCCGTTTCGACCCGATCGGCTGTACCGCTTTCAGACTCGGACAGCCGTTGCTCACTTCTTCTGGACTCTCTCGACGCAACCTGTACCCGCTGTTCAGCTACAGCCTTTGAAAGGTGTGGCGGTCGAGTCTTCACCGGTCGGGGTAGTCTTGGAACAATCTGAGGGAGCTTCTCTTGCGTTGCTGTCACAGCGGGACCTGCTGTTTTCACTCGAGAGTCTGTCGCCGCCCTCGGTGCCTGGACAACTTGCACTTTGTCCATTCCGGATTCTCGATTCCGTTGCACCAGAGCCCAACCCACCAGTACCAGAACGGAAGCCGCGAGACCGGCCCAAGTCGCCGTGCGTTGCCAAGGCGTCGTTGCAGCGCTTGCCTTCGCACTGGTAGTCGTTGGATTGACGCGCTGGCGAAGTTGTTGCCTCAGTGCTTGTTTTACCTGGTCTGATGCTTTCTCAACAGCCATCTTGGCCGCCAAGGCGCGCAAACCCGATGCGAGGTTTCGATGAGCGGCGATCCGCGAGGCGCACCGAGAACACTGGCCCGCGTGCTGGAGGAGCGAGGCGCGAAGCGATTCGCTCTCGACTCTCTCCCCCGCCAGATCTACAAGGTAGCCTTCAAATTCCTGGCAGTTCATGAAAAGTACCTCATGGTGCTGCGCCGGCTCTCAGTTGGCACAGTTTCCTTACTTTGACCCAGTTTCTGAACCAGCAACGCATGCGCGCGGTGCAGGCGCGAGCGAATCGTTCCCACAGCACAACCAATGAAGCGAGCCGCTTCCTCGTAGCTCAGTTCCTCCAAGTCACAGAGAGCCACAGCTTCCCGGTAGTGCAGCGGAAGTGTCAGAATCGCCTCTCGTAGTGCCGACAGGTTCTCTCGAACTGTGAGGTCGCCGAGCGGATCTCCGACTGCGACCATCGACTCCAGAGGCAAAGACTCATCGTTGAAATTTTCATCGAGTTGAATCTGAAGCTTGCCTCTTTCCAAGTGCCGCCGCACCTGGTTTCGCGCCACACCATAAAGATACGCAGCCAGCGAACCTCGATCCGGGTCAAACCCTGATGTCTCATTTATCAACGCAAGGAATACCTCTTGAGTCACATCGTCACTAAGACTCTTGTCGCCGCTCATTTGTAGTGCAAATCGGAAAACGGGGCCTTGGTGGCGGTGATAGAGCACCATAAAAGCACTCTCATCACCGGCTCGTGTCAGCCGCAGCAGTTCTTTGTCTCCAAGCGTTTGCGGATCGCTCATCTCTTCTGGGAAGCCTGCGTCAAATTCCAGCTGACAACTATAATTCAGCTGGGAATCGAAAAAGTTCCAGGAAATTTTCGCCGTGTGAGGGAAAATGGCGCAGTCTGGTGGCAGCCGGCCAGGATTGGCCCTCTCGCGACGTCAGCGGGTTGCACTCACAGCGCGACAGAAACGACACTCAAATCACTGGGAGCCTGATTGGAATCTATGGCGCGAGTCCTGATAGCAGGGTGTGGATACACAGGGATTGCCTTGGCGAAGCTTCTGACGAGCGAAGGCCACTCTGTCTGGGGGCTCCGCCGACATCCCGAAGTTTTGCCGGACACGATTCGTCCTCTCAAAGCAGACCTCTGCGATCCTGCCAGCCTGGTCTTGATACCGCCGACACTCGATTTCGTCTTCTATACAGCGGCTGCCGAACGCGCGGATGATGCTTCCTATCAGGCGGCCTATGTGACTGGGATTCAGAATCTCCTGAACCATCTGTCTGAATCGCACCAACTGTTGCGGCGGATTTTCTTCACTTCCAGCACCGCAGTCTACGCACAAACAGGCGGCGAGTGGGTGGATGAAGCTTCCGAGACTTTGCCTCGGGAGTTTTCCGGACGAAGGCTCTTGGAGGGAGAAGCGTTGCTCTTGAGAGGCCCATTTGCGGCAACGGTTGTGCGGATGGCGGGCATTTACGGACCTAGCCGAACACGGTTAATCGACCAGGTCCGTCGCGGCGAAGCAGTCGACCAGATAGGTGCGCCCCACTATGTTAATCGGATTCATCGAGATGATTGCGCCGGTGTTTTGCACCACCTGATGAGATTGAGTTCACCTGAGACCTTGTACCTCGGCACAGACAGCGAACCGGTGGATCAAGCCGAAGTGTTCCGCTGGCTTGCCAAACGTCTGGGAGCCACGCCATCTCCCGCACGACCAAGGGGACTGAGCGGCAGAGACTCCAGGAGTAACAAGCGCTGCCGGAACTCCCGCCTGCTGCAATCCGGGTATTCCTTCCTCTATCCGACGTTTCGCGAAGGATATGAGCCGATTCTGGCCGAAATGGCGCTCCGTACTGCTTGATTGCACGCAAGAACCCACTAGTTCTGTTTGGATGCGTGCATTTCGCACCCCTGACTCCAGGGACAAACATTCGCGAAGAAATTGTTTCGGGATGTGGAAAGAAGGGTGCCCCGTCGTGCTTTGACTAGTATATCGTTTCAGTGAAACATATCTTTTTAGGCGAACAACGCATCGAATTTTTTCCAGCGATGGACAACCGGTGCCAGATTGATCTCAGCAATACCTTGCAGGATGCGATCCCGTA
>Ga0187892_10005891_pt1 | contig 18756 bp, 16 predicted proteins | sample MA1701073metaG_FD_139345 | JGI IMG/M metagenome (GOLD analysis project Ga0187892, IMG submission 139345) | Bio-ooze microbial communities from a basaltic lava cave in the Kipuka Kanohina Cave System on the Island of Hawaii, USA - MA170107-3 metaG ...
ATGAATCGATGGGTATCGCCTCGTCTCATTCGGTGCTCGCGCTCTCGGCTTGACGCACGGCCTCTCGGAGCTCATGGATTGCGCGGATGCGGGCCCGCTCGAGCGGGTCCGGCCCTTTTGCCCCCTCCCCGAGGTCCACGCGAAAGGGCGTCCCGTAGGCGATGCGAACCCTCGCGAAGGGTTTGGGAATGAGCAGGCGATCCCAGCTCCCGAGCCGCCACGCCGCACCGGCGTCGGCATGAACCGGAACGATCGGTGCCTTCCCACGCTGTGCGGCCAGGAGAATACCCCCCTTGAAAGTGCGTCGCGGCCCGCGCGGCCCGTCGGGTGTGAACGCGACACTACCGCCGGAACGGAGCACGCGAATGGCGCCGACCAGGGCACGAACCCCGCCCCTGGTGCTCGAGCCGCGCGCTTCAAGGTAGCCAAGGCGTCGGGCGTACCCGGCCAGGTACCTCCCCTCGCGCGCTTCGCTCACCACGATGGTCATGCCGGTTCCCCGGTGATGCCACAGAAGCGGCAACATCGCGTCGTGCCAAGCCAGGAGGACGTACGGCTTCCGGCTGCGCTCGAGCTCGCGCCACTCCTCGTATGCGCCGACGAGCTCGATGCGCCAGGAACGGGAGAGCCAGGAGAGCGGCGGCGCGGCCAGGCCGACCAACACGCCCGGGCTAGGAGGCATGCACCGCGGGGGTGGCGGACAGGATCTCGCCGACCATCGCGGCGACACGCAGGGTTGCTCCGGGAACCACCCGCTCTCGGACGACAGCAAATCCCTCTCGCTGCGCGCGCGCCTCAGGGCTCTGACGGTCCAGTAAGGGGTGCACCGCGTCCGCGAGCCGCCGAGCCGACACGGATTCCTGGAGTAGCTCGGGAACGACCGCCCGCCCGGCGATCAGATTGGGCAAGCTGATCCAGGGTACCCGGATCATCCGACGGGCCAGCGCTGCGGTGATGGGATGGACCCGATACGTGACCACCATCGGGACATCGGCGAGAGCTGCCTGCAGGGTGGCGGTGCCCGACTTCACAATCGCTGCATCCGCGGCCCCCAGAATCGTCTCGGTGCGACCGGCCACGACGTGTATCCCCTCATTACCCGGGTTGGGAATGGCCAGGCCGGGCATCGCGGCCACCAGCACTCGGTCGCATCGTGATTCCGTGAGCAGGATGCGCGCCGCGCCGATCATGGGTTCCCACAGCCTGGCGACCTCCTGCCGGCGGCTCCCCGGAAAGAGGGCCACCACCCTTGCCCGCTCCGCTATGCCGAGGAGCTGCCGAGCCTCCGATCTCTCAGGCGTCTGGGGCAAGTCGCGCAGCGGATGTCCTACGAACTCTGCCGCAATGCCGAATGGGGAGAAGTGAGCCGGCTCGAAGGGGAGGATGCAGGCCATTCGGGTAATCGCCCGCGCGAGCCGAGCGGTCAAGCGCGAAGAAGTCCGCGAGGACCAATGCTTCGGGGCGATGTAGTAGAGAACCGGGACTCCATGCCGATGAGCCCGCTCGGCAAGCCGCAGGTTGAACCCGGGGTAGTCAATCGGGACCACGAGGTCGTACCGGCCCGCGGCAAGCTCCCGATCCAGCGTCCGCAGCAGCGTCCAGTGGCTCGGGATAGCGCGGAGGATTTCCACGAAGCCCAGGACAGTCCGACCCTCCATGGACCACCGGACGGCAACTCCCACGCCCGCCAGCGCGGGCCCCCCAAAGGCTTCAATCTCGATTCCAGGGCATCGCTCGCGGAGCGTGGCAGCCAGGAGGGCGCCGTAGAGGTCGCCGGAGGGTTCCCCGGCGGAGATGAGAAGGCGCATGGTAGCTATTGGCTATTAGCTATTGGCTATTGGCTATTAGCTATTGGCTTGCTATTGGCCTCAGCCGTGCGCGCTGTTAGCCAATAGCCCATAGCCCATAGCCCATAGCCTCTCAAGCAGGCACCCCCCGCTCCGACTTCGCCACGAAGTCGATGAACCGCTGGACCTCCGGCAAAGCCGGCAGGTCGAGCCGGGCGCGCTCGATGGCCTGGGTGAAATTCAAGCTCGAGTTGAAGAAGAGGCGATACAGCCGCTTCAGCACCGCGATGGTTTCCGGCGAGGTTCCGACCCGCTGAAGGCCCACGGTGTTGAGTCCATACAGCTCGACCGGATTCCCGACGGCCATCACATAGGGCGGGATGTCCTGACTGACCCGGCTGCAGCCGCCGATGAAGGCCAGCGCGCCGATAGTCCCGAACTGGTGCACCGCCACGAGCCCGGACAGGTTCGCACCGTCTTCGACCGTGACGTGGCCGGCGAGCTGGACCGCGTTGGCCAGGATCACCCCTTCCCCGATCCGGCAATCGTGAGCGACATGGACGTAGCTCATCACGTACGACCGGGCGCCGATCCGGGTGACACCGGTTTTGGCTGTTCCGCGGTTGATGGTGCTGTATTCCCGGATCACGACCTCGTCGCCGATCTCGAGCCAGGTTTCCTCGTTCCGGTATTTGAGATCCTGCGGGTCCCCGCCCAGGACCGTGCCGTCCCCGACCCGGACCCCTGCGCCGAGCCGGACATTGCGGGTTAGGGTCGTCCGCGGTCCGAGACGGCAGCCGTCGCCGACGGTCACGCCCGGCCCGACGATGGCGAAGGGGCCGACTTCCACCTCCCGGCCCAGCACGGCGGTCGGGTGGATCAGGGCGGAGGGGTGGATGCGGTCGGTCACCGGTCCATCACGCGGGCGAGCATTTCGGCCTCGGCCACCACGGCGCCGTCCACGGTCGCGGTACCCTTCATCCGGCAATTGGGGCCCCGGATCTGGATGACCTCGACCTCGGATCGGAGTTGATCGCCGGGACGCACCGGCTTCCGGAACTTCACGTTATCCATGGCCATGAAGTACACCACCTTGTCGGCGGTCAGTTCGTCCATCAAGAGCATGCCCCCGGCCTGCGCCATCGCCTCGACGATCAACACGCCCGGCATCACCGGGTGACCGGGAAAGTGTCCCTGGAAGAACGGCTCATTGATGGTGACGTTTTTGAGCCCCACAACGCGACGCCGCGGCTCCAGCTCCAGGATCCGATCCACGAGAAGGATCGGATAGCGATGGGGCAGGACCTCCATGATCCGTTCGATCTCGAACATCCGTCCTCCGCGGGGGAGTGTGGTGCGCTCCAGGGCCCGGGCCAGGGCGATGTTCCCCTCGTGGCTGGGGCGGAGCGCCGTGATGTGCGCCTGCACCCGACCGCCGACCAGGGCCAGATCACCCAGAATATCGCCGGTCTTGTGGCGAACGAACTCATCGGGCCAGCGGAGCCGGCCGCTTGCCAGCCCCTCATCCGTCAAGACTACCGCCGAGTCCAGGGTGCCGCCCCGGATCAGACCCCGGCTGCGCAGGAGGTCGATCTCCCGCGTGAAGCCAAAGGTCCGGGCCGGGGCCAATTCGTCCCGAAAGGCTTCCGGGGTGATGTCCCACTCGCCGATCTGGCGGCCGATCAGAGGGTGGTCCCACTCGATCGTGACGGTGAGCCGGAGCCGGTCGGCGGGCCGTACCTCGTATCCGGCTCCCCCTTGGCTCACCGTGAACGGCCGGGTGACGCGGTAGGACGTCGGTTCGCCCGGAAGCGCCTGGAGCCCCGCCTGCTCGAGCCGGTCCCGGTAGGGGGAGAAGGAACCGTCTAGAATGGGCGGCTCAGGTCCGTCGAGGTCGATGAGGAGATCATCCAGCTCGAGGGAAGCCACCGCCGCCAGCACATGCTCGACGGTCTCCACTGACGCAGGGCCACGACGCAGCCCCGTCCGCCGCTCGGTGACTTCCACCTCATGCACCCGGGCCGGGATCTCGGGCTGTCCAGGCAGGTCGGAGCGGCGAAACACGATGCCCCGGTTCGGGGGAGCCGGAAGAAACGTGACCCGGGTCGACGCTCCGGTGTGCAGGCCGACTCCTGCAACCTCGACCGGGGCGGCGATGGTGCGTCTAGGCATCGGGGCCGGACGGGGGCGGGCCGGCCAGCTCTTCGAGTCGGGAGGTGATTCGGGAGAGCCGGCGCAACGCGGCCTGGCCTCTGAGGAACTCACGGTGGGGCCGGGCCGGGAATCCACTCACGTCCGCTCCGTCCGGGACGGCGGAGATCACCCCGGCCTTGGCGCCGATCCGGGCCCGGTTCCCCACTCGGAAATGGCCGCCGATGGCCGCGTGCCCCGCGACGATCACGTCGTCACCGATGTCGGCGCTTCCCGCGATCACACACCCCCCCATCACCAGGCAGCGCGCGCCGAGTCGCGCGTTATGGCCGATGTGCACGAGGTTGTCGAGTTTGGTGCCGTTCCCAATGACCGTGTCCGAAATACTGCCCCGGTCCACACAGCTATTCGCCCCGATCTCGACGTCGTCTCCCAGAATGCAGCCGCCGATGTGGGGCACTTTCTGGTGCCCCTGGGGTCCGCTCACGAATCCGAACCCCGGGCTGCCGAGGACCGCGCCCGGCTTGATGACGCAGCGATCGCCAATCCGGGTCCCGGTGCCGCACACGGCGTTCGCGCCCACCTCCGTGTCGTCGCCAATGACGACGCCCTCTGCGAGAACGACACCAGGTCCCAGCCGCACCCGGGCCCCGAGGACGACGCCGGCACCCACCTGAGCTGACGGGTGGATTTCTCCGGCGCTCTCCGAACTGGGATACATCGCAGCGATCGCCGTGGCCATCGCCGCCTGAGGGTCCCCCACCACGATGCGGGTTACCGGCCCGCCCTCTTCCCGCTGGTGCTCTGGTCTGAGCAGCACCGCACCGGCCCGCGAAGCACGAAAGGCAGGGAGATAATGGGCCGAGGCGAGCAGGGAGAGTGTAGCCGGGCCGGCCCGGACGAGCGGGCCCACGTCCCTGAGCTCGACCCCGCCATTGCCGGAAAGACGGCCGCCCACCAGCTCGGCGACCGCTTGGGCCGTGTGCGGGTGGGCGGCAGTCATCGGCGCCCGATGGGAACGGCGCGGAAGGACGGGGGTCAGTCCGACTGCAATACCCGCCTTGTCACCCGGTCGGTCAGGTCCAGGGATTTGTCGTAGGAGATGATGTTGGCCGATGCCGGGTTGTCCAGGTCAATCACCATCGCGAAGTTGCCCTCCGACCGCACTCCGTCAATCACCGCCTGGAGCTTGGTCTGCATCGGCGTCAGGAGCTCACGCTCCCGGGCGTCGATACGGTCCCGGAGCGCCTCGCTCTTGGCCGAGAGGCTGTCGCTCTGGGCCTGCAGCACCTTTTCCCGGGCGGTCCGGGCCGACGCGGTCATCATCTGGGCAGCCTGAGTATGGGCCCGCATGACCGAGTCCCAGCCTTGTTGCATCCGCTGGATTTCGGCCTGGACGTTTTCGGCCTCCTTGGTCCAGGTGCTTTCCGCCTTGGCGTAGCCGGGCATTTGCCGGAGAATCTGACGGGCGCGGATGAAGCCGACCTTGAGCGTACCGGCACCGCTCTGCGGCGCGGCATTGGTCGGGTTGGCCTGCGCCGCTCCGGCCCCGGCCGCGACGGCGATGAGGGTGAGGCCGAGGATGAGCCTCCGAACGAAAACCATCGTGGTGTACCGCATGTTCTGCTGACTCCTGATTTAGAAAACGTTGCCCAGCCGGAAATGGAGCTGCCAGCCGGGTTTGGGCTTCCCATTCGCATCGGTCCGGTCAAGCCCGCGACCCAGATCGATTCCCAACGGTCCAAGTGGAGAAATAATGGCAGCGCCGAAACCGACGCTACGGAACAGCCGGGTCGGATTGTACTCCCGGGCCCGTGCATACACGTTGCCGGCATCGCTGAAGATGTTGAAGTAGATCATCTGGCTGATGCGGGCGCCGACCTCCATGGTGAAGGCAGCGTAGGCCTTTCCGAAGGACTGCACGGTCGCCCGGCCGCTGTTGCTCAGGGGGTCGAATCCGCGTGGCGTGATCGAGAACTCCTCGTAGCCGCGGAGCGGAATCCCGTACTGCACCCCCCCCATGGCGTACAACTCGGTGTAGAACGGTCCCACGTCTCCCACGGCGAACCCCGAGCGCGCGTGGAACCCGAGCGTCAACTGGACGCCTCCGCCGAACTGGTCGGTGCCGCCGGCGCGGCCGAGCGGGGTGTGCCAGCGCCCTTCCAGATCGATTTTCTGGTAGTTCCCGGTCCCGCCAAGCACGCCACCATTCTGCTCGACGGAAACGGTCAGGGAGGATCCGGACACCGCGAACGGCAGCCCGATCCGGGTGTCACGCGCGATACTCATCCCGAACGATGAGCGGGTGCAGTTATCACAGGTGAACGCGAGGGCGAGGTCGGGCTGGGCATCACTGTAACGAATCTGTTGCAGGCCCTGCTGAAGGTACACCCGGGTGTACCGGGAGCCGAACAACGGCCACCCGAATTGGGTCTGGAACCCGCGGCTTCGCTGGCGGCCGAGGTCTCCGATTGTGTAGCGACGCTGGGAGTTGAACAGCGAAATCGTCCCGGAGAGGCGGCTGTCCAGAATGGCCGGGTCGGAGTAGCTCAGATTGAAATCGTTGATGTTGCGGCCGAACTGCCATTGCAGCCGGCCTCGCTTGGCCCGGCCGAACAAGTTGGGCTCTTCCAGCCCGATGAATCCCCCGACCCCGACGCCCTGCCCCACTGAAGCCCCGAAGTTGATGTTTCCGGTGCGGCGCTCGGCGACCCGAAAGATGATGTCGATGTCCACCTGGTTTTCCGCCTGGCGGGTTTCCGGCGGCGGGAGCGGCTGTTCGAAGAAGTTCAGGTTGGAAATATTCTGGTACGAGCGAACAAAAAGGTCCCGGTTGAACGTCTGCCCGGGAACCAGCACGATGGCCTCGCGGATCACCCGCTCGTGGGTGACATCGTTCCCGAGAATGATGATCCGGTTGACGGTGGCGACCTGGCCCTCCCGAATGTTCCACCGGAGATCCACGTAGGGGACGCTGTCCGCGCCGGTGCGCCGGACGACTTCCGGAACGACCTGGGCGTAGATGTAGCCGTAGTTGGAGTACAGGTTGCTCACCCGTTCGGTGGCCGACTCCCAGGCTCCCAGATCGAACGCGCCCTTGATATCGGTTCCGGCCCCGGCAATGACGCCGGTCCCGAACGGGAGATAGGCGCTCAGCTCTTCCACCGAGAACCGGCGGTTGCCGGCGATGTCGAAGTGTCCGACCTGATAGGCGGCTCCTTCCTCCACCGCGATCCGGACCACGGCTTTCCCGGGCACGCTGTCCGCGACGAGCGTGTCGGAGAGGATCCGGAAATCGAGATGCCCGCGGTTGGCGTACCAGGTCGGCAGGGCGGTGCGCAAATCGTCCTCAAACCGCTCCTCGTTGAACTCCCCTTTGCGGAACCACCAGAAGCCCTCCGGCCGGGTGGTCATGCCCTTCACGATGTCCGAATCCTCGAATTTCTCGTTGCCCTGGATCTCCACCTGGCTCACCACCACGCGGGGCCCCGGAATCACTTCAAAGACCAGGCGCAGCTGATTGGATTCCTGGGGCAGCTCGAGCACGTTGACCTGGACCGCGTAGTATCCCCGGCGCCGGTAGACCGAGTCCACCGCGTTGCGGGAACGCTGGACCGCATTGCGATCGAGGGGCCGGCCCTCGGGAACCGAAATCCTCCGGCGAACCGGTCCCTCATCCACCGGCTCGACGCCCCGCAAGGTCCATCGCTGCAGGAGCGGCCGTTCCCGGACGACGATCACGAGGAGAAATCTGCCGCCCGCCTGACGCTGATCCACCCGGACCTCGTCGAATTGCCCGGATGCAAAGAGTGCCTGGATCGCGCGCTGCACCGCGCGATAGGTCACCGGCTGATTCACCTGGAGATCCGAGTAGGCGATGACCTGTTGGGGGGTGTTCCGGACCGCCCCCTCGACGGCGATGCTGTCCACGCGCGGCGGGGCCGGCGCTTCCTGCGCGCCCAGGAACGCAGGGGCCGCGAGGAGCGACAGCATCAGCGAAGCGCGAACCATCGGAGCCGACAAGGTGGGATCCCGCGGGCCGGTCAGGTGCGGGACGGCGAGAGGGCCCGGAAGGTGAGCTTGTCTCCTTCGGGGGCGACATCCGCTTCGATTTCCTCGTTCCGGGCAAACTCGCCGGTCAGGATCTTCTCGCTGAGCGGGTCTTCGATGTACCGCTGGATGGCGCGCTTGAGAGGTCGGGCACCGTAGGTCTGATCGTACCCGTGCTTGACCAGGAACTCGGTCGCGGCCGGGGTCAGCTTGACCTCGTCACCGATGCGCCGCTGCACGTCGCGCAGGAGCACGTTCACGATGGCCGCGATGTGGTGCTTTTCGAGCGGGTGGAAGACGATGACATCGTCCACCCGGTTGAGAAACTCCGGATTGAAGACTTTGCTGATCTCGTCCTTGACGGTTTCGGAGATCCGCTCGAACGACTGGCCCCGGTCGCCCATGTGGAAGCCGAGCGCCTTGGACTGCGTGATGTCGCGGGCGCCGACGTTCGACGTCATGATGACCACGGTGTTCTTGAAATCGATGACCCGGCCGTAGTTGTCGGTGAGGTGGCCCTCGTCGAGCACCTGGAGCAGGATGTTGAACACGTCCGGGTGCGCCTTCTCGATCTCGTCCAGCAGGACCACGGAGTACGGCTTGCGGCGCACTGCCTTGGTGAGGGTGCCGCTGTCCTCGTACCCGACATACCCCGGAGGGGCGCCGATCAGGCGGGAGACCGAGAACTTCTCCATGTACTCGGACATGTCCACCCGGATCAGCGCCTGGGGATCGGCAAAGAGGAAGCGTGCCAGCGCGCGCGCCAGCTCGGTCTTCCCCACTCCGGTGGGGCCGCTGAAAATGAAGGACCCGATGGGCCGGTTGGGGTCCTTGAGCCCGGCCCGACTCCGCCGGATGGCCCGCGCTACGGTGCTGATCGCCTCTTCCTGGCCGATCACGGACTGATGGATCTCCTCCTCCATCCGGAGGAGTCGTGCCGTTTCGGCCTCCTGCAGACGGGTGAGCGGAATGCCGGTCCACCGGGACACGATGAAAGCGACGGCCTCCTCGTCAATCACCGGCCGCTTGGTTTGCCGTTCGCGTTCCCACTCCTCCTGCCGCAACCGGATCCGGTTCTGGAGATCGCGCTCGTTATCCCGCAACGCGGCGGCGCGCTCGAAGTTCTGGTCGCGCACCGCGGCTTCCTTTTCCTGATTGACCTTCTCCAGATCGGCCTTGAGGGTCGCGATCTCGGCAGGAGGCGCCTGCGAGGCCAACCGGGCGCGGGCCCCGGCCTCGTCGATCACGTCAATCGCCTTATCGGGCAGGAACCGGTCGGTGATGTAGCGGTCCGAGAGCTCGGCGGCTGCGCGGATGGCCGGATCGGGGATCGAGATCCGGTGGTGCTCCTCGTACTTCTTTCGCAGCCCCTTCAGGATCTCGACGGTTTCCTCCACGGTCGGAGGATCGACGATCACCGCCTGGAACCGCCGCTCGAGCGCGCCGTCCTTCTCGATGTACTTGCGGTACTCGTTGAGCGTGGAGGCGCCCACACACTGGAGCTCGCCGCGGGCGAGGGCCGGCTTCAGCATGTTGGACGCGTCAATGGCGCCCTCCGCTGCCCCGGCGCCGACCAGGGTGTGGAGCTCGTCAATGAACAGCACCACGTTGCGACTCTGGGCGATCTCGTTCATCACCGCCTTGAGCCGCTCCTCGAACTGGCCCCGATACTTGGTGCCGGCGATGACAGCCGCCATGTCGAGCGACAGGACCCGGTGGTCGCGCAGGACGTCGGGGCATTGCCCGTTGGCGATGAGCAGGGCGAGGCCTTCGACGATGGCCGTCTTGCCCACACCCGGCTCGCCGATCAGCACCGGGTTGTTCTTCTTGCGGCGGGCGAGGATTTCCATAACCCGCTGGATTTCCTTGGTCCGGCCGATCGTGGGATCGAGCTGGCCTTCGGCAGCGAGCTGGGTCAAATCGCGGCAGAAGTGGTCCAGCGCCGGGGTCTTCGACTTCTTCTCGGACTTGGGGGTCGAGGCGGGCGGGGCCGGCGTGGCCGAGCCGCCGGCCTGCGGCTGGGGCAGGTCGCTGCCGAGCAGCCGCAGAGTTTCGGCCCGGGATTGCTCCAGGGTTACCCCGGCATCGGTCAGCACCTGGGCGGCGATGCCCTTTTCCTCCCGGAGCAGGCCGAGCAGGAGGTGCTCGGTGCCCACGTAGGAGTGGTTCAGCTCGCGCGCCTCGGTCATGGCCAGCTCGAGCACCTTCTTGGCGCGCGAGGTGTAGGGGAGGTCGGGGCCGGGCTGGGCCGCCGCCTTCCCCTTCTTCACCGTTTCTTCGATTTTCTGCTGGATATCGTCGAGGTCGACGTTCAGGTTGGTAAGGACCGCAGCGGCGACACCTTCTCCCTCCCGGATGAGGCCAAGGAGGATATGCTCGGTGCCCACGTACTCGTGGTGCAGCCGGGCGGCTTCCTCCCGCGCCATTTGCAGGACCTTCCGGACCCGATCGGTGAAGTTGTAGCCGTTCATCGCTCCCCTTCTTCTTCCAGCAGCCGGCGCACGTACGCGGCGCGCCGCACCGGCAGCTCCTCGTCCGAGAGTGCCCTGCCCTGGGCGGCGGCCAGGTGGGCCGGCTGAGTGAACACGAGCAATCGGTTCAGGGTGTACAATGAGACGTTCGGAATGAGCTTGAGCCCCACTCCGAGCCGTACCCCGCTCAGCAGATTCATGGTCTCCTCGAAGGAAAGCATCCGGGCGCACTTGAGCAGACCATAGGCGCGCCAGACCTTGTCTTCGAGGATGGCGGTGGCATCGCGGAGGAGAATCTGCCGCGCCCGCTCCTCGTGCTCCATCACGCGCCGGACCAGTTTGCCGAGCTGATCCAGCAATTCCCGCTCCGACTTGCCCAGCGTGGTCTGATTCGACAACTGGAACAGGTTGCCGACGACCTCGCTTCCCTCCCCGTACAGCCCACGAAACGTCAGGCCGACCTGAGTCAGGCCCTGGAGAATCTTGTTGATTTCCTTCGTGAGCACGAGCCCGGGGAGGTGGACCAACACCGAGGCTCGCAGCCCGGTTCCGACGTTGGTCGGACAACTCGTAAGGTAACCGAACTCCGGGTGAAATGCATACGCAAGTTGTGATCCCAGTTCACGATCCAGCGCGGAAACGATCTCCCAGGCGGCGTCCAGGGCGAAGCCGGACCGGAGAGCTTGCAGCCTGAGGTGATCCTCCTCGTTGACCATCGCGCTGGCGTGATCCTGAACCAGCAACCCTCCTCCTGGCCGGGCCCTCGCCCCGGCCTCCGGCGCCGCCAACTCGCGGCTCACCAGGTGCCGCTCGTGGAGCAGCTGCCGATCGATGAGCTCGAGCCGGTCCAGCCGGAAGCGAACCGCTTTGCCGAGCATGGTGCTCGACATCGCCGCTCGGTCCACCTCGCCGAGAATCGACTCGCGCTCCGCCGGGTCGCTCCGGGTCCCGAACCGATGTCCCCGGAGATTCCGGGCTAATCGGAGTCGGGTGGAAACGACCAGATGGCTCCCGGGCCCGCTCGCCTCGAGCCAGGCCATCCCTCCGTCCGGAAGCAGGGACAGGTCGATCATTCGTGCTCCCGAAGCTGGTCGCGAAGTTCGGCGGCCCGTTCGAACTGCTCGGACTCAATGGCGCGTCGCAGCTCCTCCCGAAGCTGGCCGACCATTGCGGGAGCGGACTTCGCCTGGACGGCGACGGGGAGCTCCCCCGCCCCTTCGTATCGGTTGCCCGAGTGATGCGTGGAGCCATGCAGCCGTCGCAGCAGCTCGCGGAGTGGCGTGTCGAACGTGCGATAACAGTCGGCGCATCCGACCCGGCCGGTTTCCCGAAAATCCTTGAGGGTAGCGCCGCAACTTCCGCAGCGGCTTTCGAGCGCCTCGGCGAGGGGCGAGTCCTTCTCCTGGTCGAGCCCCTCACCCAGAGCGGCCAGAAAGCCACCCAGCGGTGTGCTCGCGAGCTCCAGTCCGGTTTCGATCCCCTTGGCCTTCGCACATTCCGCGCAGAGACTGCCGGTGCGTACCTCCCCCTCCTCGATTTGGGTGAGGTTGATGACGCCTTCCCGTTCGCCGCAGTTGGTGCACTTCATTGAGGAACCATTTCAGCCAGAACCCCTTCGCGCAATGTCAGGACCCGGTCTGCCAGGTTTGCCAGGGTTCGATTGTGCGTCACCACCACGACGGCAGTCTGGAAATCCCGGGCCAACCGCCCGAACAGGGCGTGCAGCTCAGCGGCATTCGCCTCGTCGAGGTTGCCGGAGGGTTCATCTGCAAGAATCAGGTCAGGCTGCCCCGCCAGGGCTCGCGCAACGGCGATGCGCTGCTGCTCCCCGCCGGAGAGCTGCGCGGGGAGATGGGTGATCCGTGCGCCGAGTCCGACCGATTCCAGAAGCTCCTGGGAACGGGCTCGCGCCGCTGGTGGCGACTCTCCCCGAATCAGAAGCGGCATGGCCACGTTCTCGAGCGCGGTGAAATCCCGCAGGAGATGATGGAATTGAAACACAAATCCGATCCGGTGATTCCGGAGCTTCGCCGCCGCGACTTCGTCCAGGGAGTCGTAGCGGACTCCGTCAAGGCTGATCAGGCCCGAGGTAGGCTGGTCGAGAGCGCCCAGGAGATGCAGCAGCGTGCTCTTCCCCGAGCCGCTCTCTCCGGTGACGGCGAGAAACTCACCGGAGGCAACCGAGAGGTCGAGGCCCCGCAGCACCTCGATGGTGCCGCCGTCGCCGCCCTGGTAGTCCTTGCGCAGCTCCCGGGCTTCGAGCATCGGTATCACTCGTGGCGAATCGCCTCGACCGGTGTGAGCCGGGCCGCTGCGCGGGAAGGGTGCAGAGTGGCGACGACCGCGACGAGGAAGCTGAACGCCATCACCGCCGCAACGTCCAGCAGCTCCAGATGCACGGGGAGCCGGTCAATGAAATAGACCGTCGGGTCGATCCGAATCAGGCCGAAGGCATCAATGACGTACGACAGGATCAGCCCGCCGGCAAACCCCGCTGCAGTCCCCACCCCACCGATGATCGCTCCCTGCGTCAAAAAGACACGCCGGATGCCCGCCGGGGTGAGGCCCATGGCCTGGAGAATGCCGATTTCCTTGGTTTTCTCGGCCACGATCATGGTCAGGGTCCCGATGATGTTGAACGCCGCCACGACCATGATGAAGCAGATGATGAGCCCCATGGCCTTCTTCTCGAGTTGCAGGGCGCTGAACAGGCTTTCGTTCTGGTTCTGCCAGTCGAACGACCGGAAGGGGTACCCGAGCTCGCTCTGGAGACTGTCCCCGACCACAGGCGCCCGCCACGGATCCTGGAGGCGGATCTGAATCCCGGTGACCGCAGTGTCGAGGCCGGCGAACCGCTGGGCAGTTTGGAGGTCCATCAGAGCGAAGCCGTCGTCGTACTGGTACATCCCGGTCTCGAAGATCCCGGTGACCTCGAACCGCCACCACTGAGGCACCATGACGCCAAGGGCGCGGTTCACCCGGGCGGAACTCGGCGGCACCAGGTCCACCTTGTCGCCGATGAAGACCGAGAGGCGCGCCGCCAGCCGATACCCCAACACAATGGCGCCTTCGACGCTGTCACTCCCGGCCTGGAAACGGAGGTCGCCCTGGGTAACGTATTGATCGATGGAGGTCACTGCCTCGCCTTCTCGGACCGGGTGGCCAAGCACGTCCACGCCGGCTGGATACTCCGCTTGATTGCGGATGATGGACTTGGTCAGCACTTCGGGCGCGGCAGCGACGACCTCCGGATTGCGCCGGACCACCGTGAGAGCCTCGCGCCAGTTGTCCATCTTGAGCGACGCGCCGTAGGTCAGGATCCGAAGGTGGGGATTGGCGACCAGGATCCGGTCCCGCAAATCGTCCCGCAGCCCATTCATCACGCCGAGCACCACGATCAGGGCGGTAACCCCGATGGCGACACCGCCGACCGCGATCATGGTGGTGAGAGAGGCGAAGCGGGATTTTTTCCGGCCTTTGAGGTACCGGAACGCCACGGTGCGTTCGAGAGGAGTGGGAAGCACGGGAGGCTATTGGCTAGTAGCTATTGGCTATTGGCTGAACCGCGTTTCATTGCTCCGGTCTCATTGTCGGAAACAGCACCACGTCCCTGATAGACGACTGGCCGGTGATCAGCATCACCAGGCGGTCCACACCCATACCGAACCCGCCGGTGGGCGGCATGCCATACTCGAGGGCACGGATGTAGTCCTCATCCAGGACTTGGGCCTCCTCGTCGCCGGCGGCCCGCTCGCGCGCCTGATCCTCGAAGCGGGCCCGCTGGTCGTCGGGGTCGTTCAACTCGCTGAAGGCGTTGGCGATCTCGGAACCGTTGACGAACAGCTCGAAGCGCTCGGCCCGGCCGGGGTCGCTGCGGTGTTTGCGGGCCAGCGGCGACAGAGGGATGGGATAGTCGAGCACGAAGGTGGGCTGAATCAGATGCGGCTCGACCCGGTGCTTGAACACCTCATCCAGGAGCTTGGTGCGGCTCATCCCCGCGGCGTCCTCCCGTGTCACTCCGACGCCGGTCAGGAGGGCGCGCAGGTCCGGGTCGTTGGCGGCGGCCACGTCGCGCCCGGTCCGCTCGGCGATGGCTTCGAGGAACCCGATGCGGGGAAACGGGGGAGTGAAATCCACCGCGGTGCCCGCCACCGTCAGTCCGGGGCCGCCGGTGCAGTGCTGGACGGTTCCGGCGACCATCGCTTCCACCAGCGTCAGGATGTCGGAGTAATCCGCGTAGGCCTGGTAGGCCTCCAGCATCGTGAATTCCGGGTTATGGAGGCGATCTATGCCTTCGTTCCGGAAGTCGTGCCCGATTTCATACACCTTTTCGAATCCACCGACGATCAGCCGCTTGAGGTACAACTCGTCGGCAATGCGGAGATAGAGCGGCCGGTCGAGGGCATGGTGATGGGTGACGAAGGGCCGGGCCGAGGCCCCGCCGTAGAGGGGCTGGAGGATGGGCGTCTCCACCTCGAGGAACCCCCGCTCGTCGAGGAATCGGCGGAGAAAGCGGATCACCTCCGCCCGGATCTCGAAGACCTTCCGCACCTCGGGGTGCACCGCGAGGTCGGCATAGCGCTGCCGGTAGCGAATCTCGGGGTCGGCAAGCCCGCCGAAGCTCTCGGTCTCCTCGCCGGCCTGGCGCGTCTTGCCGCGGGGGAGCGGCCGGAGACTCTTGGCGAGCATCTGCAGGACCAGGGCTCGCACCGTGATTTCTCCCGTCTTGGTGCGAAAAAGCTGGCCGGTGATGCCGACGAGGTCGTCCAGATCGAGCAACGTCGCCGTGCTCCAGGCCGGGCCAAGGGCATCTTCCCGCAGGTAGATCTGGATCCGGCCGGAGGGGTCCTCCAGGTGGGCGAACATCGTTTTGCCCTGGGATCGCAACGACACCAGTCTCCCGGCGACGGCGACCAGAGGGCCCTGCTCGCCCATCGCATCCTGGTACGCGGCGGCGGCCTCTTGCGCGAGGTGAGTGCGTTCGAAGCGGTAGGCATACGGCGCGATCCCGGCCGCCTCGAGCGCCGCGCGGTTGGCGCGGCGGGCTTCCTCGACAAAGCTGCGCCCGGCGGTCATCGGGCCCGTGCTCCCGCCTCCCGCTTGAGCCAGGCCTGGATGAAGGGGTCGATGTCTCCATCCATAACCCGCTGTACGTCGGTCAGCTTGAGATCGGTCCGATGGTCGTTGACCATCGTATAGGGCTGGAAGACGTAGGAGCGGATCTGGTTGCCCCAGGAGATGTCGGTCTTGGTGGCTTCCATCGCGGCGCGAGCCGCTTCCTGCTCCTCCAGTTTGCGCTTGTACAGGGCGGCCCGGAGCATCTTGTAGGCGGTTGCCTTGTTCTTGCCCTGGCTCCGTTCCTGCTGGCAGGAGACCACGAGGCCGGTCGGGAGGTGGGTGAGGCGCACCGCCGAAGACGTCTTGTTGACGTGCTGCCCTCCTGCGCCGGAGGCACGGAACACGTCCATCTTGATGTCTTCGTCCCGCAGGTCCACTTCGATGGTATCGTCGATGTCGGGGTAGACGAACACCGAGGCGAACGAGGTGTGGCGGCGGGATTGGGCGTCGTAGGGAGAAATCCGGACCAGCCGGTGCACGCCCTTCTCGGCCTTCAGGAATCCGTAGGCGTAGTCCCCCTTGATCTCGAGGGAAGCGGATTTGATGCCCGCTTCTTCGGCGGGCTGGAAGTCGAGGACGGTGACCTGAAACCCGCGGCGCTCCGCCCAGCGCCGGTACATCCGCGACAGCATCTCCGCCCAATCCTGGGACTCGGTTCCCCCCGCGCCCGGGTTGATGGTGAGGATCGCGTCCCCGGGATCGTCGGGCTCGCGGAGGAGGGTTTTGAGCTCGAACGCCTCGAGCACGCGCTCGAGCTGCTCGACCTCTCCGGCGAGCTCGGCGGCCATCGCCTCGTCGGGCTCCGCGGCCAGCAATTCACTCAGCCCGGTGGCGTCCGCCACGCGGCTCAAAATCTGCTCGGCCGGGCCGATCCAGCCTTTGAGCGTCTTGACTTCGCGGACCAGACCCTGGGCTCGCTCCGGGTTGCTCCAGAAGCCCGGGGCTGCTTGCTGGGCTTCCAACTCCTTCAACCGGTGTTCCTTCGCGGCGAGGTCAAAGAAAGTCTCGCAGCTCGTGGGCCCGTTGCTGGAGGTCGTGCAAACGCTCGTCGAGGGTGGCCATGGTCAGAAGACCTCGCGGCCGTCCGCGAGGATCTCGTTCAGGGCTTCGGTGAAGTATCCGGTGGATTCGGCCAGGTCGAGGCCAACCTGGTCCACGTATTCCTCCCAGCTTTTCCGAATCTCCTCCTCGAACAGCAGCTTGAGCGATCCGTCGCGCAAACCGTCCCGCCGCTTGGCCGGGTTATACACCACAATGTCGCTGATCAGTGCCCGCGCAAGCCGGCGTGCTCGAGTGGAGGGGTCCTGCGACAGGAACGGATTGCCTCGCCGCGCGGGCTGGTTCTGCGGCACCGCCACCGGCTCCCCCGACAGCGGAGAGGGCCGCGCCACCGGTGGCGCCGGTGCTTCGACCACCGCTCCCAATGCCGGCGATGGTGCGACGGCTGGGGCCTCGGGCCCCTGCGGACGGAAGAGCGGTGGGACCACTTCCGACCAGTGCGGGGGCGCTGCGGGAGGTGGCGGCGCCTGGCGAACGATGGGTTGCCGGGGCTCCACCGGACGAGGCGGTTGCGATGGGAACGCCGGGCGCGGCGCCGGACGCGGGACCGCCCTGGCAACCGGCGCTACTGGAGCTACCGACGGTGCGGCCTCGTCCCGGTGAACCCAGAAGACCGTGGCGCAGGAGGAACAGCGAGCCCGCACCCCGGCCGCAGGAACCTTCGCGGGATCCACCCGGAACACGGTCTGGCAGCCCGAGCAACGGACGTTCATCGGACGCCCGTCGAGCTTTCCCGCTGGGCCGCAGTTCCGGTGCGCTCATCTCCGCTGCGGCTCTGGCGCCGGTCGACCACGTACACCGAACCGGGAAGGGTTTTGGCGTAACTCTTCATCTCGGTGGCGAGCTCACTGACCTCCGCGGGGTGGTTGAACCGGCGATGCCGATTGGTCACGATGCCGACCGAGAGGGTCATCAGGGGAACCCGATGGAGCTGTCCCCGTCGATCCTTCCCGAAAAAATACCCGGCCCGGCGATCCTGCTCGTTGTACTGGAACGGGATCAGGGTATCGAAGACGGACAGACATTCGCCGCAAACCGTGCTGATCTCGGAGGCGGCAATGATGAAGATGAAGTCATCGCCACCGATGTGCCCGACGAAGCCGCGGGAACCGAGCAGGCCCTTCACCACATCGTGGAGAATCCGGGACAGAATGTAGATCACCCGATCGCCGTCATAATAGCTGTAACGATCGTTGTACTCCTTGAAGTGATCCAGGTCGGCGTAACACACCGCGAACTCCTGGTCCCCCTCCAGACGGCGGCGGATCTCCCGGTCGATCTCGGTGGTACCGGGCATCCGGGTGGACGGATGGACCGAGACGTCGCGCTGGGTGCGGACCAGGAGCAGCTCGAGCCGCGCCTCCTGCTCGGCAACCGGAAACGCGCTGGTGAGAATCTCATCCGCGCCGGCGGAGAACCACTCCTGAATTTCTTCCGCACGAGGGGAGCCGGCGAGGATCAACACCGGAATGATTGCCGTAAAGGGATCGCTCTTGAGCCGGTGCACAAGCCCGATGCCGCTGGACCCGGTGGGGCCGGCTTCGATGAACAACAGGCACGGGTGCCCGCGGAGTACGATGGACTCGACCTGGGCCGCATCGGTGTGCGCCTCGAGCGGGAATTCCTTCCGTTCCGCCCAACGCTTCACCAGGTCAGGCATCGCCGCCCCGACCGGCCCGAAAAACAGAATGGTCGGCCGAGTTCGCACTCGCCTCCCCTCGTAAAGGTTTGTCTTTCAGCAACTTAGGAAGGTCGAAGCCGGGAGTCAATCAGAGGAAAAGCGCGGCGGCGACGACCATCCCGTAGAGGGCGAGCAGTTGGACCCCCTCGAACCAGTGAGACTCTCCATCCAGGGTGATGATGGCGACGACACCGGTCGCCATCCCGACCGAGATGATTTCGAGGGGCGTAAACACCAGGCTCAGCGGCTGGCCGATCGCAAGGCCCGCGAGGACGAGCAGCGGTCCGATCAGCAGCGCGACCTGGGTGCTCGAGCCGAGAGCGATTTGCAGCGAGAGGTCCATCTTCCCCGCTCGGGCGACGGTCACCGCAGCGCCGTGCTCCGCGGCATTTCCGATGAGGGGGATCAGCACCAGGCCAAGAAAAGTTTCGGAAAGGCC
>Ga0187892_10005892_pt1 | contig 18751 bp, 13 predicted proteins | sample MA1701073metaG_FD_139345 | JGI IMG/M metagenome (GOLD analysis project Ga0187892, IMG submission 139345) | Bio-ooze microbial communities from a basaltic lava cave in the Kipuka Kanohina Cave System on the Island of Hawaii, USA - MA170107-3 metaG ...
CTAGGGACTAGGGGGTGTTGAGCGGCTGCGCCGCACTTTTCCCCTAGCTCCTAGCTCCTAGATCCTAGATCCTCACCCGTCGAGGACGGCGCCCCACAGCGCCAGCACCGGCTGCACCAGCCCCGCGACTTTGTCCTGCTCCACCCGCGCATAACGCTCGCCTTGCAGCCGCAGCGCGTGCTGCATGCGGCGGAACTCGCGATAGCTGTGATGCGCCGCCTCGGCGGCGCGGGAATCGATCAGGCCCAGGCGTCCGGCCAGGCGCAGCAGCGCCAGGTTGCCGATGTTGCCGGTGAGCTCGGCGTGCGTGTGCGTGTGACCCAACACCAGATACTGGACCACGAACTCCACATCCACGATACCGCCGCGATCGTGCTTGATATCGAACAGCCCGCTCGTGTTCGGATGGCCCTCCAGCATGCGCGCGCGCATCGCCGCCACCTCCTGGCGCAACCGCGGCAGCGCGCGCGGCAGCCGCAGGATCTCCACCCGCAACTGCTCGAAGCGCCGCCCGACGTCCGCGTCGCCGGCGACGAAGCGCGCCCGGGTCAGCGCCTGGTGCTCGAACACCCAGGCCTTGCTGCGCTGATACTGCGCGAAGGCATCCAGCCGGCTCACCAGCAGCCCGCTGGCGCCGTCGGGCCGCAGCCGCAGGTCGGTGTCGTACAGCACGCCGGCCGCGGTGAAGCTGGTGAGCCAGGTGTTGATGCGCTGCGCCAGGCGCGCGTAGTTCTCCGGCGCATCCGGGTGTGGATCGTGGTACAGGAAGATGAGGTCGAGATCGGACGCGTAGCCCAGCTCCTTGCCGCCGAGCTTGCCGTAGCCCACCACCGCGAACCGCGCGTCGGGCCCATGGCTGGTGCGCATGTGGCTCCAGGCCAGGCGCAGCACCTCACGCAGGGTCAGGCAGGCCAGATCGCTCAGGTGATCGCTGAGGGTCTCCAGCGGAAGCACGCCGGCCAGATCCTGGGTGAGCAGGCGCATGGTCTGCACCTGCTTGAAGTGGCGCAGCAGATCCATCTGCCGCTCGACGCCCTCTGCCGCGTCCAGCTCCGCCGCCAGGCGCGCCCCCAGTGCCGGCCAATCCGGGGCGGCGATCGCGTCGGGTGCGATCAACTCGTCGAGCAGCATCGGGTGGCGCGCCAGGTAGTCGGCTGCCCAGGGGCTTGCGCCCGCAAGGCCTGCCAGCCGCTGCAGCGCCGCCGGGTACTCGAGCAAGAGCGCGAGGTAGGATTCGCGCCGGCCGATGCTTTCCACCACGCGCGCCAGCCGCTCGAGAGTCTGCCCGGGACGCTCGGAGGCCGCGGCCGCCTCGAGCAGGCGTGGCACCAGCCGGTCCACGCGCGCTTGCGTGGGCGCGGACATGCGCCGGTAGAGCGGTCCGTCGCGCAACTCGCGCAGGCGCGCCAGGGTCGGCACGGGGTTCTCGTATTTCAGCGCCCTCAAGCGAGCCAGGGCCTGGTCCTGGTCCAGCGTGCCGTGCCACAGAACGGACAGCGGATGCTCCGCGGGTTCACCCACCGCAGCGGCGAACACCGCCTCGAACTGGCGCGTGACGTTGGCGCGATGCCGCTCCAGCGCTTCGCCGAAGGCCGCGGTGTCGGCGTAGCCCATGGCGCGCGCGATGAGCGCGCGGTCTTCCGCGTTCGCCGGCAGCATCTGAGTCTGCTGATCCTCGACGTATTGCAGCCGATGCTCGAGCTTGCGCAGGAAGACATAGGCCGCGCGCAGCTCGTCCACGGCCTCGACCGGCAGCAGCCGCCGTTCGCCCAGGCGAGCCAGGGTGGCCAGCGTGGGCCGCAGCCGCAAGTCAGCGTCGCGGCCGCCGCGCACCAGCTGGAACACCTGCGCCACGAACTCGATCTCGCGAATGCCCCCGGGCCCGAGCTTGATGTTGTCGTGCAGCTCGCGGCGCCCGACCTCGGTGCGGATCTGCGCATGCAGCTCCCGCAGCGAGGCGAAGGCACCGAAATCCAGGTAGCGCCGGTAGACGAACGGGGTGATGAGCTGCGCCAGCTCCGGCGCCGGCTGGCCGGCGATCTCGCGCGCCTTCACCCAGGCATAGCGCTCCCACTCGCGGCCCTGGGTGTGCAGGTAGTTCTCGAGCATGGCGAAGCTCATCGCCAGCGGTCCGCTGTCGCCGTAGGGCCGCAGCCGCATGTCCACCCGGAACACATGGCCGTCAGCGGTGTACTGCGCCAGCGCGTTGATGAGCTTGCGTCCCAGCCTTGTGAAATATTCGTGGGCGCTCAAGGGGCGGTTGCCGCGGGTCTGGCCCTCCTCGGGATAGAGGAAGATCAGGTCGATATCGGAGGAGACGTTGAGCTCGGCGCCGCCCAGCTTGCCCATGGCGATGACGTGCAGATACTGGGCAGCGCCGCTTTCCGCGCCGATTGGACGTCCGTGGGCAGCCGCCAGGGCGTCGTCCAGATGCGACAACGCGAAGCGCACGCTGTGCTCGGCCAGCGACGTCACGGTATTCATCACCTCCGCCAGATCCGCCAGGCCGGTGAGGTCGCGCGTGACCAGATGCAGCATCACCGTGCGGCGCACCTCGCGCAAAGCGCGCAGCAGGGCAGCCTCATCCGGCACTGGTTGTGCGTGTAGCAGCGTGCCGATGCCGGCGTCGGTCAGCCGCTCGTGCAGGCGGGCCGGGTCGAAGCTCCGAGGGGGATGCTCGCGCAGCCGGCGCAGGAAGCGGCTGCACTGCCCGGCCAGGTCCAGAAGCTGCTCGGGCTGCGGCTGCGCAGAGGGTGATTGCATCGGGATTGGGCGGTAGAATGGGCGAACGAAGCGCGCTGTCCTGTGGCGGATGGGGATCATCGTCGGGCGATACGCCCGACCGCGCCACCGCCGTCGGTTCGATCGCGCTTCGCGTCGAGGGGCGCGTCGCCGGGTCGCTGCAATGGCCGGCAGGCGTACGCCGGGCAGGTCCCGCGGCCGACCACGCGATTCTATTTTCCGACCTGCACCTCTGGCAAATGCCGATCTCCTGCCACACTTGCGCCGCGACCCCTCCATGACCCGACGCCCCGCTCTGGAGCTGATGCGGCACGGCTCGCTGTGGCTGTACCGCTCGGCGATGCTGATCCTGGCCGGCGGCGTCTTGTTGGTGGGTGGCGCGGCCTTGTTGCTGCGCTACTGGGTGCTGCCCGGGGTCGACCAGTATCGCCCGCAGATCGAGGCCGCCTTGAGCCGCGCCGCCAAGGAGCGCATCACGGTGGGGGCCGTCGAGGGGCAATGGGACGGGATCCGCCCGCGCCTGGCGCTGCGCGAGGTGCGCGTGTTCGACCGCAGCGGCGTCGAGCGCCTGGCTCTGGCGAAGGTGGACGGCACGCTTTCCTGGACCACGCTGCTGGCCGGCGAGCCGCGCTTCCACGCCATCGAGCTGACCGGGCTCTCGGTCGAGGTGCGTCGCGACCGGGACGGCAACTGGCTGATCGCCGGCATGCCGCTCGGCATGCAAGGTGGTGAAGGCGGCTTCGGCGACTGGCTGCAGGAGCAGCACCGGATTGCCGTGCGCGACTCGGCGCTCACCTGGATCGACGAAACGCTGAGCGGGATCGCGCTGCCGCTCACCGGCGTCCGGCTCGAGGTGGAGCGACGATTCGGCGCGCACCGCTTCGACCTGCGTGCTACGCCACCGCTGGACGTGGCTGCCCCCCTGGGGTTGAGCGGCGAGCTGCGGCATCCCGGCCCCCGGGCGAGCGGCAGCCTGTATCTGCAGATCGGCTACGCCGACCTGGTCACGCTGCGACAGTGGCTGGCGCTGCCGGTGGACGCTGCGCGCGGGGCGGGTGCGCTGGAAGTGTGGATGGATCTCGAGGACGGCGCACTGCGCTCCGTCTCCGCCCAGGTCGCGCTGTCCGACGTGAGCGTGCGCCTGGGGCCGGACCTGCCTCCTCTGGAGCTGTCGCGCATGTCCGGCCGCCTGGGCTGGGCCGTCAACGAGCGCAAGCTCGACCTCTCGGCCAGCAAGCTCGCCTTCACCACGCCGGACGGGTTGCATCTGCCGCCCGCCGACGTGCGCTACCGCCGCTGGGGCGCGGCAGGCGATCCGGCGACGCGCTCCGAGCTGCGCTTCGACGCGCTCGATCTGGCCGCGGTCACGCGCCTGGTCGACCGCCTGCCGATCGATCCCGGCGTGCAGGCGCGCCTGACCGAAATGAACCCGCGCGGGACCCTGCGCGGATTCGCGGTCGGCTGGACCGGCTCCTGGAGCGGACCCGGCGACTATCACGCGAGCGGAGCCTTCGAGCGCGTATCGGTGGCCGCCTCGGGTTATCTTCCGGGCTTCTCGTCCGTGAGCGGGCAGCTGCGGGCCGACCAGCGCGGCGGCAGCATGAGCCTGAGGGCGGACCGATCGGAACTCGCGCTGCCGCACGTGTTCGTGCAGCCGCTGCCGCTCGACAGCCTGGCCGGCACGCTCGCCTGGTCGATGCAGTCGGATGGCCCGCTGCTGCGCATCGAGAGCCTGGCGTTCGCCAACCAGCATCTGGCGGGGAAGGTGGCCGGCAGCTACCGCGCCATCGCCGGGCATCCGGGCGCGGTCGATCTGACCGGCTCGCTCGAGCGCGGCGACGGCCGCCAGGCGTGGCGCTACGTGCCCCTGCGGGTGCATGCGCAGGTGCGGGACTGGCTGCGCGAGTCGGTCGTGTCCGGGCACACGCGCGATGTGCAGTTCCGCCTGCGCGGCGATCTCGCCGACTTTCCTTTCGCCGACGGCAAGTCCGGCGTGTTCGAGGTGGTCACGCGCTTCGACGGCGGCACGCTTGCTTACGCCCCGGGCTGGCCGCCCATCGAGGGCCTTCGCGGCGAGCTGGTGTTTCGCAACGCCGGGATGAGCGTGGTGGCGGACGCGGCCCAGGTATACGGAACGCGGATGGCGAGCGGGCGCGCGACCATCGCCGACCTGAGCGTGGACGCACCGGTGCTGGAAGTGCACGTGGAGACCGAGGGCCCGACCGAGGACTATCTGCGCTTCGTCGAGCACAGCCCGGTGGACCGCATGACCGGCGGCTTCAGCCGCGGCATGAAGGCCTTCGGGCGCGGCGCCCTGGTGCTGGGGCTGCAGTTTCCGTTCAACCATCCGGAGCAGGTGCGCGTCTCGGGGCGCTACCGCTTCGCCGCCAACACGCTGGATCCGGGCCACGGCGTGCCCACCCTCGAGCAACTGAGCGGGCAGCTGCTGTTCAGCGAACGGGACGTGAGCCTACGCGACGGCAGCGCACGCATCCTGGGCATGCCCGCACGCTTCGTCGCCGACCGTGGCGGCAAGGGCGCGCTGGTGATCCGCGGCGAGGGGCGCGCCGAGGCCGGCGGCCTGGGCCGGGTGCTCGACCACCCCGGGATCGCGGCGCTCGCCGGCGCGACCGCCTGGCACAGCACGTTGGCGATCCAGGACGGCGGCTATGACTTCGCCATCGCGTCCGATCTGCGCGGCCTGTCCTCGTCCCTGCCGGCCCCGCTGGCCAAGGACGCGGCGGCGGAGGTGCCGTTAAAGCTGCAGCGCCGCTCGATCAACGACCGTCACGAGCTGGTGGTGCTGACCGTGGGCGACGTCGTCTCGGCGCAGCTGCTGCGTGGCCGGGAGGCATCGGCCGGTGTGCTGCGCGGGGAAGTGCGGGTCAACGCACCGGCGCCGGCGCCCGAGCGCGACGGCCTGTGGCTGGCGGGGAAATTGGCGGGCCTCGATCTCGACCACTGGCGCACGCTCGTCGGGCAGGGATCGTCGGCCGTGCCGGTTTCGCTGTCCGGGGTCGATCTGCGGGTCGGCGAGCTGCGCGCCTTCGGTCGCGAATGGCACGAGGTGGCGCTGAGGGCGAGCGCCACGCCGGCTCGGTGGGAGGGCAGCGTGGTCTCGTGGGAAGCGGCGGGCACCCTGTTCTGGACGCCGGCGGGGCCGGGGGCGCTGACCGGGCGGTTCACGCGCCTGCACCTCCCCCCAGCGACGTCCGAGGTGCGCGGCGCACCGACTGGCGGCGGCAAGGGCTATCCAGCGCTCGACGTGACGGCGGAGGACTTCCGCATGGGCGAGAGCCAGCTCGGCCGGCTGACGCTGGTGGCGATCCCGGAGAACGGCGAATGGCGCATCCGCCAGCTGGACCTGCGCAGCCCCGAGGGGGCGGTGAGCATGAAGGGCGTGTGGCAGAGTCTGCCGGCGCCGCTCACGCGCATGGACATCAAGGGCGAGGTGAACGACATCGGCCGTTACCTCGCACGCCTGCAACTGCCGCAGGGGATCGAAGGGGGCAGCGCCCGGCTACAGGCGCAGCTTTCCTGGAGCGGCTCGCCCCAGACGGTGGACTGGCCCACCCTGTCCGGCGAACTGCAGCTGGAGGCGAAGAAAGGCCAGTTCCTGAAGGTCGAGCCGGGCATCGGCAAGCTGATCGGCGTGGTCAGCCTGCAGGCGCTGCCGCGGCGGGTGGCGCTCGACTTCCGCGACGTGTTCAGCGATGGTTTCGCCTTCGATGAGCTCTCGGCAAGCGCCGCCATCACCCGCGGCGTCGCGCGCACTCAGAACTTCAGCATGGCGGGCCCCTCCGCCCGGGTGGAGATGAAAGGCGAGATCAACCTGGCGGGCGAGACGCAGCGCCTGGACGTGAAGGTGGTGCCCTCGGTGAGCGAGAGCGTCGCGCTCGGTGCCGCCATCGTCAATCCGGCCGTGGGCATCGCCACCCTGCTGGCGCAGAAGGCCTTGAAGGACCCGATCGGGGCGATGGTCGCATTCGAATACGAGGTGAGCGGCACCTGGGACGATCCCATGGTGATGAAGAAAAGACGCCAGCCGGCGCAGCCGCAGCCACAGGGGCGCAAGTGACGACCCGCCGCGGAGCGTGAGCCCGGCGCCGCCGCGGCGGCCGGTTGCGCCCCTTGAACAGCAGCGTGCCGTCACCAACTGATCTGTCGGCGCCCGCGCGTTAGACTCAGACTTTGCTCCCCGTTCGACCGCAGCCGATACGATGACCGCCGTCACCCCCTCAGAAGTCCTGTTCGCCACCGCCCACCAGACCCTGCTCGCGCCGTACGGACTGGACGCGGGCCGGCTCGCGCGCGTCTTCGGCGAGATCCTGACCCATCAGATCGACTACGCCGACTTGTACTTCCAGTACAGCCGCGGGGAGAGCTGGAGCCTCGAGGAGGGGATCGTCAAGTCGGGCAGCTTCAGCATCGAGCAGGGCGTGGGCGTGCGCGCCGTGACCGGCGACAAGACCGCCTTCGCCTATTCCGACGACATCAGCCTTCCGGCGCTGCAGTCGGCGGCGGCGGCCACCCGCGCCATCGCGCGCCAGGGCGGACAGGCGCGCACCGCGGTGGCGCGCCGCAGCCACGGACGCGAGCTGTACCTGCCGCACGACCCCATCGCCAGCCTCGACGCACCGCGCAAGGTGGCGCTGCTGGAGCGGCTGGAAGGCTTCGCGCGCGCCCGCGATGCGCGCGTCAAGCAGGTGATGGCCAGCCTCACCGGCGAGTACGAGGTGGTGCTGGTGGCACGCTCCGACGGGGTGCTCGCCGCCGACGTGCGCCCGCTGGTGCGCCTGTCGCTGCAGGTGATCGCCGAGGAAGGCGAGCGCCGCGAGCAGGGCAGCGCCGGCGGCGGGGGGCGTTTCGACTACGCCCATTTCGACGACGAGACGCTGCGCGGCTACGCGCACAAGGCCGTGGACCAGGCCTTGATCAATCTGCGGGCGCGCCCGGCGCCTGCCGGCACGATGACGGTGGTGCTGGGGCCGGGCTGGCCCGGCGTGCTGCTGCACGAGGCGGTGGGTCACGGCTTGGAGGGCGACTTCAACCGCAAGGGCACCTCCGCCTTCACCGGCCGCATCGGCGAGCGTGTCGCCGCGCCCGGCGTCACCGTGGTGGACGACGGCACGCTGCCGCGCCGGCGCGGCTCGCTCAACGTCGACGACGAGGGCAATGCGACGCAGTCCACGGTGCTGATCGAGGACGGCGTGCTGACCGGCTACCTGCAGGATGCGCTCAATGCGCGCCTGATGGGGATGCCGCCCACCGGCAACGGGCGGCGCGAGTCGTTCGCACACGTGCCGATGCCGCGCATGACCAACACCTACATGCTGGGGGGCGCCATGGATCCGCAGGAGATCATCGGCTCGGTCAAGCGCGGCCTGTACGCGGTGAACTTCGGCGGCGGGCAGGTGGACATCGTCAGCGGCAAGTTCGTGTTCTCCGCCTCGGAGGCCTACCTGATCGAGGACGGCAAGGCCGGCAACCCGGTGAAGGGCGCCACGCTCATCGGCAACGGGCCGGACGCGCTCACGCGCGTCAGCATGATCGGCAACGACATGTCGCTCGACACCGGCGTGGGCACCTGCGGCAAGGAGGGTCAGAGCGTGCCGGTGGGTGTGGGTCAGCCGACGCTGCGCATCGACGGGTTGACGGTGGGCGGGACGCAGTCTTGATCCTGATCCTCAACGAAAACGCCGACCCCGCCGGCCCCGAGTACGCGGCGCTGATGGACGCACTGCGCCAGCTGCCGGGCATCCAGGTCAAGGCGCACCGCATCGAGGGCGAGCTGCGGGCGGTCACCGAGATCTACCTGATCGGCGACACCAAGCAGCTGTCGGCGGAGGACATGCGTGCGTTGCCGCTGGTCGAGCGCGTGGTGCGCGTGTCGGAGGCGTACCGCGTGCTCGGCCGTCACAAGGACGACGTGCGGCCGACCTGGTTCGAGTACCAGGGACTGCGCTTCGGACAGGACACCCTGCATCTGTTCGCCGGGCTGTGCGCCGTGGACACGCGCGAGCATGTGGAGCGCATGTGCCGCGCGCTGCGCGACAACGGGCAGGTATGCACCCGCATGGGCGCCTACAAACCGCGCACCAGCCCGTATGCGTTCCAGGGCCACGGCAGCGCCTGCCTCCACTACGTCTTCGAGATCGCCGGCAAGCACGGTATCCGCGTCATCGCCATGGAGGTCACCCACGAGGCCCAGGTGGACGAGATCCGCGAGGCGCTGCGCGATACCGGCAGCCCCACCGGCGTGATATTGCAGATCGGCACGCGCAACACCCAGAACTTCGAGCTGCTGAAGGCGGTGGGCCGGCAGCGGCAATTCCCGGTGCTGATCAAGCGCGGTTTCGGCATCACGCTGGACGAATCGCTCAACGCCGCGGAGTATTTGGCGAGCGAGGGGAACCAGCGCGTGATCTTCGGGCTGCGCGGCATGAAGACGCATATGGGCGACCCGCACCGCAACTTCGTGGACTTCGTGCACGTCCCGGTGGTCAAGCGGCTGACCCGCATGCCGGTGTGCATCGACCCGTCGCACTCGGTGGGGTCGCGCGCTCGAGGGGTCGACGACGTGCTCGATCTGGTGCATGCCACCGCCCAGGGCGTGATCGTCGGCGCCAACATGATCCTGGTCGATTTCCATCCCGAGCCCTCCAAGGCCCTGGTGGACGGTCCGCAGGCGCTGCTGCTGTCCGAACTGCCGCAGTTCGTCGAGGACGTCGCCATCGCGCGCGAGGCCTACCTGAAACGCACCGAGCTGGCGCGCCGCAAAGCGCGTTAGATGCGGTGTTCCGCCCGCCCGGTTCGGTGCGATGGACGGCGGCGCCGGCTTTGCCAAAGCCGGGCGCATGCTCGATAATTTGCTCTCCGCCGCCCGCTCGCCAAGCGTCGCGCCACAACAACGATGATCCAATCCGCAGCGCAATACTCCCTGCTCAAGGACCTGGAACACCTGGGTGAAGGCACCGCCCTCACCGAGCAGATCTACGACATGATCGGGCATTCGCGCTTCTTCGACGACTTCACGCGCGAAGACGTGCAGGAGCTGGCGGGATTCATGCAGGTGTACCGCGCCGAGCCGGGCGCCATGATCATCCGCGAAGGCGACGTGGACGACTACATGCTGCTCATCATCCAGGGCAAGGTGGACATCGTGAAGACCGACAAGCACGGCGTGATCCAGGCCATGACCAGCGTCGGGCCGGGGATGACGCTGGGCGAGATGTCGATGATCGACGGCGAGCCGCGCTTCGCCACCTGCATCGCGGTCGAGCCCACCACCTTCGCCGTGCTGTCGCGCGACGACATGGTGCGCATCATTCTGGAAGAGCCGAGCCTGGGGGCGAAGCTGCTGATCAAGCTGGTTACGCTGCTGTCGCAACGGCTGCGCCAGACCAGCTCCACGCTGCTGCACTACATGGAGCGTTGACCGAGCCCGTCGCCTCGCGCCGCCGCTTTGCCGCCGTGCTGGCGCTGGCCGCCGCGGCGCCGTGCGCGCTGGCTCGATCCGCGCCGGTGGTCGACGACCGTGGCCGGGTGCTGCGGCTGCAAGCCCCCGCGCGGCGCATCGCCGCGCTCTCGCCCCATCTGGCCGAGCTCGCCTTCGACGCCGGCGCCGGCGGCGCGTTGATCGCGGCGGTGCGCGGCAGCGACTACCCGCCCGAGGTAAAGCGCCTGCCGACGATCGGCGATGCGGCCGGGCTCGACCTGGAACGCATCCTGGCCCTGCGTCCGGACCTGGTGCTGGGCTGGCTGTCGGGCAACCGCGCGACGGACATCGAGCGGCTCGAGAGGCTGGGGCTGCCGGTCTTCGTCAGCGAACCCCGGCGCCTGCGCGACGTGCCGGCGACGCTGCGCCGCGTCGGCGTGCTGGCCGGCACGCTTGCTGCCGCCGAGCGGGCGGCCCGTGCTTTCGAGGCCAGGCTCGCACGCCTGACGCCTGCGTCCATCTCGGCCCCGGTCAGCGTGTTCGTCGAGATCTGGCACAGTCCGATCATGACGGTGAACGGCGCGCATCTGATCAGCGAGGTGCTGGCCGTCTGCGGCGGGCACAACGTCTTCGCCGGCATGCCGACGCTGGCTGGCAGCGTCGGGCTGGAGGCGGTCCTGGCGGCCGATCCGCAGGTGATCATCGCCGCCACGCCTCCCGGACAGGACGCGCTCGCCGCGTGGCGCGCGCTGCCGCGGCTGCGTGCGGTACGCGGCGGGCGCCTGCACGCCATCGACCCGGATCTGCTCACGCGCGCCACGCCGAGGATCCTGGACGGCGTGCAGCAGGTGTGCGCGTGGTTGCGGCCGTGACCGCCCGCACAGGGCTACAGTCTCGTGCACTGCCCCTTGTACAACACCGGTCCCGTCGGCAGCCCGGTGGGCGATCCGCCCTTGGGCTCCACGCTCATCGCGAGGCCCCACGCCGCGTTGATCGCCGTGGCCAGCTCCCGGGGCACCGGCACGCTCTGCGTCTCGTGCGTGGTGATCAGGCCCAGAGACAGGGGCTTGCCATCGCCGCCCGGCAGCATCCACAACTCCCAGGCGGTGTCCGGTGGCATCTCGGCATGCCCCAGCACGCGAATGCGCAGGCGCTTGTCGCCGCGGCCGTCGGCTTCCCAGGAGACCGTCATCTTCGGCTCCGCGCGCTCGTCCGACATCACCACCACCATCAGCTCCACGCGCTCCGACTGCAGCACTCCGAGGCTTGCCGCGAGTATCAGCGTGGCCGCCAAGGCGCCGAAGGCGGCGGCGCGCCAGAATCCCAGGCTGTCCCAGAGCGCGGCCCACCCGCGCGGCGCAGCGGTCACGCGCCGCTCGATCGCACGCCACACGCGCGCCGGCGGCTGCACCGGCGCCACCGCGGCGTCGAGCGGCGCCAGGCGCTCCTGCCAGTGCGCCACGTAGCGGCGCAGCGCCGGGTCGTCCCTGAGCGAGCGCTCGAAGCGCCGGCGCGCGCAGCCCTGCAGGGTGCCGAGCGCGTACTCGGCGGCCAGGGCCTCGCGCACCAGCTCGTTGCGGTACTTCATCTGCGCTCTAGTGGTCGTCCAGACAGCTCTTGAGCTTCTCCAGCCCGCGCCGGATCCAGGTCTTCACCGTTCCCAGCGGCTGCCGCAGGTGCCGGGCCAGTTCTCCGTGGGACAGGCCGTGCGCATAGGCGAGCGCGATGCTCTGCCGCTGGTTGCTGGGGAGCCTCTTCAGGCATTCGGCCAGCGCGCGCGCGGCGCGCTCGCTCTGCAACGCCTGCTCCGGGCCCGGGGCGTCGTCGGCCAGCGTCTCGACCAGCAGGTCGTAGTCCTCGCTGCCGTGCTCCTGGCGGGGCCGGCGCAGCCAGTCCAGCGCGCGGTTGCGCACGATCGCCGTCATCCAGGTCATCGGCGCGCTCCGCTGCGCGCTGTACTCGCCGACGTGGTTCCATATGTTAACGAAGCTCTCCTGGAGCACCTCTTCCGCCCAGTCCTCCCTGCGCAATATACGTAGCGCCACCGCGTACAGTTTCCCGGCGGTATGGCGGTAGAGCTGGGCGAAGGCCTGCGCGTCGCGCAACGCGCAACGGGCCATGATCGCGGCGATGGGATCGTCGTCAGGCATCCGCAGTCCCGCCGCGGCGCCGCGCCGTCGCGCGCGGCCTCATCCCGATGTTCCGGGAGCGGCGTCCTTGCGCCACAGCACGTCCGGCTGCCCGGCGCTGCGGTTGAGCACGCGGCTCAGGACGAACAGCAGGTCCGAGAGACGGTTGAGGTATTGCTGGCAATACGCCGACAGCGACTCCGCGGATGCGAGGCTCACCACTCTGCGCTCGGCCCGCCGGCACACGGCGCGCGCCAGGTGGCACAGCGCGGCGCTGCGGCCGCCGCCGGGCAGGATGAATTCCTTGAGCGGTTCCAGCCCGGCGTTGTGCGCATCGAGCAGCGCCTCGAGCTGCTGCACCTGCGCGCCGGCGATGCGGGTGTAGCCGGGGATCGACAGCTCGCCGCCGAGATCGAACAGATCGTGCTGAATGGCGGTGAGCTGGCCGCGCACGTCCTCGGGCAGCGGCTCGGCCAGCAGCACGCCGATCGCGCTGTTCAGCTCGTCCACCGCGCCCAGCGCCTCGACGCGCAGGCTGTCCTTCTGCACGCGCGTCCCGTCGCCCAGCCCGGTGCTGCCGCCGTCTCCCGTGCGCGTGTAGATCCTGGTGAGTCGATGGCCCATGTGGCCGCAAGCTCGCGGAAGTCGACTGGACCGGATTATAGGCTCGCGGCGGGACAGGACCAAATCGACGTCAGGCACGGGCGTGGTCGTTCGGATGGTCGCGCCTCCAGTGTGAGATCGCGCCGTCGCGCGGCATTGACCCACCGCAGGCCTTCCTTTACAGTTCGTGAGTTTTTTCCTGCCCGCCGACCGCATCGTTTCGGCCTCCCACCATGGCCCGCTCCCGAGCATTGGCGGCCGCGGCTGCCGCTGCAGCCTTGAGCCTCAGCCAGCCCGTTCCGGCGGTGCAAGGGGATCCGGTCGCCGCCGTCGAGAAGAAGCAGATGTGCGAGGGCTGTCACGGCAAGGAAGGCTATCGCACGGCGTATCCCACGGTGTACAAGGCGCCGAAGCTGGGGGGGCAGACGCAGAGCTATCTGGTCAAGGCGCTGCAGGATTACCGCTCCGGCGTGCGCCGGCAGGCGTCGATGAACGGTGTGGCCGCCACGCTGAGCGATCAGGACATCGCCGACCTGGCGGCCTACTACGCCAATGGCGCCCGGTGACCTGAACGTGCGCACGACAACGAGCGTTCTGGCGATGCTCGCCGCGCTGTGCATCGGCACCGCTCCGGCCATGGCGCGCGATTACGAGGCCGGCAAGCAGAAGGCGGAGAGCTGCAAGGCCTGCCACGGTGAGGCGGGCAAGGAGCCGGTGACGCCGGAAACGCCGCGCCTGGCCGGGCAGCACTACGATTACCTGGTGCACGCGCTGCAGGCCTACAAGAAGGGTACGCGCGACAACGCGTTGATGAGCCCGATGGCGCGGCCGCTCAGCGAGGACGATATCCGCGACATGGCGTGGTACTTCGCCAGGCAGAAGGGGCTGCAGACCAAGTACTGACCGGCGCCTGATGCGCCCTTAGGGCGCGATTCGAACAGCCCAGAACCCAGGTTCCGGCCTTGCACTCACGACTGGGGGCGAACGTCGACCGGCGCCTTGGTCTTGGCGCGGTACTCGCACAGGTCCAGGATCGGGCAGGCCGGGCAGTCCGGCCGCCGCGCCTTGCACACGTAGCGTCCGTGCAGGATCAGCCAGTGGTGCGCGTCCTTGCGATAGCCCTGCGGCACGACCTTGAGCAGCTTGCGCTCGACCTCTTCCACCGTCTTGCCGGGAGCCAGGCCGGTGCGGTTGGATACTCGGAAGATGTGCGTGTCCACGGCGATCGTGGGCTCGCCGAAGGCGGTGTTGAGGATCACGTTCGCGGTCTTGCGACCCACGCCCGGCAGGCTCTCCAGCGCCGCGCGGCTGTGCGGGACCGCGCCGCCGTGATGTTCGATCAGCTGGCGGCAGGCGCCTATCAGGTTCTTCGCTTTGGTGCGGTACAGCCCGATGCTGCGGATGTACTGCGCGAGGCCGTCCTCGCCCAGGGCGAGCATCGCCTGCGGGGTGGCGGCGACGGGGAACAGGCGGCGGCAGGCGATGTTCACGCTCTTGTCGGTGGCCTGTGCCGAGAGCACCACGGCCACCAGCAGCTCGAACGGCGTGCCGTACTCCAGCTCGGTCGCCGGCGCGGGGTTGCGCGCCTGCAACCGGCGGAAGATCTCCTCGCGCTTGGCCGGATTCATGAGTTGCCGGCGGCCCGTGCCCGCGCCCGCTGGAGCGCCGCGCGCACGGCGGCGCGTTTGCCTTCCGGATCGGGCCGCGCCTGCAGGTCCTGCGCCGCCGCTGCGGGTCCCCGCTCGCGCCCCCGACGCTCGCGGGCGAGCCTTGCCAGGTGCCGGCGATAGCGCTCGCGCCAGCGAGCGGCATGCGCGGCAACCGGGGTGCCGGCCTCGCCCTCGGCCACGGCGGACCCGCGCTGGGCCAGCTGCGCAAGGGGCAGCATGTCGATGCAATCCACCGGGCAGGGCGGCAGGCACAGCTCGCAGCCGGTGCACTGCGCCAGGAGCACGGTGTGCATCTGCTTGCGGGCGCCGACGATGGCGTCGGTGGGGCACGCCGCGAGGCAAAGGGTGCAGCCGATGCAGCGCGCCTCGTCGATCAAGGCGGCCATGCGCGGCCCTTCCCGCCCGCAGTCCGGATCGAGCGGCAGCGGCGGTCGCCCGAGCAAAGCAGCCAGCTTTACCACGCCCGCGGCGCCGCCCGGCGGACAGCGGTTGATCTGCGCGCGTCCCGCCGCGAGCGCCTCTGCGTAGGGCCGGCAGCCGGCGAAGCCGCACTGCGTGCACTGCGTCTGCGGCAGGATCGCGTCGATGTCGTCTGCGGTGGCCGGCGACGCTCTCATGGTCAGCTTCACGCCGCGGCGGCGCGGCGTGCAAGATGCACCAGGCAGCGGTCGATCCACTGCGCAGTGAGCTTCTCCTGCAGCGCGTTCTGCGCGAGCCGCGCGCCCAGGCCGGCGAAGTCCACCCGGTCCAGCGGCTGGTCCTGATTGAAGCAGGAGAACACGTAACCGCTGCGGCCGGTGGCCGGATCGACGTGCGCTTGCAGGCACTGCGCGCAGATCTCCTTCATCATGCACTGCATCGGCGAGTTGATCGAGCCGATCGCCACGTGGCGCGGATCGAGGTGCGCGGCCAGCACCCCGTGGCGGGCGGCGGCCACCGCCGCCATCATGCGGTCCGAGCCGATCGCGATCAGGCGCTGCGCTTCCTTCAGCGGCAGGCCGGGGCCGCCCAGCCGACCCTCGGCGTAGGCCAGCAACCCCTGGACGATGTTGCCCACGAAGGCGCGATCCTGCGCTCGCGTGGGAACGAAGCCGGGCGCCTCGTCGCAGCACCAGACCACGAGATCGCTGGCGGCCTCGATCTCCGCCACCCTGTAGCGGTCGATCATCTTCTTGTAGCCGGCGAAGTACAGCACGCGCGACCCCGCCTGGCGCAGTGCCTGTCCGATCGAGAACAGCACCGCGTTGCCCAGGCCGCCGCCGACCAGCACCACCGTCTCGCCTGACGGGATCTCGGTGGGCGAGCCGGTGGGCCCCATCAGCACCACCGGCTCGCCGGGCTGCAGCCAGGCGCACAGGTCCGAGGAGCCGCCCATCTCCAGCACGATGGTGGACACCAGGCCGCGCGCGCGATCGACCCAGGCGCCGGTCATCGCCAGGCCTTCCATCGCCAGCCGCGTGCCGTCCACCTGCGCGGCGAAGCGCTCGTAATTCTGCAGGCGGTAGAACTGCCCCGGCCGGAAGCGGCGCGCGGCGGCCGGCGCGCGCACCACCACCTCGACGATGTCGGGCGTGAGCCGCAGCACCTCGTGCACGCTGGCGCGCAAGGCGTCGTTGAGCTGCCACACGAAGGCCTCGTCGCTGCCCGGCCAGGCCGGTGCGCGCGCGTTCAGCACGCGGCTCACCACCGGATAGCCCTGCTTCGCCCCGCCCATGGCCTTGACCACGTTGCCGAAGAAGGAAGGGTGCAAGTCGCCGAAGAAGCTGATGAAGCGGCCGTCCGGCTCGCGCGCGAGCAGGACGCGCACCGCGCGCGGCTTGGCGCTGCGTTCGGGCGCGACCGGCTTGCCGTCCTCGTCGCACGCCTGGAAGTAGCGTCCGTCCAGGGGAAAGTGCGCGGTATCCTCGCGCGCCAGAACGGTGTTCGGCTGGGTGCCTGCGGCCACCAGAATGGCGCGCGCAGGCAGCACGGTTTCGTCGGTGGGGTGCAGCGTGCCGTGCTCGTCCGCCTTCTGCGCCGCGACGCGCAACCCCGAGGCGTGACCGAACGCGTCGACTTCCACCGCAACGGGTGTGAGGCCTTCGGCGAAACGGATACCTTCCTCGAGCGCCTTCTCGATCTCCTCGTGGTTGAGGGTGTAGGACGGGCTGTCGATGACGCGCTTGCGGTAGGCGATGGTGACCCCGCCCCAGGCCTGCAGCAGTTCGGCGATGCGCGGCGCGCGGCCCTCGACGGCGGCCGCCGCCCGCTCGGCGCGCAACGCGCGCGCGTGGGCGATGAACTCGTCCGCGATGGCGTGCTCCTCCGCGCTCCAGCCGGCACGCACCGCCGCCTTGCCGCGCTCGGCCGCCAGCGTTTCGTAGCGCAGCAGGAACTTCTCGACTTGCACCGGGTAGTAAGCCAGCGATTCGGTCGCGGTGTCGATGGCGGTGAGGCCGCCGCCGATCACCACCACCGGCAACCGGATCTGCAGATTGGCCACCGAATCGGTCTTGGCCGCACCGGTGAGCTGCAGCGCCATCAGGAAGTCGGAGGCGGTGCGCACGCCGCGCGCGAGCCCGTTGGGCAGCTCCAGCACGGTGGGCCGGCCGGCTCCGGCGGCGAGCGCGATGTGGTCGAAGCCCTGCGCCCAGGCGTCCTCCGCGCTCAAGGTCCCGCCGAAGCGCACGCCGCCGAACATGGAGAACTGCGCGCGCCGCTCGAGCAGCAGCCGGATCACCTTGAGGAAGTTCTTGTCCCAGCGCACCGTGATGCCGTACTCGGCCACGCCGCCGAAGCCGGCCATGACACGCTCGTCGAGCGCCTCGTACAGCGCCTGGATGTCGCGCACCGGTGCGAACGGCACGCGCGCGCCGCGTTCGTCCACGCCGGACAGCTCCGGCGGCAGCGGCTCGATCTTCAGCCCGTCGACGCCGACCACCAGGTGGCCGTCGTTGATCAGATGATGCGCGAGCGTGAAGCCGGCCGGACCCAGGCCCACGATCAGCGCGCGCCGGCCGCTGCGCGGGCGCGGACTAGGCCGGCGCAGGTCGAGCGGGTTCCAGCGCGTGAGCAGGCCGTAGATCTCGAATCCCCAGGGCAGCTCGAGCACGTCCTTGAGCGCGCGCGTCTCGGCCTGCGGAATGTTGACCGGGTCCTGCTTCTGGTAGATGCACGACTTCATGCAGTCGTTGCAGATGCGGTGGCCGGTGGCCGCCGCCATCGGATTGTCCACCGCGATCATCGCCAGCGCAGCGATCGCGTGACCGAGCACCTTGACCTGGTGGAACTCGGAGATCTTCTCCTCCAGGGGGCAGCCTGCGAGCGGCACGCCGAACGGGCTCTTCTTGAACGCGGGCGCTGCATCGCCGGCGGTCTTCTCCTTGAGACCGCGGGAGCAGGAGTCGCGTCCCTGCTCGTGGCACCAGATGCAGTAATTCGCCTGGTCCAGCGCGCCCGTCAGGTCGGTGCCGGGGTCGGTGAGCGCGAAGCCCTCGCGGCGGCGCAGGTGCGCGCCGCGCAGGCTGCGATGGCCGCCTGCATCCTCGGCCTGGGCCGGCACCAGGTGAAAGTAGTCGAGCTTGGCGGGCGCCTTGAACAGCACCCCTGCGCGATGGCGTGCGCGGCCCGCGGAAGTGTGCGCCGCCCAGGCGGCGTAGCGCGCCGCGCGCTCGAGCTGCGCAGCGCAGGCGGCTTCGTCTTCCAGCCACGCGCTCACGCGCTGCGCGAAGCCGAGCTCGGTGAACACTCCGCCCATGGCGGCGGCGAGCTCGGCTTCGAGGGCGGGGCCGTCCACCGCGGCGGCCTCCTGCGGCTTGATGCGCGCCATCGCCCGGCGCTGCACGAAACCGCGCTTCACCGCGTACAGCGGCGCCAGCGCATGGTGTCGCGCGCTCAGCGCACGCACCTCGGCCTGGATGCCGAACAGCTCGGCGACGAAATCGTCGAGGTGGGGCGCCAGCGCGATCAGCAGCTCCGACTCCTGGAGGACGGTCAGGGCATCCGGATCGGCCCGCGCCGCCTGCAAGGCGACCGCCAGCGCCGGTGCGGTCTGCTCCAGCTGAGCGATGAACGCGGCGTCGAGGCGCAACAGCCCGTCGCGCTGATACAAGGCTTCGAACTGGAGGCCGTGCGCGAGCCGCAGCGAGGAGGCGGTGGAAACGGGCGTCATTGCGGGCAAGAGAAAACTA